>PJTY01000059.1_pt1 | contig 115276 bp, 122 predicted proteins | sample 1512121 | NCBI WGS metagenome assembly PJTY01 (sample SAMN08177680, study PRJNA422409) | Soil metagenome, whole genome shotgun sequencing project. | isolation source: Soil enriched (2) on filter paper: alkali lignin treatment | place: USA: Madison | collected 2015-01-15
AACCTGAAGCTGAACCTGAACCTGAACCTGAACCAGAACCTGAACCTGCACCCGAACCTGAACCTGCACCTGAACCTGAACCTGAACCTGAACCTGAACCTGAACCTGAACCTGAACCTGAACCTGAACCTGTTGCGCAAAAACCAGACAACAATCTGATGGTGTTTGATGCAGAAGCGGGTCAGTTGATCGGACTGGAAACTTCAGTACAGACAGAAATCGTTCAATCGAGTATTACCGATTCGGAAGAAGTTCTGATTTTCCCAGTTGAAGAGAATGTTGAAAATTCTGCTCCCGTAGATGAGCTGCAGCTTGAACAACAACCTGTAGTGGAAGCAGAGTCTTCAGTTGCTGTTACTAAGCAACCGGTTGTAGACACTGTGGTTGCAACAACCACAAGTGTAGTGACTGCTGCTCCAGCAATATCAGACGATTTAATGCCACAAGACATTCTCAAATTGCGTGAGCAGACTTTGGAGGGCGAGTGGAATCTGGAAAAATGGGAATACTGGTTTAGAACCAGCCAGCTTTCACCCGCTGTGCAAGAGTTGGCACAGCATGGTGTGATGCAAGGGGAAATTAACGGCACCTGTGTTCTGGTGATTCCTCAGGAGTATGAAGGCATGCTTTCACAGTTACAGCATGGTCTGGAAGATGCCTTAAAAGCGCAATGGCCTCAAACCCATTTTAATGTGCAATACGGTGCAGTGGACTCAAATACGCCGTTGTTGATGCAGAATCAACGTAAGCAAAAAGCCTTTAATCGTGCTGTCGAGTTGTTACATCAAGAACCTACGATTAAAAGTCTGGTAGAAACTTTTGATGCGGAATTGCACAATATTCAATTGAAGCCTTAAGTAAAATAGACAGAATAGTATTTATTTTTTACTTTGTAATGATTTAGAGAAGTTAAAAGTGTAATCTATGCTTAAAACTTAAATCATAACGAAATAAAGGTAAAAAATAATGCGTCGTTTACCCGTTTATTTATTACTTGATACCTCAGGCTCTATGCATGGTGAACCTATAGAAGCCGTAAAAAATGGGGTGCAAATTTTACTTTCGACTTTACGTCAGGATCCTTATGCGCTGGAAACGGCCTATTTATCTTTAATTAGTTTTGATAGTCAAGCCAAACAGTTAGTCCCTTTGACTGAATTGGCTGTCTTTCAAGCACCTGATTTACAGGTCACAGGGACTACTGCATTGGGCGATGCTTTAGCGCTGTTAGCCGATAAAATTGAACAAGAAGTAGCTAAAACTACAGTAGAAGTCAAAGGTGACTGGAAACCTTTGATTTTCATTATGACTGATGGTGTGCCAACAGATGATTGGCGAAAGGGGCTGCAACGTTTACAACAGGTTAAAACAGGAGTGATCGTGGCCTGCGCAGCGGGACATGGTGCCGATACTTCAATTTTAAAACAAATCACTGAAGTTGTTGTTGAATTGGCAACTACAGATTCAAATACGATTAAAGCATTCTTTAAATGGGTTTCTGCCAGTATTTCAACAGGTAGTCAGAAAGTGGATGCCGGACAAAAAGAAGTCACTGGTCTGGGCGATTTACCACCTCCACCGCCTGAAGTCAACATCGTACTATAAAACAAAACAAAGATTAAAGAAGAGGGTAAAACCATGGCTGTGAGTTTAAATAAAGGTCAAGGCATAAGTTTAAGTAAAACTGAAAATAATTTATCTCAAGTAACGATTGGTTTAGGTTGGGATATTCAGGAACAGAAAAAAGGCTTTTTGGGTGGATTGTTTGGGGGTAAGAGCGCTGAATATGATCTGGATGTGATTGCCTTCCTTGTAGGGAATAATGGCAAAGTCAACAATCTGGGGCGAGACGCACAGGGAAATGTCACCTTAGAAAATAGTGATGTTATCTTTTTTAATAATCAAAAGCATTCTTCTGGACATATCTGGTTAACTGGTGATAACCGTACAGGTGCGGGTGATGGCGATGATGAACAAATTATCGTGAAGCTCAATGATTTGGGTCAACAATACCAAAAAGTCGTTTTTGTGGTGCAAATCTATAAAGCTGCTGAAAATAATCAACATTTTGGGCAAGTCAAAAATGCATTCATCCGTGCAGTAGATACCACGGGCAAGGAAATGGTTCGTTTCGATTTGTCGGGCACGGGACAATATGATCAACAGCGTTCATTACTGTTTGCTGAACTTGTCCGTGAATCGGCAGGATGGAAATTTAATGCCGTAGGGCAGGCATCCCAATCTGATTCATTTGTGGAATGGTTAAAACAATACGCTTAAAAATTTGATTTTCGGCTAAAGAAAGGTTTAGAACAACATGCGCCGTTTACCCGTTTATATTTTATTAGATACCTCAGGATCGATGCGAGGTGAGCCAATTCATTCGGTGAACGTCGGCTTGCAGTCCATGTTGAGTGCATTGCGCCAAGACCCGTATGCATTGGAGAGCGTACATTTAAGTATTATTACCTTTGATCTGGAGGCGAAGGTTTATTTACCTTTAACGCCTTTGGATCAAGTACAGCTTGCCGAGATTGATGTTCCGAGTGCAGGCGCAACTTTTATGGGTGCTGCACTTGAGTTGCTGGCTGAGCAAGTTAATCAGCAATTACAGAAAAGTACCGATGAGGTCAAAGGAGATTGGCGGCCACTATTGTTTGTGATGACTGATGGCTCACCGTCTGATGTCTATGCTTACCAACAAGCGATTCCTGTCATACAACAGTTAAACTTTGCCAGTATCGTTGCCTGTGCCGCTGGGCCAAAAGCCAAGCAGGAACATCTCCTACAACTGACCGATAAAGTTGTGGTCTTGGATACTATGGATGCGGCCTCTTTTGCAGGGTTCTTTAAGTGGGTGTCTGCCAGTGTCGTGGTGGGAAGCAGTAGTGCAGGGATTTCAGGCTCTGTTTCATTGCCGCCACCGCCGCCCGAAGTTCAATTGGTGTTGTAAATAAAATAAAGAATATATTAAGGATAATCAGAAGATGCGCCGTTTACCTGTTTTTTTCGTATTGGATTGTTCTGAGTCGATGGCGGGGGGAAATATTCAACAGATGCAACAAGGCATCCAGTCGATTATGCAGCAATTACGTCAAGATCCATATGCCTTGGAAACCGTCTATATCTCTGTTATTGCCTTTGCAGGGATTGTTCGAACCTTGGTTCCTTTGGTTGAAGTGTTTGCCTACTATCCTGTGAAATTACCTTTGGGTGGCGGAACACATTTAGGCAAAGCCTTAGAACATTTGATGAATGAATTTGATCGTCATTTGATTAAAACAACGGAAGAAACCAAAGGGGATTGGAAGCCAATCGTCTATTTGTTTACAGATGGTCGTCCGACCGATGAATGTAAAGATGCGATATACCGCTGGCAAAAGAAATATGCACGACGCTGTACGCTGATTGCCTTAGGGATGGGAAAAAATGTTGATTATGCAACGCTCAAGCAACTAACAGAGCACTGTATTGCTTTTGATGAGTTGAATGAACAAGACTTTAAAAAGTTTTTCCAATGGATTAGTGCTTCTGTGGTTGCACAAAGCAAAAGTATTGGGGATGGACAGCAGCAAGATCATTTACCGCCAATTGATGAGCGTTATATGCGTCTGGTCAAAGATCTGCCTGCCAAGAAAACCTTGGTGGATGAAAACTGTGTCACTTTTGTGGGACGCTGTGGCAAGCTGAATCGACCCTATTTAATGAAATTTGAACGTGAAATTCAGTATCAAGCGCCTCAAGATTTAAATATCAACCTGAATTTATATCATTTTCAATTGACCGAATGCTGCAAAATTGATGAGGATTATTTTACCTGGTCTGATCAAACTCAACATCAGCAGCAGATCAATACCACGTTATTACAAGGCACTCCAGAATGTCCGCATTGTTTGGCTGAAACGGCTTTTGCCATGTGTGGTTGTGGCCAATTGATGTGTTATGACGGTTTTAGCGAGGACGTGACCTGTCCATGGTGCCGTCGCCAAGTCAGTTTTGGTTATGGTGGTATGGATGGCTTCGATGTGCAACGAGGACGTGGTTAATCATTAGATTTAGGAAGGGCCATGTCGAAAACTTTAGTTCCTGAAATTCAGACTGCTTTATTGAAAACATTGAAGCAGTTACTACAAGATCAAACTCAACAGACCCCTCTATTACTGGATGGTGATTCTATTGATCAATTGCTGAATAGTAAAAAAATTTATAATGCCTACTATGATTTGGCTGAACAAATTTATACGCTGATGGGGTTTCAATTAGAACAGTCAGCAGCATTTCAGCATTCTTTATTACGTTGCATTCTGGAGCAGGGCCGCTTACCGATTTACATCTCTAACACTGAAAATATCAATAGCGCTGAATCAAGCCAACCGCTATTCGATCATACGCAAATGATGCAGAATCCAGACACTGAGACTGATGCATTGGAGTCAATTGATCAGCTTGATTTTCTAGACGAGCTTTACTTGTCTCCTCCTGTTGAGCCAGAAACCGAGCTATCTTTTATAAATAAAAGCTTTGTCGCTACACCACTTATGACAACGTCATTGTTACTTAGTTCAACTACAGATAACGGCTCAAATAATACCGACCACAATCCGAATAATGCCTCAGGAAAACCAAATCATGAGGTGAAAATGGTGAAAAAAATGCCTCATTTTCAGATACCCAATGCACGTGTTGGGCAAGACTATCAAGCGCGTATTCAAATGCAATATCCGGTCAAAGAAGACGTGCTGATTTGTTCTGAATCAATCAAGATTCCAGAAGACTTAGGCATCTTATTTGATGATCAAGCCCAACAATTACAGGGTATTCCGTTGCAAGCAGGTGAGTTTAAACTGGCCTTTCAGTATAAAAACAACGAAGCCGCACAAGCATGGTCTTCCGGTGAGGTGACCTTTATTATTACCGCTGATCCGCGTAGTTTATGGCAGGTCAATGAACCCGATATCAATGAACCTTATCAGAAAGCACATAGTGACCACCAACTGATTCAGACTGAGCATTTTAACCTTGCTGCCTGTAGCCAGCGTGGACGCTCACATGAGCACGCTGGTACTTTCCGTGATGATGATTTTTTAATTGCCCGTGTTGCAGAGACCGATTGGTCAGTGTTGATCGTTGCAGATGGCGCTGGCAGTGCCAGTTACTCTCGACAAGGTTCTTTACTTGCGGTGCAAAGTGCAGCCAAAACGCTGACAGATTACCTTGAACAATATCATGCGCATTTGGATTCTTTGTTGCTTGAATGGCAAGTTGGCAGTGACGATGAAATGACCAAATCTGTTGCACAGCAGATTTATAAAGATTTTCACGATACCTTCTATAAAACAGCCCAAGTGGCGATTGAGACCATAGAGCAGGAAGCCGGTTTAAAGCAGGTTGCAGCCAAGGCCTATGCTACGACTTTGTTGGTGGCTGTGGTTAAACAATGCGAGCAAAAAACCTTTATTAGTACTTTCTGGATCGGCGACGGTGCGATTGCTGTATATGCCAAAGATAAAGTGCGTTTAATGGGCAAACCTGATGGTGGAGAGTTTGCTGGACAGACCCGTTTCTTAGATCGCAGTTTTGCACAGCAGTTTGCTAGTCGTGTCAATATTGGCTATTACGATGATTGTGAAGCTGTGATTTTAATGACAGATGGTATTTCCGATCCACGCTTTGAAACGGATGCTGGACTCGCGAATCATGAAAAATGGCAAGCATTATGGCAAGAAATCGAACCACAGTTACAACAACTGCATCCAGATCAGGCTTTATTGGAATGGTCAAAGTTCTTTAGTGCAGGACATCATGATGATCGTACTTTGGCGATTTTATGGAGTACGCCTGTGATTGCGGATGTGGAGGATGTTGTCCATGACTAAGATTATCCAATGTCAAACTTTAGATGGTCGGCCAGTCGCATTCGTTGATGAAGTCATTGGCTCAGGAGCAATGAAAGATGTCTATTTTTCACCGGATAAATCTTATGTGGTATGTTTTTTTAGCAAAGAAAAAAACCATTTTTATCAGTCGCATGCTGAGCTGGAAAGACAGAAGGACCGCTTAAAAGAAATTGTCGGCAATAAATGGCAAGGTATTTTCAACAGTGCAGGTGGGGATTACTGGAAAAATGTCTTTTGCTGGCCCGATGGTTTGATTGAATATAATGGTTTATTGGGTATTACAGCCCCGACATACCAAAAACAATTTTTCTTCGAATATGGTTCTAAAAATAATGATTTTTTAGGTATCAAGGGTAAGGAAAAAGAAGGGAAATGGTTTGCCAGTGCCAATAACCAAAATCGGTTTTTAGATGAAAAAGAAAAAGGCAATTGGTCGAATTATCTCAAAATTTGTATTTTGATTGCCCGTGCTGTGCGCCGTATGCATGCAGCTGGTTTGGCACATTCAGATTTATCCTATAAGAATATCTTGATTGACCCGGTAACTGGACGTGCTTGTGTAATTGATGTTGATGGTTTGGTTGTACCAGGTAAATATCCACCGGATGTGGTGGGGACGCCTGATTTCATTGCGCCTGAAGTGGTGAAAACCAATCACTTTAAAAAGGATGATCCGCAGCGAAGTCTCCCGAATATCATGACTGATCGCCATGCCTTGGCGGTATTGATCTATATGTATTTGCTGTATCGGCATCCGTTGCGTGGTGGCAAAGTCCATGATGTGAATGATCCGCAGCGCGATGAAAATCTGGCAATGGGTGAAAATGCCTTATTCATTGAGCATCCAACTGATTTAAGTAATCGGGTAAAAGTCAGTCAGGTACGTCCAAGTGCTTTACCGTGGGCCGATCCAGAAAAAATTCCATTCACCGTGACAGGTCCTTATTTAAAAGAACTGTTTTTACAAAGCTTTGTAACGGGTTTGCACCAGCCACAACAACGACCTTCAGCCAATGATTGGGAAACGGCTTTAGTTAAAACGGTGGATTTGATTCAACCATGCTTAAATAGTGATTGCGGACAAAAATGGTATGTATTTGATAATACAACAAAACCGGTATGTCCATTTTGTGGCACAGCCTTTAAAGGCAAGCTACCTGTATTGAACCTCTATTCGGCACGTCGAGAAGGCAGCTTTAGACCCGATAACCACCGTTTAATGGTCTGGACCGGGCAATCGCTTTACTTGTGGCATGCCAATAATCTGATTGCGCCGAACGAGCGTCTAACCCCAGAGCAAACCAAACGTGTTGGCTACTTTATTTTTCACCAAAATCAGTGGTGGCTAGTCAATGAAAATCTGCCCGACCTCATGGATGTGGCAACTAAAACAATGATTCCAATTGGCGAAAAAATCGAATTGCTGGATGGAAAACAAATTTTACTTTCGCGTCAGGATGGAGGCCGCTTAGTGGTGGTACAAATGGTGGAATGTGTATGACACAACTAGTGAATGATCCTGCTCAGGTTGGCATTGCAGAAAACTCAATCGGGATTTGGTTTACCCAAGCACATTCTTGTCAACGTGATTTAATTTTGGCAGCAAAAACCGCGCCTTTTGATACCCGAATTCATGTGGTGGCATCACATGCAGACGATCGTCCTGAAATTACGTCTGTTGCCGATATTGCTTTACAAGAACCACCTTTGTCAGAGCGAGTCGAGTGGGTTTTACAGCAAGCACAACGCTTAAACGTCAAATTGATCATCGCTGGGCATCATGCTGCAATGTATCTGGCTCAAAAACATCGCTTCGAGCAATTGGATATTCGACTGATGGCGGGCTGTGATACGGTTGAGCAGATCGAGCAACTGAATGACAAATCCCTGTTCACTCAAATCTGTGTGACTCACGGCTTAGCGGTTGCACCGGCAACCATTGTTGAAAATGCCGAACAATTAGAGGATGCATATCATGACTGGCTGCAAAAAGGTGATGTGTGCGTCAAGCCTGCCAAAGGAGTTTTTGCTTCAGGATTTTGGCATTTAGATCCTCATGCGGATGCTTTTGATGTTTTTGCCAATAGCATGAGATTCAAGGCAAATCCTGTAAGTTTTATTGAGAGTTATCGCCAGTTAGAGCACCCTCCTGTGTATTTGGTCATGCCATTTCTTGCTGGACTAGAGTGCTCAGTGGATATGTTGTGCATACATGGTCAGGTGCAGGGTGCGATTGCGCGTTATAAACAAAACAATGGTTGTCAGAATTTGACATTCGAAGATCCTGCGATTGAGTTGGCCTATCAGGTGGCTGCATTATTTGGTTGTGATGGGCTAGTGAATATGCAAGCTCGATATAATGATCAACAGCAGTTGTATATTTTGGAGGTCAACTCTCGGCCGTCAGGTGGCATTGCACATACCTTTATGAGCGGTATGAATTTGGTACATTTGGCGATTGCTCAAGCTTTAAAGCTCAATTATCAACCTGAAAAGATGCAAAGTTCGATTACTGTACGCAGCATAAGTCAGAGTATTTGTGTAATATAAAGACCATTATGTATATTATTTTAACCTAGATTTAAGAATTATATGATTGAGATTGAATTACAACGCGGTAAATTGGATTTACAGCCCGATGAAAATAGCCATTGGAAATGGCAGGATTTACTCGGTTTTGCTGAGCGAATAAATCCGAAAAGAGCTTTTTTATTTGTTTCAAAAGTCTTGGGAAGACATATTCCGGTTAGCCCTCAGGTGATGCGTCATGCGTTTACTGATTTAGCTCAACTGGTCCCGAGCGATTTACCAGAGCCAATCTTGGTGATTGGGATGGCAGAAACTGCGGTGGGTCTAGGTGCAGGTGTACATCAAGTCCTGCAAGAACGCTATCCAAATGCATTTTATGTCACCACGACGCGTCATCCGGTTGAAGGTGCACCGTTATTGGCGCGCTTTTTAGAAGAACATAGCCATGCGCAAGATCAATTGCTGTATGGATCTCCTGATACTGATATCCAAAAGAAAATTTTAGCCAGCAAAAGTATTGTATTGGTTGATGATGAAGCTTCTACAGGAAAAACTTTCATCAATTTAGTGTCTGCATTACAGGCAGCTGGTTTTGATCAAATTTCCCATATTGTGACGGCCACATTGGCAGATTGGTCATCAGGTATTCATATTGCTGGATTACATTGTCAGTCCGTGGCATTGATGACAGGTAAATGGCAGTGGCAGGATGCCGAAAATCCGCCACAGATCAACATGCCCAAAGTTGATACCGTGGCATTTGGTAAGTATGCAACCTTGTCTGAACCGACTTGGGGACGGTTACCGATTCAGGATACGTCTGCCTATATTCGTTTGAAGGTCGAACCTCAGCAACGGATTTTAGTGTTGGGAAGTGGTGAATATGTCTGGTCTTCATTCTTATTGGCTGAAGATTTGCAACGTCAGGGCGCAGAGGTAAAATTTAGTGCAATCACTCGCTCACCGATCGCCGTAGGCCATGCAATTCAGTCTGCTTTGGCTTTTTCAGATAACTATGGCTTGGGTATTCAGAACTTTGTCTACAATATCAATCCATTAGAGTATGACCGAATTTTGATTACAGTGGAAACCTGTGCTGATTCAGTTGCCAATAGCCTATTAGACGCAATTCCAAATGCTGAAGTCATCAGCGCCGTAGAATTTCCACATCAAATTTTTAATCTGTGTAGTGCAAATGACTAATTTCTTATTTGACGCGCAAAATATTGCAACGCCACTGATGCTGGTTGATCTGGATGATACTTTATTCCAGACCCATCGCCGTATTGTTCCCCAAGCTGACTTTAAAATGGTCACTACGGACAAACAGGGACAAGCATTGGCGTATATGAACCCAATTCAGCAGCACTTTGTGCAGTGGTTGTTGCATAGTACTCATCTGATTCCTGTCACGGCAAGAAGTGCCGAAGCATTATCTCGGGTACATTTACCTTTTCAGTATGGGGCAGTCTGCTCTCATGGCGGCACCGTACTGAATGCGGATTTCAGTGTAAATCTGGATTGGCATGCACAGATGCAACATGCATTGGCCCCTTATCAAGCACGACAACAGGCTTTGATTGAGGTGGTACAACAACAGGCAACCCATTTTGGTTCTATCCGTACTTGGGTGGTCGAAGAGCAAGGTTTGGGCTTATACGTGGTGGCCAAGCAAAATACCGAAAATGATAATCCCTATGCACCGAATTTCTTACCAGAACTATTAAATAGCTTAAGCCCAGATGTATTGGAGGGGTTCTATTTTCATTTAAATGGCAATAATTTGGCTTTGATTCCAGAACCGGTAAGTAAAGCCAATGCAGCTCGTTTTTTATTGCAACAGTTTGCGTCTCAACAACGCCCGATTCTCGGTTTTGGCGATAGTCTGTCCGATGTAGAGTTTTTGAATCTATGTCATTGGTGGGGCATGCCAAACCACAGTCAATTGAATCGTTGGGTAAAACATAATTTGACGCAGCAATATAAACAAGAAGGATATTATGGCGATTATCAATAAAGATAAAGCAAATGAATTAATTTTAAAACAAGGGTTTAGCGGTAGTTACCAATCGGAACAAGTGACTTTTTTACTTAAACGGACGCATATTGAACCAATCGATACCATCGAAAAAGAACGCCTGATTCAATCTGGCGAGAAGCATTATTCGCAAATGATCAGTTTGGAGAGTGCACCGACCGAACGTCATTTACAGTTGTTTGAACAGGCCATGCAGCAAGGACAACTGCGTTTGGCCCAAGAAGTTCAGCAGTTGGCACAAAGCTTGGTTGCACAATTTAAGGAGCCAATTGTATTGGTGAGCTTTGTACGTGCGGGCGTACCCTTAGGTGTACTGCTTTATCATGCGATACAGGATTTAGGCTGTGACTGTGTACATTATGGCATCAGCATTATTCGAGATCGTGGCATCGATTTTGCGGCATTGGAAACCATTATTGCCAAACATGGACATGAATCGATTGTATTTGTGGATGGTTGGACGGGTAAAGGCGCAATTCGTCAGGAATTACAGCGTAGTCTAGGCAATGATGCTCGTTTTGCAAGTCGACCTTTACCGTTGGTGGTGTTGTCTGATATTGCTGGTTGTGCATGGTTGGCGGCCAGTGGCGAGGACTGGCTGATTCCATCTGGTATTTTGGGTTCGACCATTTCAGGACTTATTTCCCGCAGTATTTGTGAAGGCGAAACCTTGAGTGCCGAGGAAATCACTGCCGAGAATATCGATCAATGGCATCGTTGTATCGAATATAGCCATTTAAAAGAATTTGATATTTCACAACAGTTTATTCAGCGAATCAACCAGATTCGCACACAGCTTAATCCACAACCTAATGCAGTCTGGGCGGAAACACAACAACAGGCACAACAAGATCAAAGCCAGCAGGTGGTACAGAAACTGGCCCAAGAATACGACATTCAAAATATTAATCGGATAAAACCGAGTATTGCTGAAGCAACCCGAGCAATTTTAAGACGGGTGCCTGATCTGGTCTTGCTTCGCGATGCCGATGATGTAGATACCCGCTTATTACGTCATTTAACTCAAATCACAGACACGCCAGTACAAGTGGTAGGTGATCAAATTGCGCCGTATAGAGCGATTACATTGATTCAAAAATTGGGGAAAGGATAATTTTATGTTATCTGCATTATCTTTAGGGGCAACATTATATATGCCTGCCACACGTCCAGATTTATGGGCTGTGGTGAAGGGTGAAAAATATCCAGAGCTACGTTCCTTGGTGATTTGTCTGGAAGATGCCATTACTGAGCCGGAAATAGAATTTGCCAAACAAAATCTCAAACAGCTATTACAGCAAATTCAGCAGCAACAGCGCCTTGAACACCATCCGAGAGTTTTTATCCGACCACGTCATATTGCAATGGCCGCGGAGTTGGCCGAATGGAATGAAATTACGGCCCTAGATGGAATGGTCTTACCTAAGTTCGGCTTAGCCAGTTTTAAGCAATGGCTTAGCGTTCTTCCGGCAGATCTTCATTATATGCCTACGCTTGAAACAGCTGATAGTTTTGATATGGGGCAAATGAAAGAGTTGAGACAAGCCTTGCCAGAATTCCATAACGTATTGGTACTTCGGGTCGGAGGGAATGACTTACTGAATTGTTTAGCTTTGCGTCGCCCAACTGATATGACCTTATATCAAACTCCAGTCGGCACACTCATTGCGAATCTGGCAGGTCAGTTTTTACCTTATGGTTTTGCGCTGAGCGCGCCTGTGTGTGAGCATTTTAGTCAGGTGAAATTGTTGCAGGATGAATTATATCTGGATTTACAGCATGGTTTATCGGGTAAAACCGTGATTCATCCTGCACAGATCTCGATTGTACATCAGGCTTATCAGGTCAATGAAATCGAGTTAAAACAAGCGCAAGGTATTTTACTAGATGGCAGCAAGGCGGTATTTGCCTGTCATGGCAGTATGCTTGAACCCGCAACCCATCGTCGTTGGGCGGAAAGGATTTTAGAACGGGCAAGAGTGTTTGGTCTAAAAGTATAAAATCAAAAATATAGGAGTAATCGATGCAACAACTGATTACAGGGGCCAATCTGGCATTAAACCAGTCACAGTGCCAAGTGAAAATTAAAACCACGTTAGCCGCTCATATTGGTTTAGACGTCACCGCTTATGTCTTGAATGCTCAGGCGAAGGTTCGTGGTGATGCAGACATGATCTTTTATGGGCAAAAGCAGACACCGAACCGTAGTGTAGAATTGGTTGAGGCGACAACAAAAGCACCTTATATCGCGCAATTTAATCTGAACACACAATTGTTTGATGCGGATATCAGCAAACTTGCAATGTGTGCAACGATTGATGGACAAGGGGCAATCAATGCGATTCAAGATATTCAAATTGAATTATGGGAACATGGACAGCTCACGGCTACAGCAACGGTAAAAAGTGCTGAAAAGACTGAAAAAGCACTGATTTTGGCCGAAGTTTATCGTCATAAAGACCAGTGGAAATTCCGCTTCGTCAATCAAGGCTTTAATGGTGGTTTACAACCGCTAGCTGAACATTTCGGGGTAGAAATTAGTGATCAAGCTGCGATGCCTGAGCCAGTACCTCAACCTGTACCTGTACCAGCCCCTCAGCCTAAAATTAATTTAAGCAAAATTACCCTAGACAAACGCAACAGCCAGATTAATTTACAGAAACAGGCTCAAGGTTTTGGTGAGATTAAAATTAATCTCAACTGGAATCAGCGGACTCAACCGGCACAATCAGGTGGTTTCTTTAAAAAATTGCTTAACCAGAATCAAGGTATTGATTTGGACTTGGGTTGCCTATTCGAGATGCAAGATGGTAGCAAGTCGGTGATTCAGGCCTTAGGAGGGCAATTTGGTGATTTTAATGATTTTCCCTTTATCCAGCTTTCTGCCGATGACCGTACTGGTGCATTAAAAGAAGGTGAGTGGCTCAGAATTAATGGCCAACATTGGCAGCAAATTCGCCGTGTGGTGTTATTTGCCTTTATTTATGAAGGCGTGCCGAACTGGGCTGAAACTGATGCCGTGGTCACGATTTATGTTCCCGATCAGCCACCGATTGAAATCCGCTTGACCGAAGGACAACCTTTGGGAATGTGTGGCATTGTTGAGTTGGTGAATCAAGGCGGCAGTATTCAAGTACAACGTCATGTGCGTTATGTGCCTGGCCATCGTGAATTGGATCAAGCCTTTGGTTTTGGTCTACGCTGGGTTGCAGGCAGTAAATAAAGTTGATATTTAAGTATAGATTAGATAACAACAATTTTGATACCTAAGTAGATATCATTGAAACTATTGAATTTTAAGTGTTCAAACGAGGAGAAAAAACAAAATGGCAATTAGTTTAAATAAAGGTGGAAATTTATCTCTAAGCAAGACAGATCCAAATTTAGTTCGCATTTTAATTGGATTAGGCTGGGATGAACGTGCAACTGATGGTGCAGCATTTGACTTGGATGCGAGTGCATTCTTATTAACCGCAACAGGTAAAGTACGTGGTGATCATGACTTTATTTTCTATAACCAACTGAAATCTCAAGATGGTTCTGTAGAGCACACAGGTGATAACCGTTCGGGTCAAGGTGAGGGCGATGATGAAACCTTATTGGTTGATCTGTCAAGAGTTTCTGCTGAAATTGAAAAAATTGCGATTACTGTGACGATTCATGACGCGCAAACACGTGGTCAGAATTTTGGACAGATTGCCAATGCCTTTATTCGTGTCGTAAATCAAGACACCAATGTAGAAGTGGTTCGTTTTGATTTGGCAGAAGATTATTCAACTGAGACAGCCATGGTGTTTGGCGAGGTCTATCGACACAATGGTGAGTGGAAATTTAAAGCTGTTGGTCAGGGCTATTCTGGTGGGCTTGCTGCAATGTGCCAACAATATGGTATTCAGGTCGGCTAAGGTTCTCATTTCAACATATAAATGATGAATAGCTTCATGCTGTTTAAAAAAGGAAAAAAATGAAACACTTTCGTTTCTCAATTATTTTTACTGTAATCTGTCTCGGGTTATCGGCATGGTGGGGCCTTACGCATGGCCCCAATGCTGGTTTCTCGATGATGCTCAAAGTGTTGGTGATTACGACTGTACTGGCGGTCATGGAAGTTTCCTTGTCTTTCGATAATGCTGTTGTGAATGCATCAGTACTCAGAAACTGGGATGAGTTCTGGAAAAAACTATTCCTTACTGTCGGGATTTTAGTTGCTGTATTTGGTATGCGTTTGATCTTCCCACTTTTGATTGTTGGTGTAACTGCTGACATGGGCATGATTGAAGTGGCAAAACTGGCACTGAATGATCCAAAGACCTATTCAGAAAAGTTACTTGCTCACCATGCTGAAATTGCAGCCTTTGGTGGAATGTTCTTACTTTTAGTGTTCTTAAACTTCTTGTTTGATGACGGTAAAGATACTCACTGGTTCCATTGGCTGGAAACACATTTATCCAATCTTGCCAATATTCCTGCCATGTCAGTATTCGTAGCACTGATTGCTTTATTGATCATGGCTGCATTTGTTCCTGAGCAGCAAAAGCTGATCGTAATTGTCGCTGGGATCTGGGGCATTGTGGTCTATATTGGCGTGCAGGTGCTGGGTCATTTACTTGAGGGTAGCAGTGAAGAGGATGAAGCTGACGAAAAGCAGGCTTCTGGTGCTTCAACTAATATCATAAAGGCAGGTATTGGTGGTTTCCTCTATCTCGAAGTATTAGATGCTTCGTTTAGCTTTGATGGCGTGATTGGTGCGTTCGCAATTACAAGTGATGTGGTTGTGATTATGCTAGGTCTGGCAATTGGGGCAATGTTTGTACGTTCGATGACGATTTATCTGGTTGAGAAAGGTACATTGGAGGCTTTTATCTATCTAGAGCATGGCGCACATTATGCGATTGGTGCTTTGGCAGCAATTATGCTTTATACCGGAACAGGCGGTCATGTGCCTGAAGTGGTCACAGGCTTGATTGGTATTGCATTTATCATTTGGGCTGTGTTGTCTTCGATCGCTTACAGTAAACAACAAACACAAGCTTGATAAAAATTCATGGATACATCATTTATATGATGTCCATGATCTAAATGAAATAAACAATGAGTTGAAATTTAATAAGGAGAAACTCAAATGGCAATTAGTTTAACCAAAGGCGGTAACGTTAGCTTAACTAAAGAAGCGCCTGGTATTACCAAAACAACTGTTGGTTTAGGTTGGAATCCACGCGTGACTGATGGTGCTGCATTTGACCTGGATGCAATTGCATTCTTAGTCAATGAAAGTGGTAAGGTTCGTGCCGATAATGACTTTATTTTCTTTAATAACTTAAAGTCATCTGATGGTTCAGTGGTTCACAATGGTGACAACCGTACCGGTGAAGGCGATGGTGATGACGAAACCCTAAGTATCGATTTAAGCAAAGTTCCTGCTGACGTTGCAAAAGTGATCTTTGCGGTTACGATTTACGAGGGGCAAACCCGTAACCAAAACTTTGGACAAGTTGCGAATGCCTACATTCGTGTAATTAACGATGCGGGTGGTACTGAAATTGCACGTTATGATTTGTCTGAAGACAGCAGCACTGAAACTGCAATGATCTTTGGCGAACTTTATAAACACGGTAGCGAGTGGAAATTCCGCGCAATCGGTCAAGGTTTTGCTGGTGGCTTAGGGCCATTAGCGGCTTCTTATGGTGTTTCTGTTTAAGATGCCTGTGGAAGATAGTGTTTAGGCACTATCTTCTTTTTCGATATTTATAAATGATAAAAATAGGTTATTCCTTAATATGTTGAATTTAGTTCGCGGACAAAAAATAAAACTAACTGATGTTTTACAGGGGCAATCCTCTTTTTATATCCAGATTCAATACCAAGCAGCTTTTGATTTAGATATCGCCAGCTTTGGACTTGATCCGCAGTATCGTTTAAGTGATGAGCGATATATGACCTTTTACAATCAGCCTGAAACGCCATGTCAAGCTGTTAGGCTGATTGAAAACCAAAATAAATGCAGTCGCTTTTTAGTTGATTCTGCAAAATTACCTGCAAGTATTCAACATTTGGTTTTGACCGCTGCAATTGATGGCCAGAATGTCATGTCGCAATTACAGCAAGCCACGATTCAAATTCTTAACTTGCAGTTACAGCCGATTGCTGAACTGAAGTTAGATGGCGGGTTCTTTGATCAAGAACGTGCCACCATGCTGATCGAGATTTATCGAAAAGACGGTATTTGGCGTTTGGCTGCAATCGGGCAAGGTTTTAATGCCGGACTTGCTGCTTTAATTCAACATTTTGGTGGAGAAGTTGCTGAAGAGCCAGCAACACAGACTGCACCAGCAGACCCGCAATCGAATATAGATTTAAAGAAAAAATTATCTTTACAAAAAGCTGAAAAAACGGGCAATGCTTCCATTATCGATCTGACCAAAAAGTCACTGGTTCAGTTGGAAAAGAAAAACTTGCTGGGCGTGACTGCACGTGTTGCGCTGGTCTTGGATGCCTCTGGATCAATGGATGGCCAATATCGCCGTGGTGATGTACAAAAGGTGGTAAATCGCTTAATGCCACTGGCTATTCATTTTGATGACGATGGCAGTTTCGAATGCTGGGCTTTTGCCGCTAAGACGACACAACTGGATGATGTTACTCTTAATAATGTCAATGATTTCATTAATATCACGCAGCGCGGTTGGAAGAACTGGCAAGTTGGGGCACGTTATAATGAGGAGATTCCAGCGATTGAAGCTGTGATTAACTATTTCCAGAAATTCAAAGATCAAATCCCGACCTATGTTTTATTCATTTCAGATGGTGGCGTGGGTAGCCGTCGACAAATGCAGAAAATATTATCGCAAGCGGCTAAACTCCCAATTTTCTGGCAATTTGTCGGCATTGGTGGACGAGACTACGGTGCGTTAGAAAAACTGGATGAAATGTCGGGACGGATTGTCGATAACTGTAATTTCTTTAGTCTGGATCGGATTGATAGTGTTTCAGATGAACGTCTATATGAATTGTTATTACAAGAATTTCCTGATTGGTTAAAAGCTGCGAAGCAACATCAGATTGTTAGAAATTAAAAAGGAACAAACAATGGCACAGTTTAGCTTAGTCGGTTCACCCGAACCGTTCCTGCATGTATCCATGCGTCGTGGCGACAAAATCTATTGCGAAAGTAATGCCATGGTGATGATGGAAGCTCCTCTGGAGTTAAAAGGGCGTTTGCAAGGTGGTTTGATGCAATCCTTATTACGTCGTTTCGCCAATGATGAATCGTTGTTTCAGCAACATATTGAAGCAGTACGCGGTGATGGCGACTGTCTGTTATCGGCAGCGCTGGATGGCGATATGCAGATTCTGGATGTGGGAGCGACTCAGTATGTACTCAGCGATGGTGCTTTCGTAGCAGCGCATGATTCAGTTGAAGTCAAAGCGCGTTTAAACAGTAGCCTTGGCGGTGCATTTTTTGGTAATACCGGCGGTTTTCTAGTAATGGAAACCAGCGGGCAAGGCCAAGTGGTGGTCTCTGGCTGTGGCACCTTGTTTGAACTAGAAGTTGAACCAAACAAAGAAGTCATTATTGATAATGGCCATGTGGTTTGTTGGGATGCGCGTCTAAATTATAATTTATCTGTATCCACCTCACAAAATAGCGGTTTTCTTGGCAATTTGGTCAATAGCGTGACCAGTGGCGAAGGCATGGTGTTACGTTTCTCAGGTCAGGGTAAAGTGGTGATTTGTTCTCGAAATCGCAATAATTTCCTGCAGTGGTTAACATCAAAGTTAAACTTAAACCGTAGTCAATCCAATTAAAAACAATCATTTTATCCAGAGGAGTAAAAAGTATGGGAATCAATTTAGAAAAAGGTCAAAAAATCAGTTTGCAAAAAGCTGATGGCAGCAGCTTACAACAGATCTTTTTAGGTGTGGGGTGGGACGTTGCAAAAAGCAAAGGCTTTTTCGGTTTTGGTGGCGGCGGAGATATTGACCTTGATGCTTCTGTAATTTTGTTTGATGATAATAAACAAGTCGTAGACGTGGTTTATTTTGGTCAGTTACGAAGTAAAGATGGCAGTATCCAACATTCAGGTGACAATCTGACTGGCGATGGTGAGGGCGATGATGAGGTGATTCGTGTTAACCTCAACCAGATTCCTGCACAAGTAAAGTCTTTAGTATTTACCGTAAGTAGCTTCCGTGGCCAGACCTTCGAGAAAGTTGAAAATGCATTCTGCCGTTTGGTTGATCAATCAAACAATCAGGAAATTGCCAGTTATAAACTATCTTCACAAGGTGCCCATACAGGCTTGATCATTGCCAAAATTTATCGCCATAACGATGCATGGAAAATGCATGCGATTGGTGAAAATGTACATGGTCGTACTTTCCAGGATATCGTGCCTTATGCTTTACCACATATCTAATCATTTAGATTGATCAGGGCATGTCGCAACATCTTTCAAAACAATGTTGAGGCATGCTTATTTCTGCGATCTGAAATTACAATACATAGTGCTTTAAAACTTCCCGCATTTTCTCTGGAATGGCGGTACTTTTTCGATTTTCACGATCAACGAAAACATGCACAAAATGACCTTGCGCCGCTGCTTGCGGCTGACCCTGCTTAAAAATCGCCAATTCATATCTAAGAGATGAATTTCCTATTTTACCAATCGCCACACCCACTTCAATCATTTCCGGAAATGACAGTTCCTGTAAAAAGCTACAAGCCGAATCGACGACCAGACCAATAATTTCACTGTTGTGAATATCAAATCCGGTTTTTTGGATCAGCAATGAATTGGCAGCGGTATCGAAATAACTATAGTAAGTGACATTATTGACGTGACCATAGATATCATTATCAGCCCAACGGGTCTGGATCGGGAAAAAGAATTTAAATTGTTCTCGTGTTTTTAAAACGGGTTTACTCATGCATAAATCGCCTGATAAATCTGTAAAGCATCTTGTTCGGACATTTCTCTTGGATTGTTTTGCAAGAGGCGGGTTTGTAGCATGGCATCTTTCGCCAATTGGGCCAGTTTGGCCTCTGGAACATCCAGATCTTTTAATTTCAGAGTCAGGCCACTTTGATCCAGATGGTTTTGCATATGATCAATAAACAGGTCACATAAGCCATCGGTACATCCCGTACTGCGTGGGTCCAGAAGTTGCATGAGCTCGGCATAATGCTGTTTGGCTTTGGGCGCATTGAATTTTAACACTTCTACCAGAACTAACGCATTGGTATGTCCATGCGAAAGATGAAAATGTCCACCTAATGGATAAGCAAGCGCATGCACTGCGCCAACGGGTGCATTGGCAAAAGCCTGACCTGCCAGCATTGAACCTACCAGCATATTCTGGCGTGCTTCCAGATCGGCACCATTCTTGAGAACTTTTGCCAGATTCTGATTCAGTAATTTGAGTGCATTCTTCGCCAGCATGTCTGCATAAAAGTTTTTCTTAATATTCGAGGTATACGCTTCAATCGCATGCACCATGGCATCGATACCTGTTGCCGCCGTGATATGGGCAGGGAGCCCTTGTGTGAAAGTAGCATCTAAAATGGCAACATCGGCATAGAGAATCGGAGAAACCACGCCCATTTTGGTGGCGGCTCCTGTGGTGACAATCGAGATGGGAGTCACTTCTGAACCGGTACCTGCCGTGGTTGGAATCAAGATAAGAGGTAAGCGCGGCGCTTTTGCCTGGTTCACGCCATAGATTTCACTGAGCTGCTGTTGCTGCGCTGGATGTGCAAGCAAAGCGATAATCTTGGCCACATCCATGGAACTGCCACCGCCAAAACCTATGATGACATCGATCTTTTCCTGTTTGGCAAAATCCACGGCTTCCAGAACAATATGTTCAGGGGGATCGGCCTGAATATCTGAATAGATGAGATGTGCCAGATTAATTTCTTTTAAAATCTCAAGAATAGGTTGATGCAACTGATGCTGAATCATGCCGGCATCGGTCACAATCAGGGCATTATGATAGTTGTGTTGGGTTAAAATATTTTTAAGTTCTTGTATCGAACCTAGCCCCGCAATGATGTTGGGAACGGTTTGAAATTGAAACGGGTTCATACATACATCCTTATTTTTTCATCATACATACATCATTTTTTATAATGTGACTCTAGGTCATTGCTCCAATAAATTAACATAAGATGCGTTTAAACAGTGTAATTTTAAGCGCTACCTGTCTTCCCGAATAAGGGAAGGGTTTTATAAATTTATTATTTTAAGCTATTGAAAAATATATATTTTAGTCTTATGTTTGTTTCCCTGATTGAGAAACTGATTGGTTTGAATAAAAAGTAGTCTATTCGATAAAAAAGAGTGATAAGCGCATCTTGTTCAGGATCTTGCTTGGTTGCGACATTGAGAGAGGTATCAGCGCCTTTATATCAAGATGAGGCATTTTCAAGCTGTAGCAACTTACAACCGCAAGAGAGTGAGTCATGAATACGAGCAACCGATCGTCCACCAAGCTGAGTTGTGGCGTCACCTGTAATAATGATAGATACACAACTGTGTTTGGGGCAGGTTGCCTCATCGCCAATACAGGCAATCGCTTGGCCATTGATTGAAAAGTTTTGATTGCCTGTGATGACTTTACCGCCACCAGTTGTAGGACACCCTACAACGATATATCGCGTTGGCATAATAAACTTTACTCACAGTAGCAATTTTCCACGGCATATTATCAAATAAGTATAGACAGTTCTGTCTATTGACCAGCCAGTCTAGAACATTCTGATGCGAGTAGGTTTAAGGTTGATGGACTGTAATCGGGTAAATAGCTGAGATTTAATCATTTAACTTTTTAAAAGAACATAAATTTAAAAAATTAATGTTAAGCAGTGGGCATTTTATGAAAGCAAAATATTTTAGCTTAAATGACTTGTTTGGATATATGGATATGCGTATATTTATATGAAAGTATGTGTTGAGCTTGAAAATGAATCAAACTGATTTTTTTAAATGCCTTTCAGATCAAACCCGCTTGGATATTTTGAGGTTAGTTGTTGCTAAAAACAGTATTTGTGTCTGTGAACTCACAGAACAACTTGAACTGAGTCAACCGAAAATTTCTCGACACTTAGCCCTATTAAGAAACCTTTCCATATTGCTAGACGAAAGAAAAGGGCAGTGGGTGTATTACAGCTTAAATCCGGATCTGCCTGAATGGGCAATGTCTGTTCTAAGCATTATTGCGAATCAGGAGGGTGAGAAAATGATGAATACAAACGTTAATTCGCCTCTTTTAATTCAATGTGAGTAAACATAATGAATTTTTTATTTCTATGTACGGGTAACAGTTGCAGAAGTATCCTTTCAGAAGTTTTATTTAATCACCGCGCAACTGATGGCTGGAAGGCATTTAGTGCGGGCAGTAAACCATCCGGACAAGTTCATCCTTTAACAATCGAAACGCTTGAGAATATGGGACTTTCAACACAGGGATTGTGGAGTAAAACCATAGATGACTGTGAGCAATATCAAGCTGATGTGGTCATCACAGTTTGCGACGCAGCAGCACAGGAAGCTTGTCCGCTTTATTTGGGTGGGGCAATCAAAGCTCATTGGGGTTTGGCTGATCCTTCACATTTAGATTTACCGAAAGAACAAAAGCTAAAAGCATTCCAAGTGACTGTGGATCATATCAATCGTCGTTTAGATGCTTTATTTAAACTGGATACAGTGAGCATGACACGTCCTGAATTGATTGCTGCATTCAATCGAATTTCTGATATTGAATGAGAAGCTCATGGCTCAACCCAGATTATCATTTTTAGATCGTAACCTTACGCTATGGATTTTCATTGCCATGGCAATAGGGATTGCGATAGGTGTGTTGTTCCCACAAGCTTCGGTTACTTTGGATCAAATGAGTGCGGATTCAGTCAATATCCCGATTGCAATAGGGTTAATTCTGATGATGTATCCACCTTTGGCCAAAGTGGACTATGCAGCTCTACCACAGGTTTTTAAAGATAAGAAAACATTGACACTCTCCTTGGTGCAAAACTGGGTGATTGCACCTGTTTTAATGTTTTTATTGGCTGTCATTTTTTTGCATAGTTATCCTGAATATATGACCGGCTTAATTCTTATTGGATTGGCACGCTGTATCGCCATGGTCCTGGTATGGAACGGTTTGGCCTGTGGTGATCATCAATACGTCGCTGCCTTGGTGGCTTTTAATAGTCTTTTCCAGATTTTATTCTTTAGTACATACGCTTGGTTGTTCTTGACGTTGTTACCACCTTATTTTGGCGTGGCAGGGCAAGTGATCAACGTCGATTTCTGGACAATTACCCATGCTGTACTGGTTTATCTGGGTATCCCTTTTTTCCTTGGCTTTATTACGCGATTAACTCTTGTGAAAGTTAAAGGTCTGGAGTGGTATCAGCAAGTCTTCTTACCTAAGATCAGCCCATTAAGTTTATTGGCTTTATTGTTTACGATTGTGGCGATGTTTAGCTTGAAAGGTGGGGAAGTTGTGAGTCTGCCTTTAGATGTCATTCGTATTGCAATCCCGCTCACAATTTACTTTGTGATGATGTTCTTTATCAGCTTTTTTATGAGCAGGTGGATGGGGAATGACTATGCTAAAACCACAGCAATTTCTTTTACGGCCACAGGGAATAATTTTGAGTTGGCGCTGGTAGTAGCGATTGCAACCTTTGGCTTAGCTTCGCCAGTTGCTTTTACCACAGTGATTGGTCCATTGGTTGAAGTGCCTGTTTTGATTGTTTTAGTCAGTGTGTCTTTGTGGCTTAGAAAAAAGTTTTTTAAAGAAGAGGTGTAATTTTTATGACTCTCCCAAATGTAGATATGAATCTTCTTGATCAACCTACTTTAGAAAATGTACAAGCTAAAAAGCTTGATCATCCACCACGTATTTTGCTGTTGTATGGATCTAACCGCGAACGTTCATACAGCCGATTAGCGATGTTGGAAGCAGGACGGATTCTGGAGCAGTTTGGTGCTGAAGTAAAAATCTTTCATCCTAAAGGCTTGCCTTTACCTGAAGATGCGGACACCGAGCATCCAAAGGTTAAAGAGTTACATGAGCTATTGGCTTGGTCAGAAGGTATGGTGTGGTGTTCACCTGAACGGCATGGTTCTATGAGCTCAATCTTGAAATCACAAATTGACTGGATTCCGCTTGCTGGCGGTGCGATTCGTGCAACTCAAGGCAAAACGTTGGCATTGATGCAAGTCAGTGGAGGGTCTCAGTCGTTTAATAGCGTGAATCAGATGCGTATTTTGGGGCGCTGGATGCGCATGATTACGATTCCAAACCAATCTTCGATTCCTAAAGCATTTTTGGAATTTGAAGAGGATGGACGTATGAAAGCTTCTTCTTACTACGACCGCATTGTGGATGTGATGGAGGAACTCTATAAATTTACGTTACTTACGCGTGGACAAAGTCAGTACCTCACAAATCGTTATTCAGAGAGAAAGGAATCTGCTGAACAGCTTTCACAAAGGGTGAATCAGCGCGCGCTATAAGTTGATAACTTCAAATTAATTATTTAAACGCTCTTTTCAATCTTATAAGAGCGTTTTGATTTTAATTATTGATGTTCAACAATTCACCCCATCTGCATGGATTTTTATTTAATTTATCTGTATGCACACACCACTTCTATTGGCTGCGAAGTAGCGGGTCTTTATCCATCTTTAGCTAATCTTAGGGTAGACGGGATCGTGATTGACAAGTGGATAAAATTTATAAGCTATTGGTCTTATAAAACGATATGAGGACATCTTTCTTGAGTTTTGGCATTACAAATTCAATTAAAATGCATGTCAAGAGTGAAGTTAAAAGCATCCAAAAAACTTCTAATGAATCAGTCAGTAGGAATAATAGCGAGTAATATGCAAACACACATACTAAACTGATGGCAATATGCTTAAAATATAGGGTAATAAAAACTGAATATAGAACGGATGAAAATAACAGATTGAAGTTTTTATTCATTCCGATTTTATCAAACAAGATGATCAATACAGAAATAACGATTACCGAAACAGCAAAAATAAAAAAATTCTTGATGATATTCATCGTCTTGCCTCTATTGCTGAGCATAAGAAAATCCCTACCTTTAAGGGCCTCATCTCAAAGGTAGGGCTTGGGTCTACACCATTATTTAAAGTAAGCCTTTATATGGGTTTTTATCGTTTAAAATGATCATGGCTATTATCTTAAACTCAATAAAAATAATGGATTATCGAAATGCTGGTGTATGAGAAAATTATAGGGATTGGAAAATGGATCGGTATAAGCTTTGGCGTACATGATTATGAGAAATATCGTACACTTGATTAAAAAACAACCGCAATGTTTCAGCAAATATTCATTAATTCATAGTGAAATCAATTTTTTATTTTTAATCGATAAATTTCAAAAAATAATCGATTAATATTTTTTAACAGAAGGCTGGTATATGACATACAGAAAGCTGGAAAAAATAAAAATAGCATTAAAAAACAAAAGCCTGTATGGTGGTTATTAAGCTTTGTATACGTGGACATAAAACACTATAACTCCCTCATTTAAGTGAATTATTTGTCTATCTCCCTTTAATTTTTTAGATGTGAGCACGTCCCAGATGGAATTCGTTAGAGTTTTATATGCAAGTAAGGCGACAAATATCTATCCTGACCTGAAACAGGATTTATTAACAATTCTTGATACAGCCGTTGATTTTAATTCTCGTAATGATATTACGGGTGTTCTTTACTATGGTCATGGATATTTTGTTCAATGCTTGGAGGGGCGTAAAAGTAAAGTAGATGAACTTTTTTATCAGAAAATTTTAAAAGATGATCGCCATAAAAACTGCGAAATTTTGTTTTATCAAAACTGTGATTTCGGACTATTTAAGCACTGGAATATGAAATTTGCTCCCATCAATAAAAGATTGAGTGATTTTTTCCTGGAACATCATAGAGACGATTTTAATCCATTTTTACTGACCACAGACTCAATATCTTCATTCATAACGCTTCTTGCTGCCGAATATGCAATCGAACCCTATGCCTTTGAGTTAAACGATTAAAAGTCAATTGATTCATAGCATGCAATAGGTGAGAAAAACATGAAAATTCAATTGTGCTATGCAAGTTCACGACAAGGCCTAGCTGACGATTTGATTGATGATCTCAGTAATATCCTGACCCGGGCCAGAGACTTTAATGCAAAAAATCTGGTGTTTGGGGTACTGTATTATGCAAATAATGCATATTTCCAATGTCTGGAAGGGGAAGACTTTATTGTTTTACCTCTGTTTGAAAGCATCAAAAGAGATCCAAGACATCAGGATATTGTTGAATTTGAAATCAAAAAAATTAGGAAGTACAGCTTTAAGAACTGGTCGATGAAGTATGTTCAAAAAAGCTCAAAGGTCGATATTTTTTTCATGGTTTAGGCTGTGAAGAATTCATGCCTTCAGTGCTGAATGAGCAAAATGTGCAGGGCATGCTAGAAGCACTTCTGTATGAAAATCAAAGTTATATTCGTAAAAGAGCAGGACTAAACCAGCGCGGTATTCATCCTTATCTTTGAAGTGATTTTTATTAAAAGCCGGAAAGTTTCCAATCAGATGGAGGGTTCAAGAATAACGGATCTTATCTGTCGGGTCGATTTCAATTACTTTATAAAACTTGTTTTTATAATGAATGACTTTATTGAGATAAGCATTGTCCAACTCTTCCCAGATATGGAAATTGAAAAATTCTGCTGTTTCAGCATAGATCCATAGCCAGGTTGAGACTTTGCTCTTTTTGGCAGAATCATAAACTGAATCTTGAACTTTCCGGAGTTTATGTAATTTTAATTCTTCGTCCTGAAGAACAACGGCTTTAATCTTCAAAAATAACACCTTTAACAATAGCTGAGCTGATTAGTTTGTATTTTATACAATTCCAGCGGCTGCTCACATTTCAGAATGTAAAGTTAATCTAATAAAAGTTAATGCTACACACTATTTTATGCTGCACATACTTCAATACATCAGATCAAGATTCATCATTGCTAGTGTGTGGTCAGTCATTTGATTTTTTAACTCTAGATTCTGTTTGTTAACTCTACTGATCATGAATCCTGAGTGAGGGTGTTAAGGAAATTATCTATGACCTGATTGACCTGTTCGGCATGGGTCAGATTCGCTGCATGCCCAGCATCCGGAATCATGGCCAGTTCTGAATTTAAGCGTAAAGCCATATCTTTAGCGCGGTCTAGCCCAATTGCGATATCGTTTTCTCCATGAATAACAATTGCGGGCAGCTTAAGCTTTGCAATATCTTCAGAAATATCTTTGCGATCTAGCAGCGCATTAAAGGCAGCGGCTAAATTATGCGGTTGCCAGCTTTTCCACTTTTCCTGCCATACAAATCTTTCAGGTGCATCTGCTCCGAGTATGACACGGGCGATAAAGTCAGCGATATCTTGTGTCAGGCCATGATCGATCCACTGCTCAAACAAAGGTTTGTAATTCATTAATTTTTCAGGGTCTTCTAACTGGGCCTGTGTATCTATCAACACCAGAGCACTTACCCGATCACGATGCTTTAAAGCACAGCGCAGTGATAGATAGCCGCCCTGGCTCATGCCAACAAGGATGGCTTTCTGTATATTTAATTCATCCAGAATAGCAACCAGATCATCTGCCGAATCATAGTAATTGAATGCTTCAATTGAATCACTGGCTGTTTGACCATGCGCTCTTTCATCCCAAGCTATACAACGATATTTCTCTTTAAAGAATTCAATCTGCTGATTGAACATTTCATTGTCCATCAATAAACCGTGGGAAAATATCAGGGTGATCGGACCGCGACCTGAATCTGTATAGTATAACGATTGGCCATTGTGTATCAGCTTTGGCATGGTTAATTCTCTTGGTGGCTAGATCATATATAAATAAATGAAATTTATGCTTTGATTGTCTTTTTGGGTTTTTGACGAGTGGTAAAAGCCCTCTAATGAGGGCCTTTACTGGCTGTGCTGAGGTTGTATATTAATTTTAGATGTTAGTGGCCACAGCTAAAGCCACAACCACCGCCGCGAATCGTGTCATGCTTCGGACTGAGATCAGTTGCCATTGCACCAGTAGAAATTGCCAATAATGTAGTGAATGTAAGAAGTATCTTTTTCATGGGAAAACCCTCAAGTTTAGATTTTTAAAGTAATAATCAGATTTATAAAAATGTATAAATCATGTGATATATATTGCAATTAAAATGAAATTGTATTGTTACATTTTATGGTAATTGATGATTGGGTTTGTATACAGACCTGTATGTATATTTAATGATTTAGTCAGGGCTTTACTTCAACTTTAATCTTATAAATGCAAGAGCAGGACATTTTTAGTACTTATCTCAGATAGAAACCAATTGCCAAGCTCAATACGCCGGGCAGCATACATAAAAAGCTCATGGCTTTGGCTTCCTGGATATTTGTTATGTGCTTAGCAAATAGATGCGGTCCAAAGATCATTCCGGACAAAGCCAGAATAAATCCAATAATAATTAAAAATGCTGGCATCTCTGCTATATCCTTTTAGTTTTTTCTGATCAAAATAAGAACTCAAAGACCTAGCCTTATTTGGCTTAACTCAAGAGATATTTTCTGAGCATAAAAGTGATTTCTTAAGCTTTCAGATGAGCATACCCGATCTTTAGAAATAAAATTGGTTGATCTGTCTGGTGATTAAGAATGGCTTATGCAGACTGGTTGATTGCGATTGTGTATTACTCATTCCGAAAAAGAACATATTCATACAGAATATTCAAAAGAGATCAACACTATTTCCTTTCAAATCAACGCAATTTTTGACAGAATAGCCAGAGATCAACGTGGTCAGCTCATGCAGAATCACATTGAACAGGTTTGCCTTTATTTTGCAGGAATTTTGCATGCAATATTTTAATCTCCTTATACAACAGTATGTTGGAATGTATAGCTAATGACAGCACAATATAAGGTGTTATGTGTCTGTTTAGGCAATATTTGCCGATCTCCCACTGCAGAGGCAATTCTCAGACATTATTGTCATGCCCATGGCTTGGACGTGGTGATCGATTCGGCAGGCACTAGTAATTATCATCCCAACAAGGCACCTGATGCACGCAGTCAGCAACATGCAATGCAACGTGGTTATGATCTGTCAGCATTGCGCGCAAGACAAATCCAGTTGAATGATTTTGTGGAGTTTGATCTGATTCTGGCAATGGATCATGAGAACCTTGATGATATTCAGGCACTGATGCAAAAAGCAACCCAGCAATTTGGTGCAGCGCAGATTCGGGCAAAAATTGCCTTGATGAGTGAACATGATCCTCAATTTGGCCAGCAGGCAGTTCCAGATCCTTATTATGGCGGTGCAGACGGTTTTGATCGGGTGCTGGATCAGTGTGAATCGAGCAGTCAGGCATGGGTTGATATTTTTAAAAAGCAATTAAAAGCAGGGTTATAGGATTTAATTTAACATGCAAGTACAACAGCAGGTTTCGCTTAAGCGTTTAAATACATTAAATCTTAATGCTATTGCTTCACATTATGCCCAGATCAATCAGGCCGATGACATCATTGCAGCGCTAGATTTTGCTGAGCAACACGGGCTCAATGTGCTGGTACTGTCTGGCGGGAGTAATGTATTACTGCCACAGCATATACAGGCCTTGGTGATTCATTTGAATATTCAGGGCATTGAAGTTGTTGCTGAGGATGCCGATACGGTTAGTGTTAAAGTGGGTGCAGGTCAGGTCTGGCACGACTTTGTTTTATATAGCACCGAGCAGCAGTGGTTCGGTTTACAAAATCTGGCTTTGATCCCGGGTCTGGTCGGTGCCTCGCCAGTCCAGAATATTGGCGCTTACGGGGTTGAAGCAGGAGAGTTTATTGACTCTGTTCAGGTTTACGATCGTCAATTGAAGCAGTTTGATTCGATTCCTGCTCAGGCATGCCAGTTTGCCTATCGTCATAGCATTTTCAAAGATGATCCTAACCGTTACATCATTGTGAGTGTCACTTTTAAATTACTGAAAAAAGCAGATCTCAGATTGAATTATGGGGATTTAAAACAGGCAGTAGGTGATCAGCTCAGTGCAGAAAATTTGCAAAATCAGGTCATCCTGATTCGTCAAAGCAAATTACCCGATCCTAAAGAATTTCCTAATGTGGGCAGTTTTTTCAAAAACCCGGTCTTGTCACAAACCGAATTTGACAAAATTACTCAACAATTTCCAAACATACCGCATTATCCACAGCCGAACAGCAATGTTAAAGTGGCAGCAGGCTGGTTGATTGACCAAATAGGCTGGAAAGGTAAGCAATTAGGGCCAGTTGGCATGTTTCATAAACAGGCTTTGGTCCTGGTCAATTATGCCGACGCCGCACTCACTGACGTACAAAAAACCTATCAGGCTGTACAAAGTGATGTAAAACAAAAGTTTAGTATTCAGCTAGAGCCTGAACCTGTGTTATATAGTGAATGTGGTTTGATTCAAGCCCATCGTGGATGAGGAGATTTATGGCTAAAGTACATTGGATGGTCAGTTTAGTACGGGTAATTACCATACTCTTCGTGCTATTGGGCTGTTTTGTACTTTTTTTATATTCGCCTTTTTATTCACAACTGGTGGTGAAAGGGCTGAACCGCTTTGTGCCTGTCGACGTGAATGAAGTCGCTGCACAAAGCCAAAAGCCGGCCGCTTTGAGTGAACATGAGACTTTGGAACCGGGTTCGAATCTGTGGATTGCGCGACAAGCCTACCTCAAGCTGATGGAAAAGTCCTTTCAGTCTGAACAATCTGAAGATTTAAGATTAATTCAGGCCCGTTATAAATTGCTTCAACAGCTGATTGCTGAAGAGCAGGAAAAAGAAAGTGCTGGAGAAAAGAAGCAGCCAGCTATTCCATTGATGGGGGAGCGAGCTGATCAGGATCAGGCCAGTTCAGCGGTGACCATCACTACACCATTAGACTTTTTACAGTGGAATACCCCGGACAATCAGGCGCTGATGGGTAAATATATGGCTTTTCTTGAGACCTATCCTATTGAGTTACCCGTGAATGAAGAGAATAAGGATGAAACCAATAAAGATCTGGTTGAGCTGAAAAAGAATAAAGATGGTGTACCTGAACCACAAAATATGTCTCAGCCCAATGCCATTGTGGTGCTGGGTGGTGGTTTAACACTCGGCGCGAACGGTAAAGATATTGTGGTCAACAATTACACCCGTTTGCGTCTGGAGAAAACTCTTGAAGTCGAAAAGCAATATGCTCTACCAATTGTCTTGAGCGGCGTTGAAGCACCCTATATGCAGGCATGGCTCAAAGAGCGGGGTATAGAAGCCAAGCTACTTGAAAATAGAAGTATGAATACCTGTGAAAACACCAGATTCAGCTCATTATTGCTGCAAAAGAAAGGCGGAGCGCCAACGGTGATTCTGATTACCGATGAATATCACATGCCGCGTACCCGCCGTTTATTTGCCTTAAGCGGTATTGAAACGGTTCCTGTGATTGCACCTATGCCAACCACCTTGACCGACTGGCGTCCGAGCGAACAAAACTATGACCACAGTCGCCGTGCGAACTATGAAATGCTGGCCACAATTCGTGATATGTTGATTGGTTCAAGTGATTGTCGAGAGATACCCTAATGTCCAATATTCCATTTTTAAATCCGACAATTCTAAAACAACTAGATTTACCTGTACCAAATCGGGAAACCACGCCGCAGGTGCTTGAACCCTTGGATTTATCAGCCATAGTTGAACCATCTAAACCCTTACAAGCCTATCGTAAACTCTATGGTTTAAATGTGCTGGATTGTGAGCATTGGCAGGGTTATGTGGAAATGCCGTTGTTCCGTTTACATGTACAGGTGTTCCAGCCGAAGCAGCAAAAGATTCAGGGCACCGTTTGCCTGCTGCATGGTTATCTGGAACATAGTGGCATCTATCAGCCGATTATCAAGGAAATTCTGGATCAGGGCTTTAGCGTGCTGACCTATGATCTTCCTGGGCATGGGCTGAGCAATGGTTCACCGGCCAGTATTCAAAACTTTGATCATTATCAGCAAGTCTTGCATGCGGTTTATGATGCAGTGCGTGGTGCCAGACAATTGCCAAAGCCGTGGCTGGGAATCGGTCAAAGTACGGGTGGCGCCATCTGGATGCATCATTTACTGGAATTTGCTGAACGGCGTGAAGACCCGATTGTTGATCGGGTATTATTGCTCTCTCCGTTAATCCGGCCTGCGAAAACGGCATGGTGGCATAACTCGGTCGGGCTGGGCATTATTCGCCGTATCAAGAGTCAGGTACCACGCCATTTCCGTCGTAATAATCATAATCCCGAATTTCTGCGTTTTATCCGTTTAACCGATCCTTTACAGCCTCGTATGATGGGTATGGACTGGATTCTGGCGATGTCGAAATGGATGCTGGAAATGGAGCAGCGACCTGCTTGCCGTATTCCGGTGTGGCTGGCGCAGGGTGCACTCGATCAAACAGTGGATTGGCGTTATAACATTGAATACATTCGCCGTAAGTTTAGACTACAGACCTTGCTGATGTTGGAAGAAGGCTCACATCAGCTGATCAATGAACGGGCAGATATTCGTGCCGCACTCACAGGGCTGATTCCGGCATTTTTGCATGCCAAACCTAACCATTATTATTATTGATTTCGCTTTTTTAGCCATTATTTAAGTGATAGAATCTCGAATATTATAAAAAATATCAATGAATTAGATATTCGGGGAAATCATGGAAAAAGGTACATTAAGGGGTTTTTGTGTCTTGATTCTGCTCGGTGCTACCTTTCCGGTTGGTGCCCAAGAGCTGTATAAATGTGTAACCCGTCAGGGTACAGCCTATCAAAGTCGGCCATGTGCGATTCAGGCAAGCCAGAAAACAGCGTGTACCGGTTCGGCGGCTGATGGCTTTAGCGGTGATTGCCGGCAGTTGCAACAACAACGACAGCAAGCCATCACGCATGAGAACAATGCTTATACGCAGGATCTGGCAAGCAATACAACCAGAACAGTGACCTCTAGATCCGAATTTCAAAAAACCATACTTGAGTTCAGCCAATGTAAACAACGCATTCAGGCATTGCAGAGATTCGCCGGTTATACAGATCGACCAGCGCAATTACTGGAAAATAATCCTCAGCGGTATGCCGCAAGCGTGTGTACTGAAGATGGGGGAATTTATCTCAGTTGCCATGCCGCTACTAATACTTTGGTGACACAGACCAGTTCCGCCTGTTCAATTAAACGTTAATGACGTTTTGATCTTAAAGTAATTTATTTTCACATATTAAAATAACAAGGAAATGCGCAATGAGAGCAGCATTAATGGTCATCGGGGTAATTTTCGCCGTTTTCTTTTTGTTAAATCGTTGTTCACAGCACGAGTTAACATCAGGACAAGTTGTACAGAACAATCCAGTTGAACAACGTCAGAACCTTCTGGATCAGATTGTTTTATTGCAACCATTGAAACAACATGCCATTAAAGATTACGAAACGATTCAGCAAACGGCCAATGTGACCATTCAACCCGAAGAAATGCTGGCTACAGTTAGCAGCACCTTGTGGTGGAAGCTTCGAGAAATAGTTGAAAAGCAGGCAGATGATGAAGGGCAACGGTTATGGACAAAAGCTTATTTACAGCAACTTTATGATGCCAAACGCAAGGGTAATTGCTTTCCTATCGCATTTCCTCTGTATGCTAAAACCACAATCGATCAACGAAGAAATTTACTCAGTATTGCTACGCAGCAACAGTCTGCTGCTGCACTGAATTATATTTTAACCCATCAAGGTTCACGTTCAGTGGTCGATCGTATGCAAGCGCCGCCAGAATGGATTCAAATTGCAGAAAAGTTAAGACAGGATTATGCGGCTGATGCCGATCTGCTCAATGCCGGTGAGACTGCGCCAGACAAAAATAAACAGTGTGAAGTCGTGATACGAACGTTTGAATATATTTTGTCTTTACCTGTGGAAAAACAAGGCCCGGTGATTCGCTGGATGCTGGATCGTCATATTGCGGTGAGTGTATTTTAAATGCAAAGATTTGGTAAAAATGCTCACCTCAATTTGCATATGAATTGGATTCGAATTTTATTAATAGTGAGTATCAGCGTCATTATCACCGCATGTGGTCAGGTGAAGCATGCGCCTAAAGCTGGAGAATATGGCGAAAAGCTGGTGAACTCGATCCTGTTGACCCCGAGTGAGATTCAGGCCTTAAACAAGGCAGTCGTTAATCCTCCAAAAGACACCTTTCAACGGCCGAATGTCGGAATCAGCTTTCAGGCTGATGCAGCCCAAAATCCTTATCGTTTTGTGCTGGTTGTGAAAGGCAGTACCCTGCAAGCCGGAGAAACCGTGTTGAAGTGGATTGGGGGTATTCAAAGTGAAAGTTCAAATGGCTATCATCCTGAAGTTTTTCAGAGCAATGATTCGCATCATTACGATGCAAATGAGCCGGTGTTGGTGGTGGTGAGCTCAGATCCATTTTCAGTAAGTGAGTCAAATAACGGAAGCAATTATGCGGTGCATGCTGAATTGATGGAAGCCTCAAACCTGCAGTTCCAGTCTGTAGAAGTACAAATCTGGCAGGGTAAGGGCTCACAATACAACTGGACTGCTTATCTGAAATTTCTGCTGATCCTGATGCTTGCAATCTTTAGCATTTATCGCTTGATTAGACGGTAATTGATTTTTATACAAGTCATAAAAAAGCCACTCTTGAGTGGCTTTTTTTACATAGATTAGAAATGATTTGGATCTGCAAGTTTCCACATCCGATAGTAGAAATTGTCTTCATCTTTCAAATCGCCCAGCAATAACTCGTTTTCTTTTAAGAAGAAATGGATCTGTGCATAGTTTTTAATTTCACGATCATTCATACGTTGGGCTAAATGGTGTGCCTTGATTTCTGAAGGGTGATTTAGGCCGGCAGCTGCAATCATTTCAGAAAGAGCATGCAGGGTATTTTTATGGAAGTTGAAAACACGTTCGGCTTTACTTGGTACATCCAGTGCTTTTTGACGGTCTTTATCTTGGGTGGCAACGCCAACTGGACATTGGTTGGTATGACAGCTTTGTGCCTGAATACAGCCTACCGCAAACATGAAGCCACGTGCTGAATTGACCCAATCTGCGCCCAAGGCAAAAGTGCTGGCAATATCAAAGGCGCTGATCATTTTACCACTGGCACCGATCTTGATCTGATCACGTAAACCAGCACCGACCAGGGTATTATGTACAAAACGCAAACCTTCTCTTAACGGTGTACCAATATAGTCGCTGAACTCAATTGGTGCGGCACCGGTACCGCCTTCTGAACCATCAACCACCACAAAATCAGGAACAATTTTAGTTTCCAGCATGGCTTTGACAATGCTCATAAATTGCCACGGCTGTCCGATACATAGCTTAAAGCCAACCGGTTTACCACCAGACAGTTCACGAAGCTGCTGGATAAAATGCATCATTTCAATCGGGGTGTTAAAGCTTGGATGCTTAGATGGTGAAATACAGTCATGCTCACGCGAAATACCACGGATTGCAGCAATTTCCTCAGTAATCTTATGCTTTGGCAAAATACCACCATGACCCGGTTTTGCACCTTGAGACAGTTTCACCTCGATCATTTTGATCTTCGGATTTTTTGCCTGTTCAGCAAATTTTTCCGGTGAAAACAGACCTTGTGGAGTACGGCAGCCGAAATAGCCGCTGGCAATTTGCCAGACAATGTCACCACCATTTTCTAAATGATAAGGACTTAAGCTGCCTTCGCCTGTGTCATGATAAAACTTACCCAGCGCGGCACCTTTATTGAGGGCACGAATGGCATTGGCACTTAAACTGCCAAAACTCATCGCAGAAATATTCATAATCGATGCGCTGTAGGGCTGGCTACATTGTGCATTACCAATCTGTACGCGGAAGGTCGCTGGATCAGAGGGAGGACAAGGTGCAATCGAGTGAACAATAAAACGGTAATTGGGATCATACACATCAATGATGGAACCAAAGGGTTTATCTGCATTCTCATTCTTGGCACGTTGATAGACCAGACTACGTTGCATGCGTGAAAAGGGTAATGCATCTTGATCGGACTCAATAAAGTACTGACGGATTTCCGGGCGGACATCTTCAAAAATAAAGCGGAAATGCCCAAGAATCGGATAGTTTCTTAAAATGGCATGTTTCTTTTGTAATAAATCATGCAGGCCGACCAGGCTGAGTAAACTGCTTACCAGCCAGAGTCCGTTTAACAAGGTGTCTGAAATAAAATAATAAATACTATGCGGGGTATAAATTGTTTTGAACCAGGTAATACTTAAAGCAATGAAAATACAAAGAAACCAAACAGAATGTCTTGAAAAGAAAGTGTTAAGTAATTTATGTCTTATCGCTTGTGCTGGACTAGCCATTGGCAGGAGATTCCTAAAAATAAAGCAACTGACAAACGATGCCAAGAACCTGCCTGAACCACAAGTAACGAATTGTTAGATATGAGAATTATTCTCTTATAAAATAAATGCTCTACTTCTTTATTTGAAGATAAAAAGCAAGCTTTAGTAAAGCTAAGATGACTTATTTATGACAAAATATGAATCTGTAGCAAAGCAGCAATAAACAACACAATAAATGTAAGAATGATTACAAATAGAAAAACTGAATTTTAGATAATAAGCAAGAATACAAAAAAGTGGAGGACCCTCGAAATGCCACAATATTTGCGTATTGCTGAAAAAGTTTATAAGAACCTTAAAGACGAAAAAAAGTTTACGCAAGCCCCAGTCGAATATATCAATGATTTACTCAAACAAATTCGTAAAGAGCTGAAGGGTACCGATATGAAGCTTATTTACAATTTTATTGAGTTTAATTCTGGTTTTAAGAACCAGCTTATAGATGGTTACCTGAATATCGATGTCAGTCTGGTTCCAAATTATAAATATCAGGATGAATATGTGCTCTGGCTGGCAGGATTTATTGAAAAAATTACCGTCGGTGGGAAAAAAAGGATTCCTCCTATCGTCGATAATATTCCGCCCGAATTTACCGTGACTAGTGATCTCAGGCAGATCGATGTGATGAGCACAGATAAAAACAGTGAGCAAATTATCTCCTATTTCAAGAGTGTAGATTTTCTAAATGGCTTCAATCAACACTAACTTAAGTGTTACGATCATCAAGGAGTATTGAACCTGTTCAATACTCCTTTCATACATAAAAATCAGTTACAGATAAGAAATAAAGCAAGCTTGTAGAATTTTATATCTGGCTGATTTTTAGTGTAAATTTTTCACTATAGCCCAAAGAGACCAACAATGCCAAAACGTGAAAAAGTATTAACCATATTTGAAGCTTTACGAGAAAGCCATGAAAAGCAAAGAGAATTTTCTGAAAAGTTAGTGAAAACTTCGGGCGATAGCCCTGAAAGAAGAGAGCTTTTTGATTTATTAAAAAATGAACTGTTTGCCCATGCGGTTGCTGAAGATCGCTATCTCTATATTCCTTTAATGATGTCTGATGCAGGGCTGAATATTACCCGTCATGCTTTAGCAGAGCACCATGAAATGGATGAGTTGCTCGAACAGCTTACAGAGACCGAGTTTAGTAATCCGGGATGGCTGGCGATAGCCAAGAAATTATCTGAAGTGGTTCATCATCATCTTAAAGAAGAAGAACATAGTTTTTTCCAGCAAGCGGGTAAAATTTTAGCAGATGATCAAAAACTGGAGCTGGCAGAAAAATATCAGGCCGAATATATAAAATATTTAAATAAAGACAAAGATAGTCTTACCTAAATGTAAAAAGTTAATGTATTAAGACCCTCTTTATGAGGGTTTTTATTTCATTAAGTTTCTCGATCTATTTCAATATATTTCCTGCTTTACTTTAAATCATCGTCATTAACTTAAAAAAAATTCTTATAACGGTTTTTAACAAAGAAGTTATCTAGTCTAAAACTGTAAAGCGTACATGAATTGAAACTTCTATTTAAGCATAAGGTTTCAAGTAAATTATTTTTTTAAGGAGAATAACCATGACAAATAATGACCAATATGATCGTGAGCGTATTAAGAACTCATCTGATGAAGTAAAAAAAGAATTAAATGCTGATCCAATTACCGGTGAACCGGGTTCGCATCCAGTTGGAACAGGTGTTGGTGCAGCAGGCGGTGCGGTAGCAGGCGCGGCAATCGGTAGTGCAGGTGGACCTGTGGGTACACTGGTAGGAGGTGCCGTAGGTGCCTTTGTTGGTGGTTTAACCGGTAATGCGGTGGGTGAGGCAATTGATCCGACTGTAGAAGATGCTTACTGGCGCGAAAATTACCTGAATCAGCCTTATTATAATGAGGCCAAAGCCAAGTATCCTGATCTGGACTATGATCGTGATTATCGTGGCGCTTATCGTGTGGGCTATGAAAAACGTTATGGTTATGAGCCAGACGTGGCCTTTGAAGACGTTGAACCAGAGTTAAGAACACACTGGGATCAAGAAGGCAAAGCGGACTCGCGCTTATCTTGGGATGAAGCACGCCATGCTTCACGAGATGCATGGAACCGGACGACAGATCTATCCAAATAATTAATGGTTTAAAGTTGAAGTCTCCAAGCCCTGTTCTTTAAGAACAGGGTTTTTTTATGTAGTGCTATGCGTAGAAAAAAAGAAAACCGCCCGTACAGGCGGTAGCTGAAACTGGTCAGCAAATCATAGAAGTGTGAACGGTCAAGAGCCCACTTCTATTTTCTTGAATTAGTGGCTTTTATTAAATGCTTCCATAAATTCATCTGATTTAAAATATGAATTAATCAGCTCGCCACTTTTAGAGTATTCTGGCTGGACAGGTGCAGTTTTCTGAGGTGCTTTGGGCAAGGTGTATTTAAATTCTGGAGGAATCTCTTTACGAATAGGCGGGAGCTTTCTCTTTCCATCGGTGGTAATTCTCTGGATAAAACCTGCTAACCACAAGATGAATTCACCTTCATTTTTTATAGCCGGAATAAGGCTCACATCCAGTTTAACCTTACATTCAGCATTGGGCCTGTTCAGACATTCTTCAAAGTCAATAAAGTTATAAAGTAATTTTAATTTAGACCCTTTGAGTTCTTTTCGGATCTCAATCATTAAATTATTTAAATTTTCTAATGGATCCTGCTGGAAGTCTTTATTTTCCTTTACTTGTCGATAAACTGTTTCAGCTATACGTAAATATTGTGGCATATCTTACTCTCCCAAAATCCAAGCTATGTAGAGATTATGAAGAGTTTTAGGTTTTTTATTGTGAGTGTTGTGCCTATTCTTGTGAGTAATAGGAGCTTTATGCAACTAAATAGCAGTATTGGAAGAATAAATTAGGTTTGCTCAAGGTGCTGTTCTGTTTTTATCTTTTATCTAGCTTCTTGTAATATATAACCCAACAAGATCTAATATTATTTTTCGCAATATTAGACCTTGTGTTTATGCTTACTTAGCAATATTCATAAACAATCAATGCAGTAAATTTTTGGTCATTTTCACTGCCATACGAATGACTCATAAACTTAATATTGACTTGATGATTATTCTGGGTAAGTTCATTTCTCAGCCAGTCATTGATGGTGTGTTCTAATGTTTGAATTGAACCCGCTTCAAAAGCTTTGATTTTAGCCATTATTATTTCTCCTTTCCCAAATACTTATGAAAGTATGAGCATATATGCATCGAAATTAATTTCTTTATATCATTTGTTTTGGTTTGAAAGTTGTTATACCTTTCTATTAACTTGTTTCGAGATATATATTGAATAATATGGAAACACATAGGTACTAAATTTAAAATATATTTTTCAATAAGTTAAAATGATATTTAGTCGTTAGACGTATTTTTTATAATTACATAAGATTGCATTTCTTAAGAAAAGTAAAAAAAGTAACAGGGAAATTTACATGATTAATCTTCAGTATAGAGGTTGCTTAAATACATTAAGAGGTGCCACATGTTAAAAACGATTTTGACTTTAGGAACTGGTGTTGCTCTAGGTTGTTATTATAAGTCTCATAAAGATAAAAATAAATTATCTGATGAGAAAAAAGATGATGATCTGAGCATGGACGATAGCGTAAAAGGCAAGAAAGTGCTGAGCAAGTTCCTGAAATAATCTGAAAGGGAAGCTTGTGATCAAGCTTCCCTTACATTAAGCCTAAATTTTGCTAAATATAAAGTCGAGTATAAGTATAAGGAAATAATAGATGAGTACCAAAGATAATCAATTGATCGGTTCCAAGCCCCATTATAACGCTGAATATGTCCTGGACAGCATGATGGATATTGATGAGTGGGAGCGAGATTCAGCTAAACATCACAAACATTTATCTGAGCGTCGAAAAAGCCGATTGCAGCATGAACGTAAAAAGAAGTGTGTATGGATGATGGATGAATAGAGCAGTTCTTTAAGATTCATCTGAGTTACTCAATTAACCAAGTGAGAGGTAATGAAAAATGAAGAATTTATACGTGAAAAGTCTAGCATTATGTTGTGTGTTTACCTTTGCAGGCTGTGATAAGAACCGGGATGCCGATGATCCAATGACCAAAGGTGAAACCACCACACCTCATTCTATGGAGGCAGCACCTGTAAGCCCTAATAATGAAATGCATGATGATATGCAGCATTCATCAGCACCAGCAATGATGAACGATCAAGGTACATCAGGTGTGCAGACAGGTAATACGACTTCAAATTCAGGACAATCCCCAGCTTCGTAAGTCAAAAGACCCGTTGGGAAAAATGACTAAAGTACCGAGCTCATACTTTAGTCATTTTTATTATTTATAGCGGATCAAAAATTAAATAATAGCATAGACAGTTTTTATTGTGATTTTAATCACATTAAATTATGGTAATGCATTTTAACTCACTTATCATGTAGTGTTTATGTATATGAAGCTTAAGGGCTATTTCATAACTTAAAACAATATTAACAATTGATTACTGTAAATACTGCAAAATTCCTAAATAGAATATAAAGGAATAATGTCATGCATCAATATTTAAAAATAGCAGAACAAATTTATGATCAGGTTCAAACAAAATATGAGTTTACTGATGATCATGTAGAAGATCTTAATAATTTAATGATTGAGTTAAGGAATGCTGCCAAAGATTCAGATTTTAAAATGCTTTATAATTATATTAATTTTGAAGACTTATTAATGAAATCCAAAGCATTATCGATTGATCTGGACGTGAGTATTTTACCAAAAAGTAAAAATAAAGGTGAATACATACTGTGGCTATCAGGCTTTGTAGAAAAACTGATCGTTTCCACCAAGAAGACTGAAACAAAACTAAAAAATAAGGTAGTGATGCCGAATTATTATTATGATGATTCAGGTAATATTGTGAGTAAAACTAAAAATAGTGGTGAAGAAATTATTTCATATTTTAAAGATAAAGAACCCATTTAATGAAATAAAATAATCTTTCGTATTTTGCCACGATTATTTTGAAACAGGAGTTTTTAAGATGTCGAAACAATATATGTTAAAAGAAGTTGATGCGAGTAGTGAGGCAGGAGATAAAATTATTGTGGAGCAGATTTATGAAAAGCTGCCCCCGCTAGATGTAAATATAAATGATTTTTCCTGGTCGCCTTTATTTAAAGTGGTCATTACCGATAAAGTGATCCCGCTGAATGATGACCTAACCTTTACCCATCCACGGACTGGAAAAGTTTTCCGTATTGGCAGCTGAAAAAAACATGTGCTGCCCCGTACCGCAAGCGAGGCGCCATATTGCAAGTTGCAAGCCAGTGTGAAGGTTCTTTGCTAGTTGATGTGAGGCGTATTTAAAGCCTCTGCCCAATCTTTTCCTTTGCAACGTGGGCATTGTTGCTGCAAATGCTTTAAATGTTGGGTCATTCCACAATACATACAAGAATAAAAAAGTGCCGGATTTAATTGATCTGTCTTTTTATAATGGTTTGGAAAGAGTGGCAATCCCCATTTTGTGTCGTCATTGGCATAAAACAGCAGACTTAAACAGCCATCAGTTTCAAGCAAAGCGACTTTGACTTGTCCGAGATGTTCAACACTTTGCTGGCGCATTTCTGCAAAAAATTCATCATGGGAATATTTTTCTTTTCTCATATCCTGTATCACCATCAAGCCATCTTCGACAATACAAAGTGGTTTTCCTTCCAGCAGGATTTCCACTTTCTTGCTTTTCATCATGGCCCAAGTCACCAGGCGATATAAAATAATGATGGTACACATGACCACGAAAGCTTGGGCAATCGGCGCATCATCAACAAACATCGGATCGCCGGCGGCACTGCCTAAACTCAGAATGATAGCGACTTCAAAGATTGAAAGTTGTCGGATGCCACGTTTTCCGGATAGCTTCAAAAAGATCAGGATAAGCAGAAACATGACACAACAGCGAATGATGATTTCTACGACCAGTTCCCAAGTCGTATCGTGGATGAAAACACCGATAAGATCCATTATTGATTTACTCTTTCTTATAATTTGTAAGTGCTTATATTCTACGCAATAAAAATGAGCTTATGTTTTAAATAAGCTCATTTTTTATAGGAGAGCAGGGACTACATTTTATCCCAGGCATCTTTGATGGCTTGTTTGGCCTGTTCCCATTTTAATCTTGATTCGGCTTTCAGTTCTTCCCAAGATTCTTTAAGATTGCCTTCTACATCTTCGAACTGGGTATTACGATCGTGTTCAGATCGTGCGCGGCTGCCTAACTCATATGCTTTGGAAAAGTCCCGGTCGTAATCGAGGTCTGGTGTATCCAGTGAAGCTTCCTGATAATAAGGACGAGTCACATAGCTTTCACGCCAATGATCATTTGGATCGATACTTACACGTGAACCTTGATTATTTTGATCAGTAATATTCTGATTTGTCATTATCGTTCTCCAGCAAATTTTCCAATGTATATAAAATTTAGGAGAATATTAATTTATTCTCCTAAATATTTACGGATCTTAAAATAATCAAAGCTTATTTCTGCTGATTATTCTGGTTTGATCCTTGGTTGTTAGAATCTTTTTGATTAGATCCTTGTTGCTGACGGTTGTCATTTTGCTGCTGTTGCTGCTGACGGTTGTCATTATTTTGGTTTTGCTGATTTTGCTGATTTTGCTGGTTTTGTTGCTGCTGCTGTTGGTTATTGCGCTCTTGATTGCTTTGATTATTTGTATTACTCATGATCGTACACCTCATTTGGTTATTGATATTATCTGAGTAAATCAGATGATTTAATTAAAACATATTTTTATCGGAAGGATAGGGCAAGCCTGTTTCACTTTATTTAAATGTAATATACAAATTTTCATTAAATAATGCTTTTTTAAGAGCTTAATGGTTCTAATCAAGTTTTGATGAAAACAGTATTAATATAAGTTGATATCAACGTAACATAAAGCAACATAAAATGGGAATTCTCCTTTTTTATATATCTTTTTTCTTGATAATTTTAACAAGATTCGTGCATATATCTTTGAGTAATCTTTCCAGCTTTTTTTCAGGGCTGCCTTTATATAGGTTTCTGAAATTATAATTTTTATTTTTATAGTTTATGCAGTAAAAGAATGTTCCGACTGGCTTTTGTTTGGTTTCAGATCCTCCTGGCTTAAGCAAGCCGGTACAAGAAATATAAATGTCAGATTTAAAGATATGTTTGCCTTTATTAATCATTTCTTCAGTAATTTCACTTGATTCAGCGCTATATTTTTTAATCATTGCAGGAGAAATTTTAAGTACTTTTTCTTTTACTTTAAGATCATAGCAAACCAGACTTCCGCTCAGAATATCTCCAGAAAATGGGCTCAAAGAAAACTGGTAAGATAAATAACCAGCTGATGCACTTTCCAGAAAAAAGATAGAAAGTTTTTTTTGCGCGAGTAATTCGCAGGATTTCTTAAACATGGCTTTCTCGAATAAAAATCATTCATTAAATTATTAATTATTTTGAAATCTATTTTATGGATAAATAATTCAAAATATTAAAATGTAAAAACATACTTTTTATATGTGGTTGATATGAAAGGTTTTTAAATTTTACGTGTTTCAATATTAACCTGTTTTAACAAAATGTTGGTAGGAATAAAGGATGAGCAAAGTAAGGTGATTTTATAGTTTCGATTCGGAGAATGGAAATGTCTGTTGTCGTAAAAAAAAGATTACTTGATTTGTTGCAGGACGATCATAAAAATTATTACGAGTTAGTTTCTTTCTTCCTCGATGGGGATATATCTAACTTTGAAAAAGAGAAAAAAGCCGTTAATTTTTTAAAACAAGAATTTGAGATGATGAAACCGAGCAAGATTTCTTTGCCCAATCAAATTGAAGAAATCCGTGCTTGGTATAAGAATGAAAATCGAAAAGTATGTCATGACTATCAGGAATATTTGAGCCAGCGTAATGCGGGAGGCGAGCGAGAATATTTTAAAAATATCGGGCAGGCATTTGAATTTCTACTTAAAGTTGCCCCAGTTAAAAAGGTAGACGGTTCCTGGCTATACAGCATTGTCAATTACTGGAATGATCCGGTCTTTCATGATCTGATTCTGATCTATCTGGAAGAACTTGGCTTGGGGCAGGCAAAAGCCAATCATGTCTGTATCTATGATGATTTATTGCGTGTATTGGGACTGGATGATTTTGAGCTATTTCTGGATGATGAATATTACCATCAATCTGCAGTTCAACTTGCACTCGGTTATGCTCCGCCAGAGTATATTCCTGAAATCATTGGCTTTAATCTCGGCTATGAGCAGCTGCCTTTACATCTTCTTATCACCAACTATGAACTTAAAGAATTAGGAATTGAAGCCAAGTATTTCAATTTACATATTACCATTGATAATCTAGACAATGGTCATGCACATAAATCCCTGAAAGTCTTTGAAAATGTTTATAAAAAATATAAAGATAAAGATGTTTTCATGCAGAAGGTAAAACGTGGTTATGCACTCAATCAGCAAGGCATATCATCCCGGCAAATTATTAAAAACCTGAATCTAGAAAACTTTGTTTATAAAATCTTAAAGCGTAAGGCACTCATCGGACAACTGGTGCATAACGAAAAACAGTTTATTGGGTGTAAATCCATTAATCAGTGGTTGGCCAATCCTCAAGAAATTGGCAGCTTCATCAATCAACTGGTTGAAAAGCGGTGGATTAAATTTAATTGTGATCCGGAAGAAAGTGTGTTCTGGCGCATGATCAGCCATGAAGACGGAAAAATGTATGGGGTGTTTACCCCAGCCGAAAGACAGATTATTCACGACTGGATTGCAGGCGAACAATACGCAAACCATGTATTACCGTATAAGAATAGCCTAAGTAAAGAACAACCCTTACATGACTATTTATTTAGTTATATCTCGGATGGCGAACTGGAACATTTACAAAACAGAGTCAGCCAGACAGACAATTTTGCACTCAAGCTTTGTAAATTGACGCCTTTTCTCGCCCCCGAATCCCATCACAAAAGCATCGGTTTATGGAGTACGCAGAAATATGCAGAACTTTTATTTCCTTATTTAACCGCTTCGCCGCGTTAAGTGAGGAAACATGAGCAAAACATCTCATCATTTTTATATAGCCAACAATAAACAGGGTAGCCCAATGAGTGACGATCTTAAAGAGAATAATAGCCAAAGTGCTTTAGCTGGGAATACACCAGACAAAATGAATCAAACTGACAAGACCAGACAGCTTGACCAGGTCAGAAGTGATGCGACCAATGAAGCGCTCACCACCAATCAAGGGGTCAAGATTTCAGATAACCAGAACAGTTTGAAAGCGGGCGTACGCGGTTCGACATTACTTGAAGACTTTATTTTACGTGAGAAAATTACCCACTTTGACCATGAGCGCATTCCGGAACGGATTGTACATGCACGTGGTGTAGGTGCGCATGGCTATTTTCAGGCCTATGAAGGCAATGAACGTTTTACCAAAGCCGGCTTCCTGACTGATCCGAGCATACAAACGCCTATTTTTGTGCGTTTTTCTACCGTGCAGGGACCTCGTGGTTCAGCTGATACGGTACGTGATATTCGCGGTTTCGCCATCAAGTTCTATACCCAAGAAGGTAACTTTGATCTGGTGGGGAATAATGCCCCGGTATTTTTTGTTCAAGACGGGATTAAATTTCCAGATTTTGTTCATGCGGTTAAACCCGAACCACATAGAGAAATTCCGACTGGCGCCACTGCCCATGATACCTTCTGGGATTTTGTCTCACTGGTGCCTGAATCTGCGCATGCAGTCATGTGGGCCATGTCAGACCGTGCGATTCCGCGCAATTTACGCTCGATTCAGGGCTTTGGTGTACATACTTTCCGTCTGATTGATGCACATGAAAAAGCACGCTTTGTAAAATTTCACTGGACGCCTAAACAAGGTTTAAGCGCGCTGGTCTGGGATGAAGCACAAAAACTGGCAGGTAAAGATCCGGATTTCCATCGACGGGATCTGTATGAAGCCATTGAGCAGGGCCTGTATCCTGAATGGGAACTGGGAGTGCAGATTGTCGAAGAGGAAGATGAAATGAGCTTCGATTTCGACCTGCTGGACCCAACCAAAATTATTCCAGAAGAGTTGGTCCCGATTACCCCGATTGGCAAGTTCGTATTGAACCGTAATGTCGACAACTTTTTTGCGGAGACCGAGCAGATCGCATTTTGCCCGGGTCACATCGTACCAGGACTTGATTTTACCAATGATCCGTTATTACAGGCGCGCTTATTCTCTTATACCGATACCCAGTTAAGTCGTTTGGGTGGACCGAATTTCCATCAGATCCCGATCAATAAGCCAGTCTGCCCATTCCATAATAACCAGCGTGATGGCATACACCAGCATCAAATTCATAAAGGTCAGGCCTCTTATCAACCTAATTCGATTGATAATAACTGGCCAATTGAGATTCCGCCTGCTGCGCAGAATGGTGGCTTTGAAAGTTATCAGGAGCGCATTGATGGACATAAGATTCGCCAGCGCAGTGAATCTTTCTCGGATCACTTCTCACAAGCTCGTTTGTACTATCAAAGCCTGGCACCGCATGAGCAAAAACATGTGGTAGATGCCTATACCTTTGAATTGAGCAAGGTACAGCGCCCACACATCCGTGAGCGTGAAGTACAGGAAGTGCTGGCCAATATTGATACTGATCTTGCCAAGCAAGTCGGGCAAAATCTCGGGATTGAAGTGCCAGACTTAAAAGAAAACTTCAAGCATGCCAGCATTGAAAAATCTGAAAAACTATCTATGCAGGCATTTATTCCAGAGGATATTAAAGGCCGTAAAATAGCGGTACTGATTCATGATAAAGTCCATGCCGAGAGTTTACGTAGCATTATCAACTGGTCGATTCAGGAAAATGCCATTGTGCATTTACTGACCCCAATGCTGGCGCCTGTAAAAGGCTCACGTGATGAAGTGATTCCTTCAGACGGTATGCAGAAAGCCGAACCCTCGATTATCTATGATGCGGTGGTGATTGCCGATGGTGACAATCTGGATGCCGTTTTAGCCGATGGGGTGAGCAAACATTATTTGCTGGAAGCCTATAAACATTTAAAACCGGTTGTGTTGCTGGGTGACAAAGCTGAGTTACTGGATCAGTTGGGTTTAAAACCGGATGAAGGCACGCTATTACAGGATGATTTCCTACAGGTGGCCGACACGCTTAAACAGTTACTGCGCCATCATCGTGTTTGGGACAGGGAAGCCGTAGCCGAAGCCATACCTGCCTAATACTAAAAAAGCTCCTATATGGAGCTTTTTTTAGATCCGTTTAAAATATTGCTCAGGCAGCAGAAAGTTTGACCAGGACTATGGCAATGCGCTCAATATGCTGATAGGCAGGTTGCTCCAGCTCTTCTCCGAACACATCCGGATCAATTTCTTCATAACTGTATTTAAAATCTGGATAATGTTGCATCCAGTGATCGACAGCTTGTAAAAATTTATTGCCGTCTTGGTTGATTGCAATTCCTGTATATAAAAATAAAGAACCTTGAGGCGCAAGCCTTTTTATGCCTTCTGTGAGAATGTTGAAGGATAGGTCCGTGCCATCCAGTGTATTGCCGCCGTGGCGGTATTGACGTTCATGCAAATCCATCAGATAAGGTGGATTGGCAAAAATCAAATCGAAATTACCTTCCAGAGCAGAGAACAAATTACTGTGGGTGGGAAAAATATTATCGGCACCTAAAAATTTTTTATTTATCTGGCTATAAAACAGGGCTTTGGGATTGATGTCGGCTGTGAAAATTTCTGTCGTTTCAGGAAATAAGCGGGCAACCGCAATAGCCACCGGAGACGCACCACAACACAGTTCTACACTGCGTTTTACAGTCTGGGGCTGAGTGAGCAAATATTGTTTAAGATGATAATAAAAGCGATAGGTGTCGGGACCAAAGAACACGGCATCGGTTTCAACGGTTGGAAAAGCGGAATGAATAAATAACTGATCATCCAGAGAGGCGACCCGAACAAGACTCAACCACTGCTGGTTTTCAATACGGATCAGGTGGGCATTTTTTAATATCAGAAAAAGGTGTCGATCAAGATCTTGTGGATAAAAGGGCAGATTCCAGCCAAAGATATCTTTTAAACTTCGAAGTTCATTGGGTAAATTTTGCTTACGCATAAAAATCCGTTCATGGCTGAGCGGAGTAATCACAGTAAAACGGTAATGTTTTTGTTTTAGAAAATTAAGTAAATACAGTAAAGCCCTCTGCTGTACAAGTTCCATATTCACGTGCTGATCCATGTTTTAGCCTCTTGTTTTTATTAAAAAACCTCCCGAAGGAGGTTCTGTGCTCACTTAGCCATTCACGATTTCACCACCATTGACATGAATGACCTGTCCGGTGATATAACTGGCATCATCAGACGCCAGAAACAAGTAGGCTGGCGCAACTTCACTCGGCTGGCCCATTCGTCCCATTGGCGTGTCCTGACCGAATTTTGCGACAGTTTCTGCATCGAAACTACTTGGAATCAGGGGCGTCCAGATCGGGCCAGGGGCAACACCATTGACTCGGATGCCTTTTTTCTGCTTCATCAGATTATTGGATAAACTACGGGTAAACGTGGTAATTGCGCCTTTGGTACTGGCGTAGTCTATTAATTCATCATGTCCATGATAACTGGTAATACTGGTGGTATTAATAATACTGTCTCCTTCTTTTAAATGAGGCAGCACGGCTTTGGTTAAATGAAATATTGAAAATATATTGGTTTTAAATGTTTTTTCCAGCTGTTCGGTACTAATATCGCCAAGATCTTTTTGTTGATACTGTACACCAGCATTATTAATCAGGATATTAATCTTTCCGAACACCTTAAGGGTTTCTGCGACACATTTTTCTGAACTTTTGGGATCGCTAATATCTTCCTTGAGCAGTAAACAGTGCTGACCTTCTTGTTCAACCATTTGTTTGGTTTTTTCTGCATCTTGTTGTTCTTCAAGATAAATAATTGCCACATCTGCACCTTCACGGGCAAATAACACCGCGACGGAACGGCCTATACCGCTATCGCCACCACTAATCAGCACCACTTTATCTTTAAGTTTATGACTACCCTGATGAGTGGATTTAATGATTTCAGGTTCTGGATGCATAACTTGTTGCTCTCCAGGCTGGTGTTGTTGTTCTTGCGCCGGTGCAGCTGTTGGATATTGATTCGGGTTATTGCTCATCTCTAACGTCCTTTGCTTCGATTATTTTTCATCATCTTGGAAAAAGATGTTATTTTCGGTAAGGACAATGTTTTGATTAGTTGGAATTGTATTTTTTCCGTAGAAGGTGGTAAAAAAATATAAATTTTAACGATTATAAAATGACATTTAGACAATCGCTAAAATCTTAATATGGTTACTGGCAATAATATCTTCAACAAGTGTTCTGTTTTCTGTATCTTGAGTCCAGTTTTCAATAGGTGTGGTATCTGACAGGTTGAGGATTGCTCGAATTATTTTTTCAGCTGCCAGTAAAGTGCTGCTACTGATAGTAGCCTGTTGAGCGTCTAACGCCTTGGAATATTCCTGTTCATTATTACAAATTTCAATATTTTTCATATTGTTGGTTATGTACAGGATACGCTGGAACGGCAAGGCAATATCTTTTTTTTCTACTTTGTAAAACCAGTCCGAGTCATAGGCAACCCAGTCATTATGATTAATGTCGAGATGAGCCAGCAAAATTTCAGGACTGAGCAAACTTATAAAGCTTGATTGCAGTTTTATCACTGAATCTGTCTCTTGTTTTTTATTCATTTTAACTCTCCTAAATTTTTTTCTCTGTCCAATTTTTAATGTCTTCAATTCAATTGTTTTTTTAAACATATGCTTTGTATTTTTTTATGTAAACTTTAACTATTTGGATGAGGGTTGTAAATGAATGTTTATTTGTTGTCTTTATTAATGCTTTTATCTCTGTGTGATTTAAAGCGTAAAAATCAGCGGGTAATTTAAAAAAATATAACTTAAAAAAATCACAGATAACATGAAGATATGAATTTTAGAAAAATATAACTGAGAAACATTTAAAAGTATTGAAACATAGCGGGGTTAGAGCAAAAGCATTTTATCTCTTATGGTGAATATAGCCGCTATATAACGGCCTATATAATTTTAATAGAGGAAGAGATAATCATGGCTAATCAAGATTCTAGAAACGATGATCAAGATAATAACTCAGGTACCTCAAACCGTGGATTCGCGAGCATGGATCCAGATCGATTACGGGAAATCGCAAGTAAGGGCGGACGTGCCGCCCATGCAAGCGGAAATGCGCATGAATTTACCACAGAGGAAGCCCGGGAGGCAGGACGTATTGCCCATTCCCGCGGCAATGCGCACGAATTTACCTCTGAAGAAGCACGTGAAGCAGGCTCATTAAGTCATAGAAATGGTCGTCGTTCTAGCAGTCGTGACGATGAGGACGACGATTATGATGATCGCGGTGGTCGCGGCCGAGGTCGTAGCCGCAATGACGATGACGACGATGATTATGATGATCGCGGTGGTCGCGGCCGAGGTCGCAGCCGTCGTGATGACGATGACGAAGATGATCGCGGTGGCAACCGTTCCGGTGGTCGTGGTCGCAGCCGTCGTGATGACGATGATGAAGATGATCGTGGTGGCAACCGTTCTGGTGGTCGTAGTCGCAGCCGTCGTGATGATGACGATGAAGATGATCGCGGTGGCAACCGTTCCGGTGGTCGAGGCCGTAGCCGTCGTGATGATGATGACGAAGATGATCGCGGTGGCAGCCGCTCCGGTGGTCGTGGTCGCAGCCGTCGTGATGATGATGACGAAGATGATCGCGGTGGCAGCCGTTCCGGTGGTCGTGGCCGCAGCCGTCGTGATGACGATGACGAAGATGATCATGGTAGTAACCGTTCTGGTGGTCGTGGTCGCAGCCGTCGTGATGATGACGATGAAGATGATCGCGGTGGCAACCGTTCCGGTGGTCGTGGTCGCAGCCGCAATGACGATGACGACGATGATTATGATGATCGTCGCGGCAACCGTTCTGGTGGTCGTGGTCGCAGCCGCCGTGATGACGACGATGAAGATGATCGTCGTGGTGGCAGCCGTTCTGGTGGCCGAGGTCGCAGCCGTCGTGATGACGATGATGAAGATGATCGCGGTGGTAACCGTTCTGGTGGTCGTGGTCGCAGCCGTCGTGATGACGATGACGAAGATGATCGCGGTGGCAACCGTTCCGGTGGCCGAGGTCGCAGCCGTCGTGATGATGACGATGAAGATGATCGCGGTGGCAACCGTTCTGGTGGCCGTGGTCGCAGCCGTCGTGATGACGACGATGAAGACGATCGTCGTGGTCGCAGCCGTTCTGGTGGCCGAGGCCGTAGCCGTTATGATGACGACGATGAAGACGATGATCGTGGTGGCCGTGGGCGCGGCAATCAAAAACGCGATGAATACGGACGCTTTACCAGCTAAACCCAGCGGTTTGACTGCATTCAATAATGGCCAGCGCTTTTTTAGCCTAAACCATTATTGAGTCACTCTTAAAGGATATTGAGTACGTCTTTTACTCAATATCCTTTTTTAATGGGTATTTCATTTTTTGGCCGCTCAACAGCTTCTAGCAGCTCTAAAACTTTTGACAGAATTCAAGATTTGCAGATCAATTGCATAATCGTGTGGCAGATAAGTGATCATGGTCAGCCTTTTACAACAGTTCTATGTGTAGCTTTTTTCGGTAAGTTTATTCTCGTAAATCAGTGCTGGTTTTGGCTCTTGCCAAAGTTGTTGATAAAGCGTGATGATCTGTTCAATCGTGGGTACAACTGGATTATTTAACGGTGAACCTGAAGCCAATGCTTGCTCAGCCATAGTCTGTACCACCTGATCAAAATCACTTTTATTGACGCCAAATTCAGCTAAGCTGGGTACCGCCAAATCTCGATTAATTTCAATAAGCGTAGCAATGAGTTTTTGATTGGCGACCTCATCCGGGTCATCATAATCCGCACAGCCGATCGCTTTGGCACATTCTGCATAGCGCTCAGGTGCGGCTTGAATTGAAAATGCTGTGACGCTAGGTAATAACATGGCATTCGACAGGCCATGAGGGACATGGAAAAAAGCACCAATCGGTCGGCTCATGCCATGCACTAATGCAACAGAGGCATTGGAAAAGGCAATGCCTGCCAACGTTGAGCCAAGCATCATCTTTTCACGAGCAGATTCATTGTCAGGCTGGTGATACGCTTTTTGCAAATTTGGTCCGATCAATCTCATTGCAGTGATTGCTTGCGCATCACTATAGGGACTGGCTTTTTTACTCACATAGGCTTCCATGGCATGGGTCAGTGCATCAATTCCTGTATCTGCCGTGGTTCGGGCAGGCAGTGACATCGTCAGTTCATAATCGATAATCGCTGCAACAGGTAAAAAACCTAAACCCGCACAAAGCATCTTTTCGCTGGTCAGGTCATTGGTAATGATGGTAAAACGTGTACATTCTGAACCTGTTCCTGCTGTGGTCGGGATGGCAATAATCGGAAGACCTATTTCATTGACTTGGCGGGGAAACTTATAATCAGCGATGACACCACCGTGTTTGCTTAAAATACTGATCGCTTTTGCACTGTCTATCGGGCTGCCGCCACCAATTGCGATAATGGCATCATAAGCATGGTTTTTGACATGCTCAACACCTGCTTCAATCGAGCTCGAGGTGGGTTCGGGAATGGTTTCATCAAAGTAATCACTGTCGATCTGTTCGGCCTTTAATATCGCTTGAATCTGTGCGATGTATCCTAGTGAAACCATCATCTTATCGGTAATGATCAGCGGTTTTTTTGCACCTAAACTTTTCAGAATCAGCGGAAGCTTGCTTCGTGCATTTTTGCCAATTTCCATAATCCTTGGCAGATTAATTTGATGAGACATTGTTATAAATCCTATTCTTGATTCTTGTATTTTTATATCGTGATACAACCTGTATCATTATTTATGTATATATTTTACCCGTACGCAAGTCAAACAAAAAAAGGCGTGGACTTTTCCAGAAACCAATCCTATGTACTCACTTCTATTTTTGACCTCGTGATTCAATTATTCATTATCTCGATCATTTAAAGCTGGAAAAAATTCGTCTCCAACTGCCTTATAGCAAAGTAATTTATCTGGAAAAGGGTCATCAATGACCTCATCGCAAACCCTCACAAATGCTCAACAACATCGTGTAGAAAGCTAAGTTGATGAAACGGGAATGGAAAGGCATCTGATCCGTCATAGAACTGTCATCACCTCAGACTATGCTGGTTCTACAACAACAAGAAATGGTTGGTTAGAGCATAAAAATAATAATTTTGATGTTTTCTAACACAACATTCTGATGACTTCTGAACCCACTTCGGTGGGTTTTTATTTCCGCAGGAGTAAGGTCTAAAGTATATGTTTGAGCTAGAAAATAAAGTGCGCTTGAGAAGACAAAAAATGCGTAAAAGTGAGCAACTGTTTATCGCATATAAAAAGTTCCTGCAAGAAAAGAAGCGTCAGAATGATGAAAACAGTCGCCTGATTTTTATTGTCAATTATCTGGAAAAAATCAATTTTGCATTCTATGGCATGGATGGCAAAGAACAGTTGATTACTGAACTGGAAAAATATTATAACGAAAATGAAATTCTGATCTAAGTCCATACATTATAGATAGAAACACCTGCCTTTTCATGCAAGAACATTATTCCAGCTCAAGTTGATAGTCATCTTTGGTGACTTTGATTTTTATCTTTTTATATCTTCTTTTATTTGGATTTAAGGCTGAATCGGTGACTTCTGTGGCGAAGTTTGAATTTCCCATAAGATGATAATAGGCCTTATAGCCAATTAAAATTTTTTGCGGTCTGGCACCATGTGCATGACTATACGCATCCAGCAGTTGGGTCAGTTTTTCGAAGGTTGATATCTCGGTCATGGTTAATGCTCTATTAAGGCCTCATTCATTATTTATTTAAACTAATCGAACTTTGTTAAGAATTTAAGACAGTCACTCACATTTGAAGCCGCTTGTTTTCTAAAGCATTTAAGAGAGTTGGGTCATAAAATTTTCATATTCCAGCACTATTGTTTCTAGCAAATATTTTGAATAGTGATCGAAGGATGAACAAGCGTTTTTGGGGTGGATTAATTTTAGCGAGCTGTAGCATGCAGACCTTTGCTTTAAATATTTTAATCGTCAACGATGATGGTTTAACCAGTAATGTCAAAGCGCTGTATGACGAGTTAAAGGCCAATGGACATAGTGTACTGGTCTCTGTGCCATGTTCACCGCAAAGTGGGCGTGGCGGAGCGATTGTGATGTACAGCGCCAGCGTAATTTCAGCAGACAATGATAAGCAGATTGCGGCTGAAAATGGCTGCCATAATGGAGCAGCAGCGATTGGCGCACCAGCCGCAGGCCCATTTAGCAAAGCGGGTTATAACAATGGCGACTGGAACTATGTGCATGGTACACCGGTTATGGCCACTGCGTATGGTCTGGATGTGGTGGCTAATAAGCGCTGGGGCAAAGCCCCTGATCTGGTCCTGTCTGGACCCAATGAAGGGCAGAATGTTGGTCGGGTGGTGGTTCATTCCGGCACGATTGGTAATGTACAATTTTCGGCAGCCCGGGGCATTCCATCGATTGCCTTAAGTGCAGACTCCAATACGGTGGATGACAAGACCTTAAATAATGCCAATTCCGTGATTGTGGCAAAACAGACGGTCGTATTATTGAAGGAGCTGCAAAATAAAGCCGGACAGGGTACTTTGTTACCGAAAGGCATTACATTGAATGTCAACTTTCCAAAGAACTTAAGCACCAGCACGCCGTTCGCGTTTTCAAAAATTGGTAACTATGACCTGTACAACTTTAATTTTAAAGTGAGCAAAGATGATAAAGGTGCCAATCAATACGGTTTAGGTTTTGGCATAAATTCCAGTGTCCCGACAGCAGCTCAAGCAACAGATGAAAGTGCGGTGGTGCAAAGCAAGATAGCAGTGACTGCAATGCAAGTGGCCTATGACCATCGTCCTGCAGCGCAACAATGGCTCAAGATCCGTCTTAAAAACCTGTTTAAATAAGGGGAAGGCCAATGCAACGTTGTTTATGGATATTACTGCTAGGGTTCGCCATGAGCGCTTGTCATGATGACAATCATGACTGGCAAGAACGGCCCGTCGAGAAGCCCGAGCCAGTGCCTGCTTTAGCGGTGGGTACTTATTCGCTCAGTATCGAAACCGATCAGGAATTGCCGACGGTGGGTAAATACTATTCAGGTACGGATGGCAGTAAGCTGGTGGTTTTGAATGATGAACAGGATCGTGCTCAGATTGTAATGCATTATGGTGTAGCAACTAACACATGGCATAGCAATCAAAGCGATAAAAATCTCAAGCTTGAGTTTGCCCATTATGAAAAAATTGCTGATCAAAAGCTAAGTGTGAATGAGTTGGTGGGACGCTATACCTTGTCTTTGGCTGACGGCAGTTCGATTCCAGTTGAAGTGAAAGCGCAAGGGCAAATGCTTTCACTCGATCAAAATTGTCGCTTTACAGCAAAAATCAGTGAAAGCGTATTGGCAAATACCGCGAGTTATCAATTCACTGAAAATAAATGTTTAGCCTTAAAGAATAATGAAAAAGGCTATATCGTGATCGATCAGGATCTGGAACCAGCTGCTTTCAGATTGTTATCAGATCGCATCGGTGCTCAGGATCTTTGGGCATTTCCATCCTAAAATGCGAGCATACCGATAAATGTGTGTTATCGGTATGCCTTCATCTTCTATATGCCTCATTTCTAGACCTTCTTGATTTTTATTCAAAATAATATTCTGCTTTTGAAGCGCTGATTTTCTGCTCTTGAGACCAATGTCTGATTTAGTTCATGGCATTTTTCTTTTTAAATTCTGTCTCCTGCAAGAATGAGCCCGAATGGAGCTTAAAAACAGCTGATGTTGGATAAGAAAAAATCTATAAAATTACACATAACATAATTTAATTATGTATTGCATAAATTCAATCTTTCTTGTAGCATGAATTTATGGTTGAGGGCCTATGCAGAAAAAGTTCATACTTTACGATTGCATGGGCTTACTTATGGAAGGAAAGGTTTCAACACGGATGCTTTTGACATACTTATAAAAACACCGGTGACCTTTTCTAAACGTAATGCATCGTAGTACCCGTTTGTTGAGTCAGCTTAGATTAGCCAACACAAAACATGGGAATTTGCATTCACAACGGATGAATTAATCTAAATAAGGGAAACTAGATGGACATTTTAGATAACCCATTAGAACTATGTGGTTTTGCTTTTATTGAATTTGTTTCGACGGAAAATGGATTAGACCAGATCTTTGAAACAATCGGCTTTACCAAGGTGGCGAAGCATAAATCTAAAAAAGTTTATTTATGGCGCCAGGGTAATATCAATATCATTTTGAATTACCAGCCAGAATCCTATGCTTCATTCTTCTTTAAAGAACATGGTCCATCTGCATGTGCAATGGGCTTTAGAACGCGTGATGCAGCCAAGGCATTTAAAAATGCAATTGAACTGGGCGCAGAGCCGATGTACTCACAAGCGGGCCCAATGGAATTGAATATTCCTGCAATCAAGGGTATTGGTGGTATGCCAATTTTCCTGGTAGACCGTGATATTTATGAAAATGACTTTGTTTTCTTTGATGATGTCGAGCGCAATCCAAAAGGTGCAGGCTTAAATGAAATCGACCATTTAACCCATAACGTTTATAAAGGACGTATGGAATACTGGGCGAACTTCTATGAAAAAATCTTTAATTTCCAGGAAATCCGTTACTTCGATATTAAAGGTGAATATACCGGTTTAACCTCGAAAGCCTTGACAGCGCCTGATGGCATGATCCGTATTCCATTGAATGAAGATTCAGACAAGGGTAACGGTCAGATTGCCGAGTTCCTTGCGGACTTTAATGGTGAAGGCATCCAGCATATTGCCTTTATTACCGATGACCTGATTTCAACATGGGACAAGTTAAAAGGTTTAGGCATGGAGTTTATGACAGCACCGCCTGAAACCTATTATGAAATGTTGAAAGAGCGTTTACCGGATCATGGCGAGCCAACTGAAGAGCTGCAAAAACGCGGTATCTTGCTGGATGGCAACACCAAAGATGGTCAGAAAAAACTGTTATTACAGATTTTCTCGCAAAACATGCTGGGGCCTGTCTTCTTTGAATTTATTCAACGTAAAGATGATGATGGCTTTGGTGAAGGCAACTTCAAGGCACTGTTTGAATCAATCGAGCGTGACCAGATTCGCCGTGGTGTATTAGAAGCCAAATAAGCTAAAACTGGAAGAAACGAAAAAGCCAGAAAGTTCACTTTCTGGCTTTTTTTGCTGCCTAAAAATTAACGGGTTTGAATATATTGATTGATGGCAGCCACTTCGCGTTTAAACAGTTCCAGTTTTTCACTACCTTCCTGCACCGAGAAGAACATTTCACTATCTAGCGCCACGATACAGAACTCCATCGAGTGATGGGCATTAAAAATTGGTAAACCGACCGCATTGATCCCGACCAGCAGATCGCCTTGTGCGATCGCCATACCGTGTTGCAGTGTTGTCTGTTTGAGGGCAAGGAACTCATCCCAATTGCCGGGTTTGATCGGGTAATGGTTCTGTGCAGCTTTATCCCATTCAGCCAGCATCAGCGGCTTAATGATTGCCTCTGGCATATAAGACGCAAATACCCGTCCCGCAGCGGAGTTGATCAGAGGCATAACCGAACCCACTTTGGTGACAATTGAAATCGGGTGGTTTGACTCAATGGACTGCACCACGAGCGGGCCTCTAGGCGACCATTTACTGATCTGGATGCCGCAACCAATCTTGTTTTGTAATTCGTAAATCAGATGCTGTACCAGTTGTAATACATCGGTATGCTGAATACAGTTTAGACCCAGACGCCATGCCTGATCACCCAAGGCGTACTGACCATCTTCAAGCTGTTTGGCATAATTCATGCGGATCAGGCTGACCAAATAACGGTGAACCTTGGCAGGGTGCATATCCAGTCGGCTAGACAGTTCTTTTAATATAATCGGTTTGTTATGTTCCAAAAGGGCATTGAGTACGGCTAAACCGACCTCAAGTGATTGAACCCCACCAGATAACTTTTCTTCAATCATTCATTAACCCTTAATCTGCATACGTTCGCGATCCGTATTTCGTTTTACTGCAGTACATAATGCCTGAGCATAAGCTAAAATAGAAATCACCTTTTTAAATGATTTAAATAGGTGAATTGTATAAGCATACAATTGTTTTTAATCAGCTTACACGATATTTGTATGACAAGCATCGATCGGCCAGGAACAGCCGATACCTAACTTAAATTCAGGCAATAAAAATCGGCATTGAAGCGATAGATCCCCAATGCCGAGCGCTTGAACCTGAATTAGGCGCCTAATTCATCTTCATGCAGGAAGTGCGTATGATGTGGGGCACGTTTGGTTCGGCTCCATTCGTCCAGCATTTCCAGTTTCATTTCTTCGGTGATGCGTGCAATTTTTGCATCAGCATGCACATCATTGTAGGTCAGCTCCAGACGGTGACCATTAGGATCAAAGAAATAGATCGAGTGGAAAATACCATGGTTGGTGACACCGAGCACCTTGACCCCGTTTTCTTCCAGATGTGCTTTTGCTGTCATCAAGGCATCTAAATCTTCAACTTCAAAGGCAATATGTTGCACCCATTGTGGTGTATTTTCATCACGTCCCATTTCAGGCTGGGTCGGGAGTTCGAAAAATGCCAGTACATTGCCTTGTCCGGCATCGAGAAAGAGATGCATATAAGGATCAAAGGCTTTGGTAGACGGCACATGGTCTTCTGCAAAGGCCAGAATGAAATCCATGTTGAGCATTTTTTTATACCATTCCACGGTTTCTTTGGCATCTTTACAGCGATAGGCCACATGGTGAATTTTTTTAATTGCAAAGCTCATGATAAAACTCCTTTTATCGCTATTCCCAATCTGGTTGTTGTTCTGGTGCAGCATGTAAAAATGCTGGAAGGGTTAGACAATGTTGATAAATCGATTCAATTTTTGGAAAAGCGCTTAACTCTATTTTGAAGCGCTTGGCGTTATAGACCTGAGGAATCAGGCAACAGTCAGCAAAAGTGGCTTGTGTGCCAAAACAGAATTGCCCATTGGAATGCTGCAACTGTTTTTCCAGACTTTTAAAGCCTTCAATAATCCAGTGCTGATACCATTGATTTTTTTGCTCATCGCTGACCGCAAGATCATTTTTGAGATATTTCAACACTCTCAGATTATCCAGCGGATGAATGTCACAGGCGATGACCTGAGCAAAGGCCCGTACTTGAGCGCGCTCAATCACATCTTTAGGCAATAGTGGCTTTTCCGGATACTGTTCTTCCAGATATTCCAAAATACTGAGTGACTGTGAAAGCGCCTGATCCTGATCAATCAGCGTAGGAACAAGTTGGCTTGGATTCAGCGCAACATAATTTGCCTGTTGCTGTTCATTTTTGACTAAATGAACAGGCTGAGTTTCATAGGCAATCTGTTTCAGGTTCAGCGCAATACGGACACGGTACGCGGCCGAGCTACGAAAATAGCTATACAGTTTCATAACGCTCGTCCTTTTGTTCATTAAAAGCAAAGTGACGTGCGGGTAAAATGGTATTGGCAACTTCGCCAAAGCCCACGCGAATGCCATCTTTCTCACAATAGCCTTTCATAACCACACGATCGCCGTCTTCAAGGAAACCACGTGTTTCACCGTTGGATAGCTGAAGTGGCTTGGTGGTATTCCAGGTCAACTCAAGCAAGCTGCCGTAAGAGTTTTCAGTTGGCCCTGAAATAGTACCAGAGCCCATTAAATCGCCAACCTGAACATTACAGCCTGCAATGGTGTGGTGGGTCAGTTGTTGTGCCATCGACCAGTACATATATTTAAAGTTGGTCTGGCAAATCACTTCTGCTTGTTGTGTTTGAGGGGTTTGCACTTCAACACTCAGATGGATGTCATAGCTGTTGGCAACATTTTCCTTTAAATAAGCAAGAGGTTGCGGTTGTTGTTCAGGGCCTTGCACTTTAAATGGCGCTAAGGCTTCCATGGTGACGATCCAGGGAGAAATCGCGCTGGCAAAAGTCTTGGCATTGAACGGGCCCAGCGGAACATATTCCCATTGCTGGATATCACGTGCTGACCAGTCGTTTAAGAGCACCATCCCAAAGATATGATCCCATGCATTTTCAATCGCAATCGGTTCACCCAGTTCAGTCGCTTTACCCACCACAAACGCCGTTTCCAGCTCAAAGTCGAGCTTGCGTGTTGCTGAAAAAACAGGACGTTCTTCATTCGGTAACTTGATCTGACCAGAAGGGCGGACAATATCTTTGCCACTGACGATTACAGAGCTGGCACGACCGTTATAGCCTACTGGCAGTTCACTCCAGTTCGGGAGCAGTGCATTTTTCGGGTCTCTAAACATGGTGCCCACATTGGTGGCATGTTCTTTAGATGAGTAGAAATCGGTGTAACCAGGCACATGCACAGGTAAATGCAGGGTAATGCTGTCTTGTTTGAATAAGGCTTTCTGGCGTAAATCTGCGTTATCGCGTAATGCCGGATTTTCAGCAGACAGTAAGCTTTGTAAGGTTTTACGAACGGCTTGCCAGTTTTGCTTACCGGTCTCGATAAATTTATTCAGTGTGGTTTGATTAAAACAGTTCGGCACACTGCTGTGGAGTAGGCCATCTGCTTCCAAAGCTGCAAGATCGAGCACCCAGTCACCAATCGCAACACCAACACGCTGATTGCCTTGTGCTGTTTCGCTAAAGATACCGTACGGCAAATTATGAATTGTGAAATCTGATTGCGGATCAATCTCAAGAAAACAGGTTAATTGTTGTGCCATGCTGTACCTTCCTTGTTTCTCATTCTGTAAAAACGATTAAATTTTTTATCTTGCTCTGTTCAAGCTTTTGAAAAAACGACAGATATTTTTCGTTTTATCCATCCAGCAGCCTGGGTTCAAGCAAGAAATATTAACTTTATGATTTCTATCATACTGAAAATAATTAATTACGCAATACATAATTTAATTACATTATTCATAATATTTGTTATTTATTGAATTTTCTGTTTATATGCGCGGTTATCTGAAAAGTAAATCAATTATTTTTTGATTTGAGGTAGGCATTGGTGATTAATTTATGATATACGTAATTTTAGACAAAAAAATTACGCGACAAGGACGAGAATAATCATATGTCAAATCAGGAGCAAGGAAACCTGAAACATGGTCTGAGCAATCGGCACATCCAGCTTATTGCGCTAGGTGGTGCGATTGGTACAGGTCTGTTTCTTGGAATTTCCCAATCAATCAAGCTGGCGGGTCCCTCAGTCATATTAGGTTATGCGATTGCAGGACTGATTGCATTTCTTATGATGCGTCAGCTAGGTGAAATGGTGGTGCAAGAGCCAGTCAGTGGTTCATTCAGTCATTTTGCCTATAAATACTGGGGCTCATTTGCAGGCTTCATGTCGGGCTGGAACTATTGGGTACTCAATGTTCTGGTGTGTATGGCAGAGTTAAGTGCAATTGGCCTGTATATTCAGTATTGGTGGCCTGAAATCCCGACCTGGGTTTCGGCACTGGCTTTCTTTATTTTAATTAACGGTATCAACCTGTTACACGTCAAATTTTTTGGCGAAATGGAGTTCTGGTTTTCCATTGTCAAGATTCTGGCAATTCTGGCCATGATCGCCTTTGGTTCCTATTTGCTTGCAACCGGCACAGCAGGACCACAGGCCAGCATCAGTAACCTTTGGGCATTGGGTGGATTCTTCCCGTTTGGTGTTGAAGGTTTAGTGATGGCGATGGCAGTCATTATCTTTGCCTTTGGTGGAATCGAGTTGTTTGGGATTACTGCAGCTGAAGCGCGTGAACCGGATAAAACCCTACCCAAAGCTGTCAATCAGATTATTTACCGTATCCTGATTTTCTATATTGCGACACTTTTCATTCTGTTTGCATTATTCCCTTGGAACCAGATGGCACAAGGTGGAAGTCCATTCGTGATGGTGTTTGCCTCACTGGATAGCCAGGGTGTAGCGACTTTGCTTAACTTTGTGATTCTGACTGCAGCCGTATCAGTTTATAACGGGACCAGTTATTGCAGCAGCCGTATGCTGTTAGGTCTGGCTCAACAAGGCAATGCACCGAAATTCCTCAAGCATATCAATAAGCGCGGGATTCCAACCAATGCCGTTTATCTTTCAGCTTTCGTGACGGTTTTGTGTGTATTGTTGAACTACGCATTCCCTGAAAAAGCATTTGGTCTATTGATGATGCTGGTGGTGGCTGCCATTGTGATTAACTGGGTGGTGATTTCGTGGACACATCTCAAGTTCCGTAAAACCATGCAGGCTCAAGGTGTTACAACCAAATTCCCAAGTATTGCCTATCCATTTAGTAATTATCTTTGCATGATCTTTATGCTAGGAATCTTGGTAGTGATGTCATTAACACCAGATATGCGTATTGCGGTGATGATGATTCCTGGCTGGATTCTGTGTTTAATGCTGGCGTATTATTTGAAGCAGCGTAAGTTAAAAAATGCCCAACCGAGTGTTGCCTTGAATACAGATGCATAAATTTTGAATTCATGCGGTACATAAAAGGGCTGAATTTTCAGCCCTTTTTTATTGGCGATAACTAAAAAATGGAGTCTTCATTGTTATTGAGCACGAATTAGATGTCTAAATAAGATAAGATTCATGCATAGATCAAGTAATCAATCTTAAGGCTTTTGAATTGTTTCCATCTCTGAATATCCAGACCCGTTTAGGTGGTTTTTATCTATTCTACTATGCCATCGTTGGGACTTTCATGCCGTACTGGAACCTGTATCTGCAAGATCAAGGGTTCAACTATCAAGAGATTGGCATTCTTTCTTCCATCGCCATTATTACCCGTTTCTTTGCACCGCTGATCTGGGGCTGGATTGCGGATAAGTCTGGCAAACGCATGCTACTGGTACGCATTGCCACCTGGATGGAAGCCTGTATCTGGTTCGCTATATTTGTGATTCCAAATAGCTTTCAATCGGTTGCATTATTGATGCTGATTTTTAGTTTCTTTCAAAATGCCATTCTGGCGCAGTTTGAAGGCGTGACCTTATTCTGGCTGGGCGAGAAACGGGCTGAACTGTATGGCAAAGTACGGAAGTGGGGTTCAGTCGGGTTTATTGTCGGGGTATTTGTGATTGGTGCCTTACTGGAGATTATTCCGATCGCCATGCTGCCAGTTTTACTTTTAGCGATTTCATTTCTGGCCTTTCTCTGGTCATTTAGCATTAAGGAACCAGAGCATGCACCAAGCTCGCAAAAAAAATTACAGCCCTTGTGGCCTGTTCTAAAAAAACCTGTTGTAGCGGCATTCTTTAGCATTGAGTTTATTTTATTATTTTCACTGGCACCGTTTTATAGTTTTTATAGCAATTTTCTCAAGGAAATCGGTTTCAGTACCACACAAATCGGTAGTTTGTGGGCGATGGGGGTGATCGCCGAGATTGTCATGTTTGCCGTCGCACAAAAAGTCTTTTTTACCCGTTTTTCTTGGCGGACACTGGTGGTGATTTGTCTGTTGCTCACCAGTCTGCGCTGGTGGCTGGTAGGGATATTAGAGAGCAATTATATTGGACAATTACTCACACAATGCTTACATGCCTTTAGTTTTGGCCTGTTCCATCTGATCGCCATGAAAATCATTTTCCAGAATTTTTCCGCAGAGCAACAAGGCCGTGGACAAGCGCTGTATAGCACCATGTGGGGCTTAGGTGTCGCATCTGGCAGTTTACTGGCAGGTCACTACTGGCAGATGCTTTCAGGCATGACCATCTTTTTCTGTGCCAGTGCTGTAGTGTTATTGGGGCTATTATTAGTGGTATGGCTACCGAATCAGCTTGAAACAGCAGCCAAAAGCTAGCTCAGAGCTGGATATGCTGATATTGAGGCATCCACGGTTGTGCCTGTTCAAGCTGTGCTGCCAGTTGTAGCAAGCGATCTTCCCGTCCAAACGGCGCGATAAACTGACTACCCAACGGCAAGCCTTGTTTATTCCAGTAGAGGGGAACTGACATAGCCGGCAAGCCAGTGACATTGGCTAACTGGGTAAAAGGGACCCAGCTCAGGTTGTCCTGTACCATTTTTTCGACCAGTTTACCTTGAGCGAGATAATGTGCTTTGCCCAGTTTTAACAAGCCTTTCAAAATAGGTTTCTGCCACGTCGGTGTGGCAACTTCACCGTTCTTTGGCGCCACCGAAGCGGTGCTAGGGGTAAGATACAGGTCATATTGTTCAAAGAAAATATTCATCTGGGTGCTATAGAGGCCCCAATTATCAAGGGTATGAATATATTCTGTTGCCGTAGTTTTGGCTCCAAAAGCGGCTAATGCGATTGAATCCAGTTCAAAGTCCTGATCGGTTGCCCCATATTGCTGTTTGATTTGTGCCTGCATATAAGAAAACTGGCTAAACCATGTGGTCACGAAGTCTTTTGCCAAGGCCAACCCATCAATTTTGGGTTGATCTTCCACCACCATATGTCCCAATGATTCCAGCAGTTTTGCGGTTTTCTGCACCGCTTGAATCGCATCTTGAGACACTTTGGTGCCAATCGGGGATCGGGTATTAAACGCGATTCTGAGCTTTTTAGGTGCTTGTTGAATGATGTCGCTGTATTTTTGTGCTGGCGCTTCAATTCTAAAGAGTGAGGTTTGTTCAGGGCCTTGCTCGGCATCAAGCATGGCCGCACTATCACGCACAGTTTTGCTTAGAACATGCTGCATGGCTGCGCCGTGCATGGCTTCACTAAATTGTGGTCCCCACGGCGTACGTCCGCGACTTGGTTTTAAGCCAAACAGACCGCAATAAGAAGCGGGGATACGGATTGAACCACCGCCATCACCTGCACCCGCAATCGGGACAAGACCTGCCGCTACCGCAGAGGCTGAACCGCCTGAAGAACCGCCACTATTATGCTTTAAATTCCACGGGTTATGGCATGCACCCCATGCATCAGGTTCGGTAATGCCTTTAATGCCAAACTCTGGCGTGTTGGTCCGGCCAAAAGTGACAATACCGGTATTTTCCCAGCGATTGACAATTTCAGCATTAAAATCAGGGATGTAATTTCGATTTTTAAGGGCATGGCTACCATAGGAGGTCGGGATGCCTTGGTATTCCTGAAACAGATCCTTCACCAGAAACGGAACACCTGCAAATGTGCCAGAACGTTGTTGGCTTGCGCGCTGTTTTGCCTGTTCATACATGGGAATAATCACAGCATTGAGCTTGGGATTGACCTGTTGGGTGCGTTGTAGTGCAATGTCCAGCAATTCGGAAGCCTGGACTTGTTTTGTTTTGACTAATTGGGCCAGTCCAAGACCATCGTATTGCACATATTCTGAAAACTTCATGGCTTTTATCCCTAAAGCTAAATTGTTATAAAGTAAAAATAAATATAAGTTGTAAAATAGAATACCTGAAAAAATAACAGAACAATCAATTAAATTACATGCCAAAAATATTGTGTTTATATGGTTATGAATGCGTGTTTTTATCAAAAAATATGCTAATTTAAGCGCATGCACCGTTTTAGATGACGACTTAATTAAATCTATGAAAAATATTTATATTATTGGATTATTATGGGCTTGCTCAACATGGACTATGGCCGAGACGGTCGTAAATAACAAGACAGCACCAACGCCTCAGCAAGTGGCTAAAGCGAATGCGATTCGTGTAACCACGCGCCCTGAAATTATGGGGTTATGGGGAATGGAAATTCCAAATAATAAGAAATGCGTGGAATACTATAATTTTCGTGGTTCCAGCGATGTAGTGATTAAAAGCGGACAGGAATGGTCGTACGGTTTATATGACTATCAACCTTCTGAAGATCATCAAGAGCGTTTACCTGCACTGATCTTGCAGATCAAGTATGACAATAATGAAAAAGATTGCTCTGGCCAAGCGCAGGATCAAACAGGCGAGGTTTCCCAATATTTCGTGAAATGGTCCAACGATCACACCATTGATTTCTGTGCTAGCGAGAAGGGCGATAAATGTTTTGCAACCTTACGCCGCGTATTGCCTTAATCAATAAATAGATATAAAAAAGCCTCTTCAATGAAGAGGCTTTTTTATTTAGGCTTTTTCAGCTTGCGGTTCCAGCTGTTTAAGCAAGTGCTTTTCGAGGTAATGAATATCCATTGCCTGTTCACAGAAGTTCTTATCTTGCAGGATAAGATCTTTATGCAAAGGAATATTGGTTTTAATTCCTGTCAAAATCATTTCATCTAAGGCTTGGCGCATACGGGCCAGAGAGGTTTCACGATCTTTACCATGGGCAATCAATTTTGCAATCATTGAATCATAGTAAGGCGGAATGCTATAACCTTGATAAATATGTGAATCTAGGCGAATGCCCGCACCACCCGGTGCATAGAAGCTTTCAATCTTGCCTGGTGAAGGCAGGAATGTAGTTGGATCTTCGGCATTGATACGACATTCAATCGCATGACCTTTAACTTCGATTTGTTCCTGTTCAAGCGCTAAGCCTAAACCCGCAGCAATACGAAGTTGCTGTTCAATAATGTCGACGCCTGTCACCATCTCAGTCACAGGATGTTCAACCTGAACACGTGTATTCATTTCAATAAAGAAGAATTCACCGTCTTCAAACAAGAACTCGAATGTTCCCGCGCCACGATACTGCATCAATTTACAGGCATTGACACATGCTTCCAGAATATCCGCACGCGCTTGTTCTGGTAAGTTTGGAGCAGGTGCTTCTTCTAGCACTTTTTGATGGCGGCGCTGTAACGAGCAGTCACGATCATATAAGTGAATCGCATGACCATTGCCATCACCGAGAACCTGAACTTCGACATGGCGAGGTTTCTGTAAGAAACGCTCCATATACACGGTATCATCACCGAACCACATTTCAGCATCACGCTGTGCAGCCTGAACTGATTCAAGCAGGGTATCGACACGTTCGACAATACGCATACCACGACCACCACCACCAGAAGCGGCTTTTACGATCAACGGAAAGCCAATTTCTTTGGCTTCAGCAAGTGCATTGTGAATGGTGACCGCATGATCACAACCCGGTACAGTTGGAACACCCGACTTTTTCATGGCAATAATGGCAGAAACCTTATTCCCCATGAGGCGGATATGTTCAGGACGTGGGCCAATGAAGATAAAGCCTGAGCTTTCTACAATTTCAGCGAATTCAGCATTTTCAGATAAAAAGCCATAACCAGGATGGATGGCATCTGCACCTGTAATTTCTGCAGCAGTAATAATTGCAGGAATATTTAAATAGCTTTCACTTGTGGTACCTGGCCCAATACATACTGCTTCGTCAACGAAGCGTAAATGCATCAAGTCTTTGTCGGCATCTGAATAGATACCTACTGTTTTAATGCCAAGAGTTTTACAAGCCCGAGTAATTCGTAAAGCGATTTCACCACGGTTTGCAATTAATACTTTTTGCAACATCGGAATCCCCAGACAAATTAAGCACGGTAGCGGAAAAGTGGTTGACCGAATTGGATCACTTCGCCATTTTTCACTAAAATTTCTTCAATGACACCGCTCTTGGTTGCTTCGATCGGGTTCATGATTTTCATCGCTTCGATGATACCGAGTGTTTCACCCGCAGAAACTGTTTGACCTACATTTACAAATGGTGCTTCACCCGGGCTTTGTGCGGCATAGAACACACCTACCATTGGTGAAGTTTCAACTGCACCACGTGGTGTTTTTGCTGCTGGCGCTGCTGGAGCAGACGCTGCTGGCGCTGCTGCAACCGGTGCTGCTGCATAAACAGGTGTAGGACGAGTTAACGAGATGGACTGGTCACCTTCCTTAACTTCAATCGCCTGTAAGTCAGATTCAATCATCAAGTCGATGAGCTTCTTGATTTTACGGATATCCATGAGTGAGCATTCCTAATGTGTTTAAAATTAGTTAGAAGATTGAATTTTTTCGATAGCGTAATCGAGTGCAAAGGAATAACCCTTCGCACCTAAGCCACAAATCACGCCAATGGCCTTATCTGATAAATATGAGTGATGACGAAATGCTTCACGCGCGTGAACATTTGACAAATGAACCTCAATAAACGGGATCGCAACGCCGAGCAGGGCATCGCGTAAAGCAACCGATGTATGGGTCAGGGCAGCAGGGTTGATAATGATGAATTTCACCCCTTCAGCTTGTGCCTGATGAATGCGATCGACAATCGCACCTTCCCAATTGCTTTGAAAAGAATCTAATGTGAGTGATGCGTGTTTAGCCTGAGCAGTGAGTTGCTGGTTAATATCCTCTAAAGTGAGATAACCATAAACTTCTGGTTCGCGCTTTCCTAGCAAGTTCAAATTCGGTCCGTGAATCACCAAAATGGTTGAGCTCATTCAGCCTGCTCCAATTCTAAAACTGCAAATGTTTTTTGCAAGATGTCTGCAAAGTTTGCTTATTATGGCATAAAATTCTGCAATTTTTTTATAATTTGTTTTAATCAATGAAGAATGTTGCATGCCAAGCATGGTGCATATAATGAAAACTTTGCAAGGAATTGGCAATGTTAAAATATGACAAATTTCAGCGTATTTTCGTTTTTTTGTATTTTAAACTGAAATACCCCAATTCGTTCATGGGATTTGTGTAACTCAGCAGTCAATCTGGCGGCTGGCTGTTGATTTTTATATCGTATTTTAAGCACTGTGTAGTAGTCGGGTTGCTTTGAAAAGCTGAATACAGCTTTGGCTTTTATTTATATAAGTTTATGTTTTTAAGATATTTAATCTGGGTGTTTGGTCGTGCATTTTCCTGCTATGGGATCAGATAAAGATTGATTTTTCATATAACCAGCTGTGCCTGATCAAGTTGGAGATAAAGGCAGGATTTTTGATAGGCATACTGCTTATGGATTGAACATTAGGGTTGTGATGACCATTGGCAAAAATGATGAAAACACGGGTTTTAGATGGCAGTTAATGACATAAAAATGTCCGAAAAAGATATGCATGAGTTCCATATCATAACAATCACTTAAGAGCTGACTTTTGATTGGCGTCCGCTCTTATGGGTCTTTCAATGCTGTCTTGGAACTTCAAGACAGCTTTTTTTTGTCCTAGATTTAACTTGCTTGTGCTGCCTGATAAATCGAGCCTAAGATACAGTGCTGTGCCTGCTCAAGATAGCTGCGTGGTTTCGGCTCCAAATCATTCCATTTATGCATTTGCTGAAACAGCCATTCAAAATCTTCTAATTTAGGTTCAGCGCTGTCTTGAACTAAATTCCGAATAATCTTCTGAATGCTGAAATATTTCTCGACATGAATCTCCGCTGAACATGGAAATTGAATCACATCAAACTCCACCAGCATTTGCCATACCTGCCTAAAGTCTTGAAGTTCCCGTAATTCTTGCTGTGCTTTCAGAATGGCACGACTGAGTGCCATTAACGTATTGGGATGCTGTCTGGCCCAGTCCTGTGTTACGGCAAGCACCTTATCTGAAACACTCGGGATGATCTGTTGGCTGGAGCAGACCATATGGCTCAGGCCCTGAATTTCAGCTTGTGTATTCCAGGGTTCGCCCACACAAAATCCATCGATCAGATGATTGCTGATGGCTTCTACCATATACGGTGGCGGTAAGATTTTCAGCTGAATGGATTGTGCCAATTCAGGACTGGCTAGGGCCAACCATTCTCTTAAGCAGTAATGATGAATTGAATACTGAAATACATGCGCGAGGGATAAAGGGTGATTATTCTGGATATATTCAACGATTTTTTGTGCAGAGGACTCGGCCGAATCTCGGGAATCAATATTCAGTTGATAGCAGAGTTTCTGGCTGATGCTAATGAAAGCGCGATTTTCACTCAGTACCAAAGGTGTTTGCAGCGGAATGCCAATCTGGTCAGCCCCGATGGCCGCCGCAGGAAGCATTGCCGATAAGCAATGTGCTGCATCGAGCAGGCCAAAGGCCAGTCGATCGCGTAAACTCGCCCAGGATGCTTCTTTTATCAGATTCACCTCTAAGCCGTTTTCAGTAAAAAAACCACGCTGCTTGGCCCACAGCAGGGCAACACAGTCGAGTAAAGGAATATAGCCCAGTTGTAATTCAGTTTTTTCTAATGCGACAGAATGAATCATTTACTCATCCTTTAATTGATTATTTAACAGTTGCTGGGCATCGAGCAGGCGCCGTGCCATTTCTCCGATGGTCATACGATGGCTCATGGCATTTTTTCTGAGCAGTTGAAAGGCGGTATCTTCAGTCAGCCCATGCAATTGCATCAGCAACACTTTGGCTTTTTCAATATCTTTGCGGTCAGCCAGTTTGGTCTTGGCATCTTTGAGGTCACCCTCCAGCTTTTTATGTTTCTTATATTGCTCAATTGAAATATCCAGAATGGTATGTAAACGACTGGGGTCAATACCATCAACGATATAAGCAGTAATACCTGCATCAATAGTTTGCTTAATGGTGTCCTTATCTGCATTTTTGGTGAACAAGACAGTTGGAAGGTCAAAGTTGCTGACACAGCTTTCAATCACATCGCGATGTGGATGCTCCATATCCAGCAGAATCACATCTGCCTGCAGGTGTTCCAGTTGAAATAGATTAAAGTGATCCAGCGTAAAACAAGCCACCACATCAAAGTCATGTTCAATCAAGCATGCTTTTAGGTATTCAGCCCGAGCCTGGTCGTCATCAATAAGAGCGATCTTGAGTTTCGGCATAAGTATAAAGGTCAAAGGCTAAGTCAAAGCACATCTAAAATCGTGTGCGGTATAGGGTAGAGACGATTGTTTTGAAGCAAATTTAATGCCAGTCAATAACGGATTAAATTTGGAGATGTATCAATCGCCAGATGTTGCATAGATAGGAGTCTACTGCAATTAATAGAAAGAAAAATGAAAAAGCATTGACCAGCACATACAAAATAAATTTGCGCACTCTTGGTGCAAAAAAAGAGTTTTTTTGAAGCAATTTCAATGCTGCGTTAAAACAGTTCATTTCTTGTTTTTATAAATGGAGTGGCAAAAAAGAATCAATTTTTAGAAGAGTGATTGTGTTTTTAATTTATATAAAACAAATATTTATATTATTAATAAGGTTCTATTATTAAAGGTTGGCATAGCAATTGCTAAATATTCCATGAGTCAAAGATGACTTATAAATGTTTAAGACGGCCAACGATGTCCGATCTGATCGATTTGTTGACACAACCTGATGTGTCAGCAAAGCAAATTACGTTCAGTATGGGAGATGGCAATGTCTATAGATTTATCTGCTAAAAAAGCAACTTCAATCAAGTTATTTAACTTTTCTGCACCAGCAATGCGGGCATTCCACATGAGCTGGCTGGCTTTCTTTGTTTGTTTCTTTGCCTGGTTTGCCTGTGCACCATTAATGCCGGTGATTGCTGGTGAATTTCATTTAAGCAAAGATCAGATCGCCAATATCAATATTGCTGCTGTTGCCATCACCATTGTAGTCCGCCTCATTGTCGGGCCGCTGTGTGATAAGTATGGCCCACGTAAAACCTATACCGCTTTGTTGCTCATTGGCAGTATTCCGGTATTTGGTGTGGCCGCTGCCAACAGTTACGAATCCTTCCTGTTCTTCCGGTTGCTGATTGGCGCCATCGGTGCCAGCTTTGTGATCACGCAATACCATACCAGCATTATGTTTGCGCCCAATGTGGTGGGAACCGCCAATGCCACTTCAGCGGGTTGGGGGAATGCCGGTGGTGGTGCTACACAAGCTTTGATGCCATTGCTATTGGCTGCATTGGTGATGTTTGGTGTTGAACAAGCCATGGGTTGGAGAATTGCGCTGATCGTCCCAGGTGTGATGATGGTGATTGTCGGTATCCTTTATTGGAAACTGACCCAAGACAGCCCTCAAGGCGACTTTAAAGCATTGCGTGCACAAGGTGTGGTGGTTGGAAATGATAAAAAAGGCGGTGTTGCGATCTTGATGCATGCTGCACGCAACTATCGTGTCTGGATCCTGTTTGCCTCTTATGCCGCGTGTTTCGGTATCGAAATTTTCATGCACAACATCATCGCAATGTATTACGTCGAGCACTTCAATTTTGGCTTAAAGGAAGCGGGTCTGGCTGCGGGAATCTTTGGTTTATTGGCGCTGTTTGCCCGTGCGCTGGGTGGGCTGGTTTCAGATAAGGTTGCTCTGAAAAAAGGACTGGATGGTCGTACCAAAGTGCTGTTTATCCTGATCTTGGGTGAAGGCTTATTCCTGATGCTGTTTTCACAGATGAATAGCGTTGCGCTTGCCATGATCAGTATGACGGTTTTTGCGTTGTTTACCCATATGGCTTGTGGGGCAACTTATGCGTTGGTTCCTTTTATTGATCGTGATGCTTTAGGCGGCGTAGCAGGCATCATTGGCGCGGGCGGCAACGTGGGTGCAGTTGCGGCGGGCTTCTTGTTAAAAGGTATGGTCGATATTCAAACCTGCTTGATGGTGTTAGGTGGTCTAGTGGTGTTTGCCGCAGGTTCAGTCATGTTGATCCGCTTTTCAGTCGAACATAAAGAAAAAGAACAACGCTTGTTTGAACAGGCCGTTTTAGAACGTGGCTCAGAACACAGCAGCATAGCTTAATCATTGGACAGATTTTGGGAGAAACACAATGAAATTAGTGATGATTGGTCACGGTATGGTGGGACATAAATTCATCGAAGCCATCCTGGAGAAAGCGGATGATGAACTGGAAATTACCATTCTTGCTGAAGAACCACGTATTGCCTATGACCGAGTCCATTTGACTGAATACTTCTCTGGTAAGACAGCAAAAGACTTATCGCTGGCGCGTTTTGATTTTGCAGATGCGCATGGGATTGATCTCCGATTAAATACCAAAGCGGTTGAGATCAATCCTGCCGAGCAAACGGTGACTACCAATTTTGGTGATGTGATTCATTATGACAAATTGGTCTTGGCGACAGGTTCATATGCCTTTGTTCCACCAATTTCAGGCAATGACCGTGAAAACTGTTTTGTCTATCGTACCATTGAAGACTTGGATGCCATTCGGGCAGCAAGTCAGAATGCGAAGACAGGTGTGGTGATTGGTGGGGGTTTATTGGGTCTGGAAGCTGCCAAAGCGCTACGTGATTTAAATCTGGAAACCCATGTGGTGGAATTTGCGCCACGTTTGATGGCGGTACAGATCGATGATCTTGGCGGTAAAGTATTACGCCGTAAAATTGAAAATCTTGGGGTTAAAGTCCATACCCAAAAAGCGACGCAATGTATTGAAGCGGGTGAAAGTGCCACACATGTGATGAAGTTTGCCGACGGTAGTGAACTGGAAACAGATATTATTTTATTCTCGGCAGGAATTCGCCCGCGTGATGAATTAGCGCGTGTCAGTGGTTTAGCGTTAGGTGAACGTGGCGGGATTAAAATCAATGATTATTGCCAAACCTCAGATCAACATATCTATGCAATTGGTGAATGCGCACTGTGGGATAACAAAATCTATGGTTTGGTCGCACCCGGCTATGACATGGCACGAATCGCTGCAAAACATATCTTAGCCGAAGATACGCATTGTTTTGCTGGTGCAGATATGAGCACCAAGTTGAAGTTGATGGGGGTTGATGTGGCATCCGTGGGTGATGCGCATGGCATGACCCCAAACTCACTCAGCTATTTCTATGCTGATGAGGATGCACTGGTTTATAAAAAGATCGTGGTCGATGCAGACAAGACCAAATTGCTTGGTGCGGTCTTGGTCGGTGATGCCAAAGAATACAATGACCTGCTACAAATGATGCTGAATGGGCTGGCACTCCCGGAAACCCCTGAAAGCTTGATTATGCCTGGCTTTGCCGATTCAGGTGTCAAAGCAGGCGGCAGTGGTGTCGATTTATTGCCTGATAGCGCCACCATTTGTTCATGTAACAACGTCTCTAAAGCCGATATTTGCCAAGCGATTTGTGATGGCTCAACCTCTTTGGGTGCGTTGAAAAAATGTACCAAAGCGGCGACGGCCTGTGGTGGTTGTGCACCGTTAGTGACACAAGTGTTGAAATCGGAGTTACAGCGTCAAGGCGTAACGGTGAATAACCATGTCTGTGAACACTTCCCATATTCACGCCAAGAAATTTATCACCTGGTTCGTGTCAATGAAATCAAGACCTTTGATGATTTGATTCAGCAACATGGTCATGGTCTAGGCTGTGATATTTGTAAGCCGATGGCGGCCAATATTTTGGCATCATGCTGGAATGATTTCGTACTTGAACCCAGCCATGCGGGTCTACAAGACAGTAATGATTACTACTTGGGCAATATTCAAAAAGATGGTTCTTACTCGGTTGTGCCACGTATGGCAGGTGGTGAAGTCACACCAGATGGTTTAATTGCTGTCGGTCAAATTGCCAAGAAATATAACCTGTATACCAAAATCACCGGTGGACAACGGGTCGACTTATTTGGTGCACAAATTCATCAATTGCCGTTTATTTGGGAAGAGCTCAACGCAGCTGGTTTTGAATCAGGTCATGCTTACGGTAAATCCTTACGTACCGTGAAATCATGTGTCGGTAGTACCTGGTGCCGTTATGGCGTTGATGATTCTGTGGGCTTGGCGATTGAACTCGAGAACCGTTATAAAGGCCTACGTTCACCGCATAAACTGAAAATGGCGGTGTCGGGTTGTACCCGCGAATGTGCTGAAGCACAAGGTAAAGATGTCGGGGTGATTGCCACCGAGAAAGGTTGGAACCTGTATGTTTGCGGCAATGGCGGCATGAAACCACGCCATGCCGAGCTACTGGCATCTGATCTGGATACTCAAACCCTGATTCGTTATATCGACCGTTTCTTTATGTTCTATATCCAGACTGCCGATCGTTTACAGCGGACCAGTGTCTGGCGTGACAATATGGAAGGTGGTCTGGATTATCTCAAATCAGTGATTGTGGATGACTCATTAGGATTGGCTGAAGAACTCGAAAGCCGTATGAGTCATGTGATTGGGACTTATCAGGATGAATGGCGTACTGCGGTTGAAGATCCTGAGATTCGTAAACGTTTCCAAACCTATATCAACGCCAGTGCAGAGGAACAGGCTGATCCACATATTCAATTTACTCAAGTACGTGATCAGATTCGCCCATTAAATGATGCTGAACGTTCAGTCGATCGTATCCCCATGGTTGAAGCATAAGGAGCACTCACATGACCAGTTTAAAGAACATCAATATGCTGCCAGAAAATCAATGGATTGAGGTCTGTGCGTTGGAAGATATCACACCGAATACGGGTGTTGGGGCACTGATCGAAGGCCAATCAGTGGCGCTGTTTCGTGTCGGTCACGAAAAGCGCATCTATGCGCTTAGCAATAAAGATCCATTCAGCCAAGCCAATGTGATGTGTCGCGGCATCATTGGCGATTTACAAGGTGAACGCGTGATTGCATCGCCGATTTATAAGCAACATTTCAGCTTAGCAACAGGTCGTTGTCTGGAAGATAAAGATCAAAAGCTGTTGGTTTTTCCAACCAAAATTGAAAATGGTCGGGTGTGGGTCGGGTCTGTTCCGCAAAAAACCTATATTACCAACAATGGCGCTGCTCAAGAAAAGCTGAAACTGGTGTTGATTGGTAATGGTCTGGCGGGGATGCGCTGTCTGGAAGACTTACTGGACATGGCACCAGAGCGTTATGAGGTGACGGTGATTGGCGAGGAACCTTGGGGCAATTACAACCGTATTATGTTGTCGCCTGTACTTTCTGGTGAAAAAACCATTGATGACATCATGCTGCATCCACATGCATGGTACAGCGATAAAGGGATTCAATTCATTGCCGATGATCCTGCAATCAAGATTGATCGTACTCGCAAAGTGGTACATACCGAGAAAGGTGAAAGTGTTGATTATGATCGTCTGATTATTGCCACTGGTTCATCACCGTTTATTCCACCTGTGCAAGGCGTGGATTTAAAAGGCGTGATCAGCTTCCGTGATATTTATGATGTCAACACCATGATCAAATATTGCGAAAGCAAGAAGAATGCCGTGGTGATTGGTGGCGGTTTACTGGGTCTGGAAGCAGCCTATGGTCTGAAACAACGTGGCATGAATGTGACGGTTCTGCACCTGATGGATCGCATCATGGAACGTCAGTTGGATGGACGTGCCAGCCGTATGTTACGTCATAGTATTGAGCAAAAGGGCATTAATATCATTACCGAAGCCAATACCGAAGCATTGCTCGGTGAAGAGGGACATGTCCGTCAGGTCAGTCTTAAAGATGGAACGGTATTGGATGCAGATTTGGTGGTTTTTGCGGTTGGGATTCGTCCGAATATTGCTTTGGCTCAACGTGCAGGACTGCGTTGTAACCGGGGCATCTTGGTGAATGACACCATGCAAACCTTTGATCCAAGTATTTATGCGGTAGGTGAATGTATCGAGCATCGTAATCAAACCTTTGGTCTAGTTGAACCGCTATGGGGACAAGCCTTTATTTGTGCAACGCATTTGGCTGAACATGGCAGCTTAACCTTTAAATCACCAACTGTACCAACACAGTTAAAAGTCAGTGGGGTGGATGTATTCTCGGCTGGGCGAATTGATTTGGAAAATAGCGAACCAAAAGAAGATTATGAAGACATCATTCTGAATGACGATAAACGTCAAATTTATAAACGTATCATTATCCAGAAAGACAAAGTGATTGGTGCGGTTCTGTTTGGTGATACAGAAGATGGAATGTGGTATGCCGAGCTGATCGCTGATCAAACCCCTGTTTCTAGCTTTAGAAATAAGCTGTTATTTGGTAAGGATTTTGCAATGAAAAAGGCAGGGTAAAAGCTAACTTTTTCGTGAAGAATAGGTTATGCATTAATGGCATTGCCGCATATTTCATGTATGGGCTGATGTTATTTGTAAAGGCATGGCCTTACTTTTCAAGGATGAAAAGTAACAAAAATCCTTTGTTGAACTGACGGTACGTCCTTGCTACCGCAGTTCAACAAGGCGGCATCCATGCCGCCTGTCACGGTAGTGTGTGATGAGAAAAATCTAGTTTTAGAAAGATTGTTTAAGCTGAAACTGGAGAAGAACTCAGAATGATTTTTTAGTTGACTGTAAAGTTCAGCGGATTAACTAGGTAAAGGGGCAGTCATGAACAGTATTCAAAATTTAGAACACAGTCGCTCCGATCAAGCAGAAACAATTATTACCAAAACCACCTGTCCCTATTGTGGCGTGGGTTGTGGCGTGGATGTCAGTGTCCAACATAAAACGCATGGCACGACAGTACAAGTTGCAGGAAGTCTGGATCATCCTTCCAACTTTGGACGACTCTGCATTAAAGGCAGTAATTTGGCCGATACGCTAGGCTTAGAAACCCGTGTCTTGCATCCGATGTTTGGCCGTAAAAACCATCGTCAAGTGACGACATGGGATCAGGCGATTGAAAAAATTGCAGACCAGTTCCAAGCGTGTATTGATCAATATGGCGCTGACAGCGTTGCATTTTATGTTTCAGGTCAGTTGCTGACCGAAGATTATTATGTGGTGAATAAGTTTGTAAAAGGCTATTTGGGTACCGCCAATATTGATACCAATTCACGCCTATGTATGTCGTCTGCAGTTGCAGCGCATAAACGTGCCTTCGGTGAAGATATCGTCCCTGCCAGTTATGAAGATTTTGAACATACTGAAATGGTAGTGCTGGTTGGTTCTAATACGGCATGGTGTCATCCTGTCTTGTATCAACGCATCATGCAGGCCAAGAGTAACAATCCTGATTTATTTGTGGTGGTGGTCGATCCCCGTTTTACCAGTACCTGTGAACAAGCGGATTTGCATTTGCCGATTCTACCTGGTCAGGATGTGGCCCTATTTAATGGCCTGTTTCAGCATCTTTATCATCATGATTATATCGACCATCATTTTGTAGAGACTTACACTGAGGGGCTAGAGGCTTTATTAGCAGCGAGTGAAAGCGAGCAAGATGTTAGTGCTTTGGTGAAACGTACCGGAATTTCTGCAGAAAAATTACAGCTGTTTTTTGATAAGTTTGCTCAAACAGAAAAGGTGATCACCTTGTTTTCGATGGGGGTCAATCAATCCTCTCAAGGCGTGAATAAAGCCAATAGCATTATCAACTGTCATTTACTCACTGGAAAAATTGGTAAATTAGGTGCAGCGCCATTTTCTATGACCGGTCAACCCAATGCCATGGGTGGTCGTGAAGTGGGGGGATTGGCCAATATGCTGGCAGCACATCTGGATATCGATAATCCGTCACATCAACATCTGGTGCAAAGCTTCTGGAACAGTCCTGTGATAGCCAAACAAGCGGGCTTAAAAGCCGTTGATCTATTCCAAGCGGTAGAGAGCGGCAAAATCAAAGCGATTTGGATTATGGCCACCAATCCGGTGGTAAGCCTGCCCGATGCAGATCAAGTCAAACGGGCCTTGGAAAAATGTGAGTTTGTGGTGGTCTCTGATATTTGTGCAGATACTGATACCACGGCTTATGCCGATGTGTTGTTACCTGCATTAGCTTGGGGTGAGAAAGATGGTACGGTTACCAATTCTGAACGCCGTATTTCACGGCAACGTGCCTTTTTAAATCCGCCAAAGCAAGCCAAAGCGGATTGGTGGGCGGTTGCCGAAGTTGCAAAAAAACTTGGTTTTACGGGTTTCGAGTTTAGCAATGCCTGTGACATTTTTAATGAACATGCGGCTTTATCGGCCTATCAAAATGCCAGTGTTGACCAACGTGAGCAAGTTGAAAATTTTCGTTATTTCAATTTAAAAGGCTTAATGAATTTAAGTCTGGATGAATATAACCATCTACGCCCAATCCAATGGCCAGTTTGGGAGAAAGGGCAAAGCATCGCCGTAGAGCAACTGTTTGATCGTGGCAGCTTTAGCCATAACAACAAAAAAGCCAAACTGATTCCAACCATTGCGATTGATCCAGTGCATACCATTTCCGAAGATTATCCCTTGGTGCTGAATACAGGACGAATTCGTGATCAATGGCATAGCATGACCCGTACCGGTTTATCGGCAAATCTAACCACGCATCGCGCTGAACCGTTTTGCGAGATTCACCCGAATGATGCGTTAAAATTCGGTATCCGTGATAAAGCTTTGGTTGAGGTTCGCTCACAATGGGGCAGTTGCGTGCTGCGGGTGACCTTGGCACAAGGGGTTCGTCGTGGCCAAATCTTTGCGCCGATTCACTGGACTGAGCAAGTCGCTTCGGATGCGCGGATCGGTAAAGTGGTCAATCCAGTGGTGGATGCGATTTCAGGTGAGCCTGAATTTAAACATACCCCTGTCGCCATTCAGCCCTTCCATACCACTTGGCAAGGGGTGCTCTATGTCCGTGAAGGCTTTGAACATCATATCAAAGCATCCTTACAACGTTGTGCTTGGTGGACTAAGATCAAAACCGCAAAAGCCATTCGTTATGAACTGGCCGATCGCCAAAGTCTTGACCAAACCCAAAAGAATTTAAAAAGCTTTTTGCCTTTTGTCGATGAAACCTATGAATGGTTAAGCCTTGAAGATATTTCATCGCAACTCAGTCATAGTGTGATTTTAAAAGACGGTATCCTGATTGCCAGTTTATATATTGCACCGGCTGAGTTATTACCCGATCGGGAGTGGGTGGCGAGTCTGTTTAAACGTGAACGATTAAGTGCCTTACATCGTAAAGCTTTGCTGGCGGGTATGCCGATGTCTGCTGCAAATAATGATGGACCACTGGTTTGTAGTTGCTTTAAAGTGGGTAAAAATAAGATTATTGAAGCCATTAAAACGCAAAACATCAGCCATGAAAAACAAGTCACGGCCTGTTTAAAAGCGGGTGGAAATTGTGGTTCTTGCTTAGCTGAGATACGCGGCTTGATTAAAACCTGTCAATTGGAGGCAGAAGCATGAATACAGAATATCCTGCTACAGATTTAGTGATCTTGGCGGGAGGGCAAGCGCGTCGAATGAATGGCGTGAACAAGCTGTTGCAACAGTTTGATGATCAGATTCAACTGCTAAAAATTTCTGAGCACTTTAAGCATCAGGTCCAGCAGATCTGGGTGAATAGCCATCGTGACCGTTCGATTTACCAGCAAATAGCAACTGATATTCACTGTTATGCTGACGATCAACCCGGTTTTTTAGGTCCATTAATGGGCATGAAAAGCGCATGGTCGCATGTTAAAGCTGACTATGTTTTATTTATTCCCTGTGATGTGACTTATATTCCCAATCAGGTTTTAGCCAAATTGCATCGAGCTTTACAAAAGCAGCCACAAGCACAAGCAGCCTACATCACGATCAATGGAGATGGGTTATATCCATTTTGCTTGCTAAAGCGTGACAGTCTGCCTGTACTGGAACAAGCCATCACTGAGAATAAACTCAGCTTGCGACCTTGTTTCCAACAACTGGAGGCGCAGACGGTGGCATTTCAGAAGCAGAGCCTGTTTTGTCATAGCATTAACTCCCTGGATGAGCTACAACAATACAAGCAGATGAAAGTTTTTTAAGCTCTCTATTTCAGCTTAATGAATCGTCTTAGTTGATTTAAGACTCATTAGGGTTGCAATCAATAATGCAGTCGCTGCGCTGATGAGTGAACTGTTGAGCGTATGATAGAGGGTGAATAGGGCATTTGCTGTGATTGGCCCAATGATCTGACCGAGGCTATACACCACAGTCATAATGGCAATTAAATTACTTTTGCTTTGACGTGTGATTCGCTGTGCTACCGGCATGGCAATGGTCACCGTTCCCATAAAGGTTCCACCCACCAGTAATGCACTTAACAGATAACCCAAAGCAGTGGGGATAATGATGGGTAATACTACACCGATGGCCTGTAATCCCAGATTAGAAGATAAAGCGGCTCGTGTTCCCAATCTGTTATGGAGATAATGCCAGAAAAAACAGGAAGGAATCGCACCTAAACCGAAGATTGCCCAGATGTGTGCCGCCTCAATATTTGGTAAAGCCTGTTTCACCAGCAAGGGTAAATAGGTCGCTGTGATAATGTAGCCAAAGCCTGCCAAGGCATAGATCATAATCAATGCTATAGCTTTGGGTGTTTTAGCATAGCTATGAGATAGATTCGATTCGAAAGCTGATCGGGGCTGAGCTCGGGATAACCCTGCAATAGCAACCAAACCCAGTATCAAACTCGATGCGCCAAGAAATAACCATAAGCTTTTACTCTGCCAACCCAGTTGTGTTCCAAAAACCAAAAGTTCAGCGGATAAGGCAATCCCAAGCCCTACACCAGCATATAAAATAGGGGCTTGATGGTTTTGTTTCTGTTGTTGTAGCAGCCATAACGAGGCTGAAACCATGGCGAAGGCACTCAATACACCGGCAAGACCACGAATAAAAATAATCACCGAAGCTGAATCCACATAAGCAAGCAGGATGAGGCAAAGTGTCGTACCTATAGTGGCAAATACTGAGGTGGCATAGCTATGCTGTGACTGAATCTTAATCGCGAATAAAGCCCCGAATAAATAGCCTGCATAATTGGCCGATGCCGCGATACTGGCACTATGTAAACTCAAGATGCCTTCCGCAATCATATGTGGATAGACTGCCGTAAATGCAAAGCGGCCAAAACCCATGCCAATCGCCATTACCAGTGCTGCACTGAATGCTGATTTAAGCGGGCCTTGCTTGGAGATTGCTGTATTCATCCTGCTCATTTTTTCAATACCACGATTTAATCACGAGAGTTGAGGTGATCTAAGGGTCGTGCTTTGCCAAACACTTTGGTGTCCACTAAAAACAGCCCATAGCTTAAACCGCTTAAAATACAGATTAAAAATATAAGTTTAGAAGCGTTCATGCTGTATCTTCTCTAGATCCCGAAAAATTCAATAAGATTTAAACAACAGAAGTTAATCATGTAAAATGATTTGAATTGATACCAACTATCTTTAATAGTGATAGCGATGCAGATTAAGTCTTTAGAAATATTTATGCGGGTGGTAAAGCTAGGTAGCTTTTCTGAAGCGGCGAAAGCCCTGCATACGGTGCAGTCCAACGTCACCAGCCATATCAAAAAACTGGAAACAGAACTGAAGGTTGAGCTGTTACATCGGCAAAATCCGGTGCAGCCCACCCGAGCGGGTATGCAGTTATATGGCTATGCAGAAAAAATGCTCCATTTACAAAAAGAGCTGCTGGATACATTTGCTCATCATCAGCTTGCTGCCAATTTCCCTTTAGAGATTGGCAGTATGGAGACAACGGCGGCGGTCAGACTTCCAGCCTTGTTTCGTAATCTGCAAGAATCAAATCCAGATTTCCCTTTTGCATTATCAACTGCACCCAGCAGGGAACTGATTGATTTGGTGAAAGCTTCAAAGCTGGATTGTGCATTTGTTGCCAATCATGCCCCGATTGAAGGCATGTTTAATTTCCATGTCTGGACCGAGAAGCTGGTGTTAATTTCTTCAAAAAAAGCACCCCCACAACTTTCTAAAGAATATCTGCTGCAAAAGAAATTTATTGCCTTTAAGCAAGGTTGTAGCTATCGAAAAGCAATAGATTTATTTCTGTCTTCATGGCATCTTCCGGCAGTTAATATCATTGAAATGGGAAGTCTGGATGGCATTGTGAGTTGTGTCAGTCTGGATGTGGGACTTGCGATTTTACCGATCAGTTATGTACAGCAATCGCATTTTGCCCAGCGGGTGCACATTCACGCTATAGATTTGCTTGAAGACATGCACACTTATCTTATTGCTGATCTTGATACAAACAAATGGGCAAGCAATATGCATCAATTCTTTGAGCATTTACAAATGATGTCTTTGCCGGATCAGCAAAGTGAAATAGTTCGCTCTTAGCCTGGCGCTGATATTTGTTTTTAATCGGGCTTTGAATAAGTTGAGGGTTGTTCGAGTATAAAATAACAAGCCTGTATTTTATACTCGAATATTTCACTTGAAAGATAAACTTATTTTCTTTCCAGATATTTTACCACCTGGTCATAAATAGACTGTAAGTAAGGATTTAATGGAATCAAATCTTGTCCCGATTTACTGCGAACATATTTAAAATAAGGGGTTAAAGGATACTGTGCACTTTCACAAACAATCACTTTAGGGAACCATTCTTTATGAAACTGATCGGCGGTAAGATCAAGAATGACCCCATTAACCACTAGGTAACAGTGCGCGATTTCTGGTGTGCGTGAAGAAATCTGAACTTTTCCCACCCGATAATCAGACTTAATATAATGGACATTAAGTAAATAATATTGCAACAGATCACAAGCATCCGAACCACATTCCTTCGGAAATTTACTAAACGCACCGGTAATAAAGCCATTGGTTACGTGATCCAAAGCTTCGCGAAAGGTGGTAGCAAGATGGGTTAAAGTCTGTATTTCATTTTGATATGTCATTGGAACTTATTCTTCAAGTCATCAGCATTATCTCTAGTAAAACCTGAATAAATGTAAGATTTAACTAAATTTATTTATTAAATTGTTAACACTATTATCACATGTAACTTCAAAGTTGTTCCGGCAAATTCTTTGTTAGGTGCTACTCAGCATTGAGCGAGAATTAGCTTGGTTGTCTCATCTCTATAAAAGCTATACGCTTCACCATTTGTTTCACCCAGATAGGAGCGGGTTTGCTTTAGTTCATCCTTTGCCAAAATTTTTGCTGATTTTAGAGCAGCTGTTGCAGGTACTTCAACAGTGGCAGTAATCGGGTTTTAATAAATGTATTTATTATTAATCTGGTTTTACGAATATAAATTATGTTTATAAAAAATTAAAATCGTTATGTGGTTTTGTTGAGGCTCCCGTATGGCTGATTTAAATAAACATAAGAATTATTAGGTCGAATTATTTAAAAATGTTTTTTTGTAAAGTTACACGTCCTATTGATTATACTTGAATATGAGTTGTTAATAAAATGTATAAGCCGTATTTTTAATTGATCTCTTTATCCTAATATATAAACAGCGCTGGTTTATGGATTGGAGAGGACAATGAGTAATATACAAAAGCTTGAACAGAGTATAACCCGGTTGGGTATAGGTGAGTTTTTATTCATCGGATACGGTTATGGCATCGATGAGATGCAAAATATTCTTCATTTTCTTAAAAATTTAGAAAGTCAGCAAATATTACAAATTGTTTATCAACATAAAGAACAGGAAAGCGGAAATAACCTAACCGATATCATAAAGATCCAAAAGTGTTAAAAGAGTCACTGTTTAAAGTGCGGTTCTAGCCGAATCCTGAGTTAGCCGCTCAGGATTTTTCTTATACATTACAGTTACATAGTAAAAATAAAACTAAACAATCATTACAAATGATAACTAGGATATCTCCATAATTTACCCTGTGTAGAAAATATGGAGGAGATAACAAATGCCACAATATTTGCGTATAGCGGAAAAAGTGTATAACAAGTTTAAAGATGAAAAAAAATTTACGCAAAAACCTGTTGAGTATTTAAATTTTTTAATTAAAGAAGTGCGCGAGGAAATCAAGGGGACAGAAATGAAATTGCTGTACCAGTATATCGATTTTCAGGAAGGTTTCCAAAAGCCGCTACGTGAAGATGCCCTGAATATTGATGTTAGCCTGGTGCCACATCATCAACATCGGGATGAATTCATTTTATGGTTAGCAGGTTTTATTGAAAGAATCACCATTGGCGGTAAGAAAAAGCTTCCTCCAATTCTGGAAAATATTCCACCTGAATTTACGGTTCATTATGAAATTCAGAAATTGGTTCGTCCGCAGCCAGAGGATTGCTATGACGAATTGGTCTCCTATTTTAAAAGCGAAGAATTCAAACAACATTCAATGAGTTAAACAAGTTGTGCTAAAGAAGTATGAGGCTCCGAACCCCTCATACTTCTGCAATCGCTGGACTGCAGCGTACCGTCTTTATAGGCGGTATTTTTTTGCTTAAATAGACAGGAGATGGTCATTTAAGGATGTGAAGATACGGTTAGACATCATTTTATCCCTATGTTAGGCTAGCGCCACAATTCATTCTGATCTGTTCATTCATCTTATGCAGCTTACGCCACCCTAGTTGATTTCTCTTGCTTGAAAATTAACTCATCACTTTGACTAGTGATGTGGTGTAGTCGTGTGCATGTATATATCACATCACTGGCCTTTATTTAAAAATATACCAATAGGCTATTTCTATGTTATCCAATGTTCGGGAACAGTGGTTCTCCAATATTCGCGGGGATATTTTGTCCGGGCTTGTGGTCGGTCTGGCACTTATTCCAGAAGCGATTGCATTTTCCATTATTGCGGGTGTCGATCCCAAAATTGGCCTGTATGCTTCTTTCTGTATTGCGGTGGTGATTTCATTTGTCGGCGGTCGTCCAGCCATGATTTCTGCTGCAACAGGTGCCATGGCTTTACTGATGGTCACGTTGGTCAAGGAACACGGACTACAGTATTTACTGGCAGCCACCATTCTGACAGGTGTATTCCAGATTATTGCCGGTTATCTCAAACTGGCCAAGTTGATGCGCTTCGTTTCGAAATCTGTGGTTATCGGTTTCGTCAACGCCTTAGCCATTCTGATTTTTATGGCCCAGTTACCGGAACTGATGCATGTGACATGGCATGTATATGCTTTTGTTGCCCTCGGTTTAGCCATTATCTATTTATTTCCCCTGATTCCGAAACTCGGCAAGCTGCTGCCATCGCCATTGGTGTGCATTATCATCATTACCCTGATAGCAATGTCTATGGGGCTGGATCTCAGAACAGTTGGTGATATGGGTGCATTACCGGATACGTTGCCTGTGTTTTTGTTACCTGATATTCCTTTAAACCTTGAAACATTGATGATCATCCTGCCTTATTCCATTCCCATGGCGGTGGTCGGCCTGCTGGAATCGATGATGACCGCCACGATTGTCGATGAAATGACCGATACGCCCAGCGACAAGTTTCAAGAGTGTAAAGGGCAGGGTATTGCCAATATTGCCTCGGGCTTCATGGGCGGCATGGCCGGTTGTGCCATGATTGGTCAATCCATGATTAATGTAAAATCAGGTGGGCTGACCAGATTATCGACCTTTTGTGCGGGTGTGTTTTTACTCATTCTGGTGGTGTTTCTGAGTGACTGGCTCAAAGTCATTCCGATGGCGGCTTTGGTGGCTGTGATGATCATGGTTTCGATCAGTACCTTTGAATGGAAGTCGATTACCCAGTTCAGTACCAATCCAAAGAGCAGTAATGTGGTGATGATCGCAACAGTTGCCGTAGTGGTGGCCACGCATAATCTGGCTTTAGGGGTATTAACCGGTGTGCTGCTATCGGCATTGTTCCTGGCCAACAAACTGGAAAATGACATTCATGTGAAGACCTCATTTGAAGGTCCGGCACGTTTATATGTACTGCATGGACAAATCTTTTTTAGTTCATCCGAAAAGTTCTTACACTGTTTTGACTTTAAAGAAGGGGTAAAACAGGTGGTTATTGATTTAACCCATTCGCATATCTGGGATGTGACTTCAGTGGCAATGCTGGATACTGTAGTGAGTAAATTCCAGAAAAATGGCGTCGATGTCACCGTTCGCGGATTGAATGAAGCCAGTTCAATCATGATTGATCAATATGGCACCCATTCCAAAATCTAAATGGGTGTGGTTAAAATAAACAAATAAAACCTCTGCGCTGGCAGGGGTTTTTGCTTTTCAGCGGCAGATTTTTATCTTTTAGAAAAATAAAGCTTTGTAAGGTTGATCTGAAACTTTTCGTATACAAACAACATGCTTCGCAATTTTATATAAATGCTAATTAAGCCATGAATATGCTTCGATTTATTATTGAAATTTTTTTGAAAAATCAAAAAGACCTTAGAAATAAGCAGGTTAATTTTATTGTAAATATGAAATTAAGTAATTGAAATTTAATAATTTTATATTTGTAAAAAAAGATGTTTTTCATGTAATTTTGTGTATAATTTCGCCATAAAAGCCTCTGTGAATTTATAGAACTGCTCTATAGATCCACAGGGGTTTTTCTATGGAGATTTATCTGAGATGGAAGATCTGAGTTAATTTGTGTGGATGGTATTAAATGATCCTTTTTTCCAGAGCTGCCCTTGTTGATCCTGAAATTCAATTAAGTGCTCAACGTCTTTCAACTCGCTTCAGCTTTTTCGGCTTGGGTTTTGCTACGGCTGCCTGGGCGCCGCTGATCCCTTTTGCGCAACAGCGTCTGCATTTTAATCATGCAGATTTCGGCTTATTGTTATTATGCGGTGGCTTAGGTGGCATGCTGGCTATGCCTGCGACGGGCAAAATCGTCCAGCGTATTGGCTGCCGTGTACCGATTGGCTTCGCTTTATTGTTGCTCGCCGTTTTGCTGCCAAGCCTGAGTTTATGCAGTACCCCTTTAATGATGGCCATCTCTTTATTCTTATTTGGCACGGCCTCAGGAAGCTTGGGTGTTGCGCTTAATATCCAGGCTGTGGTGGTCGAGAAGAACAGCCTGAAATCGCTGATGTCCGGCTTTCATGGGATGGCCAGTCTGGGCGGATTAGCTGGCGTACTGACCATTACTGCATTACTGGCCTTGGGTGTTTCACCACTGGTGAGTGCGCTGGCAGTGAGCTTGCTGTTGGTACTTATCGCCGTTCTTTTAGCGCCACTCAGTATCAAAGCGGTGGAAAATACAGTACCAGAAGCATCGTCGACCGTTAAAAAGTCGCTTCTCCAGCGTTTGCCACAACCTTTGATTGTGCTGATCGGGTTGGCTTGCTTTATCATTTTTATGATGGAAGGCGCAGCAATGGACTGGAGCGGGATTTATTTAACCCATGAATATGGGGTAAATGCTGCCTTTGCAGGGTTGGCCTATACCTTTTTTGCGATTGCCATGACCACAGGACGTTTTACCGGACACACTCTGATCCGCTATTTCGGTGAGAAAAAACTGCTTAGCTATAGCGCGATTTGTGCCGCCTTGGGTTTGGCACTGGTCAGTATTGCACCGTATTGGTGGCTGGTATTACTGGGCTATACTTTAGTTGGTGCTGGATGTTCCAATATCGTACCGATCATGTTTTCACGTGCCGGACGTCAGACCGTCATGACAAGCGCAGTCGCACTGTCTTGTGTGTCAACATTGGCCTATACAGGCATACTGGTCGGGCCTGCTATGATTGGAATGATTGCTGAGTTGTTTGGGTTAAGTACGGTTTTTATGGCTTTATCAGGCGTATTATTGCTGATAGTGGCATTAAATCGATGGACTTACGTGAAATAGGATACAGGTGAAATTGAACTGGCAATATCTGGATATTGCCAGTTGCTTGCAGAATGGCTGTTATAAATTTTGATAAATCGGATTAACGTTACGCATTCCCATAAATCTGAAATCCTGTAAAGCGGTTTTGTACTGTAAGTCACTAAGAAATGCATTGCGCCAGTCATTAATATCAAAATCTTTTAAACCTTTCATCAGTTGTTTGTAGCGTGAAATACGTTCTTGTCGCGGCATTTCCAGCGCTGTTTTTAAGGCATTGACCATCGCCGTTTTATCGGTGGGGTCTACCAGAATTGCTTCTGACATGTGTTCCGCTGCACCTGCATATTTAGACAAAATTAACACGCCTGGATTAGACGGATTTTGTGCCGCAATATATTCTTTTGCGACCAGATTCATACCATCACGAATTGAACTGATCCAGCAGACATCGGCCTGACGATAGATTTGCATCAAGTGATGATGTTTCATTGCATCATAGATACATTCCACCGGTTGCCAGTCTTCTTGGGCAAATTCCTGATTAATCATCTCGATCTTAATTTTAAAACGCTCAAATAAACGTTGATAAGCAGGGACTTCAAGACGACACGGGCAAGCAATCTGCAAATGTTGAATATGTTGATGATATTCAGGATATTGCTCTAAAAATTCTGCATAGGACAGGAAACGTTCCAGCAAACCTTTTGAGTAATCGATCCGGTCAACGCCAATAATGGTTTTCGCGGCATTTAGTTCTACAGGACGGGTAATGAAATCCTGAACATCGATAAACTGTTGGGCTGCTTTTTGGATGGCTGTTGGATTGACCCCGATCGGATAGCATTTAATCAGGGTCAAACGTTGATGGTAACTTAATAAAGTCTGCTGAATTTTTTGTGCTTTCAATAAGGATGTGCAGACTTGCATACATACTTTCTGATCTTTTTCGGTTTGCAGACCCACCACATCGTACTGACACAAGTCATCAATCAATGCCTGTGCACACGGAATTTTTTGCCAGATAAATAAAGGAGCAAAAGGGATATGCAGGAAGAATCCAATCTTGTTTTGCATACCCAATTCACGGCAATATTTTGCCACGCTTAAGAAGTGGTAGTCATGTACCCAAATGGTATCGTCGGGTTCTGCAATTTCTGCAAGTTTTTGAGCGAATAAATAATTAACTTGCTGATAACCTTCATACTCCGATGATTTATATTCAATCAGATCAGAACGATAATGCATGGCTGGCCAAAGTGTATTATTGGCAAATCCGGCATAATAATCTGAATATTGCGACTCAGTTAAAGGGCAGGTGATATATTCAACGTCATCTTTACGAAGTAAATTAAACTGTACCTCATCTGGTGTATCGACTCTTTCTCCGTTCCATCCAAGCCATACACCGCCAATATCATCTAAAGCATCTTGTATCGCCACAGCAAGTCCACCTGCCGAAGCCTTTTGCCCGTTTGGAATACTGACACGATTGGATAAAATAATTAATTTAGACATATTTTCTCTCCACCTAAGTTGTTGTTGCCCTTAATGTTGTTGATATTGTTGTCATGGTTTTGAACATGCTCTAAAAATAATTCTAAAAAATCATGAACTTGTTTTGTGTCTTCAAGTTGGTATCTGGCATGGGTCAATCCTTGGCCTACTTTGATTGAAATGCCTTGTTCAATCTGATTGACAATATAAAAGCCATCTTCATCCGTAACGTCATCGCCAATAAAAATGGGTGCATAAGCATCTTGTTGCTTGAGGTGCGCTAAAACTTCCTTAATTGCCAGACCTTTATTGGCCTGTGCGGGAATTAACTCATAAACGAATTTGCCTTGAATTAATTTCAGCTGAGGAAATACTTGCTGGGTTTCCAATATTATTTTTTTTGCAATATTTTCCAGTTCAGGCGCTTTTCTATAATGTAAAGCGATTGAAGAGCTCTTATTTTCAATCAGTAAGTCAGGATAAGAGCTACATGCTTTAGTTAAAATATTATAAATATAAGAAATTTCTAAAAAATTGTTCGATGTTTTTAATTGTTTTTCTTTACCTAGATATATTTCTAAGCCATGTAATGCAGCAATCGGAAGATCAATCGTTTCAAATAGTTTACGTGCAGATTCAATGTCTCGTCCCGTTACTGCGACCACTGGAATTTGTTCTAATATTATTTTATTTATAATATCTAAAGTACTCGATGGAATATAGCAATCATTAGGATCTAATTGGAAATCCGATAAAGTCCCATCTATATCCAGAAACAGGCATGGCTTATTATTATTCGAGCTAAGCTTATCTCTCAGACAGGTTAAATAATCTGATGCTGAACTTATTTTATCTGTTCTATTGTTCAATTTTAATATCTCTTATTACCATTTTATTTTATTATAGAGCGATAAAAAATTTATAATAGTTGAGTTGTCAATAAGTAAACATAAGCAGAACGTAATTTACATTAGTAATGTTTGTAATACATCGTAAATTTTTCTTACATTTCTCATATAGAATGTTTGGGTATTTAAGATTTATATAGTGCATGGCTCTGTTGTAGTACATACTTCAATATATTAATTTTTAATAAACTGTATTGAGTCTAAGGAGATGAATATGCAAAAAGTATCTGACTATTATGATGATTTTCCTGAATTTAATCCTGCAAATTATGATCAGGAAGGAAATTACAAACCTGAATATATGATTAAAAGAAGCAAAATATTTCAATCAAAAGATATTAATGAAAAGCTATATAATGAGAAAAAAGACCTCTTGGTAAAACATAAGAAGTTAATATATTGATGAGTATTTTGTGATTGAGTAATCATTTTTAGGTCAGTTTGTTACTATATGTCTCATATAAAAGGGCTTTTACATAAAGATGAAAAGCCCTTTTATTTTAGATTAAAATGCTTTTGTGAAAGTTTAATCCTATGAATTTTAATAAATTTTTTTATATATAATGCTGGGTTGAGTTTTGTTTTATTTAAATTTTTATAAAAAATAATAAACCTCAATATATTAATACGTGCTTTGTTATCATAATTGTAACTTAAATTGTCTTATATTAAGTTGTTATAAGCTTATCATCTCAAATTCATGGGACTATCCATAGATTTTTTGAATTCAGATAAAAGGTCTTGACCTTCGGCTTAACGAGTTCTATTTTAGAACCTGTTTGAAATTTAAGCGCGGCGAGAGTACTGCAATTCAGATAGTCTATAGCCTTAATGTCGTTTACCTCATGAAAAAAATAACAGGAATAAGGAGTTGGAGATGCGGACAGTTCATTATCAGCAGATTCCATTGCAATTTGTATTTGAGCATCAGGCAACCTTGACTGGGCTTGGAAAAATATTCTTACGAAGCTTTAAAAAAGCCAAAGCAGTGCAAAGTGATTGGCAAGCACTTGCACCCATTAAAGAAACTATTAAAGCGCCGAGTGATGAATTGGTGAATCACTACATTCAATGGAGCGGGGCGCCGCTCAGTAAATATTCCAATACAATTCCGGCACATATGGTCTCCCAATGGGGGCTGTCATTTGCGACCCGTCTACTGTTACAGACTGCTTATCCGCTCAGTCAGGTGATTAATCAAGGGGTGAGTTTAAAAATTTATGGTGATATTCCAAGAAATGAAAAGCTGCTGATTCAGGCCAAGATCGCCACTGTAGATGAACGAAATGGTCTGGCACGTCTTTCCGTGCAAATCATTACCGGGACTATTACCGAGCCAGAATTAGTCGAAACGGTATTACACATGGCATTTATGTTGCCGCATTTTAAGAAAAGCAAACGTACAGAATCTCGCGATGACAAAACCTGGCAAGCTGTGGGAGAGTGGTCTGCGACAGCGGATGATGGTTTTAAGTTTGCCTTGCTGACGGGTGATTTTAATCCAATTCATTGGATCGGACCGTTAGCGAAAATGTCGAGCTTTGGACAAAAAGTTTTACATGGCTTTGGTATGTTTGCACGTAGCTTTGAATTACTTCCTGAACCGATCCAGCAAATTGATGTGCGCTTTTTAAAACCGGTTAAATTGCCTTCAGAACATAACCAAGTCGAAATCAGCAGCGAGCAGGGGCAGAATCATGTCCGTTTAGTGGGAGCAGCAGGACAAATCTGCTTAACAGGTCAATATTCATAAAACAATAAATATTAAGGTGGAAAATAATGACTGGCATGGTACCCAGACAGGATGTCACAGCTTGCATACTATGTTCACGTAACTGTGGGCTGAGTGTGGACATTGAAGATAACCAGTTTAAAAAGATCAAAGGTGATGTAAACCATCCTTTTTCACAAGGTTATATCTGTCAGAAAGCAGCGCGATTGCAACATTACCAGCAACATGCAGACCGTTTGACAACACCATTAAAGCGTCAAGCTGATGCTTCCTTTCAGCAGATCAGCTGGGATCAGGCGATTCAGGAGATTGCCGAACAGCTGGTCCAGATTCGGGATACCCATGGTGGAACTGCATTCGCTACTGTCGGTGGCGGTGGGCAGGGCAATCATTTGGGCGCTGCTTATGGTCGGCAACTGTTATATGCCATGAAAAGCTTTTATGCTTATAACTCCTTAGCTCAGGAAAAAACAGGAGATTTCTGGGTCAATGGTCGTTTGTTCGGTAGCCAGGCCTGTCATACCACCGAGGATGTGGAGCATGCCGATTATGTGCTGTTTATTGGGACCAACCCCTTTCAGGCACATGGCATTCACAATGCCAGAGATACCTTGAAACAGATTAAAAAAGATCCGGATCGCACCATGGTGGTGTTCGATCCGCGTGTCACCGAAACAGCCAAACAGGCGGATATTCATGTACAGCTGAAACCGGGAACGGACGCTTATCTGATGTCTGCCATGATTGCGATCCTGTTGCAGGAAAATCTTTATGACCAGCAATTTATAGATCAACATACTCATGGTTTTGATGAAGTAAAGCAGGCTTTTGCGGCGATTCCGATAGAACAATATATCCACAAAGCAGACGTTCCGGTTGGGTTGATTTATCAGATCGTACGTGACTTTGCTCAAGCCAAACGTGGTTGTATACGTATTGATTTGGGAATTCAACATACCTTAAATACCACCTTGAATGGCTATTTAGAGAAACTTCTATATCTCCTGACAGGACATTTTGGACAGCGGGGAAGCAATAATCTGCATAGCATGTTTATTCCAATCCTGAGCCATACCGATGAGCGCAATCCCAAGTATCGGCGTACAGTTCACCATAAAATGTTTCCCATTTCCGGTTTCTTTCCGCCGAATATCTTGCCAGATGAGATTCTAAAGGCAGGAGAAAAACGGATTCGTGCCGTATTTGTGGATAGTTGTAACCCTTTACTGACTTATCCTGATACTGCAGCTTATGAGCAAGCCTTCCGGTCACTGGAGCTTCTGGTCGTGGTGGACGTTGCGATGACAGAAACTGCACGTCTAGCCGATTATATTTTGCCGGCGCATAGTCAGTTCGAAAAATGGGAATTTACAGGATTCAATTTGGAATTTCCTAAAAATGGCTTTCATTTACGCCATCCACTTTTTAAAGCCCAAGGGGATACTTTGCCTGAGGCTGAAATTTATACCCGATTACTCGAAGCCATGCAGGTGATCCCGCAACAGTTTCCCATCCTGAGCAAAATTGCGCAAAAAGACAGTGCAAAAACGGCTCATCTTGCCTATTTCGGAGCGCTGGGGGCCAGTTTTGTTCAACATAAGCAACTGATTCCTTATGCTGCCTCTATCGTTTATCGAACTCTAGGTAAAACATTACCGGACGATGCAGCCTCGACCGCTTTATTGTTGCCCTTATGCATGCAATATGCGGCACAGCATTTTAAAGCGGTGAAGCGAGCGGGCTATGCAGGCAATCGTCTTAATCTTGGGGTCAAGCTGTTTCAGGCCATTTTGCAACAGCGTTCAGGCGTGGTGCTGTCGCAGCATGATTATGCCGATGTCTGGGAGCTGATCGCCTATAAAGATAAAAAGATCCGTTTAGCAATTCCGGAAATGTTTATCGAGCTGGCGCAGTTACAGCATCAGAAATTTGCAGCCACGGCAGAATATCCTTTTATCTTGCTGGCTGGTGAGCGACGTAGCTACAATGCCAACCAGATCTATAGAGATCCCGCTTGGCGTAAAGTCGATGCAGAAGGGCGTTTAAGAATCAATCCTGATGATGCCGTGGCGTTAGGCGTTGAAACAGGGCAAATGCTGCAATGTATTTCTGAGCATGGCCAGATTCTGGTAATGGTGGAACTGGATGAAGGGATGCGCAAAGGCGTGGTGTCATTACCGCACGGTTATGGTTTAAGTTATGCTGGCGCTGCACCGGTTGGACCACAGTTGAACCGTCTGACCTCGACACGGCATTGTGACCCATTGTCCAAGACGCCCTACCATAAATATGTACCTGTACGTTTGCAGCCAGTAACGGTTTAGACGATCAGGGTATTGATTTTATTATAATGATGCACCAAATTTAATCACTGCTGAGCAAATTGCCTGAAAATAGTGCATGCAATTTTGAACAAAAATATGCAAGACATCAAATATTTTTATGCGTAAATTGAATGTGTTGCTGATTTGTATGAATCAGCAGCAGCAAGCTTGAACACAGGATGTGATTGGAATAATTATTGCTGTAATAAAAAATACTTTGATTCAATATATGAACAAGCGTGCACAGAACTTGTGCTGGGCCAGTTAAAAGATCTACAAATGAGTGCGTATGATGAAGCATGAAAAACTTGAAACGACTTTACCGGTTCTTCAGGACCAGTATGGTCGTATTAAGCGTAAGTTACGGATTTCCGTGACCGATCGCTGCAATTTCAAGTGCATTTATTGTATGCCTGAGCACCCTGAATGGATGAAAAAACAGGATTTGCTCAGTTTCGAAGCCTTATTCGCCTTTTGCCAATATATGGTCGGGCAAGGGATCGAGAATATTCGTATCACGGGTGGCGAGCCGTTAATGCGTCAGGGCGTGGTGCATTTTATTGCTGATTTACAACGGCTAAGAGCGTTCGGCTTAAAACGGATTTCAATCACCACCAATGCCCATTATCTGGCGAAGTACGCACAAGCTTTGAAACAGGCGGGTTTAGACGATCTTAATATCAGTCTGGATAGCCTGAATCCGGCCCAGTTCAAGCAACTGACCAAAAAGGAACTGGCGCCCGTACTCGATGGTATAGAGGCCGCAAGAAAGGTTGGGCTGCCATTTAAACTCAATTGTGTGCTAATGAAAGGTCAAAATGATGACCAGATTTTGCCGATGGTAAAGTGGGCAAAACAACAGAACATTCCATTGCGCTTTATCGAGTTTATGCCTCTGGATGGTGATCGGCACTGGACGAATGATGCTGTGGTCACTGAAGCGGAAATTTTAGCGCAACTCCAGCCACATTATGAGGTTCAGCTTTTACCGCAGCAGCATGAGCCTGCACGGATCTACGAACTCGATGGCGATTATCCACTTGGTATTATTTCGACCATTAGCCATTCATTTTGTGGCGATTGCGATCGAATCCGTTTAACGGCTCAAGGTGAACTTTATAATTGCCTGTTTGCTCAACAGGGATTAAATATCAAGCCTTATTTACAGGATATACTTCAACAGAATAATGAGTTAAAGCAGCTTGCATTACTGCAACTCGAACAACAGCTTAAACCTTATATCTGGCATAAAGCCCAAGGTTATCATGCCATACAACAGCAACACACCCGTAAAATCAGTATGCATATGCTGGGTGGTTAAACCCGCATGTGATCTGGAGTAAATATGCAAACCATTGAGATTAAAATTGAAGCTTTTGGCGCAATTGAACGATTGTTGCCCAAGTCGCTAGCATTCGAGTTTGCAGAAAATCACAGTGTCAAAGATGTATTGACCCGGATAGTAAAGCTCTATCCTGAGGCTGATCAGGCCATGGAAAAATGTGCCTGCGCAATAGGAGAAGATATTGTGACGCGTCAAACCGCATTAGATAGATCGTGTACTTTAGTACTGTTGTCGCCAGTAGCAGGAGGCTAAATATGCGTGAATTTGCCCGAGTACAGGATCAGGCGCTAAGCCTTGACAGCTTTGATCCCATTCAATCCTTTCCTGAATGTGGGGGGATTGATATTTTTATCGGCACAGTGCGTAACCATCATGAAGGTAAAGCGGTCAAGGCCTTGAAATATACCTCCTATACGCCCGTTGCTGAAAAGATGATTCGTGAAATTGAACAGCAAGTCAAAGACAAATATCAGGTTTCTTATGTTCGGGTGATGCATCGTATCGGTTATCTAGAGGTCAGCGAAACGGCAATTATTGCCATTGCCTATGCCGCGCATCGCCGTGAAGCTTTTCAGGCCTGTGAAGAAGCTGTAGAACGGGTCAAACATGAGGTTCCGATCTGGAAAGAAGAGTTTTTCATGGATGGCACCAGTCACTATGTGGAAGGCTGTTGTATCCGCAAAGATACGGCTGAATCAACGTCTCAGGCTGAGCGGCATCAACATGTTCATCATTCAGAAAATTGCACACATGCGCATACACACGAATAAAGTCTCAGGAAGTTAAAATGAAAAATGTTGGGATGAAACCCGAAAGCTACCGTGTAGCAGAAGCACAAGCAATTTTACATGCACCTGCCCATTGTATTCAGTTACTGCGTGATGGAAATACCGAAAAAGGCGATGCTTTAAAAACCGCGCGTATTGCGGGCATCTTGGCAGCGAAACGCACAGACGAGCTGATTCCGTTATGCCATCCCTTACCGATTTATCGTGCTGATGTGGAGTATGAGCTGCAGGATGATCATGTGGTGATCTTAACCACAGTTGAAACCATCGGACCGACAGGTGTTGAGATGGAAGCTTTGACGGCTGCCAGTCTGGCCGGATTAACGCTGTATGACATGCTGAAACCGCATTGCGAACCTGAAGAGCTGTGTCTGGATCAATGCAAGTTACTGAAGAAAAAAGGCGGTAAATCCCACTTTAAACGCACTTTGCGTCAGCCTGTTTCTGCGGCTGTGATTGTGCTTTCAGATACCGTAGCTGCGGGACGTAAACCGGATACGGCCGGTAAATCTGTGGTCGAGACCTTGACTGAAGCGGGCTTTGATCCGATTCATTATCAAATCCTGCCTGATGAAGCGGATCAATTAAAAGATCTGGTTCTAGAACTCACTCAATCCTATGCCTGCATCATGACGGTTGGTGGAACAGGGATTGGCAAGCGTGATATTACAGTGGATACGCTTGAGCCGCTATTGGAAAGAAAACTGGATGGCCTGATGGAAGCGGCACGTTCATTTGGACAGAAACGCACACCTTATGCGGCGATGTCACGTGGTGTTGCAGGATTTATTGATCGCTCGCTGGTGGTGACTTTGCCGGGCAGTCGCGGCGGTGCCAGTGAGTCCATGGCAGCGATTTTACCTGCATTGGTACATATTTTTGATGTCTGCCGAGACTTACCACATCCGGGAGGTTATGAATAATGTCTGGATGTGGTGCTGAAAAAGGCTTGATCAGTATTGATGATGCATTCGCACTGATTCAAGCCCAAACCAAAATCTTAGCCACTGAGACCTTGCCTTTGGGCGAGTGTCTCAATCGTTATCTGGCTCAAGTGATTACTTCTCAGGTGAATTTACCCAGCTTCTCACAAAGTGCAGTGGATGGCTATGCAATCCATAGTGTAAGTGAAAATCTGCAAGAGGCGACTTTCTCGGTGATTGGTGAAATTAAAGCGGGCAGTGAGTCTGATGTAGAGCTTAGGGATGGACAAGCCGTTCGTATTTTTACTGGGGGGAAAATCCCTGAAGGAACCACCCATGTAGCTCGGCAAGAAATTGTACATGTTGAAAGCGAGCATCTGATCCGTTTGACTGAGCATATCAAGGCTCAGGCCGATATCCGTTTTACCGGAGAGGAAGTGCAGTGTGGACAACAACTGGCGGAGCCTGGTCAACGCATTAATATCGGGGCTTTGGCCGCTTTAAGTATGGCGGGTGTGAAAACGCTGGAAGTATTTAAACAGCCCAAAGTTGCTGTGGTGATTACCGGTGATGAAGTTGCTGAAACTCCCGATGATCTACAGGCTGGCAAAGTGTTTGATGCTAATGGTCCGTTGTTAAAAGCCTGGTTGCAGGACTATGGGCTAGCGGTAGAAATACGTCATATAGCGGATGAAGCAGAACAGGTGACACAATGCTTTGAACAGCTCAAACCGCATTATGATGTGATTATTACCACAGGCGGTGTTTCTGTAGGGGACTATGATTTCGTCCGTCCTTGTGCCTTTGAAGCAGGCTTTCAGCAGGTGTTCTGGAAGGTCAAGCAAAAACCAGGCAAGCCTTTATTTTTTGCTGAATATACGGCTCCCAATCATCACTGTTATATACTCGGTTTGCCCGGTAATCCGGCAGCCGTGTATGTGTGTATGCAAATGTATGGCAAGGTTCTCTTCGATGCCTTACAAAATCAGGCTCAATCTCTGGAATGGTTTAGTGCAATACTGACCCATGATTTGAAGTCGGATGCACGTGAGCGATTCTTAAGAATGTATGCCTATTTTGAACAAGGTCAACTCAAGCTGAAAAGCCTTGCCAAGCAGCAATCGCATATGCTGAGTAATCTGATGCAGGCCAACTGTCTGGTACGTATTCCTGCGCATATCCAGCCTGAAGCAGGAATGGAAATGAACGGAGTATTCATTCGCAATTAAAGGTTCAGCAGAAATGAGTGAAATTTGTGAATATTGTCACTTTTCGCCAAGTGCCAATATTGCATCTGATGGATAAGGTAGTTTAGTGTATATTTTATATTGTTTAGTTTCTAAACATGACGGTTCAAGACATAGATTCCATGTCTGCAAAAACTTTAAAAAAATGATTAGGTGATAATAATGAAATGGGAAGAAATTGGCGATCAGCCATGTTCAGTAGCTCGGACGCTTTCAGTATTAGGTGATCGTTGGACAATGCTCATCTTACGTAATGCATTTATGGGTGTACGCCGTTTTGATGACTTTCAGCGAAGTCTGGGCTTAACCCGTCACGTCCTTTCAGAACGTTTAAAACGTCTGGTCGAGCACGAGATTTTAATCAAGGTGCCGTATGTCGACCGACAGGAACGCTTTGAATACCAACTGACTGAAAAAGGTTTGGATCTGTATCCGATCCTTCTGGCGATGGTGCAATGGGCAGATAAATGGATGGATATGGGACTGGGCAAGCCGCTTGAATTTACGCATAAAAGCTGTGGCAAGAAAATTAGCCCGAAAGTGATCTGTTCAGAATGTGAAGAGCCGATCCATGTTAAAGATGTGCGGGTGGCTGCTGGTCCGGGCTATTTTGCTTTTATCGAACAGAAACAAAAAAGTGCATAATTAACCATGCTGATGTGCTATTTCATGCTGAATCGCATGCGATAGCACCTCGAAAATTTTTGGGTTCTGGCATTGTGCCACATTAAAACGAATAAAATTTTTAAACTTCTGGCTTTGGCTAAAGGCATTGCCGGGTGCCAGAATCACGCCTTGTTCCAGACAGTGTTGAGCAATTCGTGCTGTATCCAGATGTTCAGCTAATTCACACCATAGAAATAGACCTGCCTGAGGTTTCACCCACGGCTTGATGCCCAGTTTCTCTAACTGTTTGATGGTTGAATCCATGGCTTTTGCCAGATCTATTTTCAATTCATCCAGATATTTACGATAGCTGCCATCGGTTAAAGCTGAAAATAAAATTTCTGCGCAAAGGTTATTGCCGCCAAAGCTGGTTGCGATCTTGATGTCCGTTAAATCCTCGATCCACTCTGGTTTGGTTGCGATATAACCTGTGCGGACTGCACCTGATAAAGTTTTAGAAAAACTACCAATATGAATGACGCGAGACAGGCCATCCAGTGCTGCAAGTCGTGGCGCCGTGTGGAGTTCCAGATCTGCAAAAATATCATCTTCAATCACAATCAGGTTGGACTGCTCAACCAGTTTTAATACCTGATAGGCTTTGGATGCGGTGAGTACGGCACCGGTCGGATTATGAATGCCTGAATTGGTAATGTATAAGCGGGGATTATGCTTGTGAATGGCCTGAGCGAATGCCTCAATATCAGGTCCGGTTTGCGTATAAGGCACGCCAATGACCTGAATCTGGTGAACTTTGAGCAAGGCATGAAAATTAAAATAACAGGGATCATCCACCAGTACCACATCATTTGGTTTCAGGAAATAGCGGCAAATTAAATCAATGGCTTGGGTGCCGGAGTCTGTCAATAGAATCTGATTTGGAGTCGCTTCAATCCCTTTGGTCAAAATTTTACGGGAAAGCAATTCACGTAACGGTGCCAACCCTAGAGGAGTTGAATAATCAGTCAGAATATGTGAATGGGCTCTGGAGACTTTGCGCATTGCTTTGCGTATATTTTCATGCGGCATCCAGTTATCTGGTAACCAGCCACAGCCTGGTTTGAGTACCCCTTGTTTTGCTTCCAGTGCTTGTCTGGAAATCCAGAGCGGGTCAATATTGCGGTCAATTTTAGGGTGAATTTCCGAGATTGATAACGGTGCCAGTGGTCCGGCTACAAAGAAGCCTGAACCTGTTTTTGCTTCGATCAGGCCTTGTGCCGCCAGACGTTCATATGCTTCTACTATGGTCGAGACAGATAGGTTTAAAACAGCAGCCAAGGCGCGTACGGAAGGAAGACGCGAGCCAGGCACCAAGGAGCGATTTTTAATCTGATCATGAATATGTTGTATCACAGAATCAATTTTCGTGCTTTTCATAGGTTTGAGCCTGACTGTGTTGGATTTTATACCAGTACAGTTATTTGAAATTGTACTGTAGTGTGTATGGTGCATTCACCTTAGCACAGTTTAAATTCTGCATATAGATCTGGAGAATTTAAATGAAATCTTTAAGCAGTGGCTGGATCAATGGTTTTATTGGTGTGGTCATATTTGCAGGTTCTTTACCTGCCACCCGTGTGGCGGTCATGGATTTTAGTCCGACCTTTTTAACTGCGGCAAGGGCTGCGATTGCAGGACTTTTAGGCTTGGCACTGCTTCTATTGTCACGACAAAAATTGCCTGAGAAAAAACACTGGCTACCTTTATTGTATGTCGCCCTTGGCGTGGTGGTTGGATTTCCATTATTTACTGCACTAGCTCTTCAATATGTCAGTGCTGCCCATACCATTGTATTTGTGGGGTTATTGCCGTTGGCGACTGCGATTTTTGGTGTATTGCGGGGTGGAGAAAGCCCCAATCTCGCATTCTGGTTGTTTGCTGTTTTAGGCGGAGCGCTGGTTTTTGGTTTTATGGTGTTTCAGACCGGTGTCTGGTCATTTGGTTATGGCGATGTTTTCATGCTATGTGCCATATTACTCTGTGGTTTTGGCTATGCAGAAGGTGGGCAGCTATCAAAGTATTTAGGGGGCTGGCAAGTGATTTGCTGGGCACTGATCATAACCTTACCGATCATGTTGTTACTTTCCTATCTCTACTTACCAGTCAACTTTGCACAGGTTTCAGTTTCTGCAAAGCTGGGTTTAGCCTATGTCTCGTTATTCAGTATGCTGATCGGTTTCTTTTTCTGGTACAAAGGTCTGGCGCAAGGCGGGATTGCCACTGTAGGCCAATTACAACTCCTGCAACCGATATTTGGCCTAATCATTGCTGCGGTGCTGCTGCATGAACAGGTCAGCATCGCGATGTTTGCAGTCACAGTTGCAGTGATTATATGTGTAGCCTGTGCCAAGAAATTTGCTTGAAGGTGATTATAAACAGTTTGCCGGTTTGGGTACGCCCGCTAAACGGCTTAAATGACGGGCAACCAGACCGGTATTAAATCGTTGCTGTAACTCGGCATTATTAATCTCGGGACCGACCGTCTTCATTAAAAACTTAATCAATGGGCGGGTCGCGGGTGAATGCCCAAATTGCTGATAAAACTGACGTACGGCATGGAGGACCTCAAAATGCCAGTCGGTCAGTTCCAAATCCAGTGTTTTCGCTAGTTCCTGAGCCACTTCAGGGTTCCAGATGGTGTAATCGACCAGATGACCGTCTTGATCTAACTCTAATTGCATAAATAGCCTAAGTAAATTTTAAATAAATCCGATTAAAAATTATTTTAAGGTGATACAGCGTTTAAATTGCAAAACTAAATCTGCAAATGCTGCGTAATTAATCACTTTAACATGTTCCTGATTCTCATTACTCAACAGGCTCAGTTCATTTTCCAGGCAGTAGAGATGAGCATAGCGGCTAAAAACTGTCGCTGGAATAGCCAAGCTAGCATCACCCATAATCACGATATGGTCATCAGATTGTGCCATTTGTGCTAACTGCTCCCAGATTTTATCGAGATTGTTATAGGACGATTGGATTAAAAATAAAGCACTATTTTCCATAGTAAAAGTCCTTACCAATACAAGACATGATCAAAAGAATGGATGAATTCAGGGCTCATATTGATAAATTCAATTTCCTGATCGGTGTTTTCTATGATGCTAAGTTGTTGATTTTTATATTCAACCAAAATTGGGGTTAAATCATAGAATTCAAAACTGTCGACCATGTTGGCGGCGATTTTAAAGGCGTGTTTGAGCTGGTCAAATTCTAATTTATTATTCAATAAACTCAATCCGGCATCTCTTAATAATACTTTGACAGAAATACCAAAGGTTGCTAAAACCATAGTTGCAGACAGACTTTCATTGGTCTGCAAATTCGTTAAATTAGGCTGCGTTAGGATGACAAGTACAGATTTCACACAATTTACCTTTTTAAAGCAACACTCTATTAAAGAACTTAAATTAAAATTGAATTAAACGAGAACAGCTTTGCACTGCATCAGCAAGCTCTCCAAGCCCAACCAGCTCAAAACCTTGTGCCAAGTTGTGATGTTGAAGTGAATGACGCTGTGCATTGCCAGCATCAGTGATACCCCGAGCAAGGGCAGCACTGACACAGACAGGGAGTCGAATGCTCAGTTTTTGCCATTCCTGTTTCAGGTTGCGTTGATCATCAGGAAACCACTGTAAATCGTTCGCAACGTGAACACCGTCTTGGTAAAAGAAAACACGAAAATCCTCATGCTTATTTTGTAATGCTTGGGCTAAACCGAATGCATGCCATGCAATCACAGACGTAGGCGGAGAAGTAATTAACAGTAGTGTACTCATTGAACATTCACTATGGTCATAGTAGGCAAAATGATGATGGACAGATTAAAAAGAAGGTAAGTATACAATGATTTTGGTGACAGGTGGTTTAGGCTTTATCGGTTCACATATTGCCTTGAGTTTATTGGCTCATGGGCAAGAGATTGTCATTGTTGATAACCTGGCTAACTCAACTTTACAAACTCTGGAACGTCTGGAGTATATTTCAGGCATGTATATTCCTTTTGCGAAACTGGATGTACGGAATACGCCTGCATTAAATAAAGTATTTGAACAATATTCAATTGATACCGTCATTCATACGGCAAGTTTTAAGTCTTTGGAAGAATCTACATTAAAACCACTCGAATATTATAATGATAATGTCAGTAGTATCATGAGCTTATTACGTGCGATGCAACGGATGGGCGTGAGACAGTTAGTCAATCTTTCCAGTCTAGCCGTCTATGGTCAGTCTGATCCAGCACTTTCAGAAGAAACAGCGTTTAATCATAACTCTGCCAATCCTTATATCCGCTCGCAGCAAATGGTTGAAGATATTATTGCGGATACCTATAAGGTCGATCCTGAATGGAAGATCGTCAATCTACGTTTATCTAATATTGTGGGTGCATTCGAGCATGGTGTTCTGGGGGAGTATGTCACCCAGTTACCTAAAAATATTGTACCTTTGGCGCTACAGGTGGCTGCTTTGCAACGTGATTGTATTGAATTGCAAAATCAGGCTCAAACGCAGGATGGCACCGTTGAACGTAGCTTCTTACATGTTCTGGATGCGTGTGATGCGATTTTAATGACCTTGAATTGGCTAAAAGCTCAGTCTGGATGTCTGGAATCATTCAATATTGCGCATACACAACTGACCTCAATTCAACGTTTGCTGGACGAGATTTCCAAGGTCACTCAGGCTGAGGTCCGTGTACAGCCTGCAATCTATCAACATGATGAATTAGCTCAGCTGGGTGCCAATATCGAGAAGGCGCAGCGTATTTTAAACTGGACACCGAAACGGTCTTTGGCACAAATGATTGAAGATGAATGGCGTTTTTATCTGAATACTCTGAAAGGTAATTAAGATAATGATTCTTATTTACATATTTGACTGGTTTGATTAGGATAAGCTGACCAGCCAAAGCATTACTTTGCTTCAGCCCGTGAAAATTTTAACCAGATAGAGCAGAGGTTGTTTATGCAAATGCGAATTGAACACGACACCATGGGTGAAATCGAGGTCCCGAACGAAGCCTTGTGGGGTGCGCAGACGCAAAGAAGTTTACAGAACTTTAAGATTGGTCAGGAGCGTTTGCCACGTCCGATGATTCGTGCGATGGGCTTAGTCAAAAAAGCGGCCGCGATCACCAATGCTGAATTAAAACAACTTCCTGAAGATTTAAGTCAATATATTGTTGGTGCTGCGGAAGAAGTGATTGCTGGGCAGTGGGATTCACAATTTCCACTGGTGGTCTGGCAAACCGGTTCGGGTACGCAAAGCAATATGAACTGCAATGAAGTGATTGCCAATATTGCCAACCAGAAATTAGGACAGGTATTGGGGGCACAAAAACCCGTTCATCCAAATGATCATGTCAATCGCGCACAATCAACCAATGACTCTTTCCCGACCGCGATTCATGTTGCTGCCAGTCTGCAAATCAATGAACTCCTGATTCCTGCGGTTGAAAAGTTGAAACAGACCTTACAGCGCAAATCAGAAGAATTTGATGATATTGTCAAAATTGGTCGTACGCATTTACAAGATGCAACGCCTTTAACTTTGGGACAAGAGTTTAGCGGCTATGTATCGCAACTGGAACATGGTTTAAAACGCTTGCAACAGGCATTGGCTGGACTGTACGAGTTGCCTTTAGGTGGTACCGCAGTCGGAACCGGTTTAAATGCCCATCCTGATTATGCGGTGAAAGCGGCTGAGCAATTGGCCATCTTGACGGGGTTGCCGTTTGTGACCGCGCCAAACAAGTTTGAAGCTTTGGCTGGTCGTGATGCAGCGGTATTTGCATCAGGTGCGTTGAAGACATTAGCTGTAAGTTTAAATAAGATTGCCAATGATATTCGCTGGTTAGCGAGTGGGCCACGTTGTGGTTTTGGTGAAATCCGTATACCTGAGAACGAACCGGGCTCGAGTATCATGCCGGGTAAAGTTAATCCCACCCAGAGTGAGGCCATGACCATGGTGGTTGCTCAAGTTCTAGGCAATGACACCACCATTAACATTGCAGGTGCATCCGGGAACTTCGAGCTGAATGTATTTATGCCCGTGATTGCTTACAACTTATTGCAATCGATTCAGTTGCTAGGCGATGCATGTAATAGCTTTAATGATCACTGTGCAGTGGGAATTGAACCGAATCGCGACAAGATTGATCACTTCTTACATAACTCTTTGATGCTGGTGACTGCGCTAAATCCTGTGATCGGTTATGAGAACTCTGCCAAAGTGGCGAAAACCGCTTATAAGGAAAATAAAACCTTGAAACAGGTTGCTGTGGAGCTGGGTTTGGTCACGGCAGAACAATTTGATGAAGTGGTTAAACCTGAAAATATGGTTTCTCCAAATAGTAAATAAAAATCTTTAATCAATAAGATAAAAAATCCTTCTGCTCGTGGAAGGATTTTTTTATGAGTAGTTTTTATAAACTGAACTGCGTACAATACAGTTTTGATTTATCTGACTGTTGCTTCATTATGCTCAATATTTATTTAACGGATACTAAAACCAACATCCAATTTTCTGATTTACCCAATGAAAATCCTGTTAAGTTTCTGTTGAATTTAAAGAAAATTTTTCCAAGTACCGCTGATTTACTATTACCGGTATTGCCAGAAGACAATAATCTAGAAAATGTAACCTGGGAAGCAACCTCAAAAGATTTTGACGTGTTTAAAAAGTTACTGGAAGGTTGGGGTGTGATTGAGCTTCGTTTGAGTGCAATTACCACCTATAAAGATAAGAATTTTACCAATGAGCTGGTGAAAAAAGCACAAGTTAAGCGTAAGCAGATTGCCCAGACACAACCTCAATTGTCTTTAATTGCACTGGATTATGTGCTAATGCATGAGATTCATGCCTTGATTGATGCTGAACTGGTCATGATTGGTGAAAAATTCTATTTACCTACATTACGCGAACTGTGGAAAGCTCAATTCTCCGAGCAAATTTTGCAATGTAAATTTTAAGATCAAAAAAGCAGACTTCGGGTCTGCTTTTTTATGCTCGATGAATAAATGCAGACGTATAAATCTTGATCTACAAACATTTACAAGATTTTAGTGTGCGTATTTTGGAGCGGCATATATATTGCTTATAGGAATATAAATATTATTGCGGGAGAGAAGTTCTTTAATGAACTCGCCGAAGGAGCAACGACCCCGGAAACTCTCAGGCAGAAGGACTGTAATAATAGACATAAAATCTGGAGAGCAGTGCTCAATTTGTAGGAACACAGGACTAATTTCTTCTACGATAAACACTCACCGAAGGGGAAGGCTTCATGATTAATTGGTAATCATCTGCCGAAACTCTCAGGTACCATGACAGATGGGGCTAAGCATTATGAAATGTTATGCATTTCAGGGAGTTTGCTATGCCACATGTTGTTGTAATTGGTGCGGGGATTACGGGTGTAACGTCTGCTTATGAATTAATTAAACTGGGCTATGAAGTGACGATGATCGATCGCCATCTTTTTCCGGCCATGGAAACTTCATTTGCCAATGGTGGACAATTGTCTGCCTGTAATGCAGAAGTCTGGAACCAGAAAGCCACAGTGCTAAAAGGCATTAAATGGATGAGTAAAAAAGATGCACCATTATTGCTTAACCCATCCTTTAGCGCCCATAAATATCGCTGGTTGATTGAGTTTTTAACCCATATCAAAAATTATAAAGCCAATACCATTGAAACCGTGCGTTTGGCATTGTTAGCCCGACAACGATTATTTGAAGTGGCTGAAAAAGAAAGTCTGTCTTTTGATCTGGAAAAACGTGGCATTTTACATATGTATCACACCAGAGAAGACTATGAGATTGCCAAGAAGGTCAATGATGTGCTGGTTGAGGGTAAACTGGAGCGTAATGCGATTACCCCTGATGAAATGAAGGCGATTGAACCGACTTTAACAGGTGACTATTTCGGTGGTTATTATACCGCGGGGGATGCAACAGGAGATATTCATAAATATTCCGTAGGGCTGGCAGAACGGACGCAACAATATGGGGCAAAGTATTGTTTTGGCCTGGATGTGGTGGATATTCAATTCAATCAAGATAAGGCAATTGTTCACTGCAAGAACAGTTCAGAAAATGTAAATCCAACTGCGGATGGGATTACCGAAATTATTGCAGATGTGGTACTGGTCTGTGGTGGAGTCGGCAGTTATCAATTGGCAGATATGTTAGGCGATAGTGTCAACGTTTATCCGGTAAAGGGTTACTCGATTACAGTGCAGCTTAAAGATGAGCGCAGTGTCAATAATGCACCTTGGGTCAGCCTACTCGATGAGAGTGCAAAAATTGTTACCTCGCGCTTAGGTGCAGATCGCTTACGGGTTGCGGGAACAGCTGAGTTTAACGGTTATAATCGTGATATTCGTGCTGACCGTATTCAACCGCTGATTAACTGGGTCAACCAGAATTTTGATATTTCGACTGAACATGTGGTGCCATGGGCAGGATTACGTCCAATGATGCCGAATATGTTGCCTGTGGTTAAACAAGGCAAACAACCACGTGTATTTTATAATACCGGACATGGGCATTTAGGCTGGACTTTATCGGCTGCAACGGCAGTGCTGATCAGTCAGGAAATTGCGCAAAAATTTCCAAGCTAAAACTAAAAAAGCCGGTGTGATCACATCGGCTTTTTCTAAACGGTTGATAGCTTAGTCGTAAGGACGGTAAATCCCGGTAAAACGTTCACAGTCTTTTTGCGTAGATTTGATCACCAGTAATGCTTTTTGAAAATCAAACTGATATTGGCACTTTTTTTCATTATCGGTGATCTGATTGCGTTGTTCTGTCGTGCTATAAGCAAGTAATGATAAGGTTTGAGTTTCTGGTCGGTTATTCGGATTGCGGTAAGCGATGCCTTCAATTTTTAACTTGTCTTTATCCAGTTGATGAATTTGCAGATGAACAGGTTGAGCTGCGATTTTGCCATGTTCATATTTTAAATAATGTTGGGTCAGGGTCTGGTTCATCGAGGTATAAAAATTCAGGTCATCCAGACGCACCTCAAATTGCTGTTCATAGCAGGCTTTGCTTTTGCATTGCTGAATCTGGGTGAGCCACTGGGTCTGTGTATTATGTAACAATTGCAAAGGCGCATCCGTCACCAGATACGCCGTTAAGAATTTGCTATTCAGCTTTTGGCGCTGTTCTTTGTATTGCTTGGTGCATATTTTTTGTGCTTGCAAAGCAGCGCTATTGCAGTCAATAGATTCCGCATAGGCAAATGTTGAGCAAAAACAACTCAATGTGATGATATAACCAGATTTCTTTAATTGATTTCTTACAGTGTTAAACAGCATAATCACTTATACTTTCAGTCTAATTTGCTCAACGTACTATAGCGAAATAGAAAGCCTGAATACAAGATTAGTTCGGTATATTGTAAAAGGAAAATCATATGGTTGCTCAAATCCGTATTGGACAAGGGATTGATGTACATGCATTTGAAGACGGTGACTTTGTTACTTTGGCGGGGGTTAAAATTCCGCATACGCATGGTTTAAAAGCGCATTCAGATGGAGATGTGGTATTGCATGCGCTCAGTGATGCCTTACTGGGTGCTTTAGCACTCGGGGATATCGGACAGCATTTTCCAGATACAGATCCAGAATATAAAGGCGCAGACAGTCGTTTGTTGCTGAAACATGTATACCAGCTGATTTTAGATCGTGGTTATCATCTCAATAATGCAGATATTACAGTGGCTTGTGAACGTCCAAAGTTAGCGAAACATAATCTGGAAATGCGTCAAAGTATTGCAGATGTATTAAAAGTGGATGTGACTCAAATCAGTATTAAAGCCACAACCACAGAGAAACTTGGGTTTACCGGCCGTCAGGAAGGTATCCTGGCAACGGCAACCGTATTGGTTTCACATCAGGCAAAATGATTACTATTGATGAGTGACTGTTCTAATTCTTGTGTAGCTTTACGGCCTTGCAGTTGTAAAGTCAGACTATGAATGAGTCCAGTCCAGGTCTCGTTCGGCTCCCAGATCTGGTGAAGTAATTCTTGCGCGCTAGGCAGATCCACATTCATATAAAACTGGCGATATAAATACATCAAGCTACTGACCCGCTTGTTTTTCGCACAATGCAGCCAGACGATCTCGTTTTGAACCAGATGGTCAATCAAGTCCAGAATCAGTAAGCATTGTTCAGAGCAGGGCATATCCCAGTCAATCGGGATGTGAATATAGTTCAGGCCTAAATCCAGACAGATTTGATCTTGTTTGGCCAAGTAATTTTCTGATTTACTGGTTGCAAGGTTAATGACTGTACTGCAACCATATTCCTTGATCTGTTGCAGTTGTTCAGCCGATGGTTGAGCTGAGCTAAACAGATGCTCATGCACCAAAGAGAAACTTGGTATTTGAGATAATGCTTGTTCGAGTGAAGTCATGACGTCCGCTGTGTATTGAGTGAGGTTCTCATATGATGAGAAACTTATTCTAAAAGGCTTAGCCTACTATAATTGTTTTTATTTCACTGTTCAATTTGGAATACATAAATAAAAACAGCATCAAATGATGCTGTTTTTGGATGACTTAATCTTTTTTGAGATTCTCATTGAGTAAGAATTCCATCAATGCTTTTTGTGCATGCAAGCGGTTTTCAGCTTCATCCCAAACCACAGCATTTTTGTGATCCAGCATGTTTTCTGAAATTTCTTCACCACGATGCGCTGGTAAGCAATGCATGAACAGGCAGTCAGGATGTGCAAGGTCCATCAGTTTTTCATTGACCTGAAAATCTGCGAAGGCTTTCTCACGCAGCTTTTGTTCTTCTTCCTGTCCCATGCTTGCCCAGACATCGGTCACGATCAGGTCGGCATTGACAGCGGCATCTTCGGCTTTATTGAAGACTTCAACACAGTCTGCAAATTCAGCTAAAAATTCAGGTTTTGGTTCATAGCCTTCAGGCGAAGCAATTTTAAGTTTGAAACCCATTAAATGTGCAGCTTCAATATATGAATTACACATATTGTTGCCGTCACCAATCCAGGCAACGGTTTTGCCTTCGATGCGACCACGATGTTCCTGGAAGGTTTGCAAGTCTGCGAGTAACTGGCAAGGGTGGTGGTCATCAGTTAGACCATTGATGACAGGAACTTTTGAATATGATGCAAAACGTTCGACGATGTCATGGCCGAAAGTACGGATCATCACAATGTCCAGCATGCTTGAGATGACACGAGCCGAGTCTTCAATTGGCTCACCACGTCCTAATTGTGTATCACGTGGAGAAAGAAAGATCGCACTACCACCAAACTGGCAAATACCTGCTTCAAAAGAAATACGGGTACGGGTACTCGATTTCTCGAAAATCATTCCTAAAACTTTACCTGCAAACGGCTGATACAGCGTATGACTATGCTGCATGCGTTTCAGTTCTTGCGCACGGTCTAAAATGCGTTGCAGTTCTAGAGTGGATAGGTCACGTAAAGTTAGGAAATGCCGAAGCGCCATAGCTACTCCCACAATAATTATTGAGAGAAATCAATAATTAATTGTTGTTTGACGAGTGGTGGATAAAAAAGAATTGACTACTATACTATAGCTTCAGAAAAATGCAAAAGAATTAGACCTTCTGATGAGCCTTTAAAAACAGGTCTACAGAATAATCAATATAATCAATAATTTCGATATCATCTTCTGGTACATTCAAGCCCATTAAATTGCGCCATTCAACATCTCTGAGCGTGCCAAAATACATCATGGCAGAGAATTTGGGTTGGGCACAGAAAATTTCATTGTTGGCGTGGGCATGCTCTAAGGCATAGGCAATGGTGTTCTGGATATTTAAGGCGCATTGATCATAGAAATAATGAGCAAGCTGGATATCTTTTTGTGTTTGTTCGGTAAACATGCGCATAAAGGCAATGTTTTCAGGCTGAATAATATGTTGATAAAACCGGTATAGGGTCTGAGTAAGATAAGTCCTGAGATCGGTTTTTTCCGGGGTGTAGGGTAAACACACGCCCTTAAAGAAAACTTCACGACGATAATCACAAATGGCAGTGAACAGCCCTTCTTTATTACCAAAATATTTATAAATCGAGGTTTTGGAACCTCCGGCATGATTGACAATATCATCCAGAGACACTGCCTCATAACCTTTCTCAAGAAATAAATCGGTTGCGCACAATAACAGGGCAAGACGACGTTCTTCTCCACGACGAGTTTGAGGTTTGGCACAGCCTGGATAGCAAATATCAGTCATTATCTACTTTGGGGTAATCGGGTTGTGCTTAGTATAGCAAAAACCATATCACTTGTATGGCTATGAAATTTCGGAGTGTTTCAAAAGATCTCAAAATGATTAAAAAAGCGAGTCATTTTAGACTCGCTTTTTAGGGGGGTTAAGCTGTGCGACTTTCTTCTTCTTCATCGTCATCCGCAGAATCCATACCCAGCTCTTTGAGTTTTCGGGTCAGCGTGTTACGTCCCCAGCCCAATAGCTCTGCTGCATGGCGTTTACGACCGCGGGTCTGCTGGAGTGCTGCATTAATTAGCGTGCGTTCAAACATGGGGGTGGCAATATCAAGAATTTTCATTTCGCCATTTTTAAGTTTCTGGATGGCCCATTGACCTAATAATTCATCCCAATGATGAACTGCAATGCGTTCAACGAGTGCAGGGCTAGAGCTAGGTGCAGCTTGAGCATCACTGGTCTTGTGGACAGAGGCTTGCTTAAGTTCTGCTGGCAGGTCTTCAGGGTAAACTTCACGCCCCGTAATCATGACGGTTAACCAACGACAGGTATTCTCTAGTTGACGCACATTTCCCGGCCACGGCAGTTGCTGCATATAGTCAGTGGTTTCAGTACGCAAGATTTTTGGACTGACACCAAGCTCTTTGCCTGCGCGTGCCAAGAAATGCTGCGCCAGCATCGGAATGTCTTCGCTACGATGCGACAGTTTTGGAATGTGAATACGAATCACATTCAGACGGTGGTAAAGGTCTTCGCGGAAACGGCCTTCATTGACCAGTTTCTCAAGATCTTGATGGGTTGCCGCAACGATACGGACATCTACCTTAACCGGAATATGTCCGCCGACACGATAGAACTCACCATCTGCCAAAACACGAAGTAAACGTGTCTGGGTTTCAAATGGCATATCACCGATTTCGTCCAGGAATAAGGTACCGCCATTGGCTTGTTCAAAACGACCTTGATGTTGGGTGTTAGCACCTGTAAAGGCACCTTTTTCATGGCCAAATAATTCGGTTTCGATCAGGTCTTTGGGGATTGCCGCCATGTTCAGCGCAATAAAGGGTTTGGCCCGTCGCGGTGAATGCTTATGTAAGGCATGCGCCACCAATTCTTTACCCGTACCGGATTCACCATTAATCAGGACAGTAATATGTGATTGCGACAAACGACCGATGGCACGGAACACCTCCTGCATGGCAGGCGATTCACCGATGATTTCGGTTGACTGCAATGGTGAAGCGGCTTTGGTGGCTTCTTGTTGCTGTAATTTATTAATGTGCAAAATGGCACGATTAACCAGCGCTAATGCTTCATCAATATCAAAAGGCTTAGGTAAGTATTCAAATGCACCAGTTTGGTAACTTGAGACAGCAGACTCTAGATCTGAGTGTGCAGTCATGATAATGACAGGTAAGTCAGGATGGGTATTTTTAACCTTCGATAAGAAGGTTAGACCATCAATCCCTGGCATGCGAATGTCGGTCAAAATGACATCTGGCGCATCGTCATGCAAGCGTTCAAGTGCAGTTTGGGCTTCTTCAAAGTTGGTGACATCGAAACCTTCCTCTTTAAAGGTTTTCTCCAGTACCCAACGCATGGCACGATCGTCATCTATTACCCAAATTTTATTTCGTGACATGGTTTAACTCCCAAGGTAGATATAGGCTAAATACGGTTTTTCCCGGAACTGACTGACACTCAATCATTCCGTTGTGTTGATGCATAATATTTTGAGCAATACTGAGTCCCAGTCCTGTCCCTTTAGCACGCCCTGTGACTAATGGATAGAAAACCGATTCCAGAATACTTTCGGGTACGCCAGGGCCATTGTCTTCAATATCAATACGTACGGTTGAGCGATTAAGGACGCCATTAATGGTCACAAGGCGCTGGATGCGGGTTCTCAGCAGCAGTTCTGGTTCTGAGTCGGTAAAAAAGTCTTTATTTTCGGTCATGGCCTGTACGGCATTGACGCTAATATTCAGCATGACCTGAATCAGTTGATCACGATCTGCCATCACATCGGGCAAAGACAGATCATAATCACGGGTAATCTTAATTTTCTTTTTGGTCTGGTTGGCAATCAGCGAGCGAACCCGTTCCAGTGGTTCATGTACATTGACATGTTCATAGCTTGGTAATTGACGTGAACCGAGCATGGTGTCTGCCAGATTGGTCAAACGATCGACTTCACTAATAATAATGTCAGTAAATTCGCCGTAACGGTCATCATTTAAGCTGCGTGCCAGTAACTGGGTTGCACCGCGGATGCCCGCTAACGGATTTTTGATCTCGTGCGCCACGCCACGGACCAGTTGACGTGCTACTTGATGTTGTTGTACCAGATTTTCTTCTTTGGAAATCTTTAACATGCGGTCAATCGGGTTCAGTTCAATCAATAAAAGCGGGTGATAGCTTTTGCCCGCATTCAGTTGAGAAGCGGTATAGTCCACATGAATCGCTTTAAAGTTTACATTGATGACGGCCTCACGTCGGGTGTAGTGTTGGCCGCTTTCTAAAGTGTTTAATAACGCTTCATGTGTGTTGAAGGTATCGTCGTGTGCATGTAACAAGTTAAGAACAGGCTGGCCTGATGCGCGCAGCAGACTGATATCAAATAATGCTTCACAAGCAGAATTTAAATAAAAAATATTCAGCTGACTATCGACCAGTAAAATGGCAGTGCTCAAATTATCTACTAAGAGCCGATAGTCGATAATGTTCTGTTGATCCATTTGTGAATCATCCTGTTTTAAAATGGCGCAATAAATATAAATTTTAATGAATAGCCATTAACTTCTAAAATGTACTTTATGCAAAATACAAGCCAACTTTGTATTAATGAAATTTCAACAACTTAATTCTTAAAAAAGGGATTTATGCAGTATTTTTCACATACATGCAGGGATTTCAATAAATTATTATGTTCCAAAATAGTGCGCTTGTGGATTTTATTTAAAATTTTGGTCGTATTTTGGTGCATTACACAAAGAGATGGCTTTGCAGCTATGCGTAAGCCAAGAAAAGTCATACAATACGCCGATTCAAGTGGAGCGCAGATTCATGAAGACCCCCAAAGTCGGTTTTGTATCTTTAGGTTGTCCTAAGGCATTGGTAGATTCTGAACGAA
>PJTY01000060.1_pt1 | contig 112411 bp, 97 predicted proteins | sample 1512121 | NCBI WGS metagenome assembly PJTY01 (sample SAMN08177680, study PRJNA422409) | Soil metagenome, whole genome shotgun sequencing project. | isolation source: Soil enriched (2) on filter paper: alkali lignin treatment | place: USA: Madison | collected 2015-01-15
AACTATGTATTCATTCTTGCCAATAATCCTGCACTTATTCTTGCCAATTATTCTGCACCATTCTTGCCAATTATTGTGTATTCCTAATTGCCAAAAATTGTGTAGCCTTATTTACCGATTACATCAAGGTGGAAAAAGGCATATATATGGTCTCTCCCAATATAAAATTGAAGTGATTGACAAAAATTATCTATATTTAAATACATATCACCGCCGTTATTTAGGTGGTGAGATCGAAAAAGATAAACCAAAGATTATGAAGAATACCGTGTTCCAAGAAGAGTAAGAATGCCGAAAATAGGAATTGTACTATTTGTAGTACTATATATTTTGCTTTTTTTATTTGCTGAAGTACCCTTTAGTGTTCACCTAATTTTGTTATTCGTTGGCGCGCTTCTCATCTTTTATCAGGTCAAAATTAAAATAGATAATAAGGGATTCCGTTGTTCGGTGATGTATATTTTCAAACGCGCTTATCAGTTGAATGAAATCTCGAGTATTCAGATACATGATATATCAGCATTAAAGGATTTTGGAGGTTGGGGTTTTAGATACAGTTTTCGATATGGCTGGGGTTTTATTTCTGATGCCCCGAGCATCATGTGTGTGCGTCTGAATAATGGAAAAAGAATATCCTTTTCTGTTGCTGGTAAGGAAACACTATTAAACACCTTATTACTGCTAGATATCCCCATGTCACCAATTGGGAATACTTCTAATTAACTTCACGTGATACTCCTTTCCGAAGAATATGCGAATGCTTCATTGCTACGCAGAAGATTGCAAGCAGCTCCTTCATGCTATCTTCCACCGCTCCAATACCGCTATTCACCGACTTTTCTGCGCTATTGATCTAAATGTAATAAAATCACATGTTGCATTGTCTTACTTTTGAATCAGAATCTTAAAGGAAATGATGCAACAAAATCCAGATCCTTGCGACAATTAGAAAAGAGACAAAAAAACTAACACTATAAAGTATAGCAATTATGAAAACTTTAGTAAAGACATTCGCAGCCGCTGCTTTAATTGCGGTATCCACCATGAGCATGGCAGCAAAGGATCCAGGAAAGGGATTGAACTTATCGACAGCAGATTTAGCGATTGATACTTACCTTTCTGTAATGACTGAAGGTGCCTCAGATGGTGTGGAACAGCTGTTTGCGGCAGATTTTAGTCAAAAAATTCAGGGGCAGAACGCCCGGACCAATAAACGTTCTGAGGTCATTTCTTTCCTAAAAAAACAAAAAGGTGAAAAACTGAACTGTAGTACCAATACAGAAATTTTGGAAGAATCTGAAAATTATATGGTTGCTCGCATAACCATGAAATTTGAGGATTTCACAAAAACTGATCTGGTCACATTGATTAACGAGGGTGGTGCCTGGAAAGTTTCCAGTTCTGTCAATGCTTACAAATAGAAACTGTTTAATTAAATTCATATGTTTATTTTTGGCCACGTCGTGATGATGTGGCCTTTTTGCTACCTCCGAAGCATTCAACAAATTTGAGTTGCTTTATGAATGAACGGACAATTGTGGATATAGGAGGAGATTTAAATGACATGCAACCATAGAAGATTTAGTAAATCCTAAAAGTAAATCGCATACAAACTGAAAAATGATCTGTGGACATTGGCAGTAACTATCAGGTGTTAAAAGATTGGGGCTGTTGTTATTTTACTTACTCATACTGTTATTTACACAATGTGGAAAACTACTGTGGTAAATTGCAGCTCATCGATACGGTTAATGATTATTTAATTTTCAGTTTGTAAGATTGCTCAAAAAAGTGTTAAATTGCTTCCAGATTAATAATTAATATGAGGTATTATTTACAATTTTCAGCAAAACTGATCTGCTCTTTGTTGCTCATTTTCTATCATTTTGGTTCGCTAGCCCAGGTTTCTTTTACTACTTTCCATAAGCAGGATGGTGATGAAACCAAACAACGTGATTCTGCTTATTTCTCAAGAACCGTCCACATGCTTGGTGAAGGAGGAGGAAGGTATTATACCATCGAAGAGTTCTACACACGAAATGATTCCATCAAATTAAAAGCAGATAGTAGAAAACCAAAACCATCATTTGAATACCTAGGGACGAAGTATGAATTTTACGAAGACGGAAAACTGAAAAGTCTGGAAAATTATAGCAGTGATAGCCGACTGATTGATTCTGCATTTTATTTATACCCTAACAATAAACTGGAGATGACCGTTTTTTATCCCAATTATGTTGATAAAAAAGGGAAATTAAAGATCGAGAAACCTATTTATGTGGTTTATTATGACTCGCTGGAAAATAAAATGCTCGAAAACGGTAATGGTCGTATTCGCTTTAGATATGGTAATGACTACGAAGAGGGACAGATGATTAATAGCATGCGTGAAGGTGAATGGAAAGGGAAGTTTGGCGAAAGTTCAATCATAGAAAATTACAGCAAAGACAAGCTTCTCGCAGGAGTCACAACGAAGGCCAGTGGTGAAATCATTAAGTATGATTCCACTACTTACCGAGTCAATCCCCAATACCCTGGTGGGATATCCCGGTTGATGGGATTTATAAGTAGTCATTATAGATACCCTAAAGAGGCATTAAAAAGAGGGGTAAGTGGTACGGTAGAGATTGGTTTTACTGTCGACAAAAAAGGGAATGTGAAGAACCTCGTTGTGGAACAGGACTTAGGGTACGGGACTGGAGAAGAAGGAAGCCGTGTGGTGAAACAGGCCAGAAAATGGAAGCCTGGTATTTGGCGTGGTGAGCCGGTTAATGTACGCTATACGCTTCCAATTCGTTTGAATTCTGCCCGATAACCGCACTTCCATACACCACGAAAAATCGGTTTGTAAAAGTTATATCCTATCTTTACAAACCGTATCAAACAAGCGTGTCATAAAAAAGCCTTCCACTCAGAAGGCTTTTTTATGTTAAAGGTTATTATTTATTTTTTCAGACTTTCAGCGCCCTGAATGATGCCTTCCACTACGGTTGGATCCTGTAATGTGGAAGTGTCCCCCAAGTTGCTGACATCTCCTTCGGCGATCTTGCGCAGAATACGGCGCATGATTTTTCCTGACCTTGTCTTGGGAAGATCGCTGACGAACTGGATGATGTCTGGTTTGGCAATCGGACCGATGATACGCGAAACGGTCTCCATGATATCTTTCTTCGTTGCTTCTGCGTCAGTGTGGTGGTTGGCAATCACATAAGCATAAATACCCTGTCCTTTGACGGCGTGGGGATAACCCACAATGGCCGACTCTACGACATCGGCGTGCATATTGATGGCATTTTCAACTTCCGCTGTACCGATCCGGTGTCCTGATACGTTCAGCACGTCATCTACACGGCCTGTGATTTTGTAATACCCTTCGGGGCTGCGGTAGCAGCCGTCTCCTGTGAAATACATGTTGTTGTATGTAGAGAAGTAGGTCTGTCTGCAGCGGTCGTGATCACCCCAGGTCGTGCGCAGCATGCCCGGCCATGGGAATTTGATACATAAGTTGCCAGTTACATCATTACCTTCGATTTCTTTGCCGCTCTCATCCATCAGTGCAGGTTGAATGCCCGGCATCGGAAACATCGCGTAGCTGGCCTTTTCAGGTGTGACACCCGCCAACGATGTAATTAGGTGGCCCCCGTTCTCGGTTTGCCAATAGGTATCAACGATCGGACAGTTCTTTTTACCTACTTTTTCGTTAAACCAGTTCCAGGCTTCTTCATTGATAGGTTCGCCCACCGAGCCCAGCACCCGCAATGAAGAAAGATCATTTTTGTCGACATACTCGTCACCAAAGGCCATTAGCGAGCGCAATGCTGTCGGTGAGGTATAGATGATATTGACTTTATATTTATCCACGATATCCCAGTAACGGCTGGCATCCGGGAAAGTCGGAATACCTTCAAACATCAATGATGTGGCACCCTGAGAAAGTGGTCCGTAGACGATATAACTATGTCCCGTGATCCAGCCAATATCCGCTGTACAGAAAAATACATCGTTGGGCTGGTACTGGAAGGTGTTCATGAACGTGTAACCTGTATAGACCATATAGCCCCCGCAAGTATGTACTACACCTTTTGGCTTGCCGGTAGAGCCGGAAGTATATAAGATGAACAAAGTATCTTCGGCATCCATTTCCTCAGCAGGACAGGCGGGATTGCCTTGGGTTTCTACTTTCTTGATCTCGTCTTCCCACCATACATCACGTCCCTTGATCATGGATACAGGTGTACGGGTACGGGTCAATACAATTACCTTTTCGACAGTATCACACTGCATCAGGGCGTCGTCCACAATATTTTTAAGACCAATGGTCTTGTTACCGCGGTAGCTTCCATCCGAGGTGACGATCAGCTTACACTCAGCGTCAATAATGCGATCGGCAATCGAACGGGCCGAGAATCCACCGAAAACTACGGAATGAATAGCACCAATACGTGCACATGCAAGTACCGCAATCACCAGTTCGGGTACCATAGGTAAATAGATACAGACCCTGTCGCCCTTTCTGATATTGTTGTTTTTTAATACGTTGGCAAATTGCTCCACCTTCTGCAACAATTGCTTGTACGATAAGATACGATGTGCTTCATTCGGATCGTTCGGCTCCCAGATAATGGCTGGTTTGTCTCCATTTGCATAGATATGGCGGTCAAGGCAATTTTCCGTAATGTTCAATTTAGCACCTTCAAACCATTTGACATTTGGTTCCTCAAAGTTCCAGTTAAGCACTTTGTTCCACTTTCTCTTCCAGAAAAAATGATCCGCAATGCTCGCCCAAAACTCTTCGGGTTGTTCTACACTTCGCTTATACTCACGCTGATATTCTTCAAATGATTTTATTTGTAGGCTCATCTTATTAGGGTTATTATGAATTATTTTATTTTATATAGTTATCGTTGCGAAATTGTTTTTAATATTTCAATTTCGGTGTACAATTTAGCGGTTTTTGCCCATTTTATCAACAATTTGAAGTTTAATATAATGTTAAACTACTTTTATCTATCAAGATTGTTATATTGCAATAAGATTTAATGCAAATGTCCTTTCTCAGAAAGATATTCTATGTCAGTATTTATACGAATATTCTGATTGCACTGGCCGCCATGGCGCAATGTGCACTGACCTATATTATCTTTGAACGGCCGATCAATTGGTATATTGTCCTGATTGAAGGTACGGCGACTTTACTGCTCTACAATTTTAGCTTATGGTGGTCCAAACCCAAAAATCCGAAGCAGTCAAAATTTCCGCGGACGCGTTGGATTTTTAACCACGAATGGGTGATGTGGTGCAATAATAGCATCGCTCTGGCCCTGCTTGCTTATTGCTTATGGCATATCCACTTGTATTCATTCCTATTTTTGGGTTTCATTGGCGCGTTGAGCCTGTTGTACGGTATGCCTTTGTTTACTTTCCATGACCGGAAAGTGGGCCTCCGGCAGATTCCGGGAGCTAAGATTTTCCACATTGCTCTGGTCTGGGTGTGCAGCAGTGTGGTGCTCCCTTACGTTGAGCTGGCCAATACAGGTATTACCGTCGACCATTGGGTATTTATGGTATTATGTGTGCTCAAATTTATATTTTTGATTATCTGTACCCTGCCTTTCGATATCCGCGATATCCAGCAGGATTCATATTATCACCTGCGGACGCTGCCTAATATGCTGGGCGAACAAAAAGCAAAGAATCTTACGTACACGTTATTGGTGTTGCATAGCCTTTTTATACTGATTGCACCTTATCTGATACCAATCAAGATAGGACTGATCCTGACCAACCTGCTGATACTGGCTCTCCTCAAACTGGCCGTATTCAAATCCCGGGAACATTATCACTATGCATATTTATTGGACGGTAGCCTCGTGCTCCAATTTTTGATTGTTGTTCTTTTTTATGGCTTGTAATAACATCAGCGAGAAGATAACCGTCATGGCCTTATCACATGATAACTTTTTCTAGAATAATAAAGCATGCGGATCACCTTAGAAAAGCGATAATCTTATCTGCGGCGACCTCCGACAGCTTATAATAGCTTTCAAATGTCCATCCTGCCACGTGTGGGGAAAGGATGACGTTATCGCGGCTGATAAGATCCTTATACCAGCTTTGTTCGGCCAATTTTGGGAATTTCTCTATCGGAAGTACATCAAAGGCTGCTCCGAGTATGCTCCCTTTATCAAGGCCATTTAATACTGCTGACACATCCACAATGCCTCCCCTCGCACCGAGCAAAAAGAATATCCGTTTTTCGAACTTCGATAGATACTGATCATCGATCATCCCTTTCGTTTCTCCGGTCAGGGGGATATGAAAACTGATGATATCTGCCCGTTGGTAGATCGCCTCCATGCTGGCCTCAGTAGCGTATATATCGCTATAATCCTTCCGGTACTTATCATACGCCAGCACCTTGACGTCAAAGCCGGACAGTTTTTTGGCCATCGCCATGCCGTTGTGGCCATAGCCAATAAGCCCCACTGTACGGCCCTTCAACTCGTAGCCGCGGTTGGCCTCACGCAACCATTGTCCCGATCTCACCTGGCGGTCCGCACGATTGAGGTGGTTCATCAGGCTCAATAGCATACCGATCATGTGCTCGCCGACGGCATCGCGGTTGCCCTCATTTGCCGGTATCAATGTAATGTGCCGCAGCCCGGCGGCTTCGTCATCGATGTTGTCCATGCCGGCACCAGCGCGGGCAATAAAACGTAGGTTTGGCGCAAAATTCAGAAAAGCGCTGTCGACCTGAAATTTGGAGCGGATCACCAGACCTGAATAGCTGGTGATGATTTGCTCTGCTTCCGCACGGCTGATATCCGGCTGATAACTATATGCGATGCCTGCTTCGTCAAATTTCTCGAGCATGACAGGATGGATATCATCAACAATCAAAATATTAGTTTCCATGATTACGGTTAATTTGCATAAAGTCCACGGATAGTAAATTGTTTATTTGCTGCTGTTTAAGGCTGTTGGGCATGATTTTCATGAAGAAATTCCGCATAGCGATTAAGAAAGGATTTTCCCATTGCGCGACTTTACCGATCCTCCAGGAGGTATTGCAAATATATCTCACGCGGTCTATTCGTCGCTTCTCAAAACCTTTGAATGCCTCGGGTATGGATGCGGTCGTCCGCAGCTCGTCCAGCAATACAGCAACATCTTCGATCGCCTGGCAGGCTCCCTGTCCTAAATTCGGTGTGGTGGCATGGCCAGCATCTCCCAATAGGACAACTTGATCAAAGGCGAGTTGCTGCAATGCTGCGATATCGATGATGTCGTTCCAGATAAGATCTTCGGTATTGGTTTCCTTTAATATTGTCGGAATTGGGGAGTGATAATCCTTAAAATTATTCAGAAGTTCTGCTGTACCCCAGTTTCCTAAGGTGAGGTTTTGGGCAGGACTGTTGACACAGGCATACCAGTAGATGCGGTTGCCGACGAGTGGGGTCATCCCAAAGCGGCCTTTTGCCCCCCATGTTTCGGTACTTTTCTTCAGCTGTATGCTGCTGTTGTCGATTGTGGCCCGCCAACAGGTATAACCGGCATAGCGGGGGGCAGACCCGGGGACAAGTTGCTGCCGCAACAGCGAATGTACACCGTCGGCAATCAGTAGGGCGTGACCTGTGATCTGGCTGCCATCGGCAAAGTGTACCTTTACCCCACCTTGTTCCCGTTCGAGGGATATGGCACGCTTGCCTAGATGGATCCGTTGGTGCGAAATTTTGGATAATAAAAACTGATGTAGGTCAGCGCGATGGACGGCAAAATTGTCCTGCCTGTATTTTGAACTGATGGTTTGCGTGCTGGGCGCGACCAGAATATGGCCGTGCTGATCAAGTACATTGTAGGAATCCAGATAATGACCAATTTTGCTGATCTCTGCCTTTAGCCCCATTAGTTCTAACGCCTGCATGGCATTAGCAGCAAGTCCAAAACCAGCTCCGATTCCTTTAAGCTCGGCCGCACTTTCATATACATGCGCCTCAATGCCCAGTTTTTGGAGGCCGATCGCGGCACATAGCCCAGCGATCCCGCCGCCGACAATGATGAATGTGCTTTCGCTTGGTTTCATATCTCAGAGACAGCTGGCAATTTCATTTGTGAGACCAACAAAGTCATCCACCGTCAGCCGCTCTGCGCGCAGGTCATATAGTGGGTTGTCCGACATTTTATCTTTGGGAATAACTCCGGAGAGCGAATTGCGGAGGGTCTTGCGGCGCTGGTTGAACCCGGCTTTCACCACCCGCCAAAATAGCTTTTCGTCACAATCCAGCTGTTCACGGTCGTTTCTTGTCATGCGGATGACCCCCGACAGCACCTTTGGCGGTGGGTTAAATGCGCCTGCTTTGACCGTAAACAGGTACTCCACTTTGTAATAAGCTTGAAGAAAAACGCTGAGGATACCATACTCCTTGCTGCCGGCTTTGGCAGTACAACGTTCGGCTACCTCTTTTTGGAACATGCCGGTCATCTGCACGACACGTTGCCGTTCTTCCAGAATCTTAAATAAGATCTGCGAGGATATATTGTAAGGGAAATTGCCGATGACGGCCATTTTCTCACCAAAATACTGCGAAAAATCCAAGTTCAGGAAGTCTCCATGGATCAGGCGCTCGCCGAGCTGCGGATATTTGTCATCCAGATAGGCGATGGACTCGTCATCAACATCGATCAGGTACGTTTCATATTCTTCTTTTTGTAGCAGAAAATCGGAAAGGACGCCCATTCCCGGCCCCACCTCGAGCACCTGACCAAAGCCCAGTTTAGGATCCAAAGCTTCCACGATACGTTGCGCTGCATTTTTATCGTTCAAAAAATGCTGTCCTAAATGTTTTTTTGCTCTTACTGTGCTCATGCTACAAAATTAAAAATTAAAAGCTTTATAGCGTAAAAAGTCAAAATTAAAAGTGGTGACAGTTTTTATGCGACGCGCTCGTTCAACCAGAATCTCAATAGTCATATCTAACTACCCAATACTAAAAAAAAATCCCTATTTTTGGATCAAAGCATTAAATAGGATGAGTGATAAATTAAGAATCGGAATTACTGTTGGCGATATTAATGGCATCGGACTTGAAGTGATCATCAAGTCTTTGGTGGATCCACGTATATGTGACTTCTTTACACCTATAGTTTACGGAAATACGAAAGTGGCTTCTTTTCACCGCAAAGCTATTGGTATAAATGATTTTAGTTTTAATGTGATCAATGATGCCGAACAAGCTCATCCCAAACGTGCGAATATGATTAATTGCTGGCAGGAGGATGTCAAGATCACACTGGGAGAGGAAAATGAGACCGGCGGTAAATACGCTTTCCTGTCATTGGAAAGGGGTGTCGAAGACCTCAAAGCCGGTAAAATAGATGCCTTGGTAACTGCACCGATCAATAAACATAATATTCAGCAGGAAGGATTTAATTTCCCCGGTCATACCGAATACCTGCAGGCAAAAGTTGATGCTAACGATGTATTGATGTTTATGATCTGCGACGAACTTCGCATCGGTGTTGTCACCGGACACATCCCTTTGCACGAAGTGGCTGCAAATATCACCGAGGAAGCGATTTTGAAGAAGCTAACATTAATGAATGAGTCCCTGAAAAAAGATTTTTGGATCGAGAAACCTAAAATAGCTGTTCTTGGGCTTAATCCACATGCTGGAGACCACGGTATTATTGGAACGGAAGATGACCAGATCATTCGTCCAACTGTAGAAAAAGCTAATGAACAGGGAATCTTCTGTTTTGGTCCATATCCAGCAGATGGCTTTTTCGCGAAGGGTGCTTACGAAAAATTTGATGCAGTGCTGGCGATGTATCACGACCAGGGCCTCATCCCTTTCAAACATATCGCCAACGGAGCTGGAGTCAATTTTACGGCCGGCTTGCCCATCGTGCGTACCTCACCTGACCATGGTACGGGTTATGATATCGCAGGGAAAAACTTAGCCTCTTCAAGCTCCTTTGCCGAAGCACTTTTCTCGGCATTGCATATCATTAAAAAACGTAGAGAACAGGCTGAATTGCTCAAAAATCCATTGGCGTTCCGCAAGTTATCCAAAGATAGGGATTAGGGAAAAAATTCTTACTTTTGCAAACTGTTTGGTTTTTTACCTCCTGTTCTAACTATGTACGATAATTTACAACATCCAATATTTACAATCATCAAAGAGCTTGCTGAAAAGACAAATACCGAATGTTACGTCATCGGCGGCTATGTACGGGACTATCTGATGCAACGTCCTTTCAAAAATGACGTGGATATTGTTGTTGTGGGAAGTGGTATTGAATTTGCCACCTTATTAGGTGAAAAACTGCAGACCAAGGTGGCTGTGTACAAAAACTTTGGCACTGCCATGTTGGTGTACGACGGCCTAAACGTGGAATTTGTCGGCGCCAGAAGAGAATCGTATCGTGCCAATTCCCGAAAACCGATTGTGGAAGACGGAACATTGGCGGATGATCAGAACCGCCGCGATTTTACCATCAATGCGATGGCTTTTTCGTTAAATAAAGCTGACTACGGTGCCCTGGTGGATCCTTTCAACGGGGTGAAGGACCTCGAGCACCGCATTATTCGGACACCGCTTGATCCCATAGAAACCTTTTCGGATGATCCGCTACGCATGATGCGTGCGATTCGTTTCGCAACGCAGCTGAACTTCAAAATTGCTATAGAGGCCATCACCGCAATTTCCGAAACCAAAGATCGTATCAAAATCATCTCCAAGGAACGGATTATTGATGAGATCAATAAGATCATGCTCTCCACCAAACCGTCGGTGGGATTTAAATACCTTTTTGATACAGGACTGCTTGAACTGATTTTTCCGGCGATGTACAACCTGCATGGGGTAGACATCATTGACGGAAAAGGACATAAAGACAACTTCTACCATACACTGGAAGTGCTGGACAATGTTTGCGGGCAATCTGACGATTTATGGCTGCGCTGGGCGGCTGTCATGCACGATATTGCCAAGCCTGCTACAAAACGCTTTGATAAAAAACTCGGCTGGACGTTTCACGGACATGAAGACCGTGGTGCCCGTATGGTGCCTAAGCTTTTTGCCGAACTGAAATTGCCGCTTAATGAAAAGATGAAGTTTGTTCAGAAACTGGTACAGCTGCACTTGCGCCCTATCGTGCTGGCCCAGGATATCGTGACAGACTCCGCAGTGCGACGTCTCTTGTTTGAGGCGGGGGACGATATTGAAGCGCTTATGATGCTTTGCCATGCCGATGTGACAACCAAGAATGAGTTTAAAAAGAAAAAATATCGACAGAATTTTGAGCTTGTGAAACAAAAGCTCAAAGATGTTGAAGAACGCGACAAAATTCGTAACTGGCAGCCTCCTATCAGCGGACAGGATATCATGATCCTGTTTGGGCTGACACCGGGCCGCACGGTGGGGCAGCTAAAAAACATAATCCGGGAGGCGATATTGGAAGGCGAAATTCCCAATTCGCGAATCGAAGCATATCACTATCTCCTGCAAAAGGCCCAAGATTTAGGCTTAACTGTCAAACAAGAAATCCCATTGGAAATTTCCAATTCTTAAAATATAGTATTAATTTTAAACTGCTAAAAAAGAAGAACACATTTAGAGATGGCAATTTATAGATTTAGAGTTACTTTTGAGGACTATGAGGATGTATATCGTGAAATTGATATGCCTTCCAAAAGTACATTTTTAGACTTGCATGAGGAAATCCATAAATCGACAGGCTATGCTGCTGAGGCTTCTTCCTCGTTCTATGTGAGCAATGACCAATGGAAAAAGGGAACCGAAATTGCGTATAAGCCGGTTCAGCGCAAACGGGATGCTGAAGTATTGCTCATGGAAAATATCCGTCTGAGCAAGTTTATCGACGATCCGCATCAGAAGTTCTATTACATCTATAATTTTGAGCGCCCCTATGATTTTCAGGTCGAATTGATTAAGATTCTGAAAGAGGAGGATGGTAAGCAATACCCTGCGCTGTTCAAGTCCGTGGGACAGGTTCCGAAAACAATGACTGCAGCCAATTTTCCTGTTTCCGATGCAGTGGAAGAAGACGACTATGTGGAGGAAGACGATACACAATACGGTGTGGACGATGAGGATGAATTGGATGGCTTCGACAGCGATGATGAAGACGGCGAAGGCGAGGAGGAGCGTGAAGAATCCAACGGGTACGAAGACGAATATTAAATAGATAATAGGCCGAGAATGCATCCATGGTATTCGAAGCAGTGATTATGGCGAAGAGAAAAACATTGATAGCCATTGTGGGTCCGACTGCTGTTGGAAAAACTGCAATGGCTATTTCATTGGCACAATATTTTAAAACTGAAATCATTTCTGCAGACTCCCGCCAGTTTTACCGGGAGATGTCCATTGGCACAGCAAAGCCTGAGGCCGCTGAGCTGGCCGCTGTGCCTCATCATTTTATTAATTCCCATCACATTACACAGGACTATTCGGCAGGGGATTTTGAACGGGAGGCGCTGGCGAAACTGGATGAACTTTTTCGGCAGCACGATGTTGTCGTTATGGTTGGCGGTTCAGGACTTTTTGTCCGGGCCTTATGTGAAGGGCTGGACGACCTGCCCAAAGCGGGAGCAGAGGTCCGCGAACGACTTAATTCGGAACTTGCTGATCTGGGCCTCGAGGTCATGAAAGAGCGACTAAAAATCATCGATCCCGCCTATTTTGAGGTGGCAGATGTCGATAATCCGCAACGGGTGGTCCGTGCACTGGAAGTATTTGAAGCCACGGGCACACCAATGTCCATGTTTCATAAAAAGGAGGTGGAGAAAAGGCCTTTTGACATCCTGACAATAGGGCTGAATATGGATCGTACCGCGCTCTACGGGCGAATCAACAGCCGTGTGGATCATATGATGGAGGCTGGTCTCCTGGCAGAGGTCGAGTCACTGCTGCCTTACAAAATGAAGCCTGCCTTACTGACCGTTGGTTATGCCGAACTATTTGACTTTCTGGATGGTAAACAGTCGCTGTCCGAAGCGGTTGACAAAGTCAAACAGAATTCCCGACGCTATGCCAAGCGGCAGATCACCTGGTTTAAAAAATATGGCAATACCCACTGGTTCCAACCTTCGGAAACAGTGGAGATCATTCGCTTTATAGAAAGTCAATTGGCAGAAACTGATTAGGCTTGCCGCGTAAGTATCAAGAAGATATTCAGAAAGTCAATCCAATCCTTTGGAGAATCGGATCCTGAAATGATGCTGTGAGGGACATGTATAGAATCGCATACAAAACGGGGCTGTCCAATATTGTTGGACAGCCCCGTTTTATACCTTGTGTTTTCGTTTATTTAACGATATAGTTCCATCCGAAGGTGTCTTCTACTTTTCCATAGCGCAACTCGTTCAGATACTGCAATACCTTGTTGGAGAATTCACGCCCCTCAACGGGAGGCAGATGGTAATCCTGTCCTTCATAACCGATACGGCTAATGTGTGTAATCGTAGCAGCAGTTCCTGCGGCAAAAGCCTCGGACACGGTACCTGCTTTGATGCCGTCGATCAGTTCCTGAACAGATACTTTCCTTTGTTCGGCCTGATATCCCCACTTCTCTGCCAGCTCCATGATGGTGCGGCGTGTCACGCCATGAAGGATCGTATCGCCGTGTGGAGTGATAATCGAATCGCCAATGCGGAAGATCAGGTTCGCTGTACCCGCTTCCTCAATATATTTGTGTTCAGCAGCATCGGTCCACATGATTTGATCATAGCCTTCATCATTTGCCAGCTGGGTCGGGTAAAGCGACAGGGCATAGTTACCAGCATTTTTCGAGAACCCAACACCGCCTTCTGCGGCACGCGTGTAATAAGTTTCGACTTTTAAGCTGATCGGTTTGCTATAATAAGCACCTACTGGACCTGTGATAATGATAAACTTGTACGATTTTGACGGATGTACGCCCAATGCTCCTTCGGTACCGAACATAAACGGGCGGAGATATAAGGATGAACCCTCTTTAGCCGGAACCCAGTCACGATCGATGTCCAACAGCTTATTCAGCCCGTCCATAAAGATCTCTTCAGGGACTTCAGGCATCTGAAGACGGACAGCAGATTTGTTGAAACGTTCCCAGTTTCTGTCCGGACGAAAAATACTCACTGTGCCATCTGCAAACTTGTACGCTTTGATTCCCTCAAAAATCGCTTGACCATAATGTAAAGCAGACATGGAAGGACTGATACTGATATCTCCATAAGGGACGACGCTGACATCTTTCCATTCACCGTCATCATAGTTGGCGACCAGCATGTGGTCAGATAATATCTTTCCGAATTTTAGATTGTCGAAATCTACTTGCGAGAGTCTTGAATTTTGAGTTGGCTCTACGCGAATTGAATAGTTCTCTGTCGCGTTCATCTTATTTTTTATATTACTTAGGCTAAGTTAGGAAAAATTGACATATAAACCGCACTTTACATTGATAATTTGCGGCGCAGCAGATGCCTTTTATTTGGGACAGTAATTCCCCGATTTACTACACTTTTTCTATAAATCGGAAAATGTTCCTGTAGATTGTAGCTGCTGATTTACATCAAAAATTAATTGTATTAATTTTATGTTAATTAATGCTGGGGGTATAATTTATGGCATAAAGTTTGGCTCTAAACTGTGCGACCAAAGATTGACACCTGGTCTGCAGTTACGCTATAAAATCACTTATCATAAAATAAACTTAGTATGGAATTGACTCAACGTCTTAACAAAAGCAATGAAGTAACATCGGGTGAAACTCGCGAATTGCTACAGCGTGAAGTTGAAATTCAAAAGAAAGGTATTTCTGTGAATTTTATCCTTGGTTTTTTTGTGTTTTTATATAAAACAGCAATCAAACCCTAAAACAGAAAGAGATTAGCCAAAAATAGCAACGTAGCGACTTTTGGCTAATCTCAACAACCAATTATAGCCATTATACCGTTTTAATCACGTAGAATTTTCAGTAGCGGGTCCAAATATTCCCTGTTGTTGCTCAGCCGTGGCACCTTATTCTGGCCACCTAGCTTATCCCTGGATTTCATCCATGTATAGAAAGTATTTTCAGGCGCATTATGGATGATCGGTGATCGCAGCGCCATGTCCTTAAATCGCTTTGCATCGTAATCAGAATTGATTTCCCGTAGTTTGGCATCCAGTATTTCACAAAACCGCTTAAAGTCATTTGGCTGTTGCTCAAATTCGATGACCCATTCATGGGCTCCCGCTTCAGCATCTTTAAAATATACGGGGCCCGCCGTATAATCTTTGACACGCGCGTTGGTCAGTTTGCTGGCTTCAGTCAGCGCCTGCTCAGCATTGTCTACGATCACCTCTTCGCCAAACGTGTTGATATATTGCTTGGTACGGCCTGAGATCTGAAAGCGGTAGGGCGACAAAGAGGTGAATTTGATGGTATCCCCGATTTTATAGCGCCACAATCCCGCGTTGGTCGATATGATCAGCGCGTAGTTTTTACCGATTTCCACCTCATCCAGGCGCAAGGTTTTTGGATTTTCCTCATGCATCCGTTCGGTCGGCAGAAATTCGTAATAAATCCCGTAGTCCAGCATCAATAACAAATCGTCCGAATCTGACTGGTCCTGCAGGCCAAAATAGCCTTCTGAGGCATTATAGTTTTCCAGATAATACATCTTTTCTGTAGGAATGAGGGACTTGAACTGCTCACGGTAAGGCTTGAAGCTAACCCCTCCATGACCATAAAATTCGAGGTTTGGCCATACCTCCAGTAGATTGTCCTTGCCCGTGATTTCCAGGATGCGCTTAGCCATTACAATATTCCATGTCGGTACGCCCGCCAGGCTGGTCACATTTTCCTTGATGGTGATCTGCGCTATCTGTTCGATCTTTTCTTCAAAATTAGGATTTAAAGTCACTTCTATGTTTGGGGTCCGTTTGAATTCTGCCCAGAATGGCAGATTGCGGATCAAGATCGACGACAAATCCCCATAATAAGAGTCTGGGCTGAAATTATTGATCTGGGAGGAACCGCCAATGACTACGGACTTACCGGTAAAAACGCGGTTTTCAGGTCTATTGTGGCAATAGATGGTCAGCATGTCCTTTCCTCCCTGAAAATGGCATTCTTCGAGTGCTTCTTCGCTGACAGGAATGAACTTGCTACGGTCCGATGTTGTACCCGAAGATTTTGCAAACCATTTGATGTCCGAAGGCCAGAGGATATTCTGTTCGCCTTTGATCATACGGTCCACATAGCCTTTGATATCGTCGTAGTCTTGTATCGGAACCCGCTCTTTGAATATCTCGGGAGTCAATATGCTGGTGTAATCATATTTTTTTCCCCACTCGGTTGCCTCTGCTGTGGAAATTAAACTTTGAAACCATTCTTCTTGCACGTCGTGCGGGTATTTCATGAAAAGCTCAATCTGATGAATTCTCTTTTTCATGAACCAAGTAAAAATGGAGTTTAATAGGGCCATAGGAGATGATGTTGCTTTAGACGTTTAAAATTTTTTCCTTCGTAATTCAAAATGCCGGCCGAGATAGAATTTCCGGGCGAGCTCATTGTCGGCAATTTCCTCGGGTGTGCCCGTCAGCATGATCTTGCCTTCGGTCAGCAAATATGCTCTGTCGGTGATGGACAAGGTCTCCTGTACGTTGTGGTCGGTGATCAGGATGCCAATATTGCGTGTTTTGAGCTTCGCAACGATGGTCTGAATTTCCTCAACCGCAATGGGGTCTACCCCTGCAAAGGGTTCATCCAGTAGAATAAAAGAAGGATTTGCGGCCAGTGCACGGGCGATCTCTGTCCGCCGGCGCTCACCACCGGACAGGAGGTCACCCCTGTTTTTACGCACCCGATGCAGACTAAACTCGGTCAATAGTTCTTCCAGCTTTGCCAAGCGCTCCTCCTTGTTGGGGTAATGTATCTCCAGGACAGCGAGAATATTGTTTTCCACAGACAGCTTCCGAAAGACGGACGCTTCCTGAGCCAGATAACCAATACCGCGTTGCGCGCGTTGATACATGGCATCTTGGGTAATTTCCTGATCGTCCAGAAATACCTTGCCCTCATTGGGTTTGATCAGTCCTACAATCATATAGAATGACGTGGTTTTGCCGGCACCATTGGGTCCCAGCAATCCGACAATCTCCCCTTGTTCTACATGGAAGGAAACATTGTTGACAACAGTACGTTGTTTATATTTTTTTATGAGATGCTCTGCCTTTAAAATCATCTTCGTGAATTGTCTGTTCTCTGATCTGCACCCCTGAGTCAACCGGTTGATAGACGATGGCCAAGGTCTCTGATCACCAGCTTGTTGCTGACACATTTACTCATGGGCCATTCTGTGCAAATCTTTTGTAAATATATTTAATATCTCGTTATTATCAAGTGGTCAGCGGATCAAGTTATTCCAGGATTTCCTTGGATAGATCCGATTCAACCTGCCAACTAATACCTGATCCCCTTTATGTTGAGTTGCAGGTTTCGTTTGTTGCGCCATACATTTTCCTCAATGCTGTAGCAGATGTCAAAGCTCTGCCCCGAATTGATATGGTCAATATGCTCGGCGAGACCAAAACCTATACACTCGAATGAAGGTGAATCTTCTTGTACCACGGCCATTTTCAAATGGTTATTTCCGACCAGAAATGCCTGCCCGACAGCGCTGACCTTTTTGCTTAGGAAAATAGGTGATTCATTTTGCGGGCCGAAGGGCTCAAATTGCTGGAGTATACGGAAAAATTTGCCGTCGATATCTTTGAGCTGAAGCTTGGCATCGATCACAATTTCCTGCGTTAGCATTTCGGGGCTGATACGTCTGGCGACAACCTCTTCGAAACGGTCCTGAAATAAGGTGACGTTTTCCAGTGACATGGTCAGCCCTGCAGCATATTTGTGTCCGCCAAATTGCTCGAGTAAGTCGGCACATTCGCTGAGAGCTTCATAGAGGTCAAATCCAATCACCGAACGGCAGGAACCTGCGATATGACCATTCGTTTCGGTCAGGATAATCGTTGGACGATAATATTTCTCTGTGAGTCTGGAGGCGACAATTCCGATGACCCCCTTGTGCCAGTCCGACTTATATAATACGGTCGACTTCCGGCTTTTCAGAACGACATTTTCCTCAATCAGTGCGAGAGCTTCCTCCGTTATCCTGAGGTCAAAGTCCTTGCGTACATTATTTTGATCGTCGATACTCGAACTGAAATCTTTAGCTTCCTGTAGTGATTTACATATAAGCAGTTTGACTGCATCTTTCGCATGATCGATACGGCCGGCTGCATTGATCCGTGGGCCGATCTGAAAAACGATGTCATTGACGGTAAATGTTTTTGTCCGGTTGTTGGAAAGGTCGATCAGGGCCTTGAGTCCTACACATGGGTTGGTATTGAGCTTGATAAGCCCAAAGTGGCTCAGAATTCTATTTTCTCCAGTGATGGGGACAATATCCGAAGCGATGCTAACGGCAACCAGATCCAAAAACTGATAGCAGGCTTTGATATCCATGCCATTGGTTAGGATAAAGGCCTGAATGATCTTAAACCCGATACCGCAACCCGAAAGCTCCTTATAAGGATAGTCGCAGTCTGCACGTTTCGGATCCAGTACAGCATAGGCGTTGGGAAGCTTTTCTCCCGGAAGGTGGTGGTCGCCAATGATAAAGTCTATGCCCTTGCTGTTGGCGTAATCAATTTTGTCGATGGCCTTGATCCCGCAGTCCAGTGCAATGATCAAGGTAAATCCGTTGGCGGCGGCGTAGTCTATCCCCTGCGTCGATATGCCGTAGCCTTCGGCATAGCGGTCAGGAATGTAAAATTCAAGCTGGCTGTGGAATTCCCGGAAGAAGCTGTAGACAACGGCAACGGCTGTCGTGCCATCAACATCGTAGTCCCCATAAATCAGTATTTTTTCTTTGTTACCGATGGCCCGGATGATTCTGGATATGGCTTTTTCCATATCTTTCATCAAAAAAGGATCGTGCAAGTCGCTCAGTTGTGGCCTAAAAAACTGTTTTGCCTGATCAAAAGTTCCAATGCCCCGGCTGACGAGCAACTCCGCTAACACAGGGTTGATATTTAATTCCTCGCGCAGTTTGTTGGTTATTTTGACATCAGTTTTAGATTTTAGTACCCACCTTTTTTGCATATCTTTGCAGCATATTTTAAGTGTAAATATACGTTTTAAGGCTGGACTTACCTAATTCCTAAACCCGGTATTGACGGCCTCTTTGCTTAACGTGCATATTCCCAATGTTTTAAATATGGTGCAGGCTTATTCTTTGTATGAAGGTTCTTTTTCCGTTGACAAGAGCAAAAAATTTGTCCCCTTTGATCCTGATTTCGATGATCCCGGGGACCGGCCGGGATCCATGTTTATCGATGTACACCCTTTTTTGCTGAAAACAGATGCGGGTCTCATCATCTGTGATACGGGATTAGGGTATGCCAACGACAATGGTGTACTGAAATTGCATGAAAATATCCGGAAGCTGGGTCATGAGCCGGGAGATATCAACTATGTGCTCATGTCTCACTTGCATAAAGACCATGCTGGTGGTATGGTGACTATAGAGAGCGGCACGCCGCGAATTGCTTTTCCTAAGGCCGAATATATCGTGCAGCGCGGCGAGTGGGAAGATGCTTATTCGGGTATCTCAAACTCGTATCGGACCGAAATATTTGATGTGGTACAACGGAGCGGTAACCTGGTATTGGTGGAAGGTACCGGAAAGGTAAATGATGTAATTTCATATGCGCACAGCGGCGGCCATACGGCAAACCATCAGGTATTTCACATCCACAGTGACAGCGAGCATTACTTTTTTGGCGGCGATGTATTACCTGAGCCCGAGGAGATCTTTCATAACTATGTAGCAAAATATGATTTTGACGGCCGGCGGTCCAAAGAACTGAGGCAGACCTATTGGGCGGCAGGAGCTCCGGAAAACTGGATCTTTCTGTTTTACCATTCCAAAAGCATTGCGATCGGTCGCAGTCAGGCACGCGAAGACGGTAGTTTTAGACTGATTGATGCGCAGCCATCATCCGGAACCGGAATGTTGGATTAATTTTTACCTCCCTGTAAGCTGTGTATTTTTGCTCTTTTTTTTGTATCTTGGGTTGACCTGCTTTTTTGCCTCCTGCCGTCGTGAGGGGAGGATTCGTTTAAGACTGAATTTTTGGTTAAATTTGTAATTTAATAGGAACGGCAATTGGCTGTTTGAATTGGTATTTATTTAAATAGAAGATTATGTCTATTGTAAGAGAGTCCGATCTGATTGGAATTGGAAAGAAATTTCAAATTGAAACTGATGCCGGTGACAATATGGTTGTTGTGATCCACGATGACGGGCGGCGGGAATTGTATCGCTATGATGACGAAGAGCACGAGTCTCGTTGTGTGATGACGCTCAATGATGATGAATCACGTCAGATAGCAGGTATTATAGGTGGTCTGTCCTATAAACCGAAGGCATTGGAGACCATTGAAGTGGCCTTGGACGATTTGCGTATCGAATGGTACAAAGTCGAAGGCAAATGTGAGGGGGCAGGAAAGACGATCGGCGAACTGGAAGTTCGGCAACGTACCGGAGCTTCCATCATTGCGGCCATACGGGATGATGAGACCATTATCAATCCGGGGCCTGCTTACCTCATCAGTGCAGGTACTACATTGGTCATCGCAGGAAAGAAAAACAACATCAAACTTTTAAAGGAAATTTTACTGTAATCTATGCTATCACACACCTTAATTCTGGAAATTGGAATCGCCGTAGGACTCGTTGCTATTGTTGGATTGATTGCCAACAAGCTCCGATTTTCCGTTATTCCTTTTTTCATAATTATAGGGATGGTGCTAGGGCAGCACGCTCCGCGGATTGGCATGGTGGATCTGACCTTTACCGAAAGCAAACCCTTTATTGATTTTATGGGGCGGCTTGGGGTCTTGTTTTTGTTGTTCTATCTGGGGTTGGAGTTTTCGGTAAACCGGCTGATCAAATCCGGAAAAGCGATTGTGACGGGGGGAACTATCTACGTTCTGCTCAACTTTACTTCGGGGCTATTGATCGGATGGCTGATGGATATGCCTTTTAAGGAGATGATGGTCCTCTGCGGTATTATGACGAGTTCGTCAACCGCGATAGTAGCAAAGGTGCTGACAGACCTCAAACGCACGGCAAACCCCGAAACCGAAGTGATCATGGGGATGATTATGTTTGATGATCTCTTTATTGCCATGCATATTTCTTTCCTGTCGGGGCTGATCTTGACAGGAAGCAGTTCCTTTTGGACGGTTGCAGGTACTTCTTTGCTCGCGCTGGGCTTTATACTGGCGTTTCTTGTTCTGGGCAGGAAGCTAGTCCCTGCGATCGATCGCCTTTTAAAGGAAAAAACGTCGGAACTATTTATATTAATCATTTTCGCCCTGCTTTTTATCGTTGCTGGTTTTTCGGAGACCATCCATGTGGCTGAAGCTATTGGTGCATTGATGGCCGGACTCGTATTGGCTGATTCGCAGTATATTAAAAAGATCGAGGCAATGGTCTTACCCTATAAGGATTTCTTTGGTGCAATGTTTTTCTTCAGTTTTGGGCTTTCCATCGATATCATGTCTCTTGGTGGTGCAGTGCTTTGGGCCTCTATTGCGGCGTTGGTGACCGTGATGGGTAATCTAGCCTCCGGCTATTTCGCCTCAAAGTTCTCAGGCATGAAGCCAAAGACATCCTTTGATATCGGATTCACTTTGTCAGCGCGGGGCGAATTCTCGATTATTATGGCCAATATTGGTAAGGCAGGGGCGTTGCTGCCCGTCATTCAGTCCTTTGTGGTGGTCTATGTGTTGATCCTCTCCATCGTGTCTCCCTTGTTGACCAAGGAGTCGCGTAACCTATGGAAACTGCTCTTTGGCAGCGATCCAAATACAGCCAAACCATTAAAGAAACTGAGTGATCTGGAAAACAAAATGTAGACCACCCCAGTGCGGTCTGCCTATGTGACATAGAAAGGCTATACGCCATGGAAGTCTCAGGGAAAAAGCAGCAGAAGAAAGCTGCTCTTATAAAAAGCCCAGCTCAAGCTTTGCCTCTTCGGACATCATATCTTTAGTCCATGGAGGGTCAAACGTCAGTTCTACCAGGGCTTCTTTGACTCCTTCCACCCCCGCAACTTTCTCTTGTACCTCATTCATGATTTCCCCTGCGACAGGACAACCGGGTGCAGTTAGCGTCATCACCACTTTTGCAATGCCGTCTTCTTTGGTGATGATCTCATATACAAGACCAAGGTCCACGATATTGGCCGGCTTTAGTTCAGGGTCGTAGATGGTCTCCAAAACCGCCTGAATTTTGGGCGCCAGACCCAGCTTGTCTAATATAATAATGCTCATCTATTTAATTTTTTGTCATTAATGGCGTCCTCGTAGATCGCCAGCAATTTATTTTTGTTGATCTCTGGTGTAAAATTACTAAAATAATACGCCCGGGCGGTCTTTCTAATCTCATCTTTTTCAGCTGCTGGCTTCGCATTCCATTGTGTAAGGCAGTTGATGATAGAAGTTTTATCATGTGGATCAAAGGTCTGACCGGTGCTGTTTGGAATGACCATCTCAGGCAGTGGGCCCAGATTGGAACACAGCACGGCGGTGCCGGCTGAATAAGCCTCCAACAGCGTGATGGGCATCCCTTCGTAGCAGATGGAAGGCAGGACCAAAGCTTGTGCAGCGGCAACAAGGGACATGATTTCAGTACGCGGCTTGAAACCCAGCAGGCTAATACGCGGATGGTTACCGATGGCGTCCCGAATTTTTCCGGCAAGGGGACCGTCGCCCACGATTTTTAATGTAAAATCAGTGTCTTTGGCTGCTTCGACCAGATTCCATATGCCTTTTTCGTCGGATAGCCTGCCCACATAGATGAAATACTCTCCTTGAGGTATCTCGGGCAGAGGGGAGGGGAATACAAAATTCGGCTTTACAGCAAACTTTTCTGGAGATACGTACAAGCTGGAATTAATAAATATCTCTCTGGCAAAATCTGTCAGGTTGATATAGCGGTTGACCTTGTTCCAGGTGCTGATTCGGCGGTGAAACCAATAGTTGAAAGCCAGTAGAAAGGTCTTCAATGCTGAATTATTAAAGGCTTTCTCACGAATGGCGGTCCAGGGAAATTGTGCTTTTATAGAATCCAGGAAGAGGTGCTGATGGTGGTATAAAGTAGCCGAGGGACAGAGCAGCCTGAAATTATGTAAGGTCATCACCTGAGGTATCCCCAGTTTGGCAACGGTCCGGATAAGTATCGGTCCGGAAGCATAATGCGTGTTGTGAAGATGTACCACATCCGGCTCAAATTCGCGTATCGTCTTTTTTAATTTCCTTGCCGCGAAAATATTCCAGATGGAGCTTAAAGTCTGCAAGGCGCCCTGCCAGCCTTTTTTATTCTGAAAAGTAAGGGTGAGAACATCGTGTTCTGCAGACAGAAGGCTGGTTTCTTCCCGAAAAACGATATCCTCGCCCCCAGGAGACTGGTAGAATGTATGGATGATCAGTATACGCATGTGAATGACTTCATACAAACCTAAATAAATTCACTTGTATATGCAATATTATTGCTTAGGTATAAAAATGGAATACCTCGGTTCTCCTCAGTCAGCAGCGGATTATGTTGCCATTTCTACCCGATTATTGCTATATTCGCAGGATTCGATCGTAAAGATATATGCAACATTTACAACAGCTCGTAATAGAGGCGATAGAGAAAAGTCAATTTCCAGCAACACCAACCAATTTATATGATCCCATACGGTATATATTGACTTTGGGCGGAAAGCGGGTGCGGCCGGTGCTCACCTTGATGGCAGCGGAGTTATTTGGTATGCAACAGATGGAGGAAATCATTCCTGCAGCGAAAGCAGTCGAGTTTTTCCATAACTTTTCCTTGATTCACGACGATCTGATGGATAAGGCTCCCTTGCGGCGGGGGAAAACCACCGTTCATGAAAAGTGGGATGCCAATATCGCTATCTTATCTGGCGATGGCCTGTTGGTGAAGGCGTATGAAGAAATATCTAAATGTAATCCGGTCTACCTGCCCGCGACGCTCAAGATTTTAAGTAAAGTTGCCATGGAGGTTTGTGAAGGACAGCAGCTGGATATGGATTACGAAATGCGTGAATCGCTGAGCATGAACGAGTACCTGGAGATGATCCGTCTGAAAACGTCGGTGCTATTGGGCGGAGCTCTACAGCTAGGTGCTATTCTGTCGGGAGCAGATGCGCAACAGCAGCAATTGATATATGACTTTGGCGAAAATGTCGGGCTGGCCTTTCAGCTGCAGGACGATATTCTGGATGCTTATGGCGATCCGGATACCTTTGGGAAAATTGTGGGCGGCGATATAATGATCAATAAGAAAACCTTTTTATTGGTCAAATTGATGGAGGTCATTGCGCCGGCAGACAGACCACATATGGAGCAGCTGTTGCAAGCTACAGTCGACACGCGGCCGACCAAAGTTGCAGATATGCTAGCCCTTTACGATAAGTATGAAGTCAGAAAATCAGCAGACGAACTCAAAGATAACTATACCCAGAAGGCCTTTGAAAAAATGGAGGCGCTGGATGTACCAAAGCAGCGGAAGGAAGCGTTATTAGTGTTAGCAAATAGCCTACTGGTACGTCAGCAATAGAGAAATTGTATTAAAATTCTTATTTTGCCAATAAATGGTTATTTTGTAGGAAATTAATTAAATAATTTTAGATTACGTTCAATGGAGCCTTTAAAGATAACGATATTTCAAGCATATTTATTCTGGGAAAATATAGAGAAAAATCTGAATAACCTGGCGTTGCGGCTTTCTTCGCTACGTGAGAAAACTGATTTGATCCTATTGCCTGAGATGTTTAATACCGGCTTCACGAACAACGTTGCGAAATGCGCTGAACCTGCCAATGGGCCTACAACAAAATGGCTGTTCGAAATGGCAAGCTCCCTGAATTGCGTTGTTGCCGGTTCGTTGATTATTGAGGAAGGCGGAAAATATTATAACCGTTTTGTCTGGATGTTTCCGGATGGCAAATATGTGAAGTACGACAAGCGCCATCTCTTTAGTCTGTCCAAGGAAAATGAGTACTTTGAACCCGGTAACGAGCGTATACTGGTGGATATCAAAGGCTGGAAGATATGTCCGATGATTTGCTATGACCTGCGTTTCCCGGTATGGTCCAAGAATCAGAACGCTGCTTACGATATCCTGGTGTACACGGCCAGCTGGCCTGATAAACGTTCGGCGCATTGGCGGGCACTTATTCCCGCGCGCGCGATCGAGAACCAAGCTTATGTGATCGGTGTAAACCGTGTCGGCCACGACGGTAATGATATTTATTATTCCGGCGGCTCGATGTGCATTTCTCCACTGGGCGATGTGGTGTACTACAAACCCGAAGATGAGGATCTGTACACCTTTACCCTGAATCCAAATGATCTGTTGGAAGCCCGTGAGAAATTTCCATTTTTGAAAGATTCAGACAGTTTTACCATCGGTTAACTCTTCCTGGAATAGATATAAAGACAAGCATTTATTTTGTTTGTATCTATTTTATTCCTAAATTCAGTCTAATATAGATCATTAATTATGGTTTATTAACATCTATTTATGGCATGTTGATAAAATTTCTTTGGGTAGCTTCATAAAAAGCGTAATTTAGGCTAATTATTAGCCAAAATAAGTTTAGTTTTTATCAGCTTGATTTGGGGCTACTATTTTTTGCAGCTTAAGTTGCGTAAACAACCATAACCATTATTTATTATGTTAGACCAAGATTTAGAATCGCAAGAGTACTTTTATAATTTCCTTACAGGGAAGTATTCCATAGCAGTTATGCGCCGTTTACAGCGTAATCTCAAAGAAGCAGGATTGACTATTACCTCCGAGCAGTGGAGTATCATGTACAATCTCTGGATGGAAGAGGGGCTTACCCAGCAGGAACTTGCCGTCCGGACATTCAGAGACAAACCGAGTGTGACCCGCCTGATCAACAATCTTGAAAGAATGAATCTGGTGATCCGTGTCAACGATAAAAACGATAGACGGTCCAATCTGATCTATCTGACCAAGACGGGCCGCAGAATGAAGGAGGAGGGCATGCGACAGGCCAAAAATACCATTGAGCAGGCGCTGGGAGGCCTGACTGAAGAACAGATCGCTTTATCCCATACGACGCTCCATCGCGTGCTCTTTAACCTGAAATAAGAGAACATGCTACAGCACGCCAAGTACTGGATCGTGCATAAATGATACACCGGCGTAAGATAAAAACATCACGATAAAAATAAATCCCCCAAATGTCAGAGCACTTGGGGGATTTGTTTATGTGTTATAATGGAGCTGTTTAGTCCTCGAAGAGCTTGCTCTCAAAGTCCGTGTGGCTGTTGACCAATTTGCCTTCGGTACCAAAGTAGATCTCCTGAAAACTCAATGTCCGGGTTGCATCTACTTTTCGGAAAAATTTATCTGCAGATACGTCGGCCAGGGTCTTGAACCCACAGGCTTCCATAATCTCCACGGTGGCGCGTAAGGTATTACGGTGGAATTGGGCCACACGTACATATTTGTCGTTGACATCAAGGCCTTTATACAAATGTGGTTGTTGTGTTGCCACACCGACAGGACAGACGTCCTCATTACATTTTAGCGCCTGGATACAGCCTAGGGCAAACATCATCCCACGGGCACTATAACAAGCATCAGCTCCCAGTGCAATGACTTTTAAGATATCAAAGCCGGTCACAATGCGGCTGGACACGATCAGCTTAATATGTTTTTTCAGACCGAAAGCGATTAGTGTTTTGGTTACGAAAGCTAGGGCATCATAAAGCGGCATTCCCAGGTTATCTGTAAATTCCAATGGTGCGGCACCGGTTCCCCCTTCAGATCCGTCGACCGAGATAAAGTCGGGGAAGATCTGAGTATTCTGCATCGCATGGCAGATATCGATGAATTCATTTTTATCGCCGATACAGATTTTGAATCCGATGGGTTTCCCACCCGATAGTTCACGCATCTGCTGCAGGAAATGCATCATTTCCGTTGGCGTGGAGAACGCACTGTGTGCGGGAGGCGACATGACGTCCGTTCCTGGGATGACGTGCCGGATGGCAGCGACCTCAGGCGTGTTTTTGGCTGCGGGCAAAATACCCCCATGCCCCGGTTTTGCTCCCTGTGAGAGCTTAAGTTCAATCATTTTGACATTCTCGCGGTTGGATTTCTCACGGAAGAGCTCGGGGTCGAATTTGCCCTCCGCATTCCGGCAGCCAAAATATCCTGTACCCACCTGCCAGATTAGGTCACCACCGTTGTTGTGGTAATCACTGATCCCACCTTCGCCGGTATTATGCGCAAAGTTTTGCAAGGCAGCACCTTTATTTAATGCCGTGATAGCCGTCTTGCTCAATGCTCCGTAACTCATGGCCGAGATATTGAATACACTTAAGCTGTAAGGCTTTTTACAGGCCTCGTTGCCTACTACCGTACGCAGGTCATGATTTTCGATATGGCATGGAAAAACCGAGTGTGCGGCCCATTCGTTTCCTACAGCCTGTGGGTCACTCTGCATACCGAAGGCTACCGTCTCACGCTGGTTTTTTGCGCGTTGATACACGATAGAACGCTGTCTTCTGTTAAAGGGGCGCCCGTCCATATCGGATTCCCAGAAATATTGTCTCAGCTCGGGACGGATCGACTCAAAAATAAAACGAAAGTATCCAACCAGCGGATAGTTGCGCAGGATGGCGTGTCTGGTCTGGAAACTATGGTATAATGCGATCAATAATAGGGGGAAGGGTATAATCAACAGCCAAAACCAGCTTGGCGTGAATATAAATCCAAATGATACAATGATTAAATTAATCACAACCATTATTGAAATAATGAGTTTTCTAACTTCCATAGAAAATACGATTGTTTAGTTTTAATTCGCTATTGTTACTGTTCAGCCCAATTGCTTATTTTATTGCTCAATTAGCATTCCAAAAATGCGCTTTCGGACAGAGCAAATGTACTAAAGTTCCTAGAGTAAATGGCTATAATTGGCCCCCTGAGGTAAGTTTTGACAAGTTTATAACTGTTTATGACAAACTATTTTCTTTTAGTAATCTGTTGCGTTAAAAGTTGATAGATTTGCTGTAAATCTGGTTTATTACTAATAAATTTCAAATGTTTTTGTATGGTGTCTTCATCCCCGCGACGGGCGGGGCCTGTCTGAACTGTAAATGGAATGTGATTTTGAACCTTTTCTGCCGTTTCCAGGATGATCGGCCGCACCAGGTCAAACGGTAAACTGTTTTCAGCCAGCAGCTCGTATGCCATTTGGTAAAGAATATTTGTGAAGTTGTTGACTATAACAGCGGATAGATGAATCGCCATTCGCTGCGGCGAATTGCAGAGCAGGCTCTGTGCTGAAAGTTCGCGTGCTAGCCGGAGCAGCAACTGCGCGTTTGTCGTTGTATTCCCTTCTACACAAAGCGGTATTTCGGCAAAATCAACAGATTTGTTTTTCGACAATGACTGGGGCGGGTAAATCACACCATAGTTTGTAAAGCGGTTCAATGCCGCTATGTCGGTAGCCCCCGAGCAATGGACAACGATTCCCTTAATGCCTGATGCCAGCTGGCTGACGAGTGTCGGGATAGCTCCATCACTTACGGCGATGAAGTATAGATCAGCATCAGGCTGTAGCTGCGACAGATCATCCGTCGCAGCAGATTGAAGCGCAAAGGCCAATGCATTCGCATTGGCCTTTGTTTTACTATAAATCTGAACGATCTGATGCCCTCTCTTTTGGAACTGTTGTGCAAAATGCGTTGCGGCATTCCCGCTTCCTAAGATCACAATGTTCATTATTTAGCTAATTTTCGTTTTTGCTCTTTGTTTCTCCTGACAATAGACATGATAAAACCAATGGTCATGACAATCGTTCCGCACCAGAAGAAATTGATATAAGGGAACTTGATGGCCTTAAAGACAACCCATTTCTTTTCCGGCAGCGGCTTTTGATAGACCATGATCTCCAGTTTATCCTGGTCCGGCTTGATGCCTGTAAAGCGAAATTTCAGTCCCTGTTCAGTAACGTCCTTGTTGAAGTCGTAGACACCACCATCTTTGATCAGGTAGATCGGCTGTACCTCATATTGTTTGTTGTCGGCTGCAAAGACCTTGATTTTCAGTCCGACCATAATATCGTTGGGGCCTTTTGGGATTTTTTCCAGATGTGCATCGCGGTTGAGCCCCTCGATGACGTAATATCCGTTTCGGTAACGTAGCGTATCACCGATATTGACCTGATAGGTTGCAGGCTCCTCGTAGTCTTCAAAGCCGGTTTTGTCCTCGGCTGCTACCTGCGCATGCTGCGCCTGACTTTCTGCGGCCGCAGCCGTGATCAGGGTATAGATATCGTGCGTGATGTAATGCTTGGTCGCCGGAGTACCGATAAGACCGCCCATTTTTGCGTTGTTCTGAGCAAATGGCTGCAGGATAAATTCTTCTTTGACTTTGCCTGTTTCCTCATCTACCCGCTCGTATTTAATCTTATAATAGGTGTTTGGTGCAACAATGCTGTCGCCGATATACGTGATTTTATATTCACCCATCTGCACGGGCTGACCTTCGGTAAGGAACAGGTTGTCACCTGGTTTTTCCACCTTGTCAAATCCAGATACCGCAATATATCCTGTGTTATTGACGGAAATCACCTCATTGGTAGCTGCCGCTACCATGGCGCCGATCAATAGTAGTCCAAATCCAATGTGGGCCACCGAGGAGCCGGCCAGCTTCCATTTTCCTTTGAAAGCATCCCCAAGGACGCGGATATTAGCCAATATACAGAAGGTGCTCGAAAAGGTGATCAGCATGTAGATCAGGTTGCTGTATGTTTTGGTAATGTAGGTAATTGCCGCAGTCAGCAATAGTGCTATCACCAACGATGCTACTGTCGAAGCCAGAAATTTACGGCTGTCGGTGCGTTTGTATTTTAAAAACTGGGTAAATCCGGTCATGATCATCACGATGACTGCAAAGCCAGACTGCCATTTGTTGTAATGCTGAATAGGTTCCAGCGGTGGCGCTACTTTCGTGCCGAATATCTTGTTGAATACCGGGATGGAGGTGGAGGCGATAATCTGCGCACAGGCCACCGTAAGTACCAAGGCACCAATAAACAGCCAGAACTCTCTAGAGTAGATGTCCTCGTCTTTTTCGGTGATCGGCATTTCCTTCTTTTTTACCGCAAGGAAGACTACCATAATAATCAGGAACACGACATTAAATAGGATAAGCTGTCCGCTCATGCCCAGGTCGGTAAACGAGTGGACAGAAGTCTCTCCGAGGATACCACTGCGTGTGAGGTAAGAAGCATAAATGACCAGGACGAAGCTGATCATCGCCAAGAAGGTGGCCGTGAAATAGGAGTGGCCCGAGTTTTTGTAGGCGATCATGACGTGCACTGCAGCGATCAGTGTAAACCAGGGGATAATGGAAGCATTCTCTACCGGATCCCATGCCCAAAAGCCGCCAAAGTTGAGCGCTTCGTACGCCCAGAAGGAACCCATGATGATGCCTGCACCGAGGATCATCACCGCAAATAGTGCCCATGGCAGCGCTGCATTGATCCATTCTTTATAACGTCTAGTCCATAAGGCTCCCGTTGCATAAGCAAATGGCACAATCATGGACGCAAAGCCCAGAAATAAGGTCGGCGGGTGAATGACCATCCAATAGTTTTGTAGCAGCGGGTTTAAGCCGTTGCCGTCAGTGATTAATGATAGGTAATTGGCCTGCTTGAAGATAGGAATGTCCATCGCCTCGCGCAGCAATATAAAGGGCGAACTGCCGATGCGTAGACCGAAGAGTTCGACGCCCACCAGCATGGAGGCTAGGAATGCCTGGCACAGCATGACAAATGTCATGACAGAGGATTCCCAGCTTTTGGCTTTAAAGAGCAGTATGGCACCCAGCACAGTCTGCCAGAACATCCATAACCAGAAACTACCTTCCTGTCCTTCCCAGAAACTGGAAATGATGTAGTAGGTGGGTAACGTCTTGGAGGAGTGTGCCCAGGCGTAATTATATTCAAAGAGATGGTTGTAGATGATATAAAATAATGTACCACCAATAGCTACAACAGAGACCGCATTGATCCAAAAACCAATACGGGCGAGCTTTTTCCATGAACTCTCTTCAGGGTGTCTAGTCGCGAAAAAATAACTGATACAGGATAAAATTGCTGCACCGAAAGAAAGTACAATAAAAAACTGTCCGATCTGACCCGGCAGCAGGTGTTCACCAACGTAGTTAACGTCCATTGAAAGATTGATTTTACGAATTAATTATTGAAAGCCGTTGCATTGATCTCGGTGACCACCGATTTATCGTTATATTTAGATGGGCATTTCATCAGTATTTTGCTGGCTCTAAAAACGTTGCCGTCCATTTTACCCGTCAGAACGATCTGCTCCGAACGCTCAATATCCTGAGGTTTGGCTCCCCTGAACACCACTTCACACTCGGTACCCTCGTTGTCATACATAAAAAATGTAAATTTATTGGCGTCCGTCTTTGGATCATAATGAAGCGCCTTCTGCTTGTTGAGCTGGCCCACAACATATAGTTCTGTTTTCTTTTCTTTTGCCTCGGTAAATGTGGAGTATGTACTTGAATCGGTATAGATCACAAGTATCATGGCGATGGCCACAGCAATGATAGCGATTAGAATGATCGAACTTTTTTTCATTCGTTTAAATTATTTATAATGTATCAATTTCTTTATCCGGGTGAACCAATCACAAGACCTGATCTGTTCAGCGGCGATATTGTGCCTAAGAGAGCCCGACCGTCCAAACAGGAGAAGATTGGCCCTAACAGACACTTAACCGAATGCAAAATTACGAATAGATTTGCGAAGAAAGGAATAATGCAACTTTTCGGTATTATTTATATTTGTTCTAAATAGATTGGTGGAGTTGAAAAAATATGCGATATTAGAATGCTTTTGAATAATTTCAATGGAGATTTAATATTTTGGTGCTGGCGATATTGCATGAATTTTACAATTGCCTGTTAATATGAATGTTGCTTTGCGGTCTTTACTGCTATGGTATGGAATTGTATTTCCATTTTTTTTTGTTTTTGGGCAGGTAAGATGGCGCAATCAGGAAGTCTCCGTTCAGAACGACAATGACGTTTATTTGTTGATCGGACAGGACCGTTATTACACCAATGGCATCAATGTCAATTACCGGATAGCTTTGCCATCGGCCGGACCGCAGCCGCAGTCTAATACCGTGCTGGACTTTGAGATCGGGCAGCGAATTTACAATGGCATCAGCATCCTCGATTACCGCCGGCAGCCGAAGGACTATGACCGGCCTTTTGCGGGATATTTATATTTAAGTGGTGGCGCAACACGCTTTTTATCTGCTGATCAGCTGATAGAGGGAAAAGTGGAGGTCGGGCAGATCGGACAGCGCTCCTACGGCGAAGAGGCCCAGCGGTTTATCCATCATTTATTTGGTATGTATGAGGCAACAGGCTGGGATACACAGCTTAGCAATGCATTTGGTGTCGATCTGCATGCAAAATATTTGAAAGGGCTTTACCGCAATCGCGCACAGTCCTTTGATCTGGGGGTAAAAACACAGGCCGTGCTTGGGATGAACAATACGAATATTCAGGCCGGACTGCCGGTACGGGTTGGTAAGCTGAAGCCCTATCAGGCTTCCACCTTCACCTATGGTCATCTGACACAGGCCCGGCAGGCCGGAGAGAAGGAATGGTATTTTGTTTACCAGCCCAGCCTTGCGCGGATTTTTTATAATTCGACCATCCGGGGCGGCCTGGGCAAAGAGGATCCTGTCGGCAGACTGTATCAGGTGGAACCTTGGATGATCAGCCACAGGGTCGGCTTTCATTGGTCAGACCATAAGATCAATTATGGCATCAACTATATTTTTAATTCGAAGGAACTGCAAGGGGTTTTTTACCGACACCAATACGGCGAGCTGTTTTTTTCCTACCGTTTCTGAGTCCGTCACTCAGAGCTGGCGGTTTCGTGCGGAGAGAGTTTTTGGCCCGTTAATCTCGCTGTCAGCATAGCGGCGACTGTATCCCCCGTGGCATTCAGCATTGTTGCTAATGGATCGACGAGTGTGGCAATGATCATAATCGAGGGTATCACTTCCGTCGGCATCTGGTATACCGATATGATCAGCATTTCACCGATATAGCCGCCATTCGGGATGCCGCCGGCAACGATGCTGACCAGCAACGTGATGCCCACTGCCATGATCAGATTGGCGGGATTGAAAAAATCCTGCCCGCTGAGCAGCAACGCCACATAGATCTTAAAGATACAGGAAATTGCCGAGCCATGTTTATGTAAGGTAGTCCCCAGTGGAATTACCACACTGGCGACCGTATCGGGAATGCCGATACTTTTGGCGGCAAGCAGGTTGGCCGGCATGGTTGCCAGGCTGCTGCAGCTGCTCAATGACGTCAGCGAAGGGAGAATATTATTCTTCCAGTAAAGCTTGACGCCCCTGATACCATAGGCGAAAAAAGCAAATAGGCTGAATACGGTAAAAAAATACAGAAGTCCAAAAATGTAATAGAGCCCGATCGGCTTGGCGTAAAAGCCGAAGAGCTGTGGTCCCAGTGTACCGACCTGGTAGGCAAAATACGCACCGAGGCCGATAGGCGCGAGTCTCATGACCATGACGAGCAGATTGCCCATGACCGCATTTCCCGAATTGATAAACTTTCTGAAAAGATCTCCGGCTGTCGCAGATTGACGTGTTGCGATGCCTACAAGAAAGGAGAATATAACAAATGCCAGCATATTCTGTCGCGACAACAGGCTAGAAAATTCACTCACGGTGAGGAAGCGGACGATCTTTTCTGCCCAGGAATCATCCTTTGCCGTATCGATAATTTCCTTGCTCTGTTCGACCGGCAGATCTGTGCTAAGCGGAAAAAGATAGAGAAAAATAATGCTTGCCAGTCCAGCGATGACAATGCCCACGATAAATACGGCAGCCATCGTACCAATGATGCGGCCCAGAACCCGGTCACCCTCGATATTGGCGACAGATGCTGCTATGGCAAAGAATACCAGTGGTATGACGCTGACAAAGAGTAGGTTGAGAAAGATATCCCCGATTGGCTTAAGACTATCTACTGCATGAGGAAAAAAGATACCGATCACACTGCCAAGACTGATACCAAACAGCAGAAATAAAATACTGCCATAGTTGTGCAGGAAAGTTTTTGCTGCGTATTTCATCTCCCTATTTTTCTTTTCCATGAGCTCGCTTCGGTTCATTAGGTTTGCGATTGTTTAGTCGTTTTGCCTGCTAAAATACTCTTTTTCATTTAATATTTGTGCCTATATACTGCCAATACCGGCACAAACCTGCTATGCGTCCGACTTTCGCATTTTTACAGACTTCCAGAAATACTTACCTTTATACGCTGACTCGGCTGTTCACGTGGCCCGTACCTCTCTGGGCGATGTAAGCCAGATGAGCCAACAGCAAATTAAAAAGAGAATAAGATGGATTTTGTAACGACAGGAGATGGTTCGAAGACCTTATATAATGCGGCGATAGGAGAATGCTATCACTCCAGACATGGCGCAGTGCAGGAGAGCAGACATGTATTTGTGAAGATGGGGCTAGAACATTATGTTCAGCAGACCGGAACAGGGGATATCGCTGTTTTGGAAGTCGGCTTTGGAACAGGGTTAAACTTGCTGCAGACAGGGGAGTATATTCTTGACAAACCCTTACAGGTAGATTATGTTGGTATTGAGGGCTTCCCTTTGCCCTTGGCCACTATTGCGGCAACGGGTTACGATGAAAGTGTGGATTCAGGACTGTGGTCCGCTTATCTTGAGGGGTACGAAAAAGCATTGGAGGGACCTATACAGCTGAATGCGGGATTGCAATTGCATATCGCGCACAGTCTTTTGATGGATTTTCAGTCCGACCGTCAATTTGATGTGGTTTATTTCGATGCTTTCGCGGCTGTTCACCAGCCTGAGATGTGGAACGATGCTGCCTTAGGACATGTGGCACAGTTTGTCCGGCCTGGAGGAGTTTTTGTTACCTATGCCATCACAGGCAACCTTAAACGCAGCATGAAATCGTTGGGTTTTAAGATTGAGAAAGCACCTGGTGCACCGGGAAAGAGAGAAATGCTGCGCGCTACCAAGATGTGACGATACTGAAGCTACCGAAGAGATCCAAGACGATGTATTTGTCAAAGCACAGGGTAAAGTTTCACTCGATAGGGAAGTTTGGAATTTGTAAATATTGTTACCAAGAATCTATCCCGAGGTGACGAGTTTTATGTATCAATAAATAGTATACACACACTTTGATACGTGAAAGAGAAGCTATATCTTCGTAAGAGATCAATTTTAATGTTACTTATCTAGAGAATGAAAATTTCACAGATCTTAGCCAAACAAAGTGAGACCAAGGTTGCCCAAGCTAAAAAGCTCGCGTTTCGGGAATTGGAAGAATTTGAGCGCAAAGGAAATTTCGTGGCGTACGTAGATGAAGGGGTGGAATCTTACGATGTCAATATACAGCTGGATAAAGATATCATCGTCGGGCACTCCTGTGACTGCGGGCGCCGGGAGACTTATTGCATTCATCAGATAGCCATACTGATTGAACTTTCGGCAAATAGAAAGGAAAGTTCTAATTCAAACAAAGCGTCAAAAAGCTCCCAAAGAAAGAAGGTAAAAGAAAGTGAACAACTGTTATTAAGTGTCGAACAAGAGTCACTGACTTCCTGGCTTTTGGAACTTTTCAAGACCAACAAAGATATTGAGTTACAGTTTCTGTTGAAATTCGGAAAAGATAAGCAGGAGTATCAAGAGAAAGATGTCGTTAAAATTTTAAGAGACACCGTTGTGTCCGTGATTGGAAAGCGTAGGAAAGTAGAAACATCCGAGGTTAAGAAGATTGTCCAGCTATGGGAAAAATCACTTATACCCTTTTGGGACTATTTAGCATTGAATATTGGAAATGAGAAAGTTATTGAACTCTTTTCAGCTGTGTACAATGGCGTTACTTCTATCGAATATCAAACCCTCTATACTGGAACACGTTTTAAAAAATTTATAGACATCAGCAATACCAAGATAGCTATGTTTGTTGCCCAAATTGAATCTGACATCCAATGGGTAAAATTAACGGATGCTTACTGGAGCAAAATGTGGACGTTGGGAAATGAGCAGGGTGGGATGCTGGACTTACTTGTCCTGATGTATCAAAGTTCCAGTCCAGATCGCAAGCGTTTACTGAGTGTTAAAATAGAGCATCTGCTCAAAGAAAATTTAAGGGAGGGGTATCATATGTCTCTACCCGTGGATGAGTTTTTTCTCGATGCGCTCATTGAGAATGAGATGTTTGAAGCAAATATGGATTATTTTTTTCCCAGACATTGGGAAGCCAGATATAATCTGAAATTAATAGAAGCGGTTAAGCCGCTGGATCCGGAACGTGCCATCGCTTATTGTAATCTGGTCATAGAGTCAAATGCCCGGTCTGAATATAATGATCCATTTTTAGATATATTGGAAGAATTATATACATTGAACGGCGACTTGAATAAGTTGGCGCAAATCAAAATGTCTAAGTTTGGGGCATATCCAAATTTCGCCGATTATGAATTTATAGTGGAGAATTCAGAAGACGAGCAACTGAATAAGAAGTTCAGGACGAATACGTTGACCATGCTACGCAACGGCATGAGCTATGATTATGCTGCTGGTCAACTGTATTTTGAAATATTGAAACGAGAGGAAAATTACAGCAAAATGCTCGACGCGATCGATTACCGCGTTGGAGTAAAGCTTTTATTGCATGTGTGGAATGATTTGTATGCGTATGACAAGCTTAGATTTTTACGGGCAATAGCCAACTCTTTGCATATTGATTACCGAACAGATCCATCCGATCTTGAGCAGCTGATCCACAAGATTATGGATAATTATGAAAAAGACGTTATTAAGATATTATTTAAGCCAAGTCCCGGCAGCAACTATCTGCGCAGTTTTAGAGCGATGGTATATAATGAATTAGAAGATAGGTGATTCACTGCGCTGGAATAGCCATATAACCCACTGTTTTAAGGTCAGTGTCTATATGCTCGGCGAAGCGTAGGCAGGGCTATCCCCACTTAAGAGCTGAATGTAATTGTCAATATATAGTTGCTTGTCCTTGGATTTATATTGTTGGATAAAGCGCGGATGATCCAAAATAGTCATTTTGCCAAACAGTTTTTGCTCCTGGTTGATTTTCGCTAGAAAGGTTGCGTTTTTTTTGCCCAGCACAAATACTTCATCGGTTTCCAGTCCCATTTGAATATGTTGTTGTAAGGAGGCCTGCATAAAAGGCTTTACCATTTCAAAGAGTTTTCTATCGTCGTAGTAATTCGCGTTGATCCAATTGTCCGCTTGGGTATGTCTGACGATCGCCAGCGGGAAGGGAGAATTGATGTAAAATTGCTTGTAGAATACTTCGGGACCGCCATAGGCCTCAATCATATCGTACATAAACACAGACGAAACTTCGTGGGTATGCGCTGAGTGCATTTTTATGCCACAGGAACTATAGAGCCTTTTAGTATCGGTGAAAGGTACCCCCGTTACGCCTGCGCCGTGTCTGCTGGGGTTGATGCCGATGATAAATTTACGCTTAACCGTGTCGTTATAGTATTTTTTGTAAAATTGCTCCATCACGATTAACGTTTCCGGATTGTCCAGATAGGGATTGATGACATTAAAATCTGGAGGAAGATCCCCTTTATAATGGAGCTGTTTGTTAAATGAAATTACTTTTTCGCCAAATGTCATAGTGTATCCTTTATAGGCAATATAAGGCTTTTAGATGGGAATCAAGAATCCTGCCCGAGGAAATTGTAAAGCTTGTAATTATGCGGTTAGTGAGCTTTAATAAACCTTAATCGAAAAATTGTTTCAGTTGACTGAATATAGTAAAGTCAGTCAGGAGGAAAGTCAGATGTATGATATCTTCATATCATAGACAGCATTTAGACGTAGTGAGAGCGACATGAGTCCGTGTTGAGTCCGAGTCAGACTCGGATAGAAGGCGGTAGCACAGCTGTAACGGGACGCTCTTATTCTACTATAAGTACGGATGAGCCCAGAGGATGACTCAAAACATCTTCGAACAAGGGTATAAGAGGAACGGACCGGTTTCTTATGTCTCAATTATCATTTTTTTTCAATAAAGAATGCCTCAAAAAGTGCTTGGCTTTTTGAGGCATCTAAATAAATAGACTATCTTCAAATTTGTATTTTTAGTAGATGTCTAGTCTATTTTAATTAAGTGGTCTCATTTATTTGAACTTAATTTGGAAATGCATAGAAAGCAACGCCATCTTTAGTCCATCCTGGCCAAGAATTTGTGGCGTTGGGGTTTGAACTATAAAAATGATTTGGTCCCCATCTTGTTATGGAGAATTGATAAATTGGGATTGTGCCTGGAGCCTGTGAAGCATATCCATAAAACATGATTCCATCATAACGGTAGCTTGCTTTACTGAAGTTAATATTTGTTGTCAATATTCTATCATTGTTTGCCTCGCTATGGAATTGATAGATAGGGACTGTACTGTAATACGAGTAGGGGAAAGCTTTGAATGATTGATTGTCAGGTTGCCATCCAGAACCTGGATATTTGTCATGCATATTTGGATCTAAAGAGTAAGCATTTCTCTCAGAAAGTGGATTATAGAAGCCATAGACTTCCATTGGTAAAAGTTTAATTTGGGCATCTTTAATATGTTTTTCAACAGCAGTTTTAACTAATGCTTTTTTAATTGGGTCGGTTATCAAATCATAAAGAAAGATTGTTCTGCCCACAGAAATCAATGCAGCATTTCGATCAGTAATGCTTTGTTGCCAACTCGCGATGTTAATGTTCTCACTTGAATTTCCATCTTTATCAATAGCAATTGATTTTCCAGAGTTTGTTCCTCCAAAAAACTGTCCGGTATACTCTTTGCTTCGGGTTTCGTTTACAATTTTTGTAATTTCTTCTTTACTTTTATCTGTAGAAATATTCACTCCGATTATCTTGAGCAGACTAAAGCCTAATCCAGCTTTCACGGCTTGTGTATTCTTTTCGTAGTTACTTTCATTTCGAAGGATTCCACTAAAATTGAATTTTAAATGTCCTCCGAGACTGATATCTAACATCACATGTGTGCCGTATCTATTAACTAATTGATCGGCGCTTTGCGTAGCTATATTATTGATAAATTCGGGAGTTAAATATTTAAGTAATAGGTCTATATTTACATCTTGTGTAAAGCGTAGTCTCTTTATTCTTTGGGAAACTTCATAAGCTGCATAAGCGTATTTACTGGAGTATGCATTGATACTTTGGTCGGAGCTACTCTTTTTAATGCTACCTGTAAAATTCAATAAATCAGTAGCCGGTTGTCCTGTTGGTGTATTTGTTCCTTTAATTGTCGCATTACCGTTTGCATCAAAAGACTTTGAAGTACTAACGTCTCTCATATAATCATATGCAGAGGCACCGCCAAAGTAACGCTCTGTTCCTTCAGTATTTGTATTTATATCAATCCTACTTTTAAAATCTTTCTCGAACTTTACCATATCAAAAATCGGAGCATCAGATATGCTGTTCGGATTCAGTATATCTCCAGTGGCATCTAGGCCATACCCTAGAAGATCCCATTTTCCGTCGCCACCACTGGCTTGTTTTTCCAAATTGTTATTAAGTAACCTGTCTTGTGATAATTCATTTTTCTTACAGTTAGTAAGAAGCATTGTTGAGGCTATCAACGTGTAAATTAAATTATTTCTTTTCATTGTGAAGTTATTTGTAGTGCAAATAAACTGATAATTTTTTAATTTACATATGTTTTTTTTTGTTATTATTAATTTAATGAATGATAAGCGATTATTTATTATGGTAAATGATTGTTTGCTAGTGTTTTTGTAGTCTTTTTTTTGACCTTTTATTAATTTATCTAGATTTTTTTCTTAGTTGTAACCTATTTTCAATTGAAACTTCTATGTCGTCTTTAATATTAAATTCATATTTTTTACTCTTTTCTTTCTTTGTTCGCTTTGATAATGAGAGTTTATTACCATCTTTGGAAAGATCATCGAGGATACATTTTAGTCCAATCTCTTCTGGATTTCCGAGAGCAGGACTGATTGGCAAGTCAACAACGATATCTGCTTCGATTCCGTTAAAATAATCAAACCAGCCTTGAGCATTTTTCAATAAAAAACTACTCAGATAGATTGAATACTGATCAATATCAATAGGAAAAAAACCTACCGGTTTTCCAAAAGTTTGTTGTCCTACTAACTTCAAATTCAAATAGGGTTTAAATAAGCTAATTAATAATTCACTTGCTGAAGCGGTTGATCCCGAAGTAATAAAATAGATATTCTCTACACTTTCTAATTGACCTTTTTTACTAAAATAATAAGTGTTTCCTTTTTCCGAGAAGTCTACATCCTCCAAAGTTGCTTGTCTGCCATTGATCTTAACGTAATTACCATTATTATCCAAATACGGCTGATGCCTTAAGATTTTCGCTTTCCCAGTACTCAAAGTACTGTTAAAGCTTTCAACATACATCGTTTTACCATTCAGTTTACTGGGCGCGATAAGGTTAGCTAGATATTCAACAGTTTCTATATACCCTCCTTTGTTGTGACGTAAATCAATGACTATTGTGCTTGGTTTCCGCTTGGCTATTTCAATGAATATATTATCCAAATCGTTTTTTAGCGCATTTAATTTTGGAAATGAGGATATATAAAAATAGGTGAGGTTGTCAATATAATTGGTAATTATACCATTATTTTGGACAGTGGGAAGAGATGATCTTGCTTTGGCGTTTTGATTAGAACTGTGTTCTAAGTAACTATACTTGGGATTTAATGATTCTCGATATTCAAAAGGTAGTTTGGTATTCTCGTTTATCTTTAACTGTGTTATATCAAACAGTTCTTTATTTAATGCATTGATTTCAGGTGTTATATATGCATATTTTTCTCGAGGAGAGAAAGAGCTATAACTAGGGAGTACATCGTTCCATAGATAAATTTCTTTCGCATATAGATATAGAGAATCTATTGTCAGTTCCGCTCTTGAACCTGTTTTTGGAGAATTATTTTCGTCATATTTTTTATCTTTTTTACAAGAAGAGAAGAGGGTAATGAGACTTACAGCTAAATATATGAAATTGCTCTCCTTGAAATCAAACCAACTGAAAATTTTCATATGACAAATATAAGGTCTTAATATATTTCTCAAAAATTTTCATTACACGTAAATGTATGGAACAATTGGCCAAGTTAAAACAAGATAAAATAGTCTAAAGCCAACACGGTGAAAGCATTGGAAGAATGGGATTCTACCAATTTCGGTTTGTTAACAAAAAAAAGGACGTCATGCAACGTCCTCTTTATCCAGATACAAGGCCTTATTAGTGACCTTGCGTACCGTCTGCTCCATGGGAATGTCCATGGGATAATTCTTCCTCAGTAGCGGGACGTACCGTTAAGATTTCGATATCGAAGTTTAACGTTTTGCCTGCCATGGGGTGGTTTAAGTCTGCAACTACAACTTCCGGAGTTACTTCTGCAACGACAGCACGGAATTGATTTCCTTGGTTGTCCTGTAGAGGTAAAACTTCACCTACTGGAGGTAAACCTGTCTCTTTAAACATATCTACTGGAAGCTGCGCATATGCTCTGTCGTCTTTTTGACCGTATGCATCTTCTGGAGCCAATTCAAAGGAGATTTTATCACCAACGTTTAAATCTGCGATGTTTTCTTCAAATTTAGGTAACATCATACCTACACCATATAAGAAGTCCAAAGGTTGTTCTGCAGTTGTTTCTTCAACAAAAACCTTTTCACCATTTTCTACTGTGTGAAGTCTGTACGTCAATGCTACGACGTCGTTTGCTTTTATAGCCATCTGATTCTGATTTTTGGTCGTCCGGAGACCACCGTTTATTAAATATGATTTATTAACGCATTTATGGAATCCTGCGGAAGACTGCAGGTCTTATTTTTGCAAAGATATGCTTTTGTCTCCTTTCCGATTCTATTTTCCAGCAGTGGAAGGTTTTCTTCCGTACCGCCTAACACAAGTTTATTGGGGATGTAATGCTGATCCAGTTCCTTACGGAATAGCTCCGCTCGTTCACCGGTCAATGCGATTTCATTGATCCCATATATTTCTTCTAGCAATAATATTGCCCAATTTGAATAGGCCGAGCCATAAGTTTTGATTTGTGGAAACACATTGGCCAACAGCTGATCCGCTATGGCCGTATAATTCTCGTCATCAAAAAGGAGCCCGAGGCGCTTTAGTTGACGTACCATGGTCGAGGAGGATGAGGGGATGACGTTATCCATAATCTCGCTTTTGCGGGCTATAAGTTCTTCGGCTTCTGAAGATGTATAATAAAATGTTTTTTGTTCAGCATCAAAAAAGAGGTCGATTGCTTTATCCGCCAGCTCTCGGGCAATGTGGAGCCATTGCTGATCAAATGTGGCCTCATAGAGCGCAATGAAAGATTCTATCGTGAACGCATAGTCGTCCAGGAATCCGTTTATCGCACGATTCTCGTCTTTCGGCTGATGTAATATGGTATGATCATCTTGGATGAGCTCAGTACAGATACACGTTGCATTATGGAGAGCGAGGTCTAGAAAGCGGTTGTTGTCCAGGGTACGGTAGGCGTCTACCAGCCCTTTTAACATTAGCGCATTCCAGGTGGTCAATTGCTTATGGTCAAGTCCGGGGCGTACGCGCTGTTCGCGATAATCAAATAATTTTTTCTTCGATTTTTTTAGAAACTCTGCCCATTCGTCACCTGACATGTTGACCTTAGCGGCAAGCTGGTCTGCATTAATGGCGCATATCGGTATATTGATTTCTTCTTCCACCCAGTTGCCCTCTTCAGTAATATTGAAATATTGACAAAACAGCGGGGCATCTTCTCCTAGTACGTCGTCAAACTCAGCTTTTGAAAATGAATAGTATTTTCCCTCCACACCCTCGCTATCGGCATCTAATGCGCTGTAAAAACCATGGTTGGGTGCAAGCATTTCGCGTTCGGCCCAAGCTATGGTTTCCTCCATGATTCTCTTATAGAACGGATCCTTGTTTTGCTGATAAGCTTCAGCATACAAGGACAGTAGCTGTCCATTGTCGTAAAGCATCTTTTCGAAATGGGGGATATGCCAGTAATGATCTACAGAATAGCGGGCAAAGCCTCCGCCAATCTGGTCGTAGATGCCGCCAGAGCCCATTTTTTTTAAGGTGAAATGGACGTGGTCCAAAATAGACTGATCGTCGGTTAGTGAAGCATATTTTAAAAAGAAGGACCAATTGTTGGGCAGGGGAAATTTCGGAGCTCTTTTATACCCGCCTTCTTTTTTATCAAAGGTTTGCACCCATGGCTTCACGATGTGGTCAAGGTCCGTCTCTGTGTATTGATCGGGGATAGGCTGAATAGGTAGTTTCTCTGCCCGTTGGATACCGTTTTCCAGTTTGTTTGCATAATCGAGCGCAACCTCAGGTTTCTCTTCCCACATCTGCGCAATCTGCAGCAGGGTGTTTTGCCAGTCATGCGGTTTAAAATAGGTGCCACCGTATATCGGCCGGCCATCGGGCAGGCAGATGCAATTGAGTGGCCATCCGCCGGCGTTGGTCATCAGCTGTACCGCGAGCATATATACCTGATCGATATCAGGTCTTTCTTCGCGGTCTATTTTGATCGGCACAAAAAAAGTATTCATGGTCTGGGCGATGGCCGTATTTTCAAAGCTCTCACGTTCCATCACATGACACCAGTGGCAAGCAGAGTAGCCGATGCTAACTATGATAAGTTTATTTTCATCTTTTGCCTTTTTCAGGGCTTCCGCTCCCCACGGCATCCAATCCACCGGATTGTGTGCATGCTGCTTAAGGTAAGGGGAATTTTCAAACTGGAGTTGATTCGCCATAAGACGAAGTTAGTGAAAAGCCTCCATAATGGAAGCTAAATATATCTTTAATTTGATATAAGGGTGCTCTATTGAGGTGTTTAATACTGATTATTTGGTCAATTCTTTCTAACAATCAATGTATAACTATCAATATTAATCAACTATTTGTACTAAATCTGCGCAATTACCGCTAAGCATATGAAAGGTGAAGCCACTATCAAGTTTGATTTCTGCGTATGACGAGGTTCGTAAATATGCAGCTTTTCGGGTTAGATATTCAACTAAATCAGTCAGCGTTGGATTGTGTCCAATCAGTAGTACATTGTTGATATGATCTGGAATAGTGTTGATTACAGATAGTAAATGTTTGTAGGTGCATTCATAAATGGACTCTTCGATCTGAATGTCAAATGAAGGGCTGCCGAGTACATCAAGGAATATGCGGGTTGTCTGTAATGCTCTATTAGCGGGAGAGCTGATGACAACACAGTTGTCGTCCAAGGTCACCTTTGTACCGAGTTTGGTAGCTACTTGTTTAGCATGTTGTATCCCTTCGGATGTCAGCGCGCGATCAAAGTCGCCAATTCCAGGAATGGTTTCGGCTTTGGCATGTCGGATAATATAGAGTTTCTTGCTGTTGTCCATAATTAAAATTTTTGATTCTTATAATATTTAACGTTGCGCAAGCGTATTTCATTGTTTGCTATCCGGGATTTCCTAAGAACATATTTAATGAAAGGTTTGAGAATCTAAATTTGTTTTTTGATTATTTAGATAATTTTGCTCAAACTTCTTTTGGTCATATAACTAAAAACTTGTCCGAACTGACAAGTTAACAGAGGCTTTGCTTATGCTGTAAAGTTAAGCTTTAAAGCAAAGCTAAAAATAATACAATTGATGGTCGGTAGATATTTTATTATAAATGTGTGGTGATTACTTATAGTAATTCTTGAAGATTTTTATACGCTTTAAATAGGCCTAATTTATAACCAATTCTTGCCCACTTTGACTTAAGTGGTCTTCTGAGTTGTTCAATTACTTTGTTCTTAGCGATAAAATGAGTGTTAAACAAGCCTTCGATATCCATTCCCGTCCTTTCTGACATCTTGATAATAGCTACCCAATGCCAGAATAGTGCTCTGTCTACATTATCTTTAGACGATAAGCTTTGATTGTGAACCCGATATAAATAAAGATTGTTATTGATATATTTAACTGGCGCCACTTCACACATTTTCATGTATATATCCTTATCTTCAGCGCGCTTTATAAAGGGATTTATCCCGCTTGTTTTTTCATAAATAGATTTTTTAAATGACGCGAAATGCGAAATTTCTGTAGCAAAATTCAAATAACTAAGATCAAGTTTGTCGATTTGTTTGCCATAATTGACTCTAACTGGAAGTAGATTTTCGTCACAAAGGGTGAAATTTGAATAAACAAGTCCAACATCGGGCAGGCTTACATGAGCCTCAATGGATTTTTCGATTGCTTCAGGAGCCAAGGCGTCGTCAGGATCTAATCGTGCAAATAAGGGGGCGTTTGAAAGTTCGATACCTTTTATCAATGTCTTTTGGTAACCCATATTTTGTTGATTTTGATAGAAGCGAAATCTACTATCGTCTTTTATTAAATTTTGGATCAGGGTAATAGAATCATCGGTGGATTTGTCATCAATAATAATTGCTTCCCAGCATTTTTCAGTTTGAGCAATTAAGCTCTGGCAGCAATCTTTGAAGAAATGTCCATTATTATAATTGGCGACTATGATACTAAATTTTACGTCATTCATATGCTTTCTGGTTAATGCAGATAAATTACTTTAAGGTAGTTAAGTTATTTGTCCTTGTTTGCTTGTTAATGGATTTCTATATCTTTATCCAAGATTCAGGAATGATGTCATTGATATCAAAGGATACTACTTCCCGATTAAACCAATTTTTAGGAGCTATATTCATGCCATTAGCCTGTTGCGATAACCATGCCCCCCACCAGCTAAATGAGCTATTGGCAATGATATGATGTTTACAATAACTCATAAGTGCCATGTCTTTCCACCCACAATCTTGGTTTCCTGCGACAACAATTACATTTTTATACTCTTTGAAAATAGTTTGAGTAAACGCTACATCATCTGAAAATATAACTAATGTCAAATCGCTGTAGTTGCTTTCCAGTAGAGCTATCGATTCTTCATAATATGTAAAAGGCAATATTCCATGATATTTTTGTACTTCTGTTTTTAAATAATCACCTCGACGGATATGTACGGAGACACTATTTGTAGTTGACAATATTCTTTCCCTTAGCTGTTGATTTATAGAATCCAGTTCGGGGAATTCAAATTGTTGCAGGAGTTCTTGTCTTTTATTTTTGAAATATTTTTCGGACTGAAAATATCCATCTAAATATAACATTTTACAGGCAGGGATTTCGACTAACTCATTCTCCTGTTGGGTTCTGACTTGGACTGGATATAGCTTGCGTATCAACTTAAATAACAGGTTCTTTGAAAAGAAAATTTTCTTCTCAAACTTTGGCAGTTCCGTATATTGAATATTTGGGAAAAGATCCAGTTCAAAAGCTCTGTTAGTAAAGTTGTCCGAATCTACCTTCTTCTGCTTAATATTGTCTAAATCCAGAAATACGTTCATGTCTTGGGCAAAGGCAGCCGCAAACTGGAACATTTGATTTCCTAGTCCACCTTGTATTTTTGAGATCACCATTTGAATAGTTTATTAAATATGTCAGAGATGAATTTTTGTATATCTTTTAAAAAGTGCCTCTTTTTAAAAGGAGAAGGTAAGAGAAAAGGATTTGCATACTCTTTTATAAAAGCATTTCCATAATGCTTAGACTTGTTTAAGATGATAATCTTTGGAGAAAAAGGACAAGGTAAATCTTCCGGAAAGCCATATTCAGGTTGGAGGATATGTATTTTTTTCTGTAAAAAATAGGCATTGATGTGTGACTCATCATGGAAAGCTGCTATGATATTGTTAGCATTATCTTCCATAATATGCTGTTGGCATACCTCGCATAGTTCAATAAATTTTTCGGTCTTTCCTCCATTAAAACCACCCATAAAATAGTGATATTTGATTCCTTTTATATAAGGAATATATGCTTGAGATTTGGGATTTCTCTCGTATGGAAGTTCATCTTTTTTTGAACGGTAGTAACCTGGATGGAGTACTCCCATAAGACCGGATTCATAGTTTATAGGTAATATTTCCTTTCCAACTTTTTGAATAAACCTCATGTTCGCATTCAGGAAAAAGACAAAATCCATACTTAACAGATGGTCTTTTATAGACAAGAATAACTCAAACCTTTTTAACGAGTCCGCGGGAAAGCCTTCTGGTTTTTTGTAATATACATGGACGTTAGCGCTTGACTGAATTGATGTGTCATCAGTAAAGACGAAGTAGTGCTTTTCAATGTCGGGTTCGGTAAAGAAAAATTTCTCTGATGCCAAAAAGAAATCATTCCAAAAAAGCGAATATTGTCCCGTGCATATATATAGTATTCCAATTTTATTATTTTTCATTAGTTATTTTTTTCATTAGCAAAATGAAATCATAATGAACTGACGATTTTCTAACTTTAGGACTTAAAAACACATACCATTCTGTTTGTTTAGAAGAGGGATATCTGCTTGAAGAAGTAACTGACTGGAACCAGTATTTGATCTTTAGCATAGAAAGTGTTTGACCATAGTTTAATCATCGCAAATTACAAAAGAAATTTGTAAGTAGGATGAAAAGATACCAGAATTAGGACTAAAAATCGACGAAGTAATTGTGACATCAATAGATTCAGATAAAAGGTAAAGGATATGACTATTGTGATTCTACAATATGTTTAAAAAACCGCTATCCTTAAGAAATGACGGTAATTTTGAACAATTAGCACAAAAAATACTAGCTTTGTTAACGCAATGCGTGAAAGTGCTGCTATTAATTAAATGTAGAAGGTCAATGTTTCAAAAAGATTTAGTAAGCGTAGTTATTCCAGCATATAATGTGGAGAAAACAGTAAAGGAAACTTTAGAATCCGTAGTAAACCAAATCTATAAAAACCTTGAAGTGATTGTGGTAGATGATGGATCAACAGATAGTACATTTACCATCGTTCGTGAATTTGCAAAACATTATTCAAACATAAGGGTGTTTTCAAAAAATAACGAAGGGTTACCAGCAACTAGAAACTATGGATTCCAGTTTGTATCTGGTGAATACCTACTTTTTTTAGATGCTGATGATAAATTAGATATAACTTATGTCAGTTCTTGTATTGAACAGTTCCATAATAATAATCAACTAGATATTGTATACACTCAAACTCAGTTTTTTGAACGAGAAACCGGTATTCTTGATGTAATTGCTTATTCTAAACAAGCAATCCTGAGGACAAATTGTTTCACGGCGACTGCAATGATGAAAAGTGAAAACTTTAAATCTATTGGTTTATATGATACGAATTTAAAATTTGCCGAAGATTGGGAGATGTGGATTAGAATGACAGAACGTTTTGACAATGTTTATAAAATTGAAAAGCCATTGTTTTATTATAGGAAACGTCATTCCAATGATTCAATGACAGACCAAAATTGGAAAAAGAACGTTTCTGACGATGCACTGCTTTATATTTATAATAAGCATTATGCTTTATTTAAAAAGTTTGATTATGGAATAGAAAAATTGATAGATCGAGTTTATTCAGAAGAAAAATACAAAAAAAAATATTACAATATTTGGTATAAAAAGCTGTTCTATTATTTAAAGAGAAGGAAGTAGCGTAAATAAAAGCCGTGTCGTTATATATCAAGTGAGTAGAGCAATATTTTAGGCAAATCGATGAAACATGGTTAAAAAAAAGAGTATTATATTGATTATTCCATTGCATTTCCAGTTATATAAGGAACTGATTCTCTCGTTACAGAATGCTGGCTTCGAAGTGATTTTTCTATTCATCACGGATAAGCCTTTTAAGTACGCGAGTGTGTTTGAAAGAATTCGGAGTTTTCTCCACAAAAATATTTTATTACAACGTAACTACAAAAAGCAATTGATTTTCGAAAGAGAGAATAAAACCTTATTGTTTCAATTGGATGAGATTCAAAAAAGAGTGGATTATGCCTTAATTATTAGATCGGATCTACTGGGCATAGAGACTTTACGGCATATAAGAAATAAGGTAAACAAAATGGTCGGCTATCAATGGGATGGGCTTAATCGCTTCCCTGCAGTGTTTGATCGTATTGATCTGTTTCAAAAGTTTTTTGTTTTTGATGAAAAAGACTATAAGAAATATAAAAATTCATACAATAATATCGAGCTAACTACAAACTTTTACTTGGAAATTCCTCCTGATACAAATGTGATAGTTAAGCCTAAAAGCTTATGTTTTGTTGGCAGTTATCTTGAAAGTAGAATGCCCTTCATTATAGAATTAACCGAGTTCTTGATGCAGGAAGGGTTTGATGTCAATGTGAAATTACTTTGTACAAAAGATAGGACTATTGGGAAATATAATGACTCTGGGATTGAGTTTATAGCCGATCCTTTGACTTACAAGGAAATGCTCTGTCATGTTCAGCATTATGAAGCTTTATTGGATTTTGATAATTCGGCAATACATAATGGGCTTTCCTTCCGCATATTCGAAGCGCTATTCTATCGAAAAAAAATCATTACCAATAATTTATCGATAAAAAACTACGATTTTTATCATCCAAATAATATATTTATTTGGAATGGTGAAAATCTATTGAAATTGAAAGAATTTTTGAATATACCGCTCGCTGAGATTGATTCTTCAATTATTGAAAAATACTCTTTTAGCAATTGGGTAAAAAAAGTATTGGACTAGCTGTAATTGAAGGTCTAAAATAGGTATTTTCGTATTTGAAATTTAAAATATGAAAAATTTAAATATCATATTTGATGCAGAGCGTATGAAATATCCGCATACAGGTCTATATCATTTTTGTAAACAACTAGGTCAAGCTTTATTAAAGAAACAGGTATCGCCGTTTGAACTGACGTTTTACACTAATAATCCTGATAATGAGGATTTCGGAGCTGATGTGAGATACTTCCGGCAAAAATCAATTCAAAAGTTCTGGATGCCGCGTTTTGCGAACTTTAACCTTTGGCATTCTTCGTTTCAATTAAGCGATTATTTTCCTAGAAACTCTCGTATCAAAGTTCTTTCAACGATCCATGATCTTAATTTTTTAAAAGAAGGTAAGTCAGTAGAAAAAGAAAAGAAATATTTAAAAAAACTACAAGCGAATTTAGATAAAGCCGACATCGTTGTGGCTATATCTCATTATGTTAAAAAAGATCTAGAAAACTACTGTGATTTAAAACGGAAACCGCTTCATGTAATTTATAATGGCAGTAATATCGATCAGGACTATTTGGATCAATTGCATAAGGTGCCAGTGAAAGTTGGACAAAAGCCCTTTATCTATACAATTGGTACTGTGAACCGTAAGAAAAATTTTCATAGCCTGCTTTACCTATTAGTGGAGAATGACTTGGAATTGAAAATCAGCGGTATTATAGCAGAAGCTGAGTATCATCAATATATTCTTGATTTAGCCACAAAACTTGGAGTAGCAGAACGTGTTCATTTAACCGGCCCCGTTTCTGAAGGAGAGAAATACCAATACTTAAGAGATTGTGCTTTATTTGTCTTTCCTTCAATCGCCGAAGGTTTTGGCCTACCTGTTATTGAGGCCATGTCTTTCGGCAAAAAAGTACTTTTGTCTAAATATACATGCCTGCCTGAAATCGGAGGGCCAGAGGCTTTCTTTTTGGATTGCACTGATCCTGATTACATGATCGAATTTGGTAAAACCACACTTCTGGATATCATTAATGGCGAAGATCGTGCTAATGAAATTAAAAGATGGGCGGGGCAGTTTTCCTGGGATAAGGCGGCTAGTGAATATTGGGAACTTTATAAAGAACTTTTGAAATAAGATGGCTATACCGAAAGTAATATATCAAACATTTAAAACGCAACAAATTCCTTGGTTAACGAAACTGTATATTAAGAGCTTTATGCGTAAGAACAAGGGGTACAGCTATGAATTTTATGATGATACAAGAGTAGATGAGTTTATCAGAGATTCGTTTGATGAGGAAGTATATAAAGCCTACTCCAAACTACAGATCGGTGCGGCCAAAGCCGATTTTTTTCGCTATGCTATCCTTTATAAAAAGGGCGGGATCTATTTAGATCTGGATAGCGATATTCTTGTCAACTTAGATAAACATCTTAAGGATGAAGACTGTGCTGTTATCACGCGTGAAAAAAATCATCAAAACCTTTTCGCACAATGGGCCTTAATTTTTGAAAAAGAACACCCTTTTCTGGAGCGCACTATCAAGTATATCGTCGAAAATATTCAGCAAAATAAATTTCCACATGACGTGCATGGAATGACGGGGCCAACGGTATATACACGTGCTATTAATGATGTAATTGCTGAGAATCCGGCGGTTTCGTATCGTATTGTGCCAGATGACTATCGAGGTATAATGAAGTTCAAATATAAATTAGGTAAACTGCTTATTTATGGAGACCGATCACAGCATTGGAAAAAATTGCAAAAAGTGATTCCTGTGATAAAGACTGTAGATTAGAGCGCTAAATATTGTGCCTCCCATTGATGGGCCAAATATTCATCATTAAAACGTTGTGCATAAATTAATCCATCGGCTACCATTTTATTCCGTAAAGAGGTGGAAAAAATTACGCTCTCAATAGCATATTGAATTTCGTTAATGTCATGTGGTGATACATATAGGGAAGAGGGGCCTCCAGCTTCTGGAAATACCCCTGATTTTGTAGTTATTACCGGTGTGCCTGAATACAAAGCCTCGATTATTGGGATTCCGAATCCCTCATAAATGGATGGATATATAAAGGCAAGTGCGGATGCATAGAGAACAGACAGTTCCTGCATATTCAATCCGCTGAGAAAGTAAATACGATTTTTCATTTGATGTTGTGCAACAAAGTCTCGCAACTGCCTGCTATATTTTGTGCTTTTACCAACAATTACTAACGGAATGTCTATGTTGGTGATAGCTTTAACAATAGATAATGCATTCTTTCGCTCCTCTATAGTCCCGACATTCAATAAAAATTCATTCGGAAGGCCCAATTTCTTCTTTAGCATTTGCTTTTCTTCATTGGTTTTCTGTAATTTAAAGGCCTCGTGACAACCTTGGTATACCACATCAATCTTCTCCTCGGCGATGTGAAATAAGTCAATAATATCGTTTTTGGTACATTCACTTATGGCGATGATACGGTCTGAAGCCTCGCACGCATGTCTGAACTTCTTCTTATAAATCCATCGGTCAATAGGATGGTAGAGCTCAGGGTGCCGCATAAAAATAAGATCGTGAATCGTTACGATCGACTTAATCCCTGCTTTGGCCAGCCCGAAAGGGATTTCGCCTGACAGCCCGTGAAAGATATCAATCTGGTCTTTCTTCAGATCCTGCACAATACGCCGGTTGCGCCATAGATTAGGCCAGGTTGTATTGATAAAACCTTCCGGCAAACGAGTTGTTTGAGCAATTTCCGGATGGTCAATTATGTAGCTGCCCGTTTTCGTGGTGTATTTTATATAGTCGTTCTGTGGAACATACTTCTCCAGAATACGTACCAGATCCCGGCTGTAATTACCCAGTCCGGTTTTATTCAAAAAATAGCGTTTTGCATCAAATCCTATTCTCATCTTATCGCCGTTATTTTTTCGATCACCATTGCCGGAGTAATTAAATCAATCGCCTCTATACCATTACAGTCGCAGGGTTTGTTGCCGTACACCGAACTCGGGCGGTTGGGATGTTCGACCTGGATGCAGTCCGCAAGCTGCTGCCCATATCCTGTAAATCCTGCATAGGGATGCGTGGCGCCCCATAAAGAAAGACAACGGACCCCCATTAAGGAGGCCATATGCAGCCCGGACGAATCCATGCTGATCATCAGGTCTAGATTGGATATGATATCCAGCTCCTCCTGTAAATTAAACTTTCCAATGGTATTGAAGGTATTAGGGAAGCGCTCCGTCCAGTTCTGAGCAATTTGAAATTCAGTCTTGCCGCCACCAAAGAGCAGTACGTCGTATTCGTTGTGTGTCAGATAATCGATCACTTGCTCCATGTTGTGTGAAGACCATATCTTATAACGATGCTGGGCAAATGGCGCAATGCCTATTTTTTTACGGCGTATATTGCCGAACATACTGAAAGCCGCCTTGGGAACGTCCTGCAGATTCGGTATCAGACGATTGGAAAGCGTAAAGATAAACCCCAGGGCACGAAAGACATCTGCATAGCGTTCGACAGTCAGCTTTAGTGGCACTTTAACCTTGTTGTCCTTTCGGGTAAGCGCCTTTTTCTCAGCACGTCCTTTATCCAGCTGTTTTACGGTCAAACCTGATAAAGAAAATAGCAGATCGAGCACGCGGGAACGTAGGTTAAAATGTAAATCTGCCACGGCATCTGCTCCATATTGCGCTAGCTCTTTTTTCAGCCTAATCAAACCCCGCAAACCTTTATGTACTGTTTTTGGCTCTATTGCGTGAAACCGCATATTCGGTATCCCATCAAAGAATGGCTCAAAAAAGCGACGGCTGACCATAATGATTTCGACCCGCGGAAACTGCTGACGAAACTCTCTTAATACAGAAGCGACCATGGCGACATCACCCATGGCGGAAAACCGAGTTACTATGATTCGCTGAGGCAAAGACATGTTTCTATTTCCCGGAGGTATAAAGTACTGGGTTAAGTGCCGGATCGTTATACATCTTCATCTGTTTATATACTTTCATGTATTTGTTGCCGGCTTCAATGTCGTTCAACAGTTCATCGATACTCTGTGAAAGGTCTTTTCGCTGTTCGAGCAAGATATTCAATTTTTCCTGACAGGCTGCAATATGCGCTTCTGACGCATCCGAACGCCATGTTTCCTGATCCATGTGGTAGATCTTCAGTGCCAGTATGGAGAGCCTGTCAATGGCCCATGCCGGACTTTCGGTGTTGATCTTCGCATCGGGGTTGGCCTGAATATCTTTATATTGCTGCAAAAAATAGCTGTCGATATATTCTACGGTGTCGGTGCGGTACTGATTCGATTCGTCGATGCGCCGTTTCCAATATAGACCCTCTTTGGGATCAATTGACGGATTACGTACAACATCTTCCATATGCCACTGAACGGTGTCAATCCAGCACTTGAGGTAAAGGAGATGTTCTAGGGATTGTGTGTCATACGGATTCTGGATTGGATGATCAATCTGGTCGTATACGTGGTAATCCTGGATAGCACGTTGGAAAATCGGATTTGCTATTGCACTAATCATAACACAAACTTAGATAAATTTGCCAGTATATACAATTATAATCGCGCGCTGTGCTAAGGTAAATCCTGTTCCTTCAACCGATGCGCCGTTCGCGACCAGCCGTAAAACATATGGTCATACGGCACAGCCTGCAACTTAAAATAAGGACAATAAAATGTCGGGAAAAATACCCAGCAATAGGACCGCGACGGTACAGAGCAGTCCGATGCCAAGCAGCAGGCGCGATGGCCGGAAAGTATGTTGCTCAGCCGTTTCCTTTAAGAATGCGTTCAGCGGGATTTTAAAGTAGTAAAACAGGGACATGACCGAGGTCAGCGCGCCCACGATCAGTAACGTCAGCAGGCCGAAGGTGGGGAATTGCTGATATTGCTCAAATACTTTGGAAAATACCAAAAGTTTACCAACAAAACCGGCCGTGGGCGGTAAGCCGACCAACGCCACCAATACCACAGAAAATGCGGTAAAGAGGAGTGGGAATTGCTTGCCAAGTCCACGATAGGAGTCGATGGAAGTCGTTCCCAGGGCATTCTCCAATGAATCAATGAAAATAAAAACGGCAATATTCATCAACGCATAGATGGACAGATAAAACAACAGCACATTCGCCTCGTTATTTTGATAAACCAGTACGGCCATTAATAATATTCCCGTATGGCCGATAGAAGAATAAGCCATCATCCTTTTGGCGTCCTGCTGCCGTAGGGCAGCCAGGTTGCCGACCAGCATGGTTGCTATGGCGATGATGATCACGACATAGAGCAGAAAATCACTGAAATAAAAAGATACGGACAGCCATGCTGCCAGGAGCTTGGATAACAGCACGACAACAGCTATTTTCGGTACTGTGGCCAAGTAGGTCGTCACCACGGTCGGTGCGCCCTGATAGACGTCCGGGCTCCAGACATGAAAAGGGAAGAAGCTCAATTTAAAGCCTATTCCTGTCAGCAAAAAGAGCAGCGCAAGGCTGATCAGTACCCGTGGGGCTTCTATGAGGCCTGCAATATGGCTGGATGCATCGAAATTCAAGTTTCCCGTGAAACCGTACAGCAGAGATAGGCCGTAAAGCATTACCGCAGCACAGATCGAACCAAAGAGGACATATTTTAGCGCGGCTTCAGATTGAGTTTTACTGGAGGAAAAATAACCGACCATGACGTACGAACTGATAGAGACAGTTTCGACCGCAATAAAAATCATCAGCCAGTTGCTGGACATGGTCAACAGATTTAAACCCAGCGTGGCTGTCAGCAGTACAGCATAGAAGTCACCTAATGGACGGTCTTCCTGATGGCGGCGCTGCACAAAAAGACAAATCAGCAGGGTTGAAAAAAGGATAACCATCCGGGCTGAAGTAGCGAAAGGATCGATATGGATCATATCGAAAAATGCAACCATATCGACTTTACTGAGCCCTTGTCCCAGCAGATAACAGCCACTGAGTGCCATACCGGCAAAAGTAATGACAAATGAGCTCTTTTTCCAGCGGCGGTCTAAAAACAGGCTGGCAATAATTACAGCAATAAAGGTGATGACCAGCGTAAGTTCGGGTTTAAAATAGGGAATACTGGCGATGACCTGATCGATAAAAGAACTGATATATGGACCGAATGCGAGCATGCTGGGTTAAATAAATTGTTGTATAATGCTGACAAGGTTCAATACACTTGCATTTAGCTGACTAAATACCAGGGAAGGCATGATGCCCAGCAAAAGAGCGAGTGCCAGGGTCGGAAATAGGATCAGCTGTTCGCGGCCATTGACATCCGTCAGGGCATGTGCCCAGCTGTCGGCGCCTTTCAGGCGGACCTGTCCAAAAAACATGCGCTGCAATGTCCACAAGAGATAGGCTGCGCTCAATAAGATACCGACAGATCCCGCGAGTGCCATCCAGCGCGGTAAGCCAGTGCCTAAGCTGGCGGCATTAAATGAACCGATAATGACAAAAGCTTCGCCGATAAAGGCGGAAAAGCCCGGCAACCCGAGAGAAGCAAAGAACGCGACGGCAACATAACCTGTGTATTTGGGCATGATCTGAGCCAATCCCCGAAAACTGTAAATATTACGGTCATGCACACGGTCATAAAGGACTCCCACCAGAAAAAAGAGCGCTGCAGACAGAAAACCATGGGAGATCATCTGGAACATGGCTCCCGAGATACCTTCGGCAGTCAGCGAGGCTACACCGAGCAACACAAAGCCCATGTGCGATACCGACGAATACGCGATCATCCGCTTCAGATCCTTTTGGGCTAATGCATTCAATGCGCCATATAGGATGGAAACCACTCCGATCAACCCCAGCCACCAGTTGGAAAGTGCAGCCATATCGGGAAAGATGCTATAGCAGATGCGGATAATGCCATAGCCACCAATCTTCAGCAGGATCCCCGCCAGAATAATCGATACCGGCGTTGGTGCCTCCACGTGAGCGTCGGGCAGCCAAGTGTGCAAGGGTACAATAGGAACCTTAATGGCAAAGGCAAAAAACAGCACAATGAAGCCAACCAGCCTTGCCGAAATACCCAGTATCTCCCGATATCCACCCCAGGCAAAGAGGGAATCCGCGAGGTAGTTCTGGGGATTCATCATATGGATCATATTGAATGTGTGCGCTCCGGTCTCTGGATTGACCACCGAAAAGTAGAGGCCTACAATGATCAATAGCATGAAAACCGATCCAAATAGCGTATAAAGGAAAAATTTGATGGCTGCATATTCCCGCCGGGCTCCACCCCAAATACCGATGAGGAAATATAGTGGAAGTAACATGACTTCGTAGAACAAATAGAACAGGAAAAAGTCCAGCGCACAGAAAATACCCATAACAGCCATATTGAGCACCATCAATAGGGCAAAATAACCTTTGGGACTTTTTTGTATATTCCAGGATGCGCCGATGGCCATGAGCATTACAAAAGCGCTGAGCAGCAGCAAGGGCAAGGAAATACCGTCGATGCCAATAAGGTAATCAATTTCAAGTGTGCCTATCGTACCCAGGTCGAGTCGGATCCAGGGCAGCTGCTCGACAAACTGATACCCAGCTAGATCCTGAATACCCGTCTGGCTCGCATCAAAATGTGCATAACATATACCAGCCAGCACAAATTGTATTCCAGTGATGGCAAGGGCAATGTATCGATAACTCGACTTAAAGCGTGTCGGTAAGGCGAGAATGATAGCTGTTGCCAAAAGCGGTAAAAATATCAGTAAGGATAGAATAGGCATGTCCTAAAAAAATATAAGATAAATTAAACCAAGTAAAACAAACAAAAACACGGAATACAACGCTGTCTGCAATTTTCCGTTCTGCACCAAGCGCACCTGATTTCCCGTCCAGTATGCGATTGAAGCGACTGTGTTGACAAAACCGTCCACAATATATTTGTCTACCCATACGCTCAGCTGTGATAAGGAGAGGACGATGGACTGAACAAAAGCAACCAGGGCATCGACGATATGGCGGTCAAACCAGTAACTAAACTGTGCTAATTTTAATATGCCCTGAACGAAGGTGACCTGGTAGATCTCATTCAGATATCCCTGGTGCAAAGCGGCTTTTAAAGTCCATTTATCAGCATCTAGCGGATATTTATTTTGCACATACCATCTCCAGCCTATGACCCAGCCCACAGCGGATCCCAGCAGCAGTAGCAAAGGAATGATCAGGTGGGCACTATGGCTGGGAGCAAACTGATATTCTCCCGGCAATAGGCCATCCATCAGCCACGAATCGTGATAAGAGAGTGGGTTGGTGGAAAATAGGGGGAATAAACAGCATATTCCCAAAAAAAACATGGGAACCAGCATCGTACGCGGCGCCTCATGTAATGGGTGTGCCTGTAGCGTTTCTGGTAGCCGCGCCCGTAGGCGAAATTCGCCAAAAAATGTTTTAAAGATTAACCGGCCAATATAGAATGCCGTCAATATGCTGACCAGAACCAGACAGACGGGGATGAACAGATAGCCTCCTCCATGTGCCAATGCCCATTCAAAAGCGGATATGACGATACTGTCTTTGGAGAGGTATCCTGAGGTGAGCGGAAAGCCCGCCAGGGCCAGCGAGGCCAGACTCATTAGGATAAAGGTTTTGGGCATATATTGTTTTAGCCCGCCCATCTGGCGGAGGTCCTGCGGATCGAAGTCCAAATGACTATGTTCTTTGAGGTGCGCCATCTCGTGAATGACTGCCCCTGCTGCAAGAAATAAAAGGCATTTAAAGAAGGCATGTGTGACCAGGTGAAATAAAGCTGCATCCCAGGTGCCAATACCGATACCGACCATCATAAAACCCAGCTGTGAAATGGTTGAGAATGCCAGGATACGTTTGATGTCGTATTGACCGACGGCGAAGTAAGCTGTGGATGCTGCGGTAACCGTGCCTATGATTGCTATAAACAACAACACACTTTCATTGAATAACGGAAGTACGGTTGCTAGTAGGAATACTCCAGCGGCAACCATTGTGGCAGCGTGAATAAGGGAGGATACGGAGGTCGGCCCCTCCATGGCATCGGGCAGCCATACATGTAGTGGGAATTGTGCCGATTTGGCCATCGCAGCTACAAAAAATGCAAGCCCGGCTACCGTTAACCAGATCTGATCCATTGTATTGACCGGCGAGACCCACTGTCCATCTGCGACACTGGTCTGAGCGACGAGGCCACCCTCAGCAAAAAGTTCAGCTACATTGAGAGTCTGGAACTGTGTAAATAGAATTGCCAGGCCAATCAAGAAACCTAAATCGCCAATACGATTGACAATAAATGCTTTTTTGTTGGCTTGTACAGCTGATTCACGGGTAAACCAGAAACCGATGAGAAGGTACGATGCAAAGCCCACCAGTTCCCAGAAGATATACATAAGCAAGAGGCTGTCCATAATTACCAGGCCCAGCATAGCGAAACAAAACAGACTGAGATACATCCAGTACCGGTGAATGCCAGTGTCGCCCTTCATGTATGCTCTGGAGTAGATATGTACAGGTAGTGCTATGGTTGGAACCAGCAGCAGCATGAGTGTGCTGAGGTTGTTGAGCAGGATGCCGACTGTAAACGTGGATCCGCCAATGGTAAACCAGTTGATCTGGCTGGAAACGGGCGGACTGTTCCAGCAAGTTAGCCAGGTGAGTCCACCAAAAACAAAGCTGAGCACAATAGCCAGCAGGGAGACGCCTCCCGATTGATCATGTCTGCCTGCGACTGCCTGGTAAAGAAAGGCAATAAATGGTGCTATTACGGCGAGCAGCGCGGTCAATAGGGGCGATATGTTAACAAGCTGATCCAATGCTTACTTATCTTTTAGTTCGTTTATTTCGTCCGGATTGATGGTCTTGTAATGCCGGTATACATTTAAAACCAGTGCAAGTCCGACAGCAACGGCAGCAGCAGCAAGCACGATGGCAAACAAGCCAAAGATCTGCCCGCCGTAACTGATTTTGTCGTATCGGCCAAAGGCTACAAAATTTAGAATAGCCGCGTTGATCATCAGTTCGATCCCCACGAGAATCATGATGGCATTTTTTTTCGAGAGCACGGTGTAAAGTCCAATGCAGAAAATGCAGGCGCTGACGATCAGAAAATGGGTTAATGGGATCATCTGCTGCGCTCCTTTCTGGATAAATGGGAGGCACCGATAAGTGCCATCATCAAAAAGACCGATATCACTTCGAATGGCAGTACATAAAATGTCATAAATCGCAGTCCGATCTGCTGAATGTTGTTATCCGTGGCCGCGATAAAAGTGCCATTCTGTTCAGACTGGTCTATCCACGTAGGAGTAGCCTGCTGCCATTCAATGATGCCATAGATCATCAGGAGCAGAAAGCCCAGCGCCAATGGCACCGCTTGCCACTTGGGCATGCTTAGGAATGAGCCACTGCTATCCTGCAGTTCTTTCAGAAGTTCCCTGTTGGAAAGCATAAATGCAAACAGCATGAGGATCAGTACCCCACCCACATAGACCATGATCTGCGTAATCGCCACAAAATCGGCAAGTGCAAATAAATACAGGCCCGCCATCGCAAACAGCACAATGAAAAACAAAAATAATGCACGTGCTATATTTTTAAGGTTGACCAGCAGCAATGCCGAGCCGATGGCAAGGAACGCAAATACATAAAACAGGATTTTTTCCATCTTACTTCTGTTTTGCTGCCTCCTTTTCAGCTTGATATCGCGTCCACTCCGCTTTTCGCTGGGCCACCTGTTCTTCGGTCATATCCGAGAAACCATAGATCAGGTCGGTTAGCTTTTGTGAACTGCGGTCGTATTCGTTGGTCATCGTAATGCATTCAGTCGGGCAGACGACGGTACATAGCCCACAGTACATACATTTGGCCATGTCAATATTAAATTTGGCTGGATAAAGGCGTTTGACACTGCCATCCGAGGTCTTGCCAATGGCTTCAGGCGATTTGATCGATTCGATTTCAATACAGTCTACGGGACAGGCCTTGGCACACAAGTCACACACGATGCAGTCGTCGATGTCAACCTGCAGCTGATAACGCGCAACATCGGGTATAGGCATCTTTTCGGCAGGATACTGTACCGTGACAATGCCATCCTGATTGTCAAAATAGTTATCCTTTTTGATATTTAGCTCCTGACGGGAACGCCGTGCGCCAAACAAGTGCCTGACCGTCAAAGACAAACCTTTGATCGCCGTACGAAATGCATGGGAAGCCGTTTTAAATATCATATCTTACGCAATAATTAAGATTCTCCAGATCGCGGAAATAGCCATGCAGAGAAAGGCCAAGGGTGTCAGCACCTTCCAGCAAAGACTCATCAGCTGATCTGCGCGAAGACGCGGCAGTGTCCAGCGAATCCACATTTGTATTCCAACAATAAATAGTGACTTGGCCAGAGTCCAAAAGATTCCCCAGACCAGACCACTGGTCCAGTCGGCGAGCCGCAGCGCACCGATATTGGGCAACGGTGTGTTCCAACCACCAAGAAAAAGGACTACCCCCAGCATGGATACCAGAAACATCATTGCATATTCAGCCAGAAAGATAAAGGCGAATTGTATACCCCCATATTCTGTATGAAAGCCGCCGACCAATTCGGATTCCGCTTCGGGAATATCAAAAGGCGCACGGTTGCATTCGGCCAGTGTAGCAATGAAAAAGATAATGTATGTGACGATCAAGTGAGGGGCCTGAAAAATATTCCATGCAAAAATGCCACCGATCTCATTCACCTCCCAAAAACCCAGAAACTTGATACTGCCATTGGTAGCAATCCCCTGGTCTATCGTTATTTCATTGAGATTCAGAGTCTGTGTAAGCATGACAACAGTAATCAGGGAAAGACCGACAGGTATTTCATACGAAACCATCTGGGCGATAGCCCGCATGGAGCCCAGTAAGGAATATTTATTGTTTGATCCCCAGCCCGCCATCAGAATGCCTAATGCATCAATGGAGATTATCGCCATGATAAAAAACAGACCGGTATGGGTATTTGCCGGTATAAAATCTTTGGCCCATGGGATGACTGCAAAGCCTGTAAATACCGCTACAAAGATGATGATCGGGGCTATGCGGAACAGAATTTTGTCTGCTGAAGCAGGGGTTATCAGTTCCTTTTGGAGCAGCTTGAGGATATCTGCTATCGTTTGTAGACTGCCGTATTTCCCCGTTTCCATTGGGCCGAGACGGTCCTGGACAAATCCGGCAATTTTGCGTTCGGCATATACTGCAAATAAGGTAAATGCTGCTATAAAGGTGAAGATAGCAATGGGAACCAAGATATGTAGTATAGAATCCAACAAGTCTTATTTATAATGATTTTTAATAAGCGTCCAATGAATACGCAAACTTAACGAAAAACAGGGAATTTAGATAAGGAAAAATTAAAATATACTTAACAAGTAGATTATTGTGACATATCCATAAAAAAAGCATCCCGGGAGATGCTTTTTTATGGATATAAATCGAAATCGGATTAGCGATTTGCAAATTCAACGTAGTCACGTTCTGTATGGCCAACGTATACTTGTCTAGGACGACCGATCGGCTCTTTGTTCTCACGCATTTCTTTCCATTGCGCGATCCATCCCGGAAGACGGCCTAACGCAAATAATACAGTGAACATATCCGCTTTGAACCCTAATGCACGATAGATGATACCCGAATAGAAATCAACGTTTGGATATAATTTTCTGTCGATGAAATACTGATCGTTCAATGCCGCTTCTTCTAGTTTTTTAGCGATATCCAATACAGGATCCTGAACACCTAGTTTTTCCAGAATATCGTCACATGCTTTTTTGATGATCTTGGCACGTGGATCAAAGTTTTTGTACACACGATGTCCAAATCCCATCAGACGGAAAGGATCGTTTTTATCTTTGGCTTTCGCCAGGTACTTTTCAGCGTCGCCACCGTCATTTTTGATTGCTTCAAGCATTTCGATCACTGCCTGGTTTGCACCACCGTGCAATGGACCCCATAAGGCATTGATACCGGAAGCAACAGAAGCATAAAGGTTGGCATTTGAAGAGCCTACGATACGTACAGTGGATGTCGAACAGTTCTGCTCATGGTCAGCATGCAGAATAAGTAGTTTGTGCATGGCATCGATAACGACTGGATCGAATGTTTTTTCATCGTTCACTTCGCCGAATAGCATGTTTAGGAAGTTGTCGATGTAACCTAAGTTGTTTTTAGGGTATACAACTGGATGGCCCAAAGATTTCTTTTGGATCCATGATACGATAGTCGGCATCTTAGCCAGTAAATTGATGATCGTCTGATCTTCTTCTTCGTCTGTTAAATTAGGATTTAAAGATTCAGGATAAAATGCAGATAGTGCACCGACCAGGCAGGACAGCTGTCCCATAGGGTGGGATTTAGATGGGAATCCGGCGAAGAAATTTTTCATGTCTTCGTGGATCATCATTTGTTTTTTGATGTCAGCTCTGAATTTTTCGAGCACCTCTTTTTTCGGAAGCTCTCCATAGATCAATAGATAAGCTACTTCTAAGAAAGTGGATTTTTCTGCCAATTGCTCGATAGGATATCCTCTATATCTCAATATTCCTTTTTCGCCGTCTAGGAAGGTAATCGCACTTTTAGTGGCGCCCGTATTTTTGTATCCCGGGTCTAAGGTAATAAATCCGCTTTGATCTCTTAATTTGGAAATATCAACTGCTTTTTCATTTTCAGTACCGACAATGACTGGAAGGTCATAAGAAGTGCCGTCTAAATTTATAGATGCTTTATCTGACATGTTTATATATTATCTTATATCTGATTTGTTATGCTAATCTCACAAATTTAACTATTTGAGATTTAAAATCGAAAGTTCTTTTCGAATTAAAATGACATGATTCCGTCATTTTGGATAATATCGACTAAATATTTACTCATATCAGCAAAGAATTTATTCAAATTTAACATTAACTTATTATGCTAAATATCAGTCGGTTTTTCGTTGGGCGACCTTTCCTTTGTCCTCATATCGGCCATTTTTGCCTGATCCAAAGAAGGGGATAACGACAAAGCAGACCAAGATAATGGACGTTAAGGTAAGAATACCTGTTGTCCAGAGGATTTTGCTGAAATTCTCAGCGTCCAGCAGGCGGATTCCCCATAAGCCCAGCAGAAAATATGTGGCGACAAATAGGATAACCAGAGTGAATAATATACCGAAGATGTATTTCATATGATATTATATTTTATTTAAGATCTGTTTTTTGAGGGTATCAAACTCCTCCTGAGTGATGATATTTTCGCGTAGCAGCAACTGTAGTTTTTGCAGTTTTTCGACAAAGTCTCCTTCTTGTTGGATGCTGTCTTTGATCTGGTCTTTTTCCAGGTTGAACTGCTTGCCCAATTCCATGCCCACCCCCAGTTGGGCACCTACTCCTGCCAGCCCGCCTTCATTTTTGGCTGCATCCCGAAGGGCACGCAATTTTTCGAGCTCCACATAGCTGAGGCCCGCCTGTGAAGCCGCCTGATTTTGGGTGCTCAGGTCAGCAATTTCACCAATGCGGCGCTGGGTGTTAGTGTCAAACTGCGTACCTAGGATCTTGAAGTCCGTGATGTGCAGACCAAGGTCTTTGAATTCGTGTTCGATCGCGGTTTTTATGTCGGCAGACAGACTTGAGAGTTGGCTGTCAATTTCATTATACCCCAGTTTTTTCTGTCCGATGCTGCTGATGATCTGCTGCGGAATACGGTTGTTGATAATTTCCTGAATGGCCGCGGTGTCGACTGTATGTTGATTGGCGACAATATTCGTGTAGAAATGTACAGGGTCTGTGATGAGGTAGGAAAAAGTACCGTTAAGCCCCAGTTCTACAGGAAGGTTGTACTGAGGATCGATATATTTTATCGGGTTTCCTGTTCCCCAGGACTGGTTGACGATCGCTGCTGTACGGAAAAAATATATATATAGTTTGTGCTCCGACTCAAAGTTTTGCCTGAGCCTCGCCAGCGTTGTAAAAAACGGATGATTGTGCGTTTTTAAGTTGTATGTTCCCGGCTCGGTGAGCAGGTCTTCACTCTTTCCTTCGTAGACCAGAATACAGCCTTGCCCAGAAGCGAGAATCAGCTTGCTGGAGTTTTTGATCTCATTTCTTTCGGATGGAAATTTATACCATAATAATCGCGGGTCCTGATTTTTCCACTCAATGACCTCAGATAGCTGGTTGTTAAAAAGATTGAATAGTCCCATAATATTTAATTTATTGCGTCGAATTTGGGATTGTACCCTTCGAATTTATTGATTTGTTTGCCGCTTTGGTCAAAATAATAGTAGTCGCTGGAGCCCTTGACAATAAAGCCGTCTTTAAGCAGGCTGCCCTCGTCATCAATATACTTAAGTTCGGTCGGTATGGTCTGCTGTATGCGGCCTGTAGCGGCATCCAACAGCTGGAGTTGAAAAGGATCATCTTCCGCCGGTGTCGGTTTGTAGGCGATCAGCAGTGTTTTTTCATTGTAAGTAACGACCTTCGGCTGGAAGTAAAGCCGTCCCGGCGTCAGGTCGTTAAAGCTGAGCAGGCGGGCCCCCTTAAATTGCCAGGGATTGATCAGTACCTTTTTGTAGGGGTCACGGTCCGTGAATATGCCCGATCCACCAAAGTCTTTATCCCAGGAAAAGCGTGGGCTGTCTTTTGGAAATCCATATTGATACTGATACCTGTATTGAATCAGCTGTATTTTCTCCTCCGGATAATAGCTGGATTTGCTTGAAAACGTAAAGCCGGTTTTTGTTGTAGCATTTGGAAGTTTTTTCCGTCGCTCGTCGTAAAGCTGCTTATCAGGTATGGCTTTGTTGATCAGTGGATAATACGCCAGATTTTGTCCCTCATTATTGACGATCTGATAAGCCGAGCCGTAATCCGCATATTTAAACTCTACTTTGGCAATGCCAGTACTCAGGGCTGGCGCTGCCTTGACATAGTCCTCCAGCACACTCTTATAGGTCAGGGTTGATCGATCCAGCTGATAAATATATTTGGATTTAACAATAATATATAGATTCTGGTCTTCAAAGACCCGTAGTTGCACATCGCTGCTTGACAATTTGACCGGACTTTCCATCAAGGCTTTTACCCATTCTTTTTTGCCGGTCCTGGGATCAAACAGTCCTATATATACCTTATTGTCTCTACCTTCGTCGTGCATTGTGCGGAAGGTCCCTACATTGCCTACCAGTACCACGTGCGGTACGTTGTTCTTATCCAAAAATAAGGTGTTGCTCGCGTAGTTCCATTCCAGCGGATCCGTTTTTTCCGGCTCTTTCTTTTGGTTCGAAGGGCTGTAAGCCGAGTACGCTGGTTCGGATTTTTTGCTGAATATACCGCTGAGCACATTGATAAAAAACAGCAGCGCAACAAACCCGACGACAGCGAGCACAATGATGCGGAGGGCTTTGGACTGGTCCGGATGAGGACGTGGATAGTTATAGTTGTGGTTGATATTGATGTCGTCGCTATCCAGAAAGAATTCTGTGCCACAGCTGTTACATTTATAGTAATCCGGGCGCAGCGTGGTGACTTTAATACTGCCACAGTGGGGGCATTTGATCGCTTTGATGTTCTTGGCCATTTACTTTACTTGTATTTATCGATTCAGCCTGATCTCAGATTCTTTATTATATGGAATAACTGCAGTAATCCTTTCATTCTGATGACTGACTATGATTTCTGTCGCTGAAAGTTAGAATAAAAATAAACGTATTACAAATTTTCGGCCAGCCAACTCATATTCGTGGCGCATGAGTTTAAATACGCATGAAATGAGCAGGTTGTTTTTTCCACAGCGTAGAGACGCGATACGATTTTGATCATCAATGAAAAAAAAGAAAAATAGTTTTGGTATTTACGAATTATTCGTAGATTAGTGAAAGATTAGTAATTGGAAGATACACAATGGAAAAATTAACAGCACAGGAAGAGCAGGCAATGCAATCCATATGGGCGCTCAATGGAGGTTTTATCAAAGAGATACTGGACAACATCAAAGGCGAGAAGATGCCTTATACCACATTGGCTTCTACCGTCAAGAATTTAGAGCGCAAGGACTTTGTGAAGGCGGTAAGGTATGCGAATGCCAAGCGTTATGAACCTATTGTCAGCGAACAGGATTACAAAGCAAAGTTCATGAATTCCTTTGTGGGCGATTATTTTAAAAACTCGTATAAGGAGATGGTTTCTTTTTTTGTAAAGGAAGAAAAGTTGACCGCGGATGAGCTCAAGGAGATAATGGATATGATCAAAGACACTAAATCCAAATAGAATGGAAAGCTTACTGACCTACATCCTACAAGTCAATCTTTTGCTTGCGATGATCTACATCGGTTATACTGGACTCCTGAAGAGGTTGACGTTCTATATCTTGAATAGAGCCTATTTTTTGATCGGGGGCGTATTTGCTTTCGTGTATCCCTTTTTGGATCTTAGGTCTCTTTTGCTGCAGCGCGGGCTGGATATGGGCGTGGTCAGTGAGCAGATTTCATTCTATATCACAAAGCCGGAGGTACAGGACAGATTGACGCTGGCCGGGCTCATAGAAATCGTTTTTATGGTAGGCGCAGCTATACTGCTGTTGAAATTTCTATTGCAGCTCATGAGCTTACTGCGGATTCATATGCATTCTACAGCAGACCAATGGCGGACTTATTTTTTCCGGAACGTATTGATTCCTATCGTTCCCTTTTCCTTCCTGAATAAAATCTATGTCAACAAGCAGCAGCATCTGGACGCGGAGCTGCACGATATTTTTAAGCATGAGGATATTCATGTGAAAGGCCTTCACAGTGTGGATATTTTATTGTTTGAAATGATATTGGTGTGTTGTTGGTACAATCCTTTCGTCTGGCTGCTGCGCAGGGCCATTCGCCAAAATTTGGAGTTCCTGACTGATCAACGGGTGCTCGATAAAGGAATTGACCGCCAAACGTACCAATATAGCCTATTGAATGTGTCCAAAAAGGGCACTTCAATAGGATTGAGCAATCAATTTAATTTTAAACTATTAAAACGTCGCATTATGATGATGAATAAAAAAAGGTCGTCCAAAATAGAGTTGAGCAAGTATGGCTTTCTACTCCCGTTGTTTCTGCTTGCAGGAGCCGCATTTACGGTCAGCAGGGCGGAGCATAGCATCGAAGGGGTAGTCAGGCAGGCGAATGAAACCCCACTTATTGCGCTGCCCAAGGTGAATCCATTGGATTCTTTGCCCGACAGGTTGCCCGCTCACACTGGAACGCTACAAAAAAAGGAGCCGGCCGCAGATACCGTCAAGAATGATACCGTTCGTCATGTTGCTGGAGAAAATAAGGATAAAGCGAGCGGATTAAAGTTAGTTGGTTTGGCTGGTCATGATCCCTTGCTGATGCTGGATAATGTGGTGATCGACAGAGAAAAGTTGAATGCGCTGGATCCGAATACAATTGAATCCATATCGGTTCTGAAAGATAAATCGGCAACTGCCATATATGGCGAGAAAGGTGAAAAGGGAGTCGTCTTGATTACAACGAAGACCGGCAAAAGTGCTGCTGCCGGCAGCGTGCATGGTAAGGTTTCGGGCCTTTTCCTTCAGAGCGATTCTACGCGTACGACAAAGGTGAAAACCGTAGGCATACCTACTAACGTTCTATATGTCATCGATGGTGTGAAAGCAAGTCCGGAGGAAATAAAAGAGCTGTCTCCCAACGATATTGAACATATACATGTTATTAAGGATGCTACCGCACAGGTAAAATATGGTCGGGACGGCAAAAATGGCGTCATCGAAGTAACGACAAAGAAATGGGCCAGAGAACATCCGGATAAAGCCGGTAAAAGCGATAGCCGATTGCATACTGGAGGTAAGACCGCGGAAGATGTGGTGAAAGTAATCGGCTATAAAAAAAATGACGAAGGAGATAAAGGTGGTACAGTGACAGTGGAGGCAAGACCCAGGGCCGCGATGAACACTGGTGCTGCAACTCCATTTGCTGCGAAAACAGCCAAAGGCGTGTTCGTCTCGCCGGGAAAGGAAGGCAAGACCGTATGGCTTGGCAGGCAATCTGCAATAGGGAAGCCATTGATCGTGGTCGATGGCAAGGTGGAGTCAGTGAAATTTGAGGACCTCAAACCTTCGGATATCCAGTCGGTGGAGGTGCTTAAAGACGGGGCTGCGACAGCGCGATTTGGTGCAGCTGGCGATAAGGGTGTTATTATGGTCACCACGAAGAAAAAAGCTGCCGGAATAAAAAAAGCAGAAGAAGCTGCTGAAACTTTGGATGGGAAGACAAAGTAAACGGTCAAAACCGAACTTGACACAGAAATAAGACCTGCTGCCGGCGTCAAGGGCGATAAAAGGTAGTAGCCAATCTAGATACAAGTAAGAGAGGCTTATCCCTCTCTTACTTTGTATTTAGATTGGTCATGGTCAGTTCAATCCCGATGTTGACAAAACTCTGGATCATTTTTACCGCATGATCAATTAATGCTGGCAATTCTGCCTGCTCTTCTTTGTCAAAAGGTCCCAGCACATAATCCACCTGTCTGCCCTTGGGGTAATTATCGCCGATACCAAAGCGCAGCCGTGGATACATCTGGCCACCACACAGTTGCTCGATGGATTTAAGACCGTTGTGGCCCGCACTGCTGCCCTTGGGCTTCATCCGTAATGAACCAAATGGAATGGCCAGGTCGTCCACGACGACCAGCACATGCTGAATGGGAACTTTGCACTGCTGCATATAATAATTGACCGCTTTGCCGCTTAAATTCATATAGGTGGTCGGCTTAATAACCGTGACGTTGTGTCCCCTTTGTTTAAATTCACTGTAATACGCCAATTTTAATAACGAGAAACTGGCGCCAGCTTGTCTGACAAGCTCATCGGCTACCATAAAACCGATGTTATGTCTCGTATCGGCATATTCACTGCCAATGTTGCCCAATCCGACGATGAGGAAGTTCATATAGTTTAATTATTTTATCCTTATTGTTTAACGTATTCCTAAGCCGGTGGTGTTCACGGCTCCGGGCTACGGTCTGCTGCATATTGTCCCGAAAAGAGTAATCCAAGGTATAAAAATAGAAATTTAAATAAACAAAAAAGCACCGAAATTCGGTGCTTTCTGTAGTATTTGAAAATCTTGTCCAGATTATTTTTTACCACCTTTAGCTGCTTTAGCTGCTTCTTGTTCAGCTTGACGCAATGCACGTGACATGATTACGGATACGATAGTATCATCAGCGTTGTTTAATACTTTTGCATTTTCCAGCTGAACCTGAGCCACACGGTATGATTTACCAACTTCTAAGGATTCCATTGGTACCTCGATTTCTTGTGGCAAGTTTGCAGGTAATGCTTTTACGCGCAATTTACGCAATTTTTGAACTAGTTTACCCCCCATTTTAACACCTGGAGAAGTTCCTGTCAATTTGATAGGAATATTTAATGATACTTCTTTGTCATCAAATAATTCCAAAAAGTCAACGTGAGTAACCTGGTCAGTCAATGGGTGGAATTGTGCGTCTTGAACGATAGCTCTTTTTGTCTGTCCGTCGATGTTTAAGTCAATGAAGATAACATCAGCCGTATAAAGAACTGCTTTCAAATCAGCTGCGGATACAGAAAGAGCGGTTTGTTCTTTACCTCCGTAAAGCACTGCCGGTACTAAACCTTGGTAACGCAATTCTTTTGCATCTCTTTTCCCTACGTTCTGTCTTACAGAACCGCTAATAGCAATTGATTTCATTTTTTAAAATTGTTTTTAAATGGTGGATGAACTATTCCATCCGTTAAATTTCTATAAATTTGAGGTGCAAAGATAGTATATAAATTTAAAAAGCAAAAATTAAAAATTGTATACTCCTTGCCAGGCCCCGTATTTTACTCGACTTCGAACAGATCGGAGATCGATGTATGCTGATTTACGCTTTTGATTGCTTTTGCAAACAGGTCAGCGGTAGACAATACTTTAATTTTTGTTGACTGTTTGGCTTTCACAGGATCCAGCTGAATCGTATCTGTTACAATCATTTCGGACAGGGCCGAGTTTTCGATAGTCTCGTAGGCTTTGCCCGATAACACGGCGTGCGTACAAACTGCCCGTACAGAGCGTGCTCCGTTTTCCATGATCAGGGCCGCTGCCTTTGAAAGCGTGCCTGCTGTGTCACAGATATCGTCGATCAGGACCACATCTTGGTCAGTGACATCACCAATGATGGACATCGATTCGATTTCATTGGCACGCTTACGGCGTTTGTCACAGATAACAACTTCTGCATTGAAAAATTTGGCAAAGGTACGTGCTCTATAGGATCCGCCCATGTCCGGCGATGCAATTGTTAAATTGGGAAGCTTTAAGGATTTGATGTAAGGAACAAAGATGATGGATCCATCAAGGTGATCAACAGGAATATCGAAAAAACCTTGGATCTGCGCTGCATGCAGGTCCATCGTCATGATACGGTGGATTCCAGCTGCTGTCAGCAGATTGGCGATCATTTTTGCGCCGATGGCAACTCTCGGTTTGTCTTTTCGGTCCTGTCTTGCGAAACCGAAGTAAGGAACTACGGCCGTGATGTAATGCGCTGAAGCTCTTTTGGCTGCATCAGTCATCAACAATAATTCGAGAAGATTGTCAGTGGGCTGATTGGTCGACTGGATGATGAATACATCGCTTCCACGAACCGATTCGTTGTAGAATGGCTGAATCTCACCGTCACTAAAACGTGATAATGTTTTGTCTCCAAGAGGCTTCCCGTAAGATTGTGCGATTTTTTCGGCTAGTTCTGTGGTGCCAGAACCTGCAAATAGTTTAACCGTGTTGAATTGCAAAGGCATGGTTTTGTATATTTATGTTGGGTTATTGTATTGTCGCTTATTCAATATTTTATTCCCTTATTTTTTTAAAGCTAAACATTAAAAAAAATGGATTGTTTTCACAATCCATATACTGTTAACTTTAAAAGTTGTCCGACCTGGATTCGAACCAAGACTAAATGAACCAAAATCACTTGTACTACCCTTATACTATCGGACAATGTCGCTAATAAAAGTCAACGTTTCCGTCTTTTTCTTTTTGACGACGCAAAGATAGAGATTTGTTTTAAAAATCAAAATTGGAATTTAAAAAAATCTAACCCTTTTATAAACAATAAGCCTTGCATATAACGCAGAAAGGCTTGCATTTGCAAGCCTTTCTGCTGTTGTTGTCCGACCTGGATTCGAACCAAGACTAAATGAACCAAAATCACTTGTACTACCCTTATACTATCGGACACTCATCCTGCTTGTCTTATCCACAAGCGTTCCGGATTTGATGTTGCAAATATACGGACAATTCTTATTTCTGCAAATAAAAATGTGCTTGAATATGTATTGGGCTTGATTTTCAAAGAAATAATTTTTGTTTTTATCCCAAAGATATTCCGGCTGCCGACATTTTTTCGGGCAAGATGTGTTAAAAAATCAGAATAAAGTTCATTTCTTATCAACTAATCCTTATTTTCGAGCCGTATTATATATATACTTTTACAGTTATCATTTTATGAACTACACTAAAATCAACAATCTTTTAGGATGGATATGTGCGCTCATTGCAACGGTAGCGTATATCATGACAGCCGAACGATCGACGAGCTGGTGGGACTGTGGTGAGTTTATCGCTTCAGCCTTCAAACTTCAAATTGTGCATCAGCCGGGAGCTCCCTTATTCTTGATGATCCAGAACATCTTCTCAAACCTTGCGGGTGGTGATGTGACACGGATCGCTTTCTGGATGAATGTGGGATCTGCTGTATGTAGCGGTCTGACGATCTTGTTTCTGTTTTGGACCATCACTGCGCTGGCCAGGAAGATCATCGTAAAAGGTGCTGATGAATCGTTTACAGCAACAGATCTGATCAAAATATTTGGCTCTGGAGCCGTAGGCGCGCTGGCTTATGCCTTCACAGATACGTTCTGGTTTTCTGCAGTCGAGTCAGAGGTGTACGCCATGTCTTCTCTTTGTACTGCTGTGGTATTTTGGGGTATCCTGAAGTGGGAGAACCACGCGGATGAGCCCGGCGCTGACCGCTGGCTGATTTTCATAGCCTATGTGATGGGCCTTTCTATCGGGGTGCATTTATTGAACCTCCTGGTCATTCCGGCAATTGCCCTGGTCATCTACTTCAAACGTACAAAAACAGTGACTTCCTCAGGGGCCACTAAGGCATTCTTCATCGGTGTGGTGGTGCTTGCCCTGATTTTGTGGGGGATCATCCAATATACTGTCAAGGCCGCGGCTTATTTTGACCTGTTCTTTGTCAATAGCCTGGGACTGGGCTTTGGAACGGGCTTCAATTTCTTCCTGATTCTGGTCGTGGCGCTTTTTGTTTACGGCATCTGGTATTCGATCAAAAAGGTCAAACCGATGCTCAACCTAATTTTGGTCAGTACCGCTTTCATCGTATTTGGCTATAGTTCTTTTGCCATGATCATGGTACGTGCCAAAGCAAATCCTACATTAAATAACAGCGATCCAGATAATGCCTTTTCGTTTGTGAGCTACTTGGGACGTGAACAATATACAAGTGAGCCACTATTAAGTGGTCCCACGTTTGACGCGCAGGTGGTCGATGCTACACCGACTTACACTTATAGAAAAGATAAGGACAAGTATACAAAGGTCGAAAACGGTATGGATTATAAATACGATAAAACCATGTTCTTTCCGCGGATCTATAGCAATAGAGACGGGCATGACGGGTATTACCGGGATTACCTGAAAATTCCTGAAGGGCAATCTCCGACATTCGGGGATAATATGAAATTCTTTTTCAGCTATCAGATCGGACATATGTACGGCCGTTATTTCTTGTGGAATTTTGCGGGCCGTCAAAACGATCAGCAGGGGCAGGGCTCCTTTACTGAAGGCAACTGGATCTCGGGTCTGAAGCCGGTGGATCAGATGCATGTGGGTGGTCAGAATGCGATCCCGGATTCGTTGAAAACAGACCCTTCCAACAATAAATACTATTTCCTGCCATTGATCATCGGTCTGATCGGCGCCTTCTGGCACTTCGGCAAGCGGCAACGTGATGCCGGGATTGTGGGATTATTGTTTTTCTTTACGGGACTTGCCATTGTGCTCTATCTGAATCAGAGCCCGCTGCAGCCCCGGGAACGTGACTACGCCTATGCAGGTTCATTCTACGCTTTTGCCATCTGGATCGGACTGGGGGTATTTGCTATCGCGGATTACCTGAGCAAGAAGGTGGACGGCAAAGTTGCAGCTGGGCTAGCTACAGCTGCCTGTTTGCTCGGCGCTCCGGTATTGCTGGGATTCCAGAACTGGGATGACCATGACCGCTCGGAGAAAACAACGGCACGTGATCTGGCTAAAAATTACCTGGCTTCCTGTGCACCCAATGCCATTTTGTTTACCTATGGCGACAACGATACCTATCCATTATGGTATGTGCAGGAAGTAGAAAATTATCGTCCGGATGTACGCGTTGTGAATCTCAGCCTGCTGAGCTCCGACTGGTATATGCGTCAGATGAAGCAAAAAGTCAACCAGGCAGACGGTCTACCGATCAACATTGATGATGAGAAATTCAAAAAAGGCGTCCGTGAGGTTCTTTACTATCAGGATATGCAGGTTCCGGGACACGTAGACCTGGATCTGGTGATGCAGATCTTGTTGTCCGATGACCAAAAGAACAAGCTGGAACTGCGTGGTGGTAAGTTTGAAAACTTCCTGCCAACCAAAAATTTCAGCCTTCCGGTCGATAGAGAAGCTGTTATCAAAAATAAGGTGGTTCCAAAAGCATGGGAAGAGTCCATCGTAGATACGATGACCTGGACATACAATAGAAATTATGTATCGAGAGCGGAGCTGTCGATCTTGAATGTATTGTTGAATAACAACTGGAAACGCCCGATTTATTTCGCAGCAACCGTGCCGAACGATAACTACCTCGGTCTGGACAAATATTTGGTGCAGGAGGGATTCGCCCTGCGTTTGATGCCGATCAATGCGCCTGCAGGAGCAGAAGGTACATTGGTAGATACGCAGGCTGCCTACAAAGATATCACGACCAAATACCAGTGGGGAAATATGGCAAATGCTTCTTATCTCGATCCCGAGTCGTACCGGATGATCACCATGATCACCAATACGGTGATGGGCGGTACAGCTACTCAGCTGATGGTGGAAGGACATAAAGATGAGGCTCGCAAGGTCGCGGTGGAGACTTACGAGAAAATGCCGAAACGTGTCTATCTGATGCGTGATGTCTTAGGTTACATTCCAATTATCAACGTATTGTATGAAACGGGTGAAAATAAACGCGCAAACGAGATTGTCAGCCGCAACCTGAAGTTCATTACTCAAAATATGCGTTGGTATCAGGATATTGCACAGAGCAAACCTGAACTCGAATATTCCAATATCGGAACGGCATTGCGGGCTTTGGGTGCTTACAAGAGCATTCTGGCTTCGACCTCAGAAAAGCAGCTGCTACAGCAGGTGACTGACCTGGAGAAATCGTATAAACAGCAATATGGTGTAGAGTAATTGTCAACCACCCCTTGAGCTGGAAGAGCTGTCTTTACATACAAGCTGTTTAAAAAAAATAGTACTTTTTTGAACAGCTTGTGGGTAGGACAGCTCTTTTTTTTCGACCTGCCTGAGTGAAAACCGCTTCTCCAAGCTGCTGCTGATTGTAAAATATGAGCAATTTTTTGAATATTTTTTCTTAGCTTAAAGGCATTAAACCAACCTGATTGCATGATGAGGTGTCTGGGCTCATAAAACGCTTATATGTAGGAGCATGAAGCCGATCAGCGTCGTTACCCGAGGGTAGCAAGTTCGTTTATACCAATGAAGGCACTGAATACATAACTGAATACATAACTGAATATGAAACGTCAACTGAAATTGTGGGACGCTGTTATGCTGGTCATGGGATCGATGATCGGTAGTGGGATTTTTATTGTGTCGAGCGACATGATGCGGCAGCTGGGCTCCGGATATTGGCTGGCGGTCGTATGGTTGCTGACTGCCGTCGCGACGGTTGCTGCAGCAATCTGTTATGGTGAATTGTCTTCAATGTATCCCAAAGCCGGCGGACAATATACCTACCTTACGGAGGTTTTTGGCAAGCCAGTTGGATTTTTATATGGCTGGAGCCTGTTTACCGTGATTCAGACCGGTACCATAGCGGCCGTAGCGGTGGCCTTCGGTAAATTTACGGCCTACCTGATTCCACAACTGAACGATGCTGCTCCTTTGTTTCAGCGCGGGGAGTTCAAAATTACCTGGATTCAGGTGCTCGCCATGGGTATCATCCTGTTGTTAACTTACATCAACACGCGGGGCATTAGAAGTGGCAAGTCGGTACAGTCCTTTTTTACTTCGGCAAAAATTATCGCCCTGGTATTGCTGATCGTCGGTGGGTTATTTTTGATTCGGGAAAATCATTTTTCGGAGAATATGGCCTATGGCTGGGATTCTTTTCAGAACCTGAAAGGCGAGGGCTGGGCAGCTATTTCGGGAGGTACATTAATGGGGGCGCTGGCAGCAGCTATGGTGGGATCGGTGTTTAGTAGCGTTGCCTGGGAAAATGTGACCTTTGTGTCGGGCGAAATTGTCAATCCGCAGCGCAATGTGGTCCGTGCACTCGTGATCGGTACCAGTCTGGTGATGGTCTTATATATCTGCTGCAATATTATTTACCTATCTGCGCTGAGCCGCGAAGAAATTGCTTTCGCCGCCAATGACCGGGTCGCTATTGCTGCAGCTGAAAAGATGCTGGGGCATGTGGGGACCATCGCGATGGCTGTGCTGGTCATGATCTCCACATTCGGCTGTGTCAATGGACTTGCCCTATCGGGAGCCCGGGTCTTTCAGACCATGGCCAAAGATGGCTTATTTCTTAAACAGGCAATCCCCAACAATAAATTTGATGTGCCGGCCCGGTCCTTGTGGCTACAGGGCATCTGGGCATCCCTGCTCTGTCTGAGCGGACAATATGGTAATTTGCTCGATATGATCTCTTTTGTGATCGTCATCTTTTACATGATCACGGTACTCGGCGTGATTATACAGCGGGTGCGCAAGCCAACACTGGAGCGGTCGTACAAGACTTTTTTATTTCCCCTGACGCCGCTGCTCTATCTGCTTATCGGTACCATATTTTGTGTGCTGCTGATCATTTATAAACCTCAATATACCTGGCCGGGCTTTATTCTGGTCCTGATCGGCCTGCCCGTTTACTTGATCGCGCGTGGAAAGATGAACGGGAGAGGCAGCGTGTAGCAGTGAGGATGTAAGAAAACGGAGTGGGAGCAGCCTGTTCATGAAATTAATTGGCGGGGAGCCTTAAATTTTTGTTGAAAAAAGTGTAGCTTTGCTCAAACATTCCCATAATGAAACAGTCGATCTTATTAGACGGACCAAAATTTCAGATCACCATTCAAAGGCTATGTCGTCAGTTGATTGAGAATCATGGTGATTTTTCAAATGCCGTCGTCATAGGTATTCAACCCAGAGGAACTTTCTTAGCCCGGCGTATTGTCAAGGAACTGCAACAGATGATCGGAAAAGATATTCTGGTCGGCGATCTGGATATCACATTTTACCGAGATGATTTCCGGACTAAAGGTAATGCCGGTCCCATACTCGCCAATAGCACAAATATCAATTTTATCGTCGAAGGTAAAGATGTCATTTTTATTGATGACGTACTCTGGACCGGACGCACAATCCGTGCCGCGATGGATGCGGTGCAGGCTTTTGGCCGGGCACGGCGAATAGAACTGCTTGTCCTGGTCGACCGTCGCTTTTCCAGACAGATTCCCATACAGCCTGATTATATTGGTATACAGGTGGATTCTATCGACTCACAGAAAGTTATTGTGAACTGGAAGGAGTCCGAAGATCAGGATAGCATAACCTTGATCACCGAGAAGAAAACGTCTGGTAATGACTAAGATCGGTCTGGTCTATGGCCAACCATCCAGACAATTTTAGACAACAATAAAGTGCTCCGCCACAGTCCGATAAAACTTCCGGAATCAACACAAGGAGCCTCGTCAATTGAAATGATTAGTAAATACTTGAATACACTATAAGATGTCAGCTGCAGCAGAACAATTAAGTACTCGCCATTTGTTAGGAATTAAAGATCTAAATGAAAAAGATATTCAATTAATCCTGGATACAGCGAGTAATTTTAAAGAAGTATTAAACCGGCCGATCAAAAAAGTTCCCTCCCTACGGGATATTACGATTGCCAATGTGTTTTTTGAAAATTCAACGCGCACGCGGCTTTCATTTGAGCTTGCAGAAAAAAGACTTTCGGCTGATATTGTCAATTTTGCGGCTTCGTCCTCTTCCGTGAGCAAAGGGGAAACCTTGATCGATACGGTAAACAACATTCTGGCGATGAAAGTCGATATGATCGTGATGCGGCATCCTTACGCAGGAGCGGGCGTGTTTTTGAGCAAACATGTCAATGCGCAGATCGTGAATGCTGGCGACGGCGCCCACGAACACCCGACCCAGGCCTTGCTCGATTCCTTCTCCATCCGCGAACGCTTTGGCGATGTCGCCGGACGTAAGGTGGCCATTATCGGAGATATCACACATTCGCGTGTCGCACTCTCCAATATCCTGTGCCTGCAAAAACAGGGGGCTGAAGTGATGGTCTGTGGGCCGACGACACTGATACCTAAACATATTACCTCGTTGGGTGTAAAGGTGGAACATGATCTTAGAAAAGCACTGAACTGGTGTGATGTGGCTAATATGCTGCGTATTCAGCTGGAACGTCAGGATATCGCTTATTTTCCCTCACTGCGGGAATACTCGATGCTTTACGGATTAAATAAAGAAATTTTGGATTCGCTGAACAAGCCAATCACCATCATGCACCCGGGACCGATCAACCGTGGTGTGGAAATCACCTCTGATGTAGCCGATAGCGAACACTCCATTATCCTGGATCAGGTGGAAAATGGCGTGGCAGTACGGATGGCCGTATTGTATCTATTGGCCGGGCAGCGCGGCTAAAGGCCGTAATGATGCGAGATCAACGGAAGTGACCAAGGTATAAGGTGATGAAGGGACCAACAAGACGATGCCTGACTTTATTTTTGGTCGGGCATATTTTTTTGTGCAAAATTTCCGTTATAATACAGGGTTATTCACAGATGTTAATAACTTTTGGGCAAAACATCTCAATTAAAGTATAATTTAGTAACATGAATAAATCTATCTCCGCACAAGCCGGAGATTTGGATTGATTTTCAATATTTTCCCCCGATGTATAGGTTACACGGGAAAGGGAAAAGGACGGCGAAGTGTGCGTCATGCAGATTATCGCCGTTTGAGGAGGGATTGATTTACATTTGCAGATAAACAACATATTAAGGTTTCACATATTATGTATAAGAAGATTTACCAGGTGGGAGTTGCATTAAGTGTTATGGCGACGCCAGCATTAGCGCAACAGACAGAATGGCAACAAATCAACAAGGCGTACAAAACCGGAATGGAATTGTATGAGCGCGGAAAATTCAGTTCTGCCTCAGCGCAGTTCGATCGTGTGGAAGCCTTGCGGACCAAATCCAACTTACAGTTGGACGAGACAGAAGAACTCTCCTTGCTGAAAGAAAACGTACGGTATTATCAAGCGGTATGTGCGCTTGAATTGGGCGAATCAGATGCCGAAAACCGTTTCTTAAAATACATCAAAGATTTCCCCGTCAGTGCAAATTCAAAAGCTGCCTATTTTCAGATCGGTAAATCGTATTACGCCAAAAAGGATTACAGCAAAGCGATCGAATGGTTCACCAAGATCGACAGTAAAAACCTTGCAGGCAAGGAAAATGTAGAATACCGCTTTAAATTGGGCTATGCTTCTTTCATGACCAAGGATTACAAAACGGCCAAGCCTTTGTTTGAGGGATTGAAAGATCAGAAAACCGAGTTTCAGGAAGCCTCGATCTATTACTACGCTTACTTGTGTTATTTAGATGCCGAATATAAAACTGCTTTAAACGAATTTGAGCGCTTAAATGGTTCAAAACAGTTTGAAAGCAGCTATCCGTACTACATCACTGCATTGTATTTCTTGGATAAGCGCTATGATGACGTATTGGATTATGCCCTGCCGATTTTATCACGTACCAAACAGGAAAATGAAACGGAGATGTTCCGTATCATTGCTGCAACGTATTTTATCAAGGGCGACCTGAAAACATCTAAAGACTACTATGATAAATTCCAGGCGCAGGACCAAGGTAAGACACAGAATAATCAGGATAGCTACCAGATCGGTTATATTGCCTACAAACTGAAGGATTACGACAAAGCGATTGCCGAGCTGGAGAAGATGACTGAGCCGGATGCCTATTATCAGTCGGCGATGATCACCCTGGGTGACAGCTTCCTGAAAAAAGGAAATAAGCAGTCTGCCCGCAACGCATTCTTTAGAGCTTCCAAATTGGACTTTGATCCGGCGATGAAGGAAGAAGGTTTGTTCAATTATGCAAAGCTTTCTTACGAATTGGAATTTCATCAGGTGGCCTTGGCTGCTACACAGGAATATTTGAAGACCTATCCAAAATCACGCCGTCAGGAAGAAGCAAAAACCTTACTGGCAGAAGTGTTGCTGAGCACGAAAAACTACCGCGATGCGGTGGACATCCTGGAGTCCATTCCAAAACGTGGAAAAGAAGCTAATGCAGCCTACCAGAAGGTAACGTACTACCGTGGTCTAGAATACTACAATGAGCGTGCATTTGAAAATGCGATATCCATGTTTATGCGCTCTGAACAACATCGTTATGATGAGGAGATCTATGCGCTCTCCACGTACTGGAAAGCCGAAGCGATGTACGAAGTCCGCAAATATGGTGAAGCGGTGACCAATTTCAATAAATTCTTACGTTTGCCGGGAGCCAGCAAAACAGATGTATACGGCTACGCAAACTATGCGCTGGCGTATGCCGCTTTCCGAAATGGCAACTACAATACCGCGGCCAACTATTTCGAGCGCTTCCTGGCTTCCGGTGGTTCAAAAGGATTGGAGATCAACACGCGTAACGATGCAATCGCCCGTCTCGGGGACTCCTACTTCTCTTCGAAAAACTATGGCAGAGCACTCACAGAATATAATAAGCTGATTGCATCCAAAGCACCGAGTCAGGACTATGCGCTGTTTCAGCGGGGAATTATTCAGGGCTTGCAAGGCGACAATAACGGCAAGATTGCCACGCTAAATGCAGTGATCGCACAATTCCCGAATTCAAATTATGCGGACGATATCGCTTTTGAGATCCCGTATACACGTTTTTTAATGGGAGAAAGCGAGCAGGCAATTGCCGGACTGCAAAGCATGGTAGAGAAGTATCCGCGGAGCAGCTATGTACCGCGTGCGCTGGTCACTATCGGTTTGGTGCAATACAATCAGGATAATAACGATGCTGCTTTAGCGACCTTCCAACGGGTTGTGGATCAATATGCGTCTACAGAGGAGGCCAAGCAAGCGATGCGGTCGATCGAGAATATTTATCTGGACAAAGGGGATGCCACCGGCTACATCAAATATGCGACAGGTACCAATCTCGGCGATCTTTCAAAATCAGAACAGGATGCGCGCACCTTCTCCACAGCGACTACTTTATTCTCCCGCGGCAATTATCAGGGCGCTGTCGAGGCTGTCAATGCCTATTTCGATAAATTCCCGAAACCGAATCAGGAGAAATATGCACGTTTTGTGCGTGCGGAAAGTAATGCTGCCTTAGGCAATATCGACGACGCATTGCACGATTATAATATTATTCTGAATGACTGGACTTCGCCTTATACCGAACGGACACTGATTTCGGTATCAAATCTCTATCTGAAACAAAAGAAATATAATGAAGCGACACAATTGCTGAAGAAACTGGAGTTAACCTCAGAGTATAAGGCTAATTATGGCTATGCGATTAATAACCTGATGGTTTCTTACTATCAGATCGGAGATTATAAAGAAGCGTTGAACTATACCAACGCCGTGAAAAACTACGAGAAATCTTCGGAAGAGGAAATTGCCAATGCCTACCTGTATGCTGGTAAATGTTATGTCAAACAGAATAAGAAGACTGAGGCAATGAAAGAATTTAGCCTCGCAGCCTTGAAGAGCCGTACCGTATTTGGAGCTGAAGCCAAATACAATGTGGCACTGCTCCAGCTGGAAAACAAGCAATATGACGCTTGTATCAAGACAGCCATGGACCTGTCGGACAATTTCTCTTCTTATGAATATTGGGTAGCGAAAAGCTTTATCACCATGGCTGATGCCTATGCAGGTAAGGGAGATACGTTCCAGGCTAAAGCGACATTAGAATCAATTGTGGATAACTACGAGGCGAAAGACGATGTCTTGCCTGCAGCAAAAGAACGTCTAAATAAATTGAACAACAAAAAGAAATAGGATACAATGAAGAAGTTGCAAAATAGAAATGTGAAGAAATATACCTTAGCAGCGCTGTTGATGGGCGTGGGATTGAATTCTTTTGCACAGGAAACGGGCAAAAAGAATGATCCTGAAAAACCGGTCACTATTGATTCTTTTGATGTTGTTCGCGATTACAAGCCGATCCTTGCTGATGCGGTAAAAATTCGTCGTAGCCCTGATATGACCAACAAGCGGGAGTACCAGCCCAAATTGTCTTATGGTAATATCATGGATAAGAAATTGGACATTAATACAGGTCTGAAGCAGCTGAATGTGCAGGAGATCCCTTTCGTACAGCCTTTTGAACAGAGCAGTAACTACGTCAAATTTGGTATTGGTAACTACAATTCGATCCTGGGCGAAGCTTACCTGGCGTCCGAGCAATTTGAAAATACACGTTTCGGCTTATTTGCAAAACATCTGAGCCAGAAAGGAAATATCGAAGGGCAGAAGTTCAGTACACAGGATGTGGGTATTTTCGGGCGTCGTGTGCTCGATGCGGTTACGGTAAAGGGGACAATAGGGTACAACCGTTATGGTACCAATTTTTATGGTCAGACCTTTGATCAGACAGGGCAGACCCTGCTCAATACCGCGCCGGATAAACAAACCTTTACCGATATTTACTTAAATGGCGAACTGTCCAGTAATGCCGATCCGAAAAATGAGCAGGCCATGAGCTATTCGGCAAAGGTCGATGGTTACCTGTTCAAAGATGCTTATCAAGCAAAGGAGAATTCAATCGCGTTATCAGGATACTTAAATAAGCGGATGAGCGCATTTAATGTTGGGGCGAATGTGAGTGTCAACATGAATAATGTGACCAATGAAAATGATACCGCCAACGTAAAGAACAACCTTTTGTTGCTCAATCCCTATATCCGCTTTAAGGGTGATAATTATAACGTGACTCTTGGAGCCAATCTGACTTCGGAGTTTGGAGACGAATCCCGTTTCAATGTATTTCCATCTGTGGAGGCAGATTTTTCTTTGGCGCCAGAATACATCTCTTTATTCGCCGGCGTGAATGGGAATGTTAGACAGGCCTCTTTCCGTAATTTTGCGAAGGAGAACCCATACCTGGCACCTAATGTGCGGATCGCCAACTCAATAGAAAAACTTCATGTATATGGTGGACTGAAAGGAAATGCAGGCGCTACATTTGGGTATAAAGTGAAAGTCTTCTACAAGCAGATCGAAGGATTGCCCTTGTTTAAGAACAGTGCGTTCGGTGGCAGTCAGGAGGGCTATATCCCGTGGGCTTTTGATGTGGTGTATGATGGGATGATCAATAAAGCAAAACACATGGGCTTGGAAGCGGAGATCAATGTACGTCTTTCGCAGCTGGTTAATCTAGGTGGTAAAGTGTATATTGATGATTATAATCTGAGTGACGAGGAGGAAGCCTGGGGCTTACCTAAATTTAGGTTGCAGGCCAATGCACGTTTCAATATTTCGGACAAGTTTTTTGTGGATGCCGAGCTTTCGAGCCAGGGCAATACCTACGCGTATGTGTATGACTACGCCGCGGACGGCAGCCGTATCACAGATAGCGGACATAAGGTAACAATAACGTCTTTTGCTGATTTAAGTGCCGGCGCTGAATACCGGATCAAAAAGCAATTCGGTGTCTTCGTCAAGGCAAATAACATTTTCGGAAAGGAATACGAACGTTATATGTATTATCCAAGACTGGGCTTCAATGTAATTGGCGGTCTTAATTATTCTTTTTAACGAATTAAGATTATAAATTTGCATTTTAAATTGTAGAACAATGAATCTAGGCAAAAACATCAATAGTTTATTAAGACGCTATGCGGAAGTATACGTGCCGGGAATAGGTGTGTTCAAAAGAATCCATTCGCCTGCGCAGTTTGATAAACAGAACAATGTGTTTTTGCCACCTATCTCGTATGTGGAGCTCGACTACTCTGCACAGCATGGCTTCAATATGGTCCATTACATCCAACAGCAGGAAAACCTGGGGTTGGGACAGGCACAGCAGATTGTGGATGAAGCTGTCGCTGCGTTGCGTGACGAGCTGGGGCAGTTTGGACAGGCAAAACTGGATGATCTGGGACTTCTGATCAGTTATGGTACCAGTTTGGTGTTTAAGCCGCTGGATCTCTCAGGTTTCAATTTTCAGCCTGTGGTGAATCTGGCCGGACCTGATATTGAGACGGTTATTCCGGCTCTTGAGGAAGAGCATGTCGCCTCAACGGATACACAAGACGGAGAACGGGAGGTAGAGCCAGAATCTACCGAATCGGAAGACACCGGTATTGATCCGCAGCCCTTAACGGCTGAAGGCAACGCGGAGGTAGCCGAGCAATCGCCTGCTGCCGATGACGATGCGGTTGCGGAGTCTGATGAACCAGCGGATGTAATCGTGGAGACGGCTACAACCGAACCTGCCGTCGTGGAGCTGGAGGATAGTGTTGCACAACAGGCTAATGACACAACGGGGGAGCTGAGAAAGGAGCAGGGAGCAATTGCAACCGCAAATGCTGCATACACGCCCAACATATATGAGGAGGAACCGCGCAACTCGAATGCGATCTGGTATTGGCTCACTGCTGCCATTGTGCTGGTCATGCTGGTTGTCGGGGTGCTTTATACGAATCCGGGACTAAAACACACACTATTGGGCGGCCCAACGCCTGCAAAAGCTACTGCGGACAGCATTGGCCAAAAGCGCAATGCGACCGTTCTGGATTCTGCATCGCAGGTGCTGGCGACGGATAGCCTAAAACAAACCGACTCCCTGGTTAGCGCTGCCGCTGATTCCGCGAAGACCGCTACTGGTACGGTATCGGCCAGCAAAACAGTGGATAAACCGACCGTACTTCAGGCAGATCCGGTAATTAAAGAATCCATACCGCTTGCACAGCCAAAATATCAGCTGGTCATTGGCTCCGCCAAGACCATGGTCCAAGCTGAACAAGAAGCCAAGCGACTCCGTGAGATGGGGTATAAAACAGCGCGTGCCGTGGAAGGAAAAACAAAAAAGAGTAGAAAAAAAGTCATCTTGAATGCGTACATGACCAAGGAGGAGGCTGACCTCGCCCGTAAATCTGTCGAGAAGAAAATCAAAGATGCCTGGGTAGAAACATTATAGAACTTATATAAAACTATTAATAATTATGTCATTAGTACAGGATACAGCAAGGACTGCTGTGGATACGTTTAATCAAGCTGCGCAACAACCATTACCTGCCGCCGCAAGTACAGAAAACATGAGTTTGATCGATATGATGATCAAGGGGGGATGGATTATGATCCCGATACTTTTATTGTTTTTCATTGGATTAGTCATCTTTTTTGAGCGCTATCTGACTATTCGCCGCGCTGCAAAATACGATAACAGTCTGATGTCCCAGATCAAAGCAAACGTACTGTCGGGCAACCTGGACTCTGCCTTGGCTGTCTGCCGTTCGAGCAATTCAGCATTGGGACGGATGTTGCAAAAGGGCTTGCTGCGTGTGGGCAGACCGATCAAAGATATTGAGGGAGCCATCGAGAACGTCGGCAAATTGGAAGTTGCCAAATTGGAGAAAAATATCAACATCTTGGGTATTATTGCGGGTATCGCTCCGATGCTCGGCTTCGTGGGTACCATTTTTGGGGTAATTAAAATTTTCCATGAAGTAGAGCTGGCAGGCGGTATCGATATCGCATCGGTATCCGGAGGTCTATATGTAAAAATGGTGTCTTCGGCTTCTGGTCTTGCCGTAGGTATCCTGGCATATCTGGGCTATCATATTTTAAATATGATGGTCGAGCGTTTGATTTTACGTATGGAAACTGATGCAGTAGAATTTATTGATTTATTGGATGAACCCGGAAGATAATGAATTTACGAAGTAGAAAAAATAAACCATCTGCGGAGGTACACACGTCGGCGTTAAATGACATCATGTTTTTCCTGATGTTGTTTTTCCTGCTGGCTTCCGCTGTGTCAAACCCTCAGGTGGTCAAACTATTGTTGCCAAAGTCCAGTGCCGGTGAGCAGTCGGTTGCAAAAAAGACGATCACGGTATCCATTACTAAAGACCTAGGCTATTTTATTGACAAAACGCCTGTTCCCATTGAGGGCCTGGAAGCGGCTGTACAGGCGCAGATGGCAGGTGGCGAAGAGCTGACAATCATGCTCTATGTCGATAGCACGGTGCCGATTCAGAATGTGATTTCTGTGATGGATGTGGCCAATCGTTTGAAAGTGAAAGTGGTATTGGCAACCGAACCTAAAAAAGATAAGTAACATTAAACTTTTTTGAGGTTTGTTGTTCATAGGTTAATATAGGAGATTTATACAATGAGATACCATCTTCAGCAGGAAGAAAACAACTTCCCCAAAGCCTTGGGATTATCGACATTGGTCATGGCTGCATTGCTCCTGATCGGCTTTTTTGTCGTTTTCAAAGCGCAGGCGCCCGACGAATATGGTATGGGCGGCATGATTGTCAATTATGGTACGGCTCCCGAAGGTATGGGCGATGACTACATGAGTGTCGAGGAGCCGTCCGTGGACCCGAATGCCAATAATGAACGTCCAGACCGAATTGACCCGGTAGAGACACCGACACCTACGCCGACGCAGCAGGTCGCTGAAAAAGTAGTGGCTACGCAGGACATGGAGGAAGCGCCGGCAGTCACAAAGACGGAAAAGAAAGTAGAGTCGAAAGCAACTGAAACAACCAAACAAACTAAAGAAGTAGCTCCACAGGCCAATGCCAAAGCTCTTTTCAAAGGCAATAAGAATAATGGAAAGGGAGCGGGAGACGGCACAGGTACAACTCCGGGAAATCAGGGCTCGAAATTGGGCGACCCTCTAGCCAGTAATTATGGTGAAGGGGGATCTGGATATGGCAATATGATGCTATCGATTGAAAACAGGAGCTTTACGCAGCGACCAAGTATCGACGATAACGGACAGCAGGCGGGAAAAGTAGCCGTCGAATTTAGAGTGAATAAACAGGGCATCATTACCTATGCGCGTGCAGGAGTCAAAGGGACGACCATCACGGATCCCTCACTGCTGGAGAAATGTGAACGTGCGGTGCGAGGAGCACGGCTAAATCAATTGCCTAATGCCCCTGACTCCCAAACAGGGCGGATTGTCTTCAATTTTAAATTACGTTAAAAACATTCAGATGAATGCTTATAAAGAGGCAATCGAGTATCTTTATACTCGATTGCCTATGTTTACAAGGGATGGTGCCTCAGCCTTTAAAAAAGACCTTGACAATACCATCCGATTATGTGATGCGCTCGGTAACCCGCAGCAAAAATTCAAAACGATACATATTGCCGGAACCAATGGCAAAGGATCCACCTCCCATATGCTTGCCGCGATTCTGGCGGAGGCGGGATATAAGACCGGGCTCTATACCTCACCACATCTGCTGGACTTCAGAGAACGTATCCGTGTCAATGGTGTAATGTGCGAGCAGCAATTTGTCGTTGATTTTGTGGAGCAGCACCGGCAGCTGATCGAAGAAGTAAGCCCTTCGTTTTTCGAAATCACGGTAGCTATGGCATTTGATTACTTCGAAAAAAATAAGGTGGATATCGCTGTCATTGAAGTGGGACTAGGGGGCCGGCTGGACAGCACCAATATCATTCGGCCCTTGCTGTCGGTAATCACCAATATTGGCTTTGACCATATGAATATGCTGGGCAATACCTTGACCGAAATTGCAGGCGAAAAAGCGGGTATTATCAAGAGAAATACACCGGTCGTAATCTCGGAATATGCCACCGAGACAGCGCAGGTCTTTCTGGATAAAGCACATGCCGAACAAGCTCCCATTCAGTTTGCTTCTCAGGTTTATCACACGAGGATAAGGTCCGTCGATCAGGATTATCTGGCTATAGATGTCAGCGACCCCAAGGGTACTGAAGACCAATATCTGCTGGATCTTAAGGGCTCCTACCAGGTTAAAAACTTAGCGGGTGTGCTGCTGGCAGTCGATGAACTGCGTAAGCAGGGCTTTCAGATCAGCCCAGAACAGGTGCGAGGCGCGCTGAAGAAAGTGCAGTCGACAACAGGTATCCAGGGACGCTGGCAGCAGCTTTCCAAAAATCCTCTTGTGATCTGCGATACAGGTCATAACGAGGATGGCATTCATGAGGTTTTAAAAAATCTGGAGGCCACACCTTATCAGACGCTGCACTTTGTCATGGGGGCCATGCGGGACAAAGATCTATCTCATATGCTGCCGCATCTACCGAAAGATGCTATATATTATTTTGCTGCGCCGGATATGCCGCGCGCGATGCCTGCAGACCTGCTACGGCGGGAGGCTGCAGTACTTGGCCTTCAGGGCTGGGCTTTCCCGTCTGTCACAGCAGCCTTCAACGCTGCAAAGGTAGCCTACACAACAGGTGACCTCATTTTCGTGGGGGGAAGTAATTTTGTTGTTGCTGAGGTCCTGGCGAAAATCTAATATGAAGGAAAGAGGGCTGCAGTATCCCGGTTTTCAAGACCTCCACTGTAGCCCTCTTTTATTGGAATCACGACATGTTTGTAGGCGTCTATTTTACAAGACCGCTAGATGATGGTTTAATCGTTAACCGTCAATTCTCCACGAATGTCTTTTTCCACCCAGTAAGCGACCTCTTTTTGATCTTCAAGTTCACCCTGTAGGTACATCAGTTTTGTGACTGCGGCTTCAAAGGTGAGGTCGTAGCCGTTGAGCACGCCTATTGCTTTAAGGCCTTGGGAAGTTTCATACCGGCCCAATTCCACTGACCCAACTTTACACTGCGAAATGTTAAGGATATTTTTGCCCTGGTCAATCGCTTCTTTGAGCAGATCCAGAAACCAGCTATCGGTCGTCGTGTTGCCCGAGCCAAAGGTTTCCATTACAATGGAGCGAACATCAGAGTCGAGCACCGCCTTGATGGTCTGCGCTGATATACCCGGAAAGAGTTTTAGTACGGCAACTCGGTTGTCTAATTTGGTATGTAAGATAAATTCTTTGTTGACATTGTTCAGCAGGGCATCCGTGTTGTATTTGAGGTGAATGCCGGCTTCTACCAGAACAGGATAGTTTGGTGACCTAAAGGCCTCGAATTTGGCAGAATTATACTTGAAGGAACGGTTGCCGCGGAATAATTTATTGTCGAAGAGGATACAGACCTCCTGGATAATGGAAACACCGTCCTGCTTTGCCGACGCAATTTCAAGGGCCGTCATCATATTTTCCCGTGCATCGGTGCGGATCTCACCAATAGGCAGCTGGGAGCCTGAGAGGATAACAGGTTTCTGCAGCCCTTCCAGCATAAAACTTAGTACGGAAGCGGTAAAGGCCATTGTATCAGAACCATGCAAAATAACAAAACCATCGTAGTCCTCATAATTATCCTTGATAATCTGGGCCATTTCGATCCAGATCTCCGGCTTCATGTTGGATGAGTCGATGATCGGTTCGAATGAATGTACGGTAAGTTTATAATCCAGCCGGCTTAGATCAGGAAGGTTGCGCTTAATCAGTTCAAAGTCGAAAGGAACGAACGTCCCTGTTTCGTCTTTGACCATCCCTATGGTCCCTCCTGTGTAGATAATAAAGATATTGTGCATGGGTTGTGTAGATTATATACCAAATATACGTTTTGAGTTTTCTGTTGTTATGCTGGCTACCGTGTCCATGGACACAGCATGGAGGTCAGCCACTTTCTGGGCGATATAGACTAAATAGCTGCTTTCGTTTTCCTTGCCGCGATAGGGGACCGGTGCAAGGTAAGGAGCATCCGTTTCCAGCACGATATGTTGCAGGTCGATCTCCCTGACCACATGATCCAGGCCAGCTTTCTTGAAGGTAACAACGCCGCCTATGCCGAGGGCAAAGCCCAGATCAATGGCCAGCTGTGCTTGCTCCAGCGTTCCGGTGAAGCAATGAAGAACGCCAAACAGTCTTTCGTCATGGAGTTTTTCCAAAAGTTCAAATAATTGGGGGAAGGCTTCACGGCAATGGATATCTATCGGTAAATGAAGCTCTTTGGCCCATTGAACCTGGATTCTAAAGGCTTCTTTTTGGATCTCCAGCGTACTCTTGTCCCAGTAAAGATCTAGTCCGATCTCGCCTATGGCATGGACTTTGTTATTTTCCAAGCTCTTTTGGATCGTGTTTAACTCGTTCACATAATTCGCTTTCACATCGCAGGGATGGAGTCCGAGCATGGGAAAGCAGTGTTCGGGATAAGCCGCAACGGTATCAAAAACCGGCTTGATGGAGGCACTATTGACATTGGGCAGGAAAAGGCGCTGTATACCGTTGTCAAAACAGCGCTGTAGATGCTCCTGCAGCTTTGGCGTACCTGCATGGTAATAAATGTGTGTGTGTGTATCTGTAAGCAACATAGTTTTCTGCGTGGAGGCAAAAAGCGGATTAGGGTAACTTTACTTTTTGTTATTCTCGAATCAAGAGGTAGTGTTCATTACCAAAATTTCAATTCGCTCTCCAAAGATAACTTATTAATTAACAAAATGAAAATTAATAACGTATTCTCTTTCTTGTATTGAAGGCGCGTGATGGCGGAAGAGAGAATTCAGAAAAACGCGACGCGGCAAAACATACTGCATGATTTGCTGTTAAACAAGAGAACGGCTGTAGCCCTATTTTTAGAATAAATGGTATAAAATGATGAATAAGAAACTAAGCTTGGGTTTGGTCACCTTAGCATCGGTCATCGGTTTAAATAGCCTGCATGCTCAGTCTTTGATTGACCCATCTGTAAAAGATATTATTCAGAGAGCTTTTCAAACCAACAAGGAGTTGAAACTGAAGACCTATGAGGTGGACAAGGCGCGGCTGGAGGCCGAAGGTGTTAAAGCCAATAAGCTGCCTCATGTCTCGGCACTCGGACTGTATGGTTATGTACATAGCAATGGCAGTGTGGATATCCCCACCGTGAATGTGCCCCTGTTAAACTTGGGGCTATTTGAGGGCGCAACGGGATTCAGCATGCATGGGCAGGCCGCCTACGCCGGTGTTTCGGTGAGACAAATTATCTTTTCAGGATTGCAGATACCCAATGGGATAAAAGCGCTGAAAGAAAAGGCCCTTGCCCAGCAATATCTGGAGTCAGCAAGCCGTGAGACCCTCTCTAAAGATATTATAGCTTCCTTTGACCAGTTGATGCTGCTTGACGAAGTCGATAAGCTGATAGCAGATTCAGAAAAAAGGTTGAAGAAAGAACAGGAAAAAGTCAATAAAGCGATCCAGAACGGTCTGGCCATTCCTTATGACCGTGATAAGCTCAAACTGGCACTGCTCGAACTGGAGGAGAAGAAAGTCGAGGTCGCCGGAAACCGCGACCTTCTATGCCAGAAGATCCAGCAGGAAACCAGTGTTCCGTTTGAGGAGGTAGGGGGCATCCACTATACACTTCAGCCAATTTTCCTGACGGAAATTCCCGACAACGTCGATCAGCGTTCTGAGCTGAAGGCGTTGGAGGCTTCATCCAAAGCGTATGAATATTTATATAAAAAAGAAAAAGGAGGTTCTTTGCCTGCAGTCTTTGCTTTCGGCTCCGCCAATTACCTCAACGTATCTAATTCTAAACTCAGCATAAAGGATCAGCCTCTATTGGGGACGGTGAATCTGCCCCTTAATTCGATCAGAGGTAATCCCAATCTGTTGGTTGGTCTTGGAGTAAAATGGGATCTCTATACAGGGGGAGAACATCAGAACAAGATAAAACAAGTCAAACTGGATCAGACCATCAACGCGACCAAAAAGGAGGATACCGAAGAGAAGCTCAACCTGCTGCTGAGCAAGAACAAGGTGAACTATACAACGGGAAACCAGAAGCTGAAGGTAGGCGAACAGCAGCTGAAAGTTGCCCAAAACAATTTATCCATGGCTGTAAAGCAGTATCAGGCCGGACTGATCGATGTGACCGAACTGCTCGCGACGGAGAATGAGTGGTACAAAGTGAACCTTGGTTATTTCAATAATGTTTTACAGCAGCGGACGGCTGCTGTAGAGCTATTACATACATCCGGAAAATTATTACAAACTATACATGAGTAACATGAAGAATTTATGTGGACTATTATCCGTGCTTATTTTTGTTGCCTGTTCAGAAGAAGTCAAGGAAAAACCGATAGAGGGAAAGGTGGAGCGTGAGCAGGTGTCGGTAGTGACCAAGGTTCCTGGCAAGATTGCCAAGATTTTTGTCGAAGAGGGGGATCTAGTACATGCCGGCGATACCCTGGCGATTTTAAGCATTCCTGAAGTCGATGCAAAAGAAGAGCAGGCAAAAGGCGCACTCCAGTCGGCGGACGCACAATATAATATGGCTGTCAAAGGGGCGACGAAGGGCCAGCTCGTCCAATTGCAGGCAAAAGTGGATGGACTCAAAGAACAGTACGAATTTGCCAGAAAATCAATAGGCCGGCTGGAAGCATTATTGCTGGACAGCCTGATACCGCAACAAAAGTATGATGAGACCTACGCAAAGTATCAGGGTGCGAAAAACCAGTATCTGGCGGCTCAGGCTGAACTGGAAGAAGCACGCAATGGTGCAAGACGTGAACAGCAGATCATGGCGCTCGGACAGAAAGAGCGGGCACTTGGTGCAGTATCTGAAGTCAATGTGGCTGCGCAGGAAAAATATGTCATAGCGCCACAGGACATGAGCGTGGAGACGATCAACCTGAAGACAGGCGAACTGGCAATGGCGGGCTACCCCATTATCAATGGTTATCTCGACCGTTCTACATATTTTAGATTCACCTTGCCCGAAAATCAGATCGGAAACTTGCAAAAGGGCGGAGCAGTAGAGGTAGAGATACCTTATCTAAACCACAAAAAAGTCAGCGCGAAAGTAGTGAGCATAAAAGCCCTGAATGCGTACGCCAACATTGCTTCAGCTTATCCGGATTTCGATCCGCAGCTCGCCGTATTTGAATTAAAAGTCGTACCGGAGGATGCCGCCGGTACGAAGGATTTGCTAACCAAAACGCTGGTGATTCTCCATGCGAATTAAACCGTCAGGATGTGAAAAGATTTTTAGCATTGTTACAGCGTGAATTTCGCCTGTTTTTCAACAATAAGGTGCTGCTGATGCTTTTTCTGGGCGCTCCTGTACTGTATGGGATTCTTGTAGGACATGTCTATCAGCAAGGGAAGGTGACCGAAATGCCCGTTGTGGTGGTCGATGAAGACAATAGCCCCTTGAGTAGTTCGTTTATTGATATGCTATCGGACAACGAGAGTATTCGGGTGGCAAAAGTGTTGCCGTCATTATTTGATTCAAAAGATGTGGCAATTCAATTCGATGCCACGACCATTGTCCATATCCCCCGTGGTTTTGCTTCAGGAGTGCAGCAAAGCCGCCTGCCCGAAATCACTGTCTTTGTGGATGGCGCAAATACGCTGACTTCCAATACCGCGCTAATGGCTGTCAACGTATGTGCCATGACGCTCAAAGCTGGTATACAGATCCAGTCACAGATGAAAAGGGGAGTGCCCGCAAAAATTGCAGCGCAGCAATACGAACCTTTTAAGACGACCATCATCAAGCAGAATATCCGCAGTGGCAACTATCTTTATTTCATGTTGCCCGGCGTCCTGATTACCGTCCTGCAACAGGTCCTGCTGCTGGGCCTGGCCTTGTCGTTTTCCTCGGAATTCGAAAACAATACCTTTCCTGATCTGGTCAACAAAGTGTCGAATCCAATTGGGCTTATTTGGGTCAAAATATTGCCCTATGTATTGATGTCGATCGGTATCCTGTTGTTGTACTGGGGATTTGGAAAGTACTATCACATGCCACTGCATGCCGATTTTGGCCGCTTTATACTTTGTACGACGGTGTTTCTGCTAGCGGTATGCTTTATCGGGGTATTGGTCAGCATCGTATTGCCATCGCAGTTAAAGTCGACTGAAGTGCTGATGGTGATCGCGACACCTGCTTTCATTCTGAGCGGCTTCACCTGGCCATCGAGCTTGATGCCGGGATGGATACAAGCCATAGCGAATGTTATTCCGTCTACGCATTATCTCCGCATATTTAGGCTGATGTTTATTCAGCATGCCGAAAATTATCATACGGATAAAGCACTTCTGGCATTGACCATTATTATGACGCTATCTTTTGTGCTGGCCCTTATCGTGCTGTGGATAAAAATTAGGAAGATGAAGCAGGCTGCCAAGCAAACGAAAAGCTGAGGTGAGGAGCACCTTTAAAAACGAAGCGCCGTTTCGTGAAATGAAACGGCGCTTTTGTATAAAGTCTTTCGAAAACCTGTTGTTTATTTTTTAGCAGGTGCTTTAGTTGCAGGAGCAGCTGTTGCAGGTGCTGTAGTACCCGGAGCCGCTGGAGTTGTTGCTGCTGGAGCTGGAACTTTTCCCGGTTTGATATCCAATACCTCAACTTCGAATACAAGTGGAGCATAAGGCGGAATTTTACCTGATGGACGATCACCGTAAGCCAAAGAAGATGGAATGACCAACGTAGCTTTGGTGCCTTTGTTGAATAGCTGGAATGCTTCAGTCCATCCTGGGATAACACCATCAACACCTAACTGGAATTTCAATGCTTCGTAAGGACGTTGTGGCATGAAAATCTTCTCTTTCTTCGCAATATCCGGAAGGTTGGTATCAAAGACAACGCCGGTAGTCAATGAACCTACGTAGTTTACCTGAAGAGAGTCTCCTACTTTGGCATTGGCGCCTGTTCCCGGCTTGGTGATAATATATTGAAGACCTGAAGCCGTTTTTGTTGTTTTTAAGTTTTTGTCTTTAATGTATTTCTCGATTTTTGCAGGTTCAGCAGCCTTATGTTTGTTTAACTGCTCCTCAAAATATTTTTGAACTTGTTCACCCAGTTGCTGATCTGTCAATTTGCCCTTTTTGAAGTGTTTTTGAACTTTGATCGAATAGATGATGTATTTGTCCGCAAATTCAGGCTTTGGCTGATGTGTTTTTGCTGCTACGGAATCCAGATTAATTTTGAATACCAAGCTATCGCCTTCACCGACATATTTGAACAAGCCTGTTGGATCACCTGGGTTTTTGGCGATGATACTATCTGCATATAATTGAACGATCTGGGGGATACCCATATCGAAAGTACTTTGCAATACAGAATCTCTATCTGATTTGACGATCATGTCCACGGAAAGTAAATCGCCGGATACTGCTTTCTCTTTTGCCTTGTCATCCACGATTTTATACTCAAGACCACCTTCAGCCTTTTTAAAATTTTGGCATGACGTCATCAAAAGACCGGCAGCCGTGAAAAATAGAATTGCTTTCTTCATTTTCTAATGTATGTTACGATATCTTATTTTGTTAATATTTCTTTATAAATTGGTAAAATCGACTTGAATTTTGCAATCACGGCTTCGAGGCTTTCTTTTGAATTGCCACCGGAAGCGTTGAGATGCCCTCCGCCATTGAAATACAATTTGCAGATCTCATTGCAGGGTACTTCGCCAATCGATCGCAAAGATAGTTTAATTTGTTCACTTCTGTCAATAATTAATGCAGCTAAGCGAATTCCTTTGATGGATAACGCATAATTGACAAGACCTTCAGTATCTCCGGTGATTACCTGAAACTGCTGGAGGTCTTCTTTGGTGACATGGATGATGGCTGCATTGTATGGATGGATTACTTCGAGGCGGTTGAGCAGACAGAATCCGAGAAATTTAAGCCGATTTTCCGACGAACTGTTATAGATCTCTTCATGGATGGCCCAGTTTTGTGCCCCACAGTCGATTAATGAGGCAATGATCCGATGGATTTCGGATGTGGTGGAGCGGAATCGGAAAGATCCGGTGTCAGTCATAATCCCGGTATATAGACAGGTCGCCATGTCGGCGCTGATATGTTCTGCATCCTGCATCTCGTCTACCAAGAAGCGGTAGATCAATTGTGCTGTTGCAGCGGCTGTCGGATCCCAGTAGGCATAGTCTTCAAAACCTTCTGGATCAAGATGATGGTCGATCATGCATTTGATTCCTCTCGCCTGTCGGATAGGCTCTCCCATTTCCTGAATGCGGCCGAGGCCATTGAAGTCCAAGCAGAACAGCAGGTCCGCGTCAGCAATCTGCCGGTCGTGTAAAGGAATATCCTGTGTATAGATCTGTACATTATCCAGACCCGGTAGCCAATCCAAAAAAGCGGGAAAGTCAGAGGGTACAATTAAATTAACGCGATGTCCTTTTGCAGTAAGCCAGAAATACAATCCCAACGAGGAGCCCAAAGCATCCCCATCTGGTTTGTAATGGGTTGTGATTACAATCTGCTTTGGCTCAGCCAATATTCTTTTTAATTCTTCGGATTTCAGCATAGTCATATTAAGTCTGCAAACCTACTATAAAAAAATTAGATTAAACAAATTTTTTATAAACATCTTTTGCACGCTGCTCTGTGGTATATGTGGTTTAAAATTTTGATTTTCAAGTTTTTAAAATTTATATACATATACCTTAAAATCCCGCTTCATACAGATGAGATAGTTGGCATTGTCGCCGTAGTTAATCGGTCCATAGTAGAACTTCGAAAAGCCTTCCATCGGGAAACCTTCCTGAACCAGCCCGTCAGATCCGAAGACATAGATCATGCGGTTGTCGGTGCCGACACCAAGTACATCCGATTTACCGATACGCTTAAAGAAGAGCGGCCTGTTGCTGACGTCATCAATAAATTTATATTCGAAATAGGAAGAAGAGTCCCGCGAACTATAGCTGTTTAATTTATTATTCGATAAGATAACAAAATCCCGGTCTGCCCCGCCACTGATATCTTCAAAATTGAAGAATACATCTTTACTCCAGTCGCCCAGTCTAATTTTTTTTGCCTCGCCCTCGAATGGTACTTTAAAGACATGGCCTTTATTGTCGGCGACATACACAAAAGAATTTTTTTCGTCGGAGGCAGCCACGAGCCCAATCGGATTCTTGACGCTCTCACCATCGGTATCCAATGTCTTTTTACGGATTATTTTTCCATTCTGGTCAAAGAAGTAAATAGACGCAGTACTCGTCCCTGCGATGAGGTAGTTGGTCTGGCCTAAAGTGGTTGTTTTTAAGTCGAAAAGGATCCGGCTGTCGACAGTATTGTTTTCAAAGTCTTCTACCCGCTTTCCTTCCAGGGTATAAGCCAGGATACGGTCAGTCGCAGGAATGTAGATCCGTTGTTCTTTATTGAAATTGGAGACGGTGGCACCATAGCTTGCTTGATAAGGCAATGCGACAGAAAAGCCGCTCAGGTTTTTTCCGTCCGGCATAAAGCGATAGAGCCGGTTTTTAGTCACGGCAAGGATACTGAGGTCCTGCAGCTGGATGGGTTCTCCCAAGATCTCTCCCTGAAACAGGTTTTGCCATAGTTCTTTGCCGTCCGGTGAAAAGGCATGTACAGTGTGATCCTGTTCCTGGAGCAGGATAAACTTGTTTTTGCCATCCTGATCCAGAATCCATGGCTTGTTGATGAGCCGGTTTTCAAGCTGTACGCTCCACTCGGGTTTGCCGCCGAGCCGGGTGTCGCTTTTATAAAGTGCATATAGACTGGAGGTAAAAGTGCCTTGATTGCCACTTAACTGATAAGACCAGGAGTAGAAATTCTGGAAACCAAATTGCTCGTCATCCTTAAAATTTGTGGCATATGCTGTTTTTAGATTGTCCAAGATGTTGCTTTTGCCGGCCTTCGGTTCTAAATAAAACGTCACATTGCTGCGGCTGCTCTGCAATGCCGCATGGTTCTTGAATATAGCCGTACCAGAAAGGAACTGCTTCTCGCGGAAGGATTCACGATAATCCCTCAGTATTCCTGTTCGGCTGGCGACGACCATAATGTTGTCCACAATGGTAAAATAGGGCCTGTTAAAGTTTTTGAAAGGCTGGCCAAAAGAGGCGTATAACAAGTTGGAATATTTAAACTGGTAAATGGAATCGCCGACCGATGAACTGAATTTTTTGAAGTGGTCTGCAAATAAGCTGGAATCGGAAATACTGATCAAACCGAGTACATCCTGATTGTCCAATTCAGCCAGTGCGAACTCGTCGTTAAACAGTGGTGTGACGATACTGTCGAAAGACATTTTCGTATCCTCTTCGAGGTTTTTTATGCTCTTGCTCAGGCGGTCATATTCTTTCTGCTGTATGAATAGCTCTTTCAGCCCCGCACGGAAGCTTTGAGCGTCCGATATGCTGAAATCGATGTACGAGGCTGCATTTTTAGGAAGGTAGTTGCCTAAAGCCTGGACTTGGGCAGTCTGATGGGCAAACAGCTGTAGATAGCTGTCTTTACTTCCCGTCAGGTCTGTTGCACCCTTAAAGATAAAGGCATCTTTTTTGAAGTTCATATTCCAGGAAGTCTGCCCTTTTAAAGAATCGACTAGATTGAGGTAGCTGCCAAATTTGGACTTCATGAATATGCGGGCTACCTGCGCCAGCTGTTCATTGAAGAAATATAAGCTTAGCGGCGTATTTTTATTGTTGTGGGTGACGAAGAACTCAATCTCTTTGGAGTTTATCTTTTTTACGTTTTTGTCAAATACTTGAGCAAGTACTTTCTTGGAGTAGCTGGCAAAAATAATCTCGTGTGAATAAGCACAATACAGTGTGCTGTCTTTGCTCCCTTGTACCAAGGCATAGAACCGTTGCCCTAAGGTATCCAATGGCTGTACCTGATAACCTTTCCCAGCCTGGGCAATAAGGGTTGCCAATGAGTTGTTGTCGAGACTCTGTCCGACCTGCACGCTATATAGTGGGGTGATCTGGTCCTTCTCCTGATGAAAGGAAAGCAAGATCTGCTGCCCTTCGACAAAAGGAGCAAATTGAGGACTTTGCAGCAGCTCTGATTTCAGTTTTTCCAGATGATCAACATTGGCCTGTCCCAGAATGGCCCGGAACAGTTCATAATCGCTGAATATCGTGTCTACCGTTTGATTGTTGGCAAAAGAAGCAATCGCTAATGTGTTTTCGGGCAGATATTGTAATGCTTTAGAGTCTTGTTTGTTATTTTTATTAAAATCGCCAAAAAGGTAGATCGTGGCTACAATGACGGCGATGAATAGTAGAATGGTGATGATAATTGTTTTTTTCATCAGAGTAAATATTTATGAACGCCATAGAGAAGCCAGAGGCCCTTATATGGATTCGTTACATCCGGGTTGCTTGTGTACGAAACTATCAGGAATCACTTATTGAAATGCAGGATCGCGCGGGGCTCTTTTGACATTGCTTGTGACGACTTAAATCCATGATGGTCCCATATCCAAAAACAAACCTAATAAAAATATGCCGGAAGCAGTAGCGAATCGTTCCAAATAATGCGGGTTTGTAATATAAATTTAACAAAAAATTCCTTATTTCAATCGGTTTTTAATACATTTATCGGAGAAACACGTGTTCAGCATTCACTTTATTATAATGAATAAGAAAATCATTTTAACTGCTTCGCTGTTGGGAGCATTAGCTGTAATATTAGGCGCCTTTGGTGCCCACGGTCTGGAAGGAAAGGTAAGTGCATATCATATTGACACATGGAAGACTGCAAATCAATATCATTTTTATCATACCTTTGCATTGTTGTTTTTATCCACCTTTTCACGTGCAAAAACCTATTCAATAAAGGTTTCCTTTATCGCTTTTCTTATTGGTATCTTCTTTTTCTCGGGCTCTTTATATCTTCTGAGCATCAGAGAGATCACCGGTTTTGGCAATCCGGCAATCTTAGGGCCGATTACTCCTCTGGGCGGCCTGTCATTTATCGTTGGTTGGATCGCCCTGTTTGTGGCGGCTTTAAAAAATAAATCTTAGCGCTGGACGACATATAATCTTTGTGCTTATGAAAGAGCCTTCCGGAACATAAATCGGGAAGGCTCTTGTTGTTTTTTTTGTATTTTTATCGCATAATTTGAAAGTATGTCCGATCCGCAATCTACAATATTTAGTGAAAGAGATACCTTGTTTATTGATGTAGTCTTGCCTTTGGCGCTGGCACGAACGTATACCTACCGTGTTCCCGCGGATTGGAATGACCGTATACAGGTCGGGGTAAGAGTCATTGTGCAGTTTGGGCGAAATAAAATATATTCGGCTGTCGTCAAGTCGATCAGCCATGAAGCACCCCGCCATTACGAGGCGAAATATATTCTGGATATCATTGATGATCAGCCTATCGTCAATCTGGCGCAGTTTAAATTATGGGACTGGCTGGCGGATTATTACATGTGCAGCTTGGGGGAGGTCATGCAGGCCGCTCTGCCTGCGGCATTGAAACTGGCGAGCGAAACCAAGGTTGCCTTATCCATGGCAGCTGACTTTGACCGTACGGCACTTTCGGATAAAGAATATTTGATTATTGAAGCGCTGGAGGTGGCGGGCGAACTCAAAGTCAGTGATATTGTGAAGCTACTGGGACAAAAAACAGTATTTCCAATATTGAAGCAGCTGTTTGATAAGGGTCTCGTCCTTATATCGGAGGAGATTCACGAACGATACAAGCCGAAGACCAAAGCATTTTTACGCCTCGCTCCAGATTTTAGAGATGAGGAGGCCAAGCGGGAACTCTTGGATAGCCTCAACCGTGCGCCAAAGCAGCAGGATGCTGTGCTGGCCTTCATGCAGCTCGTGAAGCGGACGGAAGATATTACGCGCGCAATGCTGGTAGAAGCATCCGGTTGCGGTAATGGCGCAATTACCGCCCTTGTCGATAAGGGCGTTTTCGAAATCAAAGAAAAAGTGGTTTCCCGATTTCAGGGAGAGGATGTGGACCTTGATGCCAACTTTCAGTTTAATGAAAATCAGCAGCGGGCTTATGATGAGATCCAGCAAGCTTTTGAGACGAAGGCTGTGACGCTGCTTCACGGCGTCACAGCCTCCGGCAAAACGCAGATCTATATCCGGCTGATCGAACAGGCAATAGCTTCCGGTAAATCCGCTTTATATCTTTTACCAGAAATTGCATTGACAGCACAGATCACCGCGCGGTTAAAGCTGCATTTTGGAGATAAACTGGGGGTCTATCATTCTAAGTTCAATGACAATGAACGTGCAGAAGTATGGCATAAGGTGATGAAAAATGAGTTTCAGGTTGTTATCGGTGCCCGTTCATCCGTTTTCCTTCCCTTTCAGGATCTCGGCATTATCATTGTCGATGAAGAACATGAGACTTCGTACAAGCAGTTTGATCCTGCGCCGAGGTATCATGCACGGGATACGGCGATCTATCTTGGCTTTTTGCATCAAAGTAAAGTACTGCTGGGGTCGGCAACGCCATCTTTGGAAAGCTACTATAATGCCAAGGCTAAAAAGTACGGGTTCGTGCAGTTGCTCGAAAGGTATGGGAATGCACAGCTGCCCAGTGTAGAGTTAATTAATATCCCAGAAGAAGGGCGTAAGGAAAATATGTTTTCTTATTTCTCCGGCACCTTATTACAGGGGATTGCGGAAGCGGTCAAAAATAAAGAGCAGGTGATCTTATTTCAGAACAGACGTGGACATACCACAATGATTCAGTGCAATACCTGTGGTTTCGTCGCTAAATGCGTGAATTGTGATGTTAGTCTCACCTACCATAAAAGCTCGAATATGATGCACTGTCACTATTGTGGACATGCAGAGCCGCCGCTACGAGTCTGTCCTGCTTGTGGAATGCCGCATATCGAGAGTAAGGGCTTTGGGACCGAACGTGTCGAAGAGGAGCTGGAGCTGCTGATGCCAGACGTCCGAATCGGCCGCCTTGACCTGGATTCAACGAAAGGTAAATACGGTTTTGACAAGATCATCACTGCTTTTGATGAGCACGAATTTGATGTATTGATCGGTACTCAGATGGTTGCCAAAGGACTGGATTTCGGGCGTGTGAGCCTGATCGGAGTGATCAATGCCGATACCATTATTAATTTTCCCGATTTTAGGTCTTACGAACGCGCTTTTTCGCTGTTTTCTCAGGTAGCTGGACGCGCAGGCCGTAGGGAAGGCGGCGGGAGGGTCATCATTCAAAGCTACACTACCAAACATAGAGTGCTGGAGCAGGTGGTCAGCAACGACTACGAAGGTATGTTTATGACCGAGATCACAGAACGCAAAAACTATTTCTATCCACCATTCTATCGCTTGATCCGTATTGATATCAAGCATAATGATTTCCAGAAATGTTATGATGCTGCCAATCGTTTTGCGCTTGCACTGCGACAACAGCTCGGCACACGGGTATTGGGGCCTGAGCCGCCACTGGTCTCCCGTGTCCGCAACAATTTTATCCAGACCATCACCCTAAAAATTGAACGGACCAACATCAGTATTGTGAAGGTGAAGGAACTGATCCGGTCGGCCGTTCTGGATTTTGAAATCGATAAGGCCAATACCGGTGTGCGGATACAGCTGGATGTTGACCCGTATTAAACGATTAACGGCGACAATTTTTGGCCATTGGACAACAGGCAGTCAGAACAGTGAGCCACAAATATGCAGCACGACAGATGCCTGCGAGATGGTCATAAATATCAAAAAACAGACAGATCCAAATAAATTGTCGATTATTAAACTGCAATTATATTGCATATGAAACGCAATTTATCTAAGTTTGAAACATCATGGCGTATAAGTTTATTGATAATTACCGGGAAAAAGGAGCCCGAAAGAAGCTGGTTGAGCATCTGAAGGGACGGGGGATTGAAGATCAGAGAGTCCTGGATGCGATTGGAAAGGTGCCGCGTCATTTTTTCTTTGACGAGACTTTTTGGAACCAGGCTTATCGGGACATTGCGTTTCCGATTGGTGACGGACAGACGATCTCGCAGCCCTATACTGTTGCTTATCAATCGGAATTGCTCCACGTAAAAAAGGGAGATAAAGTGCTGGAGATTGGCACAGGATCGGGGTACCAAACTTGTATCCTGCTAGAGCTTGGGGCCGAGGTATATACAATAGAAAGGCAGGAAAATCTCTACAACAGGACTATTCAGGTGCTTCCTTACATGGGATATCATGCGCATTTCTTTTTGGGTGATGGCTCAAAAGGGATCGAAGAACACGCACCATATGACAAGATTATCGTGACTGCCGGGGCTCCCTACGTACCTGAAATTATGCTGAAGCAGTTAAAGATGGGCGGTATTTTTGTGATACCGGTAGGCGATGAGAAGTCACAGAAAATGATGACCATAATCCGCGTGGGAGAAAATGAGTTTGACCGGATTGAATTGGATACTTTCCGCTTTGTACCCTTGGTTGGCGATCAGGCCTGGTAAGGGAAGCCGACACCCTATATAATTTTACAGATGAGTTCAATCGATACAATATACGAGCAGAAGCACAAGGAGATGACGTCGGTGGTTGCCGGCTTAACCAAAACGGTAAATCGCATTAATCTGTCCCGGCTCATGGTTATCCTGATCGGGGGTGCCATCTTATTCTACATATTTCAGTTGCAGAGCCTTGTGTTGGTTTTTGTCTGTTTTTTTTCCTTATTGTTTTTATTTGCTTATCTGGTCCGGAGACAGAGCCAGCTTGAGCTTCAGAAAACCTATTTTGAAGCCTACCTGCAAATATTGTCCAATGAACGGAAAATCGTTGCCGGAGGTCCCAATATCTATGCGCATGGCGAGCAGTTTGTCGACGGGAATCATCCTTATAGTTCCGATCTGGATGTTTTTGGTTCCTACTCATTATTTGCACAGTTAAATCGTTCGACTACACAGCAGGGGATCGATTTGCTTGCGACCTGGCTCAATGCTCCCCTGGACAAAAAACGAATCTTGAGTAATCAGGAAGCGTCCGGTGAACTGGCACAACAAACGGAATGGGGCTGGGATTTTCAGGCCAAACTGCTGAGTAATCTGCATCGAAAGGTCGATATTAAAGCGTTTTTGTCCCGTTATTTCCAAGAGGGCAATTTCCGATTTGGTAATGGCTTTATGCGTTTGTATATCCATGCTGGGCCTATTTTATTGCTGCTTGCATTTGTGGGAAGTTTTTTTTTCTCAAAAATGGCGGCTATTGCGATTATTCTGGGATTATTTCATATTCTTTGGCCCTTGGCCAAATCAGGTCGTGTGGCTTTGTTTTCCTCCCGTATTGATAAGATAGGGGCCGTTTTGGGTTCCTACGCAGATGCCATACGCTCCATCGAGAGTCAGGCATGGATGTCTCCCGCAATGCAGGAGATAGCGGGCAAGCTAACGAAGGGCGACCGTGACGAACCGATCTCAGAGGCCTTTAAGAGGCTGGCCGGTCTAATCAATAATCTGGATGCCAGAAATAATGTGTTTGTTGGCTTATTTTTGAATCTCTTTTTGCTGTGGGATTTTCGGCAGGTACTCGCTATTATCAAGTGGAAGAAAACGTATGAGCAGTATATTTTGAGTGCCTTTGATACGTTGGCGGAGGTTGAGGCAATCAATAGTCTTGCAGTTTGGAAACGGAATCATCCCGACTACGCGTACCCAGTACTATTGGACGATCCGCTTAACGATAAAATGGAAGCCGCGGGTATCTACCATCCGCTTATCCCCGCTGGCCAGGCAGTGGCAAATGATTATACAAATAACGATCATCGCATCGCCCTGGTGACGGGCTCTAACATGGCCGGCAAAAGCACCTTTTTGCGGACCGTCGGTATCAATGCCGTTCTGGCCTATGCGGGAGCAGCCGTTGCTGCAAGGACCTTTCGTCTTCCTATTTACAATCTGATATCTTATATGCGGATCAAAGACAATTTAAATGAAAGCACATCGACATTTAAGGCAGAACTAAATCGGGTCAAATATATTCTGGATGTCGTTGCGGCCGATTCAAGCAGTTTCTTTTTGATCGATGAGATGTTACGGGGCACCAACTCCGTGGATAAATATTTGGGATCGCGTGCTATCATCAGGCAGCTGGCGCGTGTCGCAGGTAAAGGTATGGTAGCCACACATGATCTGCAGCTGTCCAGCCTGGAAGAGGAATTATCCGGAACAATCAAAAATTATCATTTTGATATCCGTGTGGATGAAGGGCAGATGTTGTTTGACTATAAGCTGAAGGGCGGCGAGTGCAAAATATTCAATGCGTCGTTATTACTGAAGGGCATTGGGATAGACATTGAGGACAATATATAATTAAGAGAAATAAATGACTTTACAAGAACGTATTGATCTATCGGAGACACGAGTCTGCAATACGGTATTCCCGTTTTTGACCAATCATCATGATACCTTGTTTGGGGGGAAGGCCATGTCAATAATGGATGAGGTGTCCTTTATGGCCGCAACGCGGTTTTGCCGAAAAACGCTGGTCACGGTGTCGACGGATCGCATCGATTTTAACAAAGCTATCCCGTCGGGCAGTATTATTGAGGCTATTGCCCGGGTTCAGAATGTGGGGCGTACCAGCTTGAAAGTGAAAGTGGAAATCTACTTGGAGCATATGTATAAAGAGGGGCGTGAGCTCGCTATTGAAGGCGTGTTCACTTTCGTTGCGCTTGGCGAGAACAAACAGCCAATTCCGGTATTGGAAGGCCTGGATATTGATTAGCTTTCCTGCAGTGCGTGCTGTTGACACAGTGCAGGAAAACTAACCATCAGTTAGAATTTCATAACCCGGTCAAGTTCTCGCTTGACGTCTCTCTCTTTAATGGTTTCCCGCTTATCGAAGTCTTTTTTACCTTGTGCTAATGCAATTTCGACCTTCGCAAAACCGCGGGAACTGATAAAAATCCGTAAGGGGACGATGGTAAAACCCCGTTCTTCACCTTTTTCTTTTAGTTTTTTCAGCTCTTTTTTAGTCAACAGAAGCTGACGGTCCCGTTTTGCTTCATGGTTATAGAATGAGCCCATGCTGTATTCGGCGATATGCATGTTACGGATATACAGTCCATCATCGAAAAAGCTGCAAAAACTATCGTTGATATTTGCCTTTCCTTCCCGGATCGATTTGATTTCCGTACCTAATAGACGGATGCCAGCCACGTACTTATCCAGTAGTTGGTATTCAAAAGAAGCTTTTTTATTTTTTATATTGATATCTGAAGATAAAGCCATATATTGTTGTATATTAGTAAGTCTATACCATTGCTAGTGCAATGAACCTAAATGTAACTAAGTATAGGATAATTTAAAGTTCGCAAATATAATTATTAAAATTGTCTTATTTTACAGTAGAATTGTGAAGGAAGATGTTAGGGGAGTATTAAAATAAAATTAACAGTTTTGGGCGATGTGTTAAAAATATGACTAAATTTAAGTGAAAGTCAGATTATGTTTTCGTATGTTTGCAACGTTTTTTGGAATTATTGTGAATATATACAACGTAGAATTTCAACTTACATTGTGGATATAGCAGATTTTTATTCGAATGCCGAGTTTTTTATATAAAAGTCCAATTCGAAATTTTGTTTGTTACAATAACATCTAAAAGTTAGAAATAGTTTTAGAAATACCTTTTTATCGCATGAGTAAAGGAAAGTTAGGCGAAAAGATATCGCAATTTAAGATTGTAGAGGAGTTAAAAGCTAAAGGCTTATATGCCTATTTTAGACCTATTCAATCAAAACAAGATACCGAGGTAAAAATCGATGGTAGACGTGTATTGATGTTTGGTTCTAACTCTTATTTGGGGTTGACGACCGATATACGTATTATCAAAGCAGCGCAAGATGCTTTGGAAAAGTATGGAACAGGATGTGCTGGATCGCGTTTCTTAAACGGTACGTTGGATATTCACGTGGAGCTGGAAGAAAAATTGTCTGCTTACGTAGGTAAGGAAGCTGCCATTCTTTTTAGCACGGGATTCCAATCCAATCTTGGGCCGCTTTCCTGTCTGATGGGACGAAACGATTATATTTTGTTAGATGAACGCGATCATGCTTCGATCATCGATGGTAGTCGTCTGTCTTTTGCGAAAGTAATTAAATATGGTCACAACAATATGGAGGACCTGCGTGCCAAATTATCGCGTTTGCCGGAGGAAAGTGCCAAATTAATCTGTACCGACGGTATCTTTAGTATGGAAGGTGATATTGTTAACTTGCCGGAACTGACCTCAATTGCCAATGAGTTTGATGCTGCTGTAATGGTTGATGATGCACATAGCCTGGGTGTTATTGGACATAAAGGAGCAGGTACAGCGTCTCATTTTGGTCTTAACGAAGAGGTCGATCTGATCATGGGTACCTTCAGTAAGTCCTTGGCTTCCTTGGGTGGTTTTGTTGCCGGAGATGCCGATGTAATCGATTTCTTGAAACATAATGCCCGTTCTGTGATGTTTAGTGCCTCCATGACCCCCGCTTCAGTGGCCTCTACCTTAAAGGCCTTGGAAATTATCCAAACAGAGCCTGAACATATCGAAAAGTTATGGAAAAATACGGACTATGCCAAAGCGCAGCTGTTGGATCATGGTTTCGATCTTGGAGCGACGGAAAGCCCGATTTTACCTATATTTATTCGTAGCAATGAAAAAACTTTCTGGGTTACTAAAATGCTTCAGGATGATGGTGTTTTCGTTAATCCAGTAGTGTCTCCGGCGGTTCCTGCCGAGGAGTCCCTGATTCGTTTTTCATTGATGGCAACACATACTTATGATCAGATTGACGAAGCCATTGAGAAGATGGTTAAAGTATTCAAACAAGCTGAAGTTGAAACATTAATATAAAATCTAATCGTATATGATTCAGATTATACCCGTTGAAACAAAGAAACAAAGACGGTTGTTTATTGATTTCCCTCATAGTCTCTATGAGGGAAATCCTAATTATGTACCTGCCTTATTTCTAGAACAAGAAGATTTGCTTTCCCCGAACAAGCATCCTTTTTACAAACACTCTCAAGCCCAACCCTTCCTTGCTTATCGCGATGGTGAAATCGTTGGCCGTATCTGTGCGATATGGAACAACAATCATAACGCGTTCAATCATGTCAATGAGGGACAATGGGGATTTTTTGATTGTATCGACGATCAGGAAGTGGCTGATGCCTTGTTTGACACGGCCGAGAAGTGGGTGAAAGCTAAGGGCGGAGATACAATAGTAGGACCGATCAATCTGTCTACCAATGATACTGTAGGTCTGTTGGTGGAAGGCTTTGACCGCCCCCCGGTAGCGATGATGCCTTATAATTTTCCGTATTATATAAACCTGATCATTGGGGCGGGCTACGCGCAAAAGGTGGACCTCAGGGCGTATCTGGTGATGGAAAATACGGCCAACCAACGTTCGGTCAAGTTGCTGGAGAAACTGGAAGAACGTTTAAAGCGCTCGGGTATTACACTTCGCCAATTTAATGTAAAGGATTTTAAGAACGAGGCGGCCAAAGTCCGGGAGATTTACAATAAAGCCTGGGACAAGAACCTCGGGTTTGTTCCGATGACAGAAGACGAGTTTAATTATACAGCCAAGGACCTGAAGATGATTCTTGACCCGCGTTTCGCCATTCTTGCTGAAAAAGATGGTAAGCTGGTGGGCTTTGGTTTGGGTGTGCCGGATATTAATCAGATTCTTATTAAAATAAAGAGAGGACGCTTGCTCCCCACGGGAATTTTTAAACTTCTGTTTGGCATGAAGAAAATCAACCTGTTGCGTGTGTTGATGTTAGGCGTACTGGAAGATTACCGTAAACTGGGGATAGAGGCCTGTTTATATGGTCGAATCATTAAAAATGCTAACGGCTCAAATATAAAAGGAGCCGAATGTTCGTGGATGCTGGATCATAACTACATGATGAACCATGCCATAGAACAAATTAATGGAGAGTTGTACAAACGGTATCGTTTGTACCAGAAATCATTATGATAGAAAAGATATTAATCACTGGAGCGAGTGGTTTTGTAGGTTATCATTTGACTAGGGCAGCGAAAGAGGCAGGGCTGGAAGTTCACGCTGCAGTACGTAAGTCAAGTGATGTGTCGGAAATTAGCTCTGTAGTGGATAAATTTGTTTACCCTGATTTTACGGATGTAGATGCTATCCGCGCCTTGCTGGAATCAGAGCACTATACCTATGTTGTCCATGCGGCAGCCATGACCCGTGCCAAGCGGGAGGAGGATTTGGAACGCGTTAACGTAAACTACACGCGAAACTTGGCTGCTGCCTGCTTTTCACTTCAAAATCCAATCCGCAGATTTGTTTTTGTGAGTAGCTTAGCTGCTATAGGGCCTGTTTCCTATGCCTCAGGTCTAATAGACGAGCATAACCCATATGCTCCAGTGACGGCTTATGGACGCAGCAAAAGAAAGGCCGAGCTAGCTCTAAACGATTTTGACCAGCAGCCATTGACGATTTTGCGTCCAACTGCAGTGTACGGCCCAAGAGAAAAAGATATTTTTATTCTTTTTAAAACGATGAACGGTGGTTTGGACGCCTATGTTGGCAGGTCACCGCAAAAATTGAGTTTTATTTATGTCGCTGATCTGGTGCAGGCCATCCTAAACGCTTGCCGGTTTGATCAGGGAGGGAAGCATGTATACAATCTAAGTGACGGACAGGTGTACGACCGTTATGAAATGGCTAAGATATTCAGGGAGTTCAGTCAGAAGAGAATGCTTCGAATGCATATTCCGTTGGGGATAGTAAAAGCTGTAGCCGTAATGTTCGAGCGCTTATATAAAAATTCAAAGGCAATTCCCGTATTATACCCCGAGCGCTTGAACGAACTTACAGCCGAAAACTGGGGCTGTGATATAGCGTCGGCTCAGCGCCAAATACATTACCGACCTAATTATGATCTGCGAGCGGGCTTAATGGAGACTTTGGTTTGGTATAAACAAAATAAATGGTTATAATCACAGATAATGAGTGAATTTAAAATAAATAAAAAGCTTTTTCAGGACCGGAAAAGAACAAATATCCTGAGTCAGCCTGAACAAAAGCTGATTACTTATCTCGTGCCGAGAATCCCGAATTGGATTACATCAGATGGACTTACAGCAATTGGTTTTCTTGGATCGCTAATCGTTTTAGGAAGCTTCCTGTTGGCTGAATATGTTGATATCCGCTATCTACTTTTAGGGATCCCGGGTTTTTTTGTGCAATGGTTTGGCGATTCGCTGGATGGCCGTATAGCCTTTTATCGCAACAAATCCCGACGTTGGTACGGATTTGCGCTTGATATTGTAATGGACTGGATCAGTACCGTTTTTATCGGTTTAGGCTATGTGCTATACACGACCGGAGATTATAAATATTTAGGATTTGCACTGGTGTCCCTGTACGGCTGGGCGATGATCATCTCTCAGCTCCGGTATAGAATTACCGATAAATACACAATAGACGCAGGTATACTTGGTCCAACTGAAATACGAGTAATTATTTGTCTGGTGATGCTTTTTGAAGTGCTGATGCCTGGCTCCATCAATTGGTGTGTATTGGTCATCTGTATATTGCTCTTTATTATCAATGCAAATGACACACGTCTCCTGCTAAAATTAGGTGACGCAAAGGATAGAGAAGATAAATTGAAAAAACAACAGGAAGAGTCCCGTTAAAAATGTCTTCACGAGCGTTTACTTTTTTTAAAGCACAACTTTCCGCCTTCTTGGGCGGACTGTTTGATTTTGGGGTATATTCGGCCTGTTATAAGCTACTCCATATCAGTGCGCCTTTCTCGAATGCCATTAGCGGAAGTCTGGGCGCAATAGTGAATTTCCTGATCAATCGATATTGGTCCTTTGGAAGTACAAAACATTCTGTGGGTAGCCAATTGTGGAAGTTTATTATCGTCGTCTGTGGAAGCATTGCGCTTAAATCTACGGGTATACATTTTCTGGTTGATGTATATCATGGTAATTTTTTGTTTTCGAAGCTGCTTGTTGAACTTTTGGTCTCCTTAGGTTTTAATTATACCTTACAACGTTTTTGGGTATTTAAAACCGATAGCAAGACATGAAGCTATCCATCCTATTTTAGAATTTTATTCCCCTTTTTGTCCCATCCTTCCTATATCGGATCGATTCTGAGATGTTCTATCCCGTACAGGGGCTGTGTCTCGTAATTTATATGTGAAAAAAACGCTGTTTGATGAGAACGGTTAATTAGTCGGTCACTTATTTATCTGCAATGACTATTTCTGCAATACGAGTGTTGTGTAGCTCCAGTATGTTCATATGAACTGGTTTTCTATTGACGGTGACCAAGTTCCATATTTACCTAGGTATTAGGTATTGCTTAGTTAGGTTTCCCTTAGGTTTAATTTAGCCTGAACCTAATGAAAACCTAAACTAAACCTAAACAAACCCTAAGTAAAACCTATATAAAAGTATATGTTGGCCTCTGCCGAGTTGCCCTTTGGACGTTGGACCGGATATCCGTAGCTGGTCGTGCGCTTCCGGCCTGTTCAGTCCGGGCAGTCAGCAGATCGTGTGTCCGGAGTGCGTGTGTCCGTGCTGCCCCATGTTTTCTCCGGCTGCGGTGCACCGCGGATCCACTGCTGCTCCGCGCCTTATCCGCATCCGGGGCAGGATGACCGTGGAGTGAGAACAGGGCCCTGGGGCGCTGAGAGCGTGCAGGACACGGACTCAACACGGACTCATCACGGAAACAGGGCGGAGCCACCGTGCTGATGGCATGCTGCTGTCCTGCAGTGAGGGTCAAGGATTATCGGAGTATTGCGGGCTCTGGTAACCCGTCTTCAGGATCTGCTCCCCGGGCTCCGGGGGGGGGGGAGGCGTCGCTGTTGGCCATGGTGCCGGAGCAGGCGGTTTGAAAAACAATCGTCCACCTGTCCAGCGGGTTAGGGCAAAAACAGAAAAAATAAGCACAGAAGTCTTGGAAGTTTGTTCAAAAAGTTTCTATCTTTGCACCACTCCGCAAGGGAGGGCGGGCTGCTCCGGAAGAAGCAGCCATGAAAAAAGAAGGGTTCAACGGTAGCTGAACACGGAAACCGGAAAAAGAAAGCCAAAAAAACTTCAGAAAGTTTTTGGAAGTCCGGAAAAGATTCCTACCTTTGCAGTCCCGTCGGAAACGGCGGGGAAACAAAAAAAGATAAAAGAGGGCGCAATGCCATCGGAATACAGCGGATACGGAAGTTGAAGCGCAT
>PJTY01000062.1_pt1 | contig 106545 bp, 111 predicted proteins | sample 1512121 | NCBI WGS metagenome assembly PJTY01 (sample SAMN08177680, study PRJNA422409) | Soil metagenome, whole genome shotgun sequencing project. | isolation source: Soil enriched (2) on filter paper: alkali lignin treatment | place: USA: Madison | collected 2015-01-15
GATCCCGTCCGACTTGCATGTATTAGGCCTGCCGCTAGCGTTCATCCTGAGCCAGGATCAAACTCTCCATTGTAAAATGAAGTTTCTGACTCCGACTATTTATAATAATCAGAATTCTTTTTTAATATCTCTGATCTCGGACCGAATTGAACGGATTGATTGAATCTGTTCCATGACTTCCGACTTTCGTCTGTCTGCCCGTCACGCTACATGATTGTGTGTTATTAAAGAACTTTATGCGCTTCAACTTCCGTATCCGCTGTATTCAGACGGGCATTGCGCCCGTTTTTATCTTTTTTGTTTCCCCGCCGTTTCCGGCGGGACTGCAAAGGTAGGAATCTTTTCCGGACTTCCAAAAACTTTCTGAAGTTTTTTTTTGGCTTTCTTTTTCCGGTTTCCGCGTTCAGCTACCGCTGAACCCTTCTTTTTTCATGGCTGCTTCTTCCGGAGCAGCCCGCCCTCCCTTGCGGAGTGGTGCAAAGATAGAAACTTTTGGAACAAACTTCCAAGCCTTCTGTCCTTATTTTTTCTGTTTTTGCCCTAACCCGCTGGACAGGTGGACGATTGTTTTTGAAACCGCCTGCTCCGGGACCGCAGAACAGGGGCCGGAAGCAAAAATCTCCGCGGAAAGCATCCGGTTAAGCAGAATGCTATCCGGGCCGCAGAGGGCGGGCAGAGCAGCCAATTCCCCGGAAAGATGGACGGACGTGTGAGACGGGGCCTGCTCCAAGGCCGGAAAATCCGGCCCGGGGCATACGGTCTGGACGGAAAGACTTCGGCCGACCGGCAGGCGGACGGGAATCCCGGGACCATGGCCAACAGCGACGCCCCCCGGAGCCCGGGGAACAGATCCTGAAGACGGGTACCAGAGCCCGCAATACTCCGATAATCCTTGGCTCTCACTGCAGGACAGCAGCATGCCATCAGCACGGTGGCTCCGCCCTGTTTCCGTGCTGAGTCTATGATGAGTCCGTGTTGAGTCCGTGTCCTGCACGCTCTCAGCGCCTCCCGGCCCTGTTCTCACTCCACGGTCATCCTGCCCCGGATGCGGATAAGGCGCAGAGCAGCAGTGGATCCGCGGAGCACCGCAGCCGGAGAAAACATGGGGCAGCACGGACACACGCACTCCGGACACACGATCTGCTGACTGTCCGGGACTGAACGGGCCCGAAGCGCTCGACCAGCTACGGATATCCGGTCCAACGTCCAAAGGGCAATTCGGCAGAGGCCAATACATACTTTTATATAGGGTTTACTTAGGGTTTGTTTAGGTTTAGTTTAGGTTTTCATTAGGCTCAGGCTAAACTAAACCTAACGGAAACCTAACTAAGAAATATGTAATATCTAGGTAAATATGGAACTTGGTCACCGTCATTAGAAAATCAGTGCATACAACATACCGGAGAGTGACACGGCAACAAATACTCCGGAATTGTAAGATATACCCGTGATGGGAGCAGAACCTCCTTAGTCCATTATCTTGGCGGTCCCCACCTCGGCGCGGGGTAACGGAAATTACAAAAGAGGTGAAATTTATGACGAGAATGCATTCAAGCCAGTAATATCTTGTCCTGTTATCAATAAATGAATATCATGTGTACCTTCATAGGTGACAACAGATTCAAGGTTCATCATGTGCCGCATAATCGGAAAATCACCAACAATGCCCATCCCACCCAGAATCTGTCTGGATTCCCGTGCAATTTGTAAGGCCATATTCACATTATTTCGTTTCGCCATGGAAATCTGCTGCGGCGTAGCCTTGCCCTCATTCTTCAGTACACCCAAACGCCAGGAAAGCAACTGTGCCTTTGTAATTTCAGTAAGGAATTCGGCAAGCTTTTTCTGCTGCAACTGGAAGCCTCCGATCGGCCGATCAAACTGCTGTCTTTCCAGTGCATATTGGACAGCGGTTTCGTAACAATCTATTGCCGCGCCAATCACACCCCAAGATATTCCATAACGGGCTGAATTCAAACAAGACAACGGCCCGCGCATAGAATTCACCTCTGGTAAGACATTTTCAGCAGGAATGAAAACATCATGAAAAACAAGTTCTCCAGTCTTTGACGCCCGCAAGGACCATTTATGCAAAGTTTCTGGTGTCTCAAAGCCTTCCATACCGCGCTCAACAATGACTCCTCGAACCTTTCCGCTTTCGTCTTTTGCCCAAACCACTGCAATATCGCAAATAGGAGCGTTAGTAATCCACATCTTTGCCCCATTCAATAAAAAACCGCCTTCATAAGACTTTAATTTGGTCTCCATTCCAGCAGGATCGGAACCATGATTAGGTTCAGTCAAGCCAAAGGCGCCAATAAACTCCCCAGAGGCAAGTGGTGGTAAAAATTTACGGCGCTGTGCTTCACTTCCGTAACTGTAAATTGGATACATCACGAGAGACGATTGTACCGACGCAGCCGAACGCACCGCAGAATCTCCAGCCTCCAATTCCTGCATAATCAGACCATAGGAAATCTGGTCCAACCCTGCCCCACCATACTCTGCCGGAATATAAGGGCCTAAGGCACCTATCGATCCAAGCTTTGGCATGAGCCCGTCAATTGCACGATGTTCTTGTGCTGCCTCTTCAATAACAGGCTTTATTTCAGAACGTACAAAATCCCGAACAGTCCGGCGGATCAGTTTATGCTCATCAGACAACAGATCATCTATCTGATAATAATCAATATTAATTTGTCTCATCTTGGTGCGGTTTTTATTTTTTACCCAATAACTAAGATACGATTTTTTTTAATACTGAACAATATTCACATTAATCTTGTTAAACAGAATTTTATTCCCTATATTTACTATATACCACGAACAAAATAAACCTTATAATGAAAAATGAACTCAAAATACTTGGTATATCCACCCAAAACCCGGGATCTTCGACAGGACAGCACTGGTTTTCCGGAGGCAAACTATTTGAATCTTTTTCACCCGTAGATGGCAAGCGTATTGCCTTAGTAACAGGCAGCAGCCGAAAGGATTATGAGCAAGTTGTCAACAGTGCCACAGATGCCTTTAGAACCTGGAGACTTATTCCCGCTCCTAAAAGGGGTGAAATCATACGGCAGCTGGGAGACCGATTACGGCAACTTAAGCCGGCTCTGGGAAAACTGGTCTCTTATGAAATGGGCAAATCCTATCAAGAAGGGATGGGCGAGGTTCAGGAGATGATTGATATCTGTGATTTTGCGCTTGGATTATCCCGTCAGCTTTATGGCAATACCATACATTCGGAACGTCCCGGTCATCGCATGTACGAGCAGTATCATCCGCTGGGAATCGTAGGTATTATTACCGCATTCAATTTTCCGGTTGCTGTATGGGCATGGAATATCGCATTGGCATTGGTCTGTGGAAATACCGTGATTTGGAAACCTAGTGAGAAAACGCCTTTATGTGCCATAGCCTGCCAAAAGCTCCTTGCTGAAATTCTTTACCGGAATGGCCTGCCTGAGGGCATTTCCAGTCTTGTTATTGGTGACAAAGAGATCGGAGAATGGCTATCTGCTGACGTTCGAATCGGTCTAATTTCAGCAACCGGATCAACAAGAATGGGAAAAGAAGTCGCTGTAACCGTTGCTCAGCGACTAGGAAAAACCCTTCTGGAACTAGGAGGCAACAATGCCATCATTGTTACACCGGAAGCGGATCTCAAAATGACTGTCATTGGAGCTGTATTTGGTGCAGTGGGAACCGCTGGGCAACGCTGTACCAGCACGAGGAGACTAATCATCCATGAAAGCATCTATGAAAAAGTGAAGAAACTGTTGACAGAAGCCTATGGCCAACTTAAAATCGGAAATCCTCTGGACACAAACAATCATGTTGGGCCATTGATCGACAAAGCTGCTGTAAATTCATACTTGGACGCATTGGATAAAATCGAAACACAAGGCGGCCAACTTCTGATCAAAGGTAAAGTTCTTGAAGGGGATGGTTATGAAAGTGGCTGCTACGTACAACCTGTTATTGCTGAAGTGGAAAATCATTATGATATCGTACAGCACGAAACGTTTGCGCCAATCCTATATCTTATCAAATACCAAGGAGATATCAGCCAGGCAATCGACCTTCAAAATGGTGTTGCACAAGGCCTCTCTTCTGCGGTGATGACCAACAACTTAAGGGAAGCCGAGCTATTTCTTAGCGCGGCAGGGTCCGACTGTGGCATTGCCAATGTCAATATAGGTACCTCAGGAGCGGAAATCGGAGGGGCATTCGGTGGCGAAAAAGATACAGGTGGCGGCAGAGAATCCGGATCAGATGCCTGGAAAGCGTATATGCGCCGACAGACAAATACCATTAATTACTCGACCGACCTGCCATTGGCACAAGGTATCAAATTCGATTTATAAAACCATTTTATTTAAAATTATGAGCACTGTACATCAACGATTAAGCAAACATATATTGGCAGACGGTTTTCCATTAGTGATGGATATGGAAAAATCGCATGGGTCATATATTGTCGATGAAAACGGCGATGAATACCTTGATATGTTCAGCATGTTTGCCTCCATGGCCGTAGGATACAATCACCCTCATTTGGTTAAACATCGCGACTTTTTAGGAAAAATGGCAGTGAATAAACCTGCAATGTCAGATATCTATCCAAAAGAATTTGCAGACTTTGTGGACACCTTCGGCCGGGTCGCCATCCCAGATGAACTCGCCTATGCCTTCTTCATTTCAGGCGGCACTTTGGCTGTTGAAAATGCCTTGAAAGCAGCTTTTGACTGGAAGACACGACTTAATTTCTCCCAAGGTATACAGAAAGAAGCCCATCAGGTCATACATTTCAGACAGGCATTTCATGGCAGGTCGGGTTATACACTTTCGTTGACCAATACCCATGACCCAAGGAAATATATGTACTTTCCAAAGTTCAACTGGCCGCGGATCACCAATCCCAAGCTAAGTTATCCGCTAACAGCCGAACGCATCAAACAGACAATCGACCTTGAGGAAAAAGCCATAGACGAAATCAACTATGCATTAGAAAGTAACCCACATGACATCGCCTGCATTATTATTGAGCCTATTCAAGGCGAAGGTGGTGATAATCACTTCCGAAAGGAATTTTTGCAGCAACTGCGGAAGATTTGTGACAAACAGCAAATTCTCCTCATCTTTGACGAAGTCCAGACCGGATTGGGCATCACAGGAAAGATGTGGGCATATCAGCATTATGATGTGTTACCAGATGTAATCGCCTTTGGAAAAAAAGCGCAGGTCTGTGGCATATTAGCTAACAAAGAGAAGTTTGACCTGGTAGAACATCATGTGTTCAGAGAATCGAGCCGGATCAACTCTACCTTTGGCGGAGACTTTATGGATATGCTCCGTTTTAAACTAATCTTAGAAGTGATCGAACAGGAAAATTTAGTTTTAAATGCAGCTGAAAAAGGTGAGTATCTTAAGTCTAAACTTGAAGAACTGATGGTAGAAAGACCGCAGCTCTCCAATCTACGGGGAGAAGGACTGTTTGTAGCGCTGGATTTTGAATCCACTGATGCACGCAATGAGTTTATTAAAAAAGCCTACGCCAATAAGCTGATCATGCTGGGCTGTGGTGAACGAAGTATCCGCTTTAGACCCCACCTCAATGTCAGCTTTGAGGATATCGATCGGACAGTCAGCATTATGACGGCCAGTCTATAATCATAGCAATTCCCCGGGACAGTGTCCATTGCGAGTTCACATCCCAGGGAATTGAGTTGTTATGTTTATTGATGGCACACGTTCGGTCGATCCACGTCCACCAGTTCAGAAATGCCGTACTCATCGAAACGGTCCAGTAGCGCATCGGTTCCCTCTTCTAACTTATAATCCATTTCTTCCTTATAAATTGGGATCATTGCGTAGAAATTAATCACGTTGCCATCTTTAGTTTTAAGTTCTAGGAATTCCTCACCGAAACTCAGCATCGGAGGCAATAGCAGCATACAGCCGAATCCGGTATTGGCGATCTCTTCGGCATCTGCTCCATTTGGAATGGTATGGCCATAGCCGAGCCACGTTTTATATTCATGAGGAAACCGTGCCAGCCGTTTTAAAAAGTAAACCGGCCAGTAGTTGTTATCATCCTGAAATTCCTGCTCGCCTATCGCCCAGTCAGCAGGAAGCACAACCATTAGCTCAGCTCGCTCATAACTTTCTTTGTTTTCCAGTTCATCCGGAACATGCATAGGCAAATCACTCATGCCTGAAGTTACCAGAATGTTAAAGGGATAATCTGCACTGGGTTTGATCCAATGCACATCGATATGTACCAGCTCAGAAATGATTTCATGAAAAACCATTTCGGGTGGAGCAATATATTTTGTCAAATGCTCCTCGATTTCCTCCAGATAGACACACTGAATTTCGGGAAAAAGATTCCTCGGATCTTTTTCTTCTTCGGGTTGTTCTTCATAACGATACACCGTAGAACCACCAGCGGTAATTTCCACTTCCTTGTTTTCAGAAGCAGCACTGTCTTCACCGCTCATTAATTTTTTAACTTTATCCCAAAACGACATACTGTGTTAATATATTGGTTGTGTATAAACTGTAGCTTTTTATTCGATAACTGCAACTACAGGCTGCCGAAACCGGGTCTTAACCGGCTTTCCCTTCACCAGAGCTGGCATCCACTGTGGAGACCTGCGCATGGCAGCCAGTACCGCCTTCGCGAACTCCGGACTAATTTTTTCCGGATTTTCGATTTCGATATTGCAGATGGCGCCATCTTCGCAAACGATAAAATTAAGAATCGCAGTCTGCTTTGCCCCATACTTCACATAGGCGACGCTGTCCATCATCATGGCAGTTCTGGTCAAATCGAGGTTATTCTGCAAAAATTTAGACCATGCTGTTAGTCCGCCTTTAAAATATGGAAACTCATCCACTTTCTGAACCAAACTATCCGCGGGTATGTCACGGACAGCCTGAGCATGAACGTGCCAACACGTAAAAACCAGTAGTACAACGGTGGAAAAAATTTTAGAAACCATATTCATACCATTTAACGTGTTTCGATAGCTATTTATTGCATTATCTATGCTTACATCTAATTCAATGGCATATCGAGTTCAGACCTAAAGTTACCCTGTTCATCCACCAGAAAGCTGACCGGCTGTTCGGGATTCTTGATAATCTCAAACAATGTAAGGCCCCAAGGCTTCCAAAAATTCTCCAAAACCTGACCATAAGTTTTGTTCTGCCAGTGATCAAATATGGGTTTCATCGACATGTCAGCTAATGGCATCGGTTCGACATAGACTTTCTGCGGAGTATTTAAGTAGGTGTAATCTGGCAGACGGTTGAATAAATAAGCAGAATAAAAGTACCGTGCACAAAGTTCTTCGAATTGGATAGGGTGTAGGATCTTGCCTTGGATTATTTTCAGGATATCCTCGTGATAGATATTGTTGGTCGCATTGTCCTGAAGACAGGCCACCACAGCGAAATCTTTCATCCGAATGGAAAAAATCAGGGTATTGATCTCGTCTCGGTACATAAACGTATCGGGCGCATTGTTCACAGGGACAACAACCAAAGAGAAAGGCATCGTATTCTCAAATTCCATGGGTGTCACAAGCGACTGCAACATCGCATGCAGGTTTGTAAATCGTTGTGCCAAGGCCTGGGAAAAGTTCATATCCTCACCGGATGCCTGCTGTTGTCGGATCCCCGCCAAGATTTCGTTATAGACTACACCATACATTATTTTGGACATCCATTGAAACAGCAATATCGGGTCAAGTTGCCTAACGGCCTCATATCCCTGCCCGAATGCGTGTTCCACCACGCGTTCCATTTGCTCGATAGCCTCTGCTGCCGCTATGCAACAAGGAAGCTTCAAGGATTTATAGGTGACCAGATTCTCGTCCAGCATCTTAAAAGGCTTATCCTCCAACTGAAAAGATTTCATCATCCATACTGGGAAAACCTGAATAGATTCCTCCTGCGATTGAAGTTTATTGCCCGTCAAAAAACAAATATCTGACTCAAACTGAAATTGTCTGAATGGATTGTACAAAGTTGTCGCCATAATGCCAGCAAAGTTAATACAAATCGAATAGGACACAAGGTATGGATATTCTTATTACGCTATCTTGACCTGTTTATGGAATATATTTTATTTTCAGAAATTTTGAAAATTCAGAACTAAGGATGGCTATCCCACGTTTACTTTAAAATTTTCAAATATCAGCGCTGCGTTCACGATGCTGCCGTCATTATTTTTCACGCCTTTAAATTCTGAAGTTTTTCCTTTTTCCAGGAGATTTTTCATCTCTTTTTCCTCCAGAAAAATTCCGTTTAGGGTTCGCCAGATCTTAAAGTCACAACCACGGGCATAATGGTCGCATTGGGCCACACGGTCATACAGCTGAATGAGGCCTTTGTCACATTTTGGGCACTTTATTTTGCCTTTTTGTTGCGGCTTGATCTCTTCTTGAGCCAATGAGATGCGTAAGGCCAGCAGCTCTTTGGTTATCTTCGCCGTATAATCTTTGATATGCTTCATAAACACATCGTAAGAAACCTTATTGGCGCGCATTTCTTCGAGTTTCTGCTCCCATTTACCTGTCAGGGTCACCTTTGCAATCGAACGGTCCTTGACCAGCTGATAGACCGCTAATCCTTTTTCGGTGGGAATGAGCTTCTTTTTCTCGCGTTTGATATAATCGCGCTGAAAGAGTGTTTCTATAGTGGCGGCCCGTGTGGCCGGAGTTCCAAGCCCACAATCTTTCATGGCCTGACGCATTTCCTCATCTTCGATGTCCTTGCCAGAAGTCTCCATGGCTTTCAATAACGACGCTTCGGTATGAATTGGCCGCGCTTTGGTAAAACGTTCGGCAAGCTCGAGCGTCAGTATCTCCAACAGCTGTTCGGCCGACAATTTGGGGAGCTGCGCATTTTCATTGTCCTGGTCTTCGTTATTCTTATCATCATCGGCCACCTCGATCTGTTCGGGCGAAAGACGCCAGCCGTATTGCTTGATCACGGTACCTTTCGCAATTAGTTCCACTCCCTGTGCATCGATGATGACAGTGGTAATGTCTTTGATACATACATCAGAAAAGCTCTCCACCATACGCTTGGCAATCATATTGTAAATGTTCTGCTGCTCTTTGAGCAGGTGCCCCGGCTTCTCATCCGTTACCAACAAAGCATGGTGATCGGTAACTTTTTTGTCATCAACAGAGCGTTTATTCAGCTTAGCCCCGATCAAATTCCGCGCAATAGAGGCGATCGATTCCTCCGCAGTATCCGACAGATGCTGAAAGAGCTCTTCCATTTTCTCGAAGACATCCTCGCTGATGTAACGGGAGCCTGTCCGCGGATAGGTGATCACTTTTTTCTCATAGAGTGTCTGGGCAATACTTAGCGTCTGGTCGGCTGAATACCCATATTTTTTGTTCGCATCTTGCTGCAGAGAAGTCAGATCAAAGAGCAAGGGCGGCTGTTCTTTTGTCTCTTTGGCTTCCACTCGGGCTACCCGTGCTGTAGATCCTACCGATAACCGCGCTATAGTCTCCTCCGCCACATCTTTTTTATCGATCTTATTGGAGGTGGCTTTAAAATTGATATTATCCTTTTCAAAACCAGCCTGAATTTTGTAGAAAGCCTGTGGCTTAAAGTCTTTGTTTTCCAGATAACGCGCACAGATCATTGCCAAGGTCGGCGTCTGCACTCTTCCTAAGGATAGGAGTCCTTTATTACCCGCGGCGAGCGTAATGGCCTGGGTCGCGTTGATCCCGATCAGCCAGTCTGACTCCGACCTCGAACGCGCAGACATATATAAACTGTCGTACTCTGTTCCATCCTTTAAATTGGCGAAGCCCTCTTTGATCGCTTTGTCAGTCTGACTTGAAATCCAAAGGCGTTTAAACGGCACTTTTGAACCTAAAAAATAATAGATATTTCGAAAGATAAGTTCGCCTTCCCGTCCCGCATCCGTCGCCACAATAATTTCTTCCGCTTGGTCCAATAGTGATTTGATTGTATTCAGTTGCTTGACAGCTCCTGCATCATCGATTTGTTTTCCGTCTTTTTTGACTTTTTTTGACTCGAGTTTAAAGGTTGCCGGTATAATCGGCAAGTTGGAAATAGTCCAGCTGTTGTAACCGTAGGCCTGAGGTGTACACAACTGCACCAAATGCCCAAAAGCATAAGTAAAAGCATAACCATTTCCGGCGATATAACCATCCTTAACTTCTTTTGCTCCCATCACCCGCGCCAGATCCCGTGCTACGGATGGCTTTTCAGCTATTACAACTTTCATTTTAACGTATTGAGATTTGCGTATTGAAATTTGACACTACTTGTACAAGCCTTTGGCCCAACTGATATTTTCCATTTTACTGTGGTGAAATCACACCAAACTTAACATGTCTTCACTCTTTTGACCGTTAAGATCCTCAGCTGACAGGTCCAAGTTTATTCAATACTCGGAATCGTGATTCCTTTGATTTTCCGATAAAGTTCGATCGCATATACATCCGTCATCCCGGAAACAAAATCCAGGACACAGCGTATTTTGGAATACGAATCCTCTTTATCTGTATAAAACTGCTCCGGTATCAAAGCAACCAGCTTTTTGTCATAATTATTTTTATTCTTTTTTAGATACGCGGGAACAAACTCCTTGAGTAATGCATCCATTACGCGGTAGCCGGCTATCTCTATCTGGACCACCGTCGGCGCATTGTAGATCTTTTCAATGGAAATTTTCGAAATTTTGTTCATCTGTCTGACGATATCTTCATCAAGCGCGTCCATCAAGGCGGAAGAAAACGTGCCGGACAAGAACTTATCCTGTTCGCGGACAAAGACATCCACACAGCCTTTTATCAAGGTATTAATTGCTTTGGCGCGCAACAGGGCGACACGGCTCGGTGTATCTAGCAAACTATCCAGACGTTCCCGTAGATTTTCAGAACCACAAAGGGGAAGCAAAAGTTCCTCAACTTCCTGATAAGACAAGATTTTGAGATGATGCGCATCCTCCAGATCAATAATATTATAACAAATATCATCTGCTGCTTCAACCAGATAGACCAAAGGATGTCTAAGGTATCCGCGGGGATTGGAGGGATCCCTCAACAAGCCTAATTCATTGGCGATCTGCTCAAATGCTTTTTGTTCTTCTGTAAAGAAACCATACTTTTTGCGGTGATGGCTTTTTTTGACATGGCCGTCAATAGCCAGACAAGGATATTTTACGATAGACGCCAAGGAGGTATAAGTCAATGCAAACCCTTTAGGGTCCTTTCCTTGGAAAGCGTGTGTCAAAATCCGCAGGGCATTGGCATTTCCTTCGAAGTGTGTCAGATCGGCCCATTCTTCAGCGGTCACCTGATCTTGGTATTTTCGTCCATCACCATCGGTGAAGTAGGTGGAAATAGCCGACTCCCCTGAATGCCCGAAGGCAGGGTTCCCAAGGTCATGGGAAAGACAAGCAGCTGAAATAATATTTCCTACTTCCTGCAGGTAGGGATATGCCGTATCGATAGCCGGGTTCTGTTCTTTGAGCTGTGCATAAAACATGCGTCCAAGGGAACGGCCGACACTCGCAACTTCTAAGCTATGCGTCAGTCTATTGTGTACAAACACTGCTCCCGGAAGCGGAAAGACCTGCGTCTTATTCTGTAATCTTCGAAATGGCGATGAAAAAATCAGACGGTCATAATCCCGTTGAAATTCCGACCGGGCTACCAGATGGTTCTCCACCGTCCTATCTTCATAACCCCAGCGTTTTGCAGAAAGCAAATCTTTCCAGTTCATTTTTTCAGACATAGCGCAAAGATAGGAAAAGTAAAAATTAAAAAGATGGAATCTTGTCACTCATGCCTCCATACTCCATACTAATTCCGTATCTTTAATTCCCAATACCAATAGAAACGGTCATGACAAAATATCAATCACTTATACCAAAACACTTTGATGCTACGATCGAGGGGAAGAATACCCATTTACTTTTATTGAAGAATGAAGGAGGTATGCAGGTGCTCCTCACCGACTACGGCGCGCGTATCGTAAGTATTTTAGTCCCTGATAAAAACGGCAATTTAGTGGATGTAGCACTTGGATTTGATTCCATACAGGGCTATTTAGCCTCAGATGAAAAATATCATGGTTGTACAGCCGGACGCTTTGCAAACCGTATCGCAAACGGCAAATTCGAACTTAACAATAGATCCTATACGCTCCCGCAAAATAATGGCCCAAACTGCCTGCATGGTGGCATTTCGGGGTTCCATGACAAAGTATGGGACCGTCGGGTCACCTATCAATCTCATGTTGAATTCTATTATGTCTCTCCTGATGGTGAAGAGGGTTTTCCCGGAAATGTAAAGGTAATGGTTTCCTATACACTCACCCGAAATAATGAAATTATCATTAAGTATCATGCGCAGTCCGACGCCGACACACATGTCAACCTGACCAACCATACCTACTTCAACCTTGATGGGGAAGGCAACGGGGATGTGCTACAGCACATACTGCAGATCAATTCAGATGAAGTTCTATTTGTTGATGAGAACCAAATCCCCAATGCAATCGTTCCAGTTGACGGAACAGCTTTTGACTTCCGGATTCCAAAAAAAATTGTCCAGGATATCACAGCGAACGATGAACAGCTTATTGCAGCAAAAGGGTATGATCACTGCTATGTTAATAATAAACCTATTTCGCAGCCTTGTGCAACCGCGTATTCCAAAAATACGGGGATACAGCTGGACGTGTTTACGACCGAGCCGGGCGTGCAACTATATACCGCCAATTGGATGACTGGCAACGATATTGGCAAAAGCGGAAAAAAATATCTGCCTTACGCCGGCTTCTGTTTGGAAACCCAGCATTTTCCGGACAGCCCTAATCAGGCGGAATTTCCTTCGACTCTGTTACGGGCCGGCGAATCCTTTGATTCGGAAACACACTTTAAATTTTCCATCAAAAAATAATAACAGAAAAAACGGCGAACGAGATACTTCTCGTTCGCCGTTTTTTCTGTTATTCCAATATACTTTATTTTAACAGCTCATCTATGGCCTGTTCCACCTTTTCGAATTCAAAAGTGGCTTTTACCTGCTGAAACATGCGTTGGATCTGATCATTGCAGAGATTGCCTATGCTGCCTTCATGGGTATGGTTGACTTCCTTGGACGGTTTAAAACGGCCTGCCTCTATATCGATACCGATTGTCCTGTAAGCTTCCCGAAAAGGCACTCCTTTAAGCACCTCATTATTGACCACTTCTACCGAAAACAGGTAATCGTACTTCGGATCATCGAGCACATTTTCTTTTACCGAGATATTTTCAAGCATGAAGGTCGCGATCTCCAGACAGTCCTTCAATGATGTAAATGCTGGAAAAAGATTTTCTTTCAGCAGCTGCAGATCTCTGTGGTAACCCGATGGCAGATTTGTTGTCATCAGCGCAATCTCATTGGGCAGTGCCTGAATTTTATTACAGCGCGAACGGATTAGTTCAAAGACATCTGGATTCTTCTTATGTGGCATAATACTGGATCCTGTCGTCAAATGAGCTGGAAAAGAGATAAAACCGAAATTCTGATTGATATACAAGCATACATCCATGGCAAATTTTGCCAAGGTAGCAGCTATAGCACTCATTCCTTGTGCCAGGATACGCTCCGTCTTGCCTCTTCCCATCTGTGCGTAAACCACATTGTAATTGAGATCTTCAAATCCCAACAACTGTGTGGTCATGGTTCGATTTAATGGAAATGACGAACCATACCCTGCCGCGGAACCCAAAGGATTTTTATTGCACACCTTCCATGCCGCACGCATCATTTCAAGATCATCAACCAAACTTTCCGCATATGCACCAAACCAAAGTCCAAAAGATGACGGCATGGCGATCTGCAGATGTGTATATCCAGGGATCAGGATATGTTTGTAGCGTTCACTCAGTTGTACGAGGATATTAAAAAAAGCCTCTGTGTGCTGAATGATCTGCTGGATCTCCGAACGGAAATACAATTTTAGGTCGACCAATACCTGGTCATTGCGCGACCTTCCTGAATGTATCTTTTTGCCGGCCTCACCAATACGTTGCGTCAGCAACATCTCCACCTGCGAATGTACATCTTCCACAGAGCTTTCAATCTGGAAATTACCTGCCTGAATATCTTTATAGATATTCTTCAATTCTTTCTGTACGACATCAAGATCTGCGTCTGTCATCAGGTCGATGCTATTCAACATCCGCGTATGCGCCAATGAGCCCAAGACATCAGCGGCTGCCAACTGCAGGTCCATCTCCCGGTCGTTGCCGACAGTAAATGATTCAACAAAGGAATCAACATCTATATTTTTTTGCCAGATTTTCATTGCTACAAATTGTTTATTATGGATAATGAAGTTGCCATGAACCAGTTGTTTAGCGTTGATTGAAGATCATGTAAATTTCATTAGTAACCTATTCTGGCTAATAATGCTCCTTGCGATATTGACATCAGATCTTATTAGCCTTGCAAAAATACCAATTGCAAATGGTTATATCAATGGCCTGATCGGAGACGTTCAAGATTATATGAACACTCAAAAACAGATTTTCACGCTGAACTCACGAGCCGTTACAAAAAAAATAAAATGTTAAAAGTTTGTTAAATCGCAATAAACACACATTATAAGTAACCACTCACTTTATTTTTAAATCTTATTTTGTCAGTTTTTTAAGTATTCCTATGTTTGTAGTGTAAGGGAGATGAAAAATTAAAAGCGGATAAGGTTAGTAAATACTTACCACTTTAAATACACCGAATTTTAAAACCAAATATGATAGACCTCAACGTCTTAAAACTTGTAAGAAATTACCTAACCAATTGTGAATCGAAATTTAAAGGCACATCAAACCAAGATGTGCCTTTTTTCGTGTCCTGCCCCGGCGCGACAAGGAGGATAGCTTATTCTAGGCTAAAATCCTTATCTTTGTTCTGATATTGAAAATATTCAACAAAAAACGTATACGATGGGAACAGAAAGCAAGAGACAGCAACGTTTTGCTGGAGTGATTCAACAGGATTTAGCAGCACTATTTCAACGAGAAGGCAATTCGTGGGCTCCAGGGGCATTTATTACGGTCACACGTGTTCGAGTAACGCCAGACTTGGCTATTGCCCGTGTTTATTTGAGCTTTCTAAACACAAAGACTGCCCAGGAAGATATCAAGGCTATCCGAACAAAAACATCCGAAATACGCTATAAACTGGGATCCAAAATCAAAAATCAGGTGAAGATTATTCCGCAGCTGGAATTTTTCCTGGATGACACCAACGAATATGTCGAGCATATGGACAAATTGTTTGAAGAAATCAGCAAAGAGCCCCGTCAACCTGAATAATATCGCTCAATTGTCTTGTCTGAAGATCAATGGTATTTGAACTTGATAGCAAAAGACTTGAATTTCCGCATCCCAGCTATGCGGAAGAAGATGGCCTATTGGCTATAGGGGGTGATCTTTCAGCGGAACGGTTGCTTCTCGCTTACAGCAACGGGATATTTCCTTGGTTCAGTGACGAAACACCGATTCTCTGGTATGCTCCGGATCCTCGTTTTGTCATTTATCCGGACAAGATAAAGATCAGCAAAAGCATGGCCTCTTTGATGCGGAAAAATATCTTTTCCATCACCATCGATCAGCACTTCGGACAGGTTATCCAGCATTGTGCTTCCATTCAACGAAAAGGACAGCATGGTACCTGGATCACGCGAGATATGATGGAGGCCTACACTTTGCTTTTTGAAAAAGGATACGCCCATTCCATTGAGGTCTGGAAAGAAAGCTCGCTCGTGGGCGGACTCTATGGAGTACTTATCAATGGCGTCTTCTGTGGAGAAAGTATGTTTTCCAAAGAAGCGAATGCGTCCAAAGCGGCTTTGATCTATCTGGCACAGGAAATCGAACTCAAACTAATCGATTGTCAGTTCCATACTCCACATCTGGCCAGCATGGGCGGCGAATTCCTTTCTTTGTCCAATTATCTAACTATACTAACAACAGACCAATGAACAGTCCGTACAAACATCATTTCGACATAGCTCCGGATATCAGCTACCTAACCACCCCTGGATCGGGCCTCCTTTCACGTGAAACAAAACAATGGCGGACAAAGAGGGATCAAGAATTCTTTGACTCTAATACCGTATTACGCGAACAGCAGGGAGCTGCCCTGGACTCCTGTAGGGAGACTATCGGCCGCTTCTTCAATTGTGCGCCGTGCAATGTGTTTTTGTCCAGCTGCTTTTCAGTTGCTTTCAACACCTTGTTGGCCGGTCTGCCCAAACATTATAGGGTTCTGCTGCTGGATAACGATTATCCTTCCGTAAATTTTCCGACAATCATAAGCGGTTTTGAACATCAGTTTGTAGCGATGGACGAACAGCTGGAAGCTAACATTTTAAATGCTATCGCAACTTTTCGCCCCAACGTACTGGTATTTTCCATTGTACAGTATATCTCCGGGATGAAAATAGATCTGAGCTTTATCCAGGAGCTTAAGCACCTGCACCCCGATTTGCTTGTCGTCGGAGATGGGACACAGTTTTTGGGAACCGACCATTTTCACTTTGATCAATCAGGCTTTGACGCTGTGTTGTGCAGTGGATATAAATGGCTGATGGCCGGGTATGGAAATGGTTTTGTTCTTTTAAACCAAAAAATGAAAGATATCCTCTATGCAGACGTTCAAAAAAAGTACAGCTACCTCAATAATCAATGGTTAAATAAGTCGGTTGTACAATTATGTTTTGAACCCGGGCATCTGGACACGCTGTCACACGGATCATTGCAGCACGCACTGGAGCAGCTTACAGAGTGGGGTTATGGAAAGGCCGTCAGCTACACACAGCAACTTGTCTCGGCAGCAAAAGGTGAACTGTCCGACAGAAAGCTTCTATTGGACAGTATCGTCAATAGACGCCCCCAAAGTAATATTTTCAATATACAGATCAGCCCGGACAACGTTGAGCTACTGATTCATGAAGGGATAAAATGTTTTCCCCGAGGCTCAGGAATCCGGGTAGGTTTTCATCTGTACAATGATGAAACGGATCTGGCAAAGCTATTAGACATTATAGACACAAAAGTAAAATAAGGATGAAATTTAGAATAGGCGATTTAGTCAGGTTTGTGGATGAACCGATCGAGGGTCACATCACATCCATGCAAGGGAATAATATCGTCGGAGTTACCGATGACACAGGATTTGAAATCCCTGTACCGATGGATAAAATTACATTAGTATATGGTAATATGCGTCGGGCAGATGACGAACTCGACCAGCATGCCAGTCCGCTTACACCAAACAGATTTGTAGAGAAAGGCATTCTGCTGGCTATATCCGGCGACCATAAGGATGGACTGGCCAAACTGCATATCATCAACGAAACGAGCTATGAGCTCCTAGCCTCTGTATCAGAAGCCACTGCAAACAAGGTAAAAGGCATATTCAGCAATAAAATACCGCCACACGATTCGATACAGTTTTATACCGGGAATTTTGCGAACGTAGGAAAATGGCCAACATTCCGATTCCAGATTATCAGACACAGCAGCAGCCTCCAGGAACTGACATTGCCTATCAACAGAGAACAACGGGTACGACCTGTGGATCTAACTAACCCAAAGGAACGCCATGAAATTCTGGACGAAAAAATCTGGTTCTATGAACTGGACAAGGCCGAAGAAGACCTGGGATTGGAGAAATTAAAAGCACACTTTATTCCACACCGGCCCAACAAAAAATAAGCTAGATGAATCATCTAGCTTGTTTTTTGTTGGGTATCTTCAATGTTCGAGGACATTTTCCTGGTACTCAGCAGCAGTAGCCCAATGCCGACCAAATAAATAATCCAGCCCCAGCGCATATGGAGGGATTTGGACAATAACCGGTCTGCAAATCCCCACCCGAAATAATTATTGATCTTAAACCACACTGCAGCGATGCTCAATACATACCAAAAAGCAGCCAATCTGGTCATCCAATGATACGCCCGCACGGCGCGAACGAAAAATAACAAAGCTGTTATTCCCAAGATCAGCATCGTAATAAAAAATAGGTAAGCATCGACCTGATACAAATTCCAGTTTCCTTTGATTGGAACTTTTAAAAACGGTGTCATGCTGGACACAAAACAGACGATTAGCCCGACAATCGCAAAATACTTCCTGATAATGATCATGATTCTAATTATGTTAATATCGATACGAATATAAGTTGATTATTGGCACTTATATAACCTGTATTCCTTTTTTTGAAAAATTATTCTATTTTAGGCGCAGTTCCAGGCAACGAGGCTTGGCAAATAGGCTCAATAAATCGGTATCTATAGACAGGTTATCGAACAACATATAAAAATTTACGCCAAATAATAGTAATATGAAAAGAGTATTTGACGAGGAGACAGCTACAGCACAGCCGTCACAGCCCAATAAACAAAAAAAAGGATTTATCGTTGCCGGTATCATCCTGGTATTTGCCGCTCTGGCCACAGGTGGGTATTATTATACGCTGGAGCAGCCTGTTGACAGCGTTCCGTCCGCAGACAGCGTTGCTACAGAAGTCGCCGGCTTTGGTCAGGTGGATCCTAAAGATACGGGGGACGCCGACGGATGGAGCTCACTTGAAGATGTAATGCATTGGAACAACGCGATCTTTACTATCCCCGAGTACGACAACATTGCTTTGCGGTACCGCAGGGGGATCACTAAAATATTCATGGGCAATAATTATCTCGAACCGGCAGACGATAAACCGGTATACAAATTTACACGTATCAAGGACCGTGCGAAACATGTATTCTGTTACGGGAACTTTACCGACCGCAACGATGCCAATGACTGGAATAAAGAAATGGCTTTCCTGGTTGAAAAAAATGATTATCAGAGCAGCGCGATCTGGATTATCTCAGCTAAAGGCGATATCCTATTCTGGAAAGAATATTCCAATGAATTGCCCTTGATCAATAGTTTCAAGAAAGGTCAAAAAATTTATATGAATGAAATGAAATTGGTCCCCAGCCCCGCAGACGGTATTATCATCAAAAACAAAGCTTCTAAATATGCCCTGCTCTATAACAAAGAAACCAAGACCTTTGACAGTTATTACCAGTATAATGATGATGAGATTAGGGAGACCACAACTCCCGAAGAAGGTCCTTATATAGAAGAGCTCGAAGATATTACGGCGGATTCGACTCAATCCGGTGCTAACAGCAATGAGTGATTACAGTTCAATAACTTTAGTATTCTGGTCACTCTTTGGAGTGACCAGAATCACAACGATTACGTGAATACCAAAAGAAGTTGTAACACAGTGCTTTACACGAAATTACCAACTATTTAAAATCTTTCTAAATTAGTCCGTTTGACAGATTTTTGACACAAGCACAAAGCTTTTAAGCTACATTTGTACCGTTAAATATAAGCGAGGGATTAGAGCTTTGAAAAATCTTAAAGTATTAGCGTTTACTCATAAACATGTCGAACTGAAAGATCTAGGAAATCTAGTGATCTGCAATGAGGATTTAGAAAGTCGCCTCATTAACTTAAAACATAGTCTAGATATTCCTGAGATTTTTTACATTGGAACTTGTAATCGAGTAGAGTTTGTATTTTATGGTGCTCATGAACTTACCAACGAATTTATTGCGGAGTTTATGGGGAAATTAAACTTCTGTGTTCCGCAAGAGCGTCTCCAATGTTATCTTGGCCAGGTGACCAAATACGAAGGAATGGATGCTCTACACCATTTGCTTCGCATGTCCTGTTCGCTTGAAAGTCTTGTTGTTGGCGAAAAAGAAATCTTGGCACAGGTCCGCAGGGCTTATGACCGCTGCAGAGAAGCCGGATTTACCGGAGATTTTCTCCGCTTAATGATGGACCGTCTCGTAAAGACAGCCAAAGAGGTATATACCTATACCAAAATTTCCAGAAATCCCATTTCTGTGGTATCACTTGCTTACCGCAAACTGCGAGAGTTGAAACTTGTTGAAAATCCACGAATTCTGATTATAGGATCAGGAGAAACCAATCAGAATCTAGCTAAATATTTTCAAAAGAACCAAAAAGCAAAATTTGTGGTTTTTAACCGTACGCTGGAAAATGCAAAAGTGCTGGCTGAAGAATTAAATGCAGAGGCCTACCCCCTATCCGAAATCGGTAAATACAAAAAAGGATTCGATATCTTAATTACCTGTACCGGAGCACCAACATCAATTATTGACAATACTCTCTATCAGTCCTTATTGAACGGTGAAAACGATAAAAAAATTATCATTGATCTGGCAGTACCGAATGATATTGATGCGGAGGTACTTAAAAATAACCCTGTACACTATATTGAGGTCAGCAGCCTGCAGGCCATTGCGGAGAAAAACATCCAAGAACGTTATAATGAACTGGAAAGCGCAGAAAAGATTATTCAGGACAATATCCAGGAATTTCTGCCCTTAATCAAACAAAGGCGTGTAGAAGTGGCCATGCGTGAGGTTCCTGAAAAAATTAAAGAGATCAAGTCGTTTGCGCTAAATGAAGTATTTGCCCAGGAAGTTCAGGCATTGACTCCCGAAGCGAGGGCCGTACTTGAAAAAGTCATTAACTACATGGAAAAGAAATATATCAAAGTTCCGATGGTCATGGCTAAAGAGATTCTGGTTAAAACCCCGGAAACCGAGAAAAACTAATCGGCATCCCACACAGCACATCTCCTTCTCGTCTTTTATTCTTTCCTGCCGCTTACACTTGAACGGTATTACGATCTTGTTCCATTCCTCATGAATAGTAACCGGCCATTTATCGATATTAGATACAGTTTATCAACGATTTCGCTATATATAATGACAGTAACGTGTCAACATATTCCACCTATTTATTTATTTTTGCTTCGGTAAGTGAAATAAGACACATGTCGGCAGGCTACTGTTTCCTAGAGCTCAAAAATTGCTTTAAAAAGCGCCCATATTGATTTTAGGTCTGGCTAGCGCCATGTGGATCACAACTTAATGATGATTTTAATAGTTAAAGTAAAATTAACGTGAACAGAAAACTAATTATTGGCACCCGGGGAAGTGTACTTGCTATGTGGCAGGCAAATTTTGTAAAAGACCGTTTGCAAGAAATCGGTATTGAAGCAGAATTGAAGGTTATCAAAACTCAAGGCGATATCATTCAACACCTCCGTTTAGACAAGCTGGAGGGCAAGGGCTTTTTCACGAAGGAGCTTGAAGAAGAGCTTTTGAACGGAACGATTGATTTAGCGGTACACTCACATAAGGATTTACCAACCGTCAATCCGCCGGGGCTGATTATTGCCGCTGTCTCTGAACGCGAAGACCCCTCTGAACTATTGATCATCCATAAAGACTGTGTTGACATCAAGAAGCGCTTGTCCTTAAAGCACAATGCTACTGTTGGGACTTCATCCAACCGCAGAAAGGCTCAGATCTCGGCCCTTCGACCTGATTTAGAGTTTGATGACCTGCGTGGCAATCTGCAAACGCGGATGCAAAAATTGCGCGACGAGCAATACGATGCCATTGTTTTGGCTAAGGCGGGTATCAGTCGTATTGCGATGGACATTTCGGATTTCCATGTAGAGGAGATCCCGCCGGTGGAAATTATTCCCGCGCCGGCACAGGGTGTATTGGCCATCCAGATCCGGGAGTCGGACAAGGAGCTATTCGAGGCACTGCAGCCCATCAATGATGATGAGGTAGCCAGAACAATTTCTGTCGAACGTTTGGTACTGAACAAATTCGATGCCGGCTGTCATGCTCCACTTGGCTGTTACTGCCGTAAAACCGCTGATGCTTACGAAGCCTGGGCGTCTATCGCCGATACCAGTGAGGATTTTCCAGACCGGGTGTATCTCAAAGACTCCGATCCTACCCGTCTGGCGGAACGCATCTTCAGTAAATATGCGAAGGACCGCAAATTGCCGCAATCGGTTTTTATTTCGCGGGAGATCGATGAAAATTCGTATTTCGCCCGGGCAATGGCCAAACATAACATTTCCATTGAGGGTCGTTCACTCATCAAAATATTTCCGATCATCAACAAATTAGACCCTTTTATTCTAAAACATGTAGATTGGATTATCTTTTCCAGCAAAAACGGGATTGAACACTTCTTCAATTTAGAACCGCGTCTGAGCAAAAAAACCAAAATAGCAGTGATTGGCCGCGGGTCCGAGGAGGTATTGCGTAAGTATGACCGTGTAGCCGACTTTTCGGGAGATAGCGAAGGGATCAACATGGACGAAATCGCAAAGAAGTTTGCTGAACTCGCCAATGGCGGAACTGTTCTTATTCCACGCGCAAAAGAGTCTTTGGAAACTATCCAGAAGGTGCTAAGTCCGGAAACGAAAATCATTAATATGCCGGTCTATGAAACCGTCCTGGAAGAAGACGTCGATCCCTCAAATGCCGAGGTGCTGGTATTTACCAGTCCCAGCAATGTTGAAGCTTATTTTGCGGACAACCTGCTGGAACCGGGGCAGAAGGTGATCTGTATAGGTCGTTCCACCGGAGCAAAATTCGACGAGATGAACGTTCCCTATACATTGCCCTACTCTCCAGACGAGATCGGTCTTTCGGAGGCTATTTTTGGCTTAGAATATTAACGATACCAGGTATCAATAGGTACCGAAACAATATTAATAAATAAATTAAACATAATGTTACAACGTCCGAGAAGAAATCGTAAATCTGCCGTGATTCGCGACATGATTCAAGAGACACGTTTAGACGCGTCAAATTTGATTTTTCCATTATTTATTGTCGATGGTGAAAATCAAAAAACCGAGGTTAAATCCATGCCGGGCATCTATCGTTATTCCATAGATAATTTGCTGAAAGAAGTAGAAAGCTGCCTCAAGCTTGGCTTGCGCTCCTTCGACCTGTTTCCTAATATCGAAGAGTCCTTAAAAGACAAATACGCTACAGAAAGTCATCGCGAAGGCAGTTTATACCTGCGTGCCATTGCCGCAGTAAAGAAAAATTTTCCCGAAGCTTGTATTGTGACTGACGTAGCAATGGACCCTTACAGTAGCGATGGCCACGATGGGATCGTTGAAAATGGAGAAATCCTAAACGATGAGACTTTGGAAGTCCTCGGGAAAATGGCACTCGCACATGCACAATCCGGCGCTGATATTATTGCGCCTTCAGATATGATGGATGGCCGTATCGGTTATATCCGCGAACTGCTGGACCACAATGGTTTTACGAATGTCTCATTGATGTCCTACACCGCAAAATATGCATCGGCATATTACGGACCATTTAGGGATGCTTTGGGCTCAGCGCCAAAACATGGGGATAAAAAAACCTACCAGATGAACCCGGCAAACGCAAAGGAAGCACTGATCGAAGCACAACTTGACGTACAGGAAGGCGCGGACTTCCTCATGGTCAAACCAGGACTTCCGTATCTGGATATCGTGAAATTATTAGCGGACAACTTTGATCTTCCTATCGCAGTATATAATGTCAGCGGTGAATATGCCATGTTGAAGGCTGCTATACAGAACGGTTGGTTAGATGAACGTGTTATTTTAGAAACGTTATTGAGCTTTCGCCGCGCGGGTGCTACAGCAATCTTGTCCTACCATTCCAAGGAAGTACTGGAAAAAGGCTTTATTTAGTATTCACTTTTAATTTCTGAAATGCAAACACCTGATATATCAAGAGCAAAATCTGCTGAATTATTTGAAAAAGCAAAACAGTACTTTCCTGGCGGCGTAAATTCACCCGTTAGGGCCTTTAAATCGGTATACGGTACACCCTTATTTATTGAACGGGGTGACAAAGCACACCTATGGGATGCAGATGGGAATCAGTTTATAGACTTTTGCTGTTCCTGGGGTCCCTTGATTTTAGGGCACAACAATGATCAAGTCCGTGAAGCAGTTGCTGCTCAACTCAGCAAAGGCTTAAGTTTTGGAGCACCTACAGCCTTAGAAAACGAACTTGCAGAACTGATTATCGAAAATAACAAGTATATCGAGAAAATCCGCTTTGTCAGTTCGGGCACGGAAGCTGTGATGTCCGCCATCCGTCTGGCAAGAGGATTTACAAAACGGGATAAAATCATCAAGTTCGACGGTTGCTATCATGGACATTCAGATTCCCTGCTGGTCAAAGCCGGTTCAGGACTGGTTACTTTTGGAGAAACGTCTTCTGCAGGCGTCCCAAAAGCATTTGCCGACGAGACCATCGTTATTGAACTGAATGATACAGCGGCACTGGAAGCTGCTTTTGCAGAATTTAAAGGACAGGTTGCCGCCGTTATTATTGAAGGTATACCAGCCAACAACGGGCTCTTATTGCAGACCAAGGAGTATATGCACTTTTTGCGCGAGATCACCAAAACCAATGGAACGATGCTAATCCTGGACGAAGTTATTACAGGATTCCGCCTTGGATTTGAGGGGGCCGCTGCTTATTACGATATCCAACCAGATATCATCACCTATGGCAAGATCATCGGCGGTGGCATGCCAGTAGGGGCCTACGGTGCATCCAGAGAGCTTATGGCCTGCATATCTCCGGACGGCGCAGTGTATCAGGCAGGTACTTTATCCGGTAATCCGGTTGCGATGGCAGCAGGTATTGCAGCGTTGAAGATTCTGGCACAAAAGGATTTTTATACTAACCTGAATGCCAAGACCACAACATTTGTACAGGATATCCGTTCCTACATAGCGGAAAAAGGCTATCGGGTTCAGCTCTTTAGCGTGGCTTCAATTTTCTGGTTTGCCTTTACCGAACAACAGGATATAAAAAAAGCCAGCGAGATCAATCCCGCCTCCATGGACGCGTATAAGATCATGCATCGCGAATTGTTAAATCGCGGGGTGTATTTTGGTCCATCCGGCTACGAAGTCGGCTTCATATCGGAAGCGCATACGGAATCCGATCTGGATACCGCGAAGAAGCATATTTTTGAGGCTTTGGATATTGTTTTCAACGGTTAAAAAGAGCCTCAAAAAGCAAATGCCCCAAAAGAATTTGGGGCATTTGCTTTTTGATCAATATACCATAGGTGTAGGCATATAGAATCTGCAATCTCAGAGCTCGATTTGATGCGTCCCACTGGTATCCACCCATGTGTTCGCCAATTTTTTATCCTTCGTTTTGATCTTATTCAATCCCTGTATAATCTCGTCAAGTGAAAACTTGCCCTTGATATCCATAAAGACGCTCTCGTCGCCTTCGTCCTGCACGAATAGTGAGACCCTGTTAATCATGTTATCTTTGTCAATACGCGCATGCAATGAAATCTCTTCCCCTTCGCTATTGACGACAAGCAGCTCCTCAAACTTATTTTTCTTCAGATACTTGTGATAATCTGCCAGAATCAGCTTACTTTTTTCGCGCTCATTATTGGATAGTGTCATCATCCGGAATTTCTTCAATTTTTTAACAATCGCTGCCATCGCCTGGGTGTCGGCATCATTATCATCTTGTAGCGCTTTTTTAATAAAAGGTTTTGTTAACCACATAGGCAGGCTGATCGCTACAATTTCGGCATCTCGCGAAACATTGGACCCTCTCACGAATTCCATGTTAGCCCCCTTTTTCACGATGCAGGACTGCAACAAAAACAGCAATCCAAATAGGTGTAATACAGTTAGTCTTTTCATAACCGTTATTTTTTCTTATTGTTTTCATTCACCAGGCTAGTTACCTCCCGTAGCGGTATCGCCCCGTCCAAAATCATAAAGAGATTTTGTCCATCACCGTTGATCGTCAACAGTAAGTTGTTAAGAATATCCGCATTCGACTCTATATTCTCGGCCAGAAAGCGGATGTCCTCTCCCTCACTGTTCATCGACATCAGCTCTTCATACTTTAGGTTAGAGACAGCATCTCGGATGACTGAAGTCAAATTTTTGTCCTCACCATCTTCGACGATCAGCATACGCAAGGACTTAACATTCTTGAGCAAGGGGGAAATTTTCTGTAAATCTTCGTCATCTATCTTTAAATTTCCCAATATTTTGAACATCGGAGCTCCAATTTTAAGTGTAGTAACTCCCTTTTTACCCTGATACTGTTCAAATAGTTTATCTAATTTCGAAATCTGTGCATTTGCCATACTTGCTGCAAGTAAAAGGCATGCTATTAAAAACCCCTTCATATTATTTTTAGTTTATCGTTATCGACATTTGTTTGATATTCATCGCTTTATCCATCCCATTTTCCAGATTGTTTGCCAGCAATCCTAAGGATTTCAGGGTTAATTCCACTGCTTCCTCTTCGTTTGCTACCGGTTTGCCATTTAGCACTACATAGTCAGCTTGATACCCGTCGGAACTTGACAGGCCTTCGCTGCTCTCATGCTCCCTCCCTGTGGCTTCTGCCCGTTTGCCTTGGTACCTCTTTTTCGGAGGCTGCTCTGTTCGCACTGCAGTCCGCTGCTCTACTACAATCTCCTTATTGTCCTGAGGAGTCTTGGCAGTCACTTCTTCCACCGATTCCGCCCGTGCTCCGACGTTTGGCCGCACATCTCTATGAACAAATACTGGTGCCGTGGAAGGAGGCTGATTTTGATTCATATAAAATATCATTCCAATAGTCATGAAGATGACTGCCGCAGCGGCATATTTCACCCATACGCTCTTCCACCACGGGACAGTGACTACATTTCGGTCTTGCGTCTGCTCTACAAAATCCTCAAATGACCAATCCATCTCTACCTTCTTTTCCTGATCCAATATCCGGAAAAAGAAATCATTCGATTTTTTCAGTTCGTCCTCTTCTTCCAAAGAAGATTTGCCTCCGAAGTATTTGTCTCTTAGCTCCTTTAATCTGCTGTTTTCCATCATTCTCAATTTGATATGTAAAAATGACCGAAGCGATTAGGTTCCTTTCCTACTGGAATAGATCCTGGCGCTTTCATAATCAAATAATTTTGTCAGTTGTTCTCTGACTCTTTGTCTGGCGCGCATCAAATTGACACGCACGGCAGACTCTCCCATGTCCAAGACTTCTGCTATTTCCGCAATATCGTAGTCTTCGACATCGCGGAGGTGCATAACCAGCCTTTGTTTTTCGGGTAAGGAATTGACCATCTCCAAAATAATCTCTTTGGTATTTCCAACCCTACTCTCTGTCATTCCGATGATCTGTTGGCGCTCCGCGAAGTCAGACCGCACTTTATCCCGTTTGATACGGTTCAGCGCTTCATTTTTCACACTTTGCATGCAGAAAGCCTCCAGATTACTGTATTGATGCAGTCTATCTTTCCATTGCCACAGTTTCATCATCACGTTCTGTACGGCGTCGAATGCCTCCTCCTCATCAACCAAGATCCGTTTCGCAAAGCGAAATAGCTTATCCTTATGGACGAAAACGGTATTTTTAAATTGCTCTTGGTTCATGTATTATTCGCTTAAAGATTCCATCACGGACACTGGCCACTCATTTTTCCACCTGTTTTCAATCCCCTGATCCTGCCTGTTCCATTTATTAGCAAGACATCTGAAGAGGCCAAGCTATTACATCTACTGTCCTTTTTTTTATAAAAAAAATCAATCTATCTAATTGACAGCCACTTAACGGCTCCAGGAAATTTTATATTTTCAGTATACAAAAGGCAAATGGATCTTTTTGTCCGTGCAAGATGGTGTTTTTTGTGGACACGACAAACAAAATCAGTGTCTAAATTGTTTTAAGATACTGAGTAATAAAAACTTAAATATAAACAATTATGAAGTACTACAAAATTACTGGCATCACTGCCGGACTAGCCCTGTTAATTGGAACAGTAGGCTGTAATAACTCTAGCCATAAAAGTGCAGACAGTGCAGATTCGACAGAGAATACGGACACATTGATGGCTCAGAATATGGATTCGATATCCGTTACGCCAATTGCAGACTCCAAAGAATTTCCAGGGGCCACACTTCAGATCGCTTCTATAAGCTCCGAGAAGGCAGGTGCCGATTCAGCAAAAGTGACGGTAAAATATGAGGTAAAAAACTTTAAACTAACAGAAATGACTAACGATGCGCATGCCGCCCACATGGCCAATTCGCATGACGGACAGCATATTCACTTTATCTTGGATAATAAACCCTATACGGCGTTATATAAACCTGAACACAGCGTCACGGTACCGCTAAACTCGGAACATTACCTACTTTCTTTCCTGTCGAGATCGTACCATGAGTCAATTAAAACTCCGGAAGCTTCGAAATTACTCAAATTTAAGATTGATGCAACCGGGAAATTAACACAGGAGTCTGTACCAAAAGATCCTGCCTTGTTCTACTCCCGTCCAAAGGGGGAGTACAAAGGGGATGAGACAAAAAATCTCTTATTGGATTTTTATCTCGTCAATACTGACCTTAAGGGAGATGGAAACAAGGTCATTGCCACAATCAACGGGCAGACTTTTACCTTAGATAAATGGGGACCATACGAGATAAAGGGATTACCGATGGGTAGCAATAAAGTTAAGTTGACACTGGTCGATAAGGAAGGGAACGCTATCACGGGTGACAATATCTCCATAGAACGGGATATTACGCTATCAGAAAAATAAAAAAAGAAGAGCCGCAATGATTTGCGGCTCTTTGTTCTTTACCGATAAGTAGCTGATCTGCAGTTAGTTACATTAATAATAAAGGCTATTCTTATCATTACGGCAATCGATCAAAATCAATGTTTGGCGGAGTATTTTTATTCGCCATTTGAAATGTGGTACCGGGCTTCACGATCTCATTGAAGAAGCCCCCGTTCTGTAAAAAATATCCATTGGTCGTGACCCCTCCTATCGCATCGATGCGCTGGTTGGCCCGGTAAGTATTATCGACACTGAAGGAGGCCGATTGTACAGGCTTCCATTGACCATCGTATACCCACTGATTTTTAAACTCGACCCGTCGGCCTAGGTGGCCTTGATTGGGGTTAAAATTTTCAAGGAAACTATGGAAACGTTTCAGATAGGTATCTGTTTTGGGACGTTTAAAGCTGGCGATGAGATTCCATGTGTTTTCCTCAGGAACGAAAAACCATGCTGTATAATCCGTATTACCCTTTCCGTCGGGAACGCCCTTAAGCAAGAACTTATAGGTTTCACCGGCCTTCCAAAAATATTTACGATAGCTCTGACCGCCTGAGCCTTCATTGCCAAATTCGCCGGTATGGACATCTTTGCCTTTCTTCAGCAGATGGATCTTCTGGTCTTCAGGAATACTTTGAGGATCGTCCGTATGAAAAGGACTCCAGACAGAGAATAATATCCGTCGCTCCGTTTCAGAGTTAACCTGAATGCCAAAATACCCTTCTCCAAATCCGTTAGCCATAAAATATGAACCGACTTTATCTTCTCCCTCGGGCACTTTCAGTTCATTATAATAATAGCTGACATTTGCTGCTGTAGGTAGATTGTAATTCAGATGGCAGGATGGTCCCCTGCGTGACCAATAGTAGTAATCGGGATCATTGGAATAAATGAGTCCATCGGCCGCAGCTTCGCCCTGAACCAACAGTTCCTTGACGTCAGCAAAATTATTGCCGGATTTGCTTACTCCTTTTAAGTTGACCTGTACATAACCGGGCTCTTTTACCTGGAGCAATAGCGGCGCGGTTGGTGCAAATGTGCTTCCAGCAATTTTCAATCTCGTCTTTTTACCTAGGGCAGTTAGTTCGATTGTTGCTTTGTTTCCATCAGAACTCCTGGCATTAAGTCTTAATTCGAGCCTACCAGCCCTCTGCACCCTGAAATACACCGAGGCTATCGCCTCGCCACTGGACCATTTTACAAGGCCATTGCGCCCTGAGATCTCCCCGCCCCCATCCTGCCCAGTGGTAATAAAAGCGTTCCCCGCCAACGGAACCGAGTAAGTCTGCCCCGCGTTCTGCGCAAAGCCTGTCATCGAAAGGAAGGATAAAGCGCCCATGAAAAGGTGCTTTATGAAATGTTTTCTTTTCATAAAATTAAATCTTATAAATCTATCAGCTCTTTAGCAATACGGTTTACCATACACGATGCAGTTTCCCCTTCAACTTCGGCTTTAACATCGAGATCATCGCCATGTTGAGGTTCTGCATTATTTGATGAAGATAAGGTTTAGATATATAGAAAAAGAAAGGAAATCTATATCAATCGATTGTGTAAATTTGTATTTCCAGTCCTCAACAGGTTCGTATTCATAACTATCTGACTACATTAAGTGGATTTAATCCCTGACGGTCCTAATTCAACATTACTTTCGACGAGTAACAGTGATACAGAACGAGTGCTTTCATCGAAAAAACCCATACTTTCATCGAAAGAAATATCAGACAGCATTAAAAGTCGATAGCTTTACTTGAACGCTAAATAAAATCAAATTATGAGTTTATTCAAAAGGACAAAAAAGCAACGAAGCAAGCTAAAAGAATGTGAAAATCTTACTTTGGAGAATGCTGCAGCGGAGGTTCTTTTTGGAGGGTATCGCGAGCCTAAGCCGCCGATACATACTCCCGGACCTGCTATATCAGATAAAACTAATATAACGGATCTATTTAATCATTCAACTTTATAAGAACCAAATATATGACACGAAAAGAAAAAAACAAGAAAAAAACAATCCTAAACTTAGAACAACTCAGGAGCTTTGGAATCACAAATGATACTAATGCCGAAAATACTATTGAGGAAATAGATGGACGTGATCTACATGGAGGTAAGTCTAACGAGGGGAATGACCAGGATTCTGGCAGTGTATGTCAAAACTGGCCGACATTAGGCAGTATAAAATAATAAGAACATCAACGTGACAATCACATATTTCATTATATAAGATGGGACTCTTCGGAAAGAAATTTAAATTTTATAAACAATTGGATTATATGGACTGCGGTCCAACTTGTTTACGAATGGTTTCTGCTTATCACGGCAAAGAATATGATTTAGATTATCTTAGAGCAAACTCATACATTACAAAAAACGGGGTGAGCATGCTCGGGTTAAGTGAAGCCGCTGAGAAAATAGGCTTTAAAACCATTGTTGCCAAACTGACTTATAAACAACTTACAGAGCAAGTCCCTCTTCCTTGTATTCTACATTGGAATCAGGAGCATTTTGTTGTCCTATATGATATTGAGAAGAAAAATATATTTCGACCAGTAGAAAAAGTAGTCCTGGGAGATCCGGGACATAATCTGGTCCGTCTGGAAAAGACAATTTTTGAGCAATGTTGGATAAGTTCAGAAAACAAAGGGGTGGCACTCCTACTCGAACCAACGGCATCTTTTTACGAAGACAAAGAAAATAAGGAAGTCAAAAAGACAGGCTTCAGTTTTCTGCTTTCTTATCTAAGGCCCTATAAGCGCTATTTTATACAATTGATCATGGGTATGTTATTAGCTAGTCTAATTAGCATGTGTTTTCCATTCCTCACCCAGAGCTTGGTTGACTTTGGTGTTACGCGCAAAAATGTGAATTTTATTCATTTAGTATTGTTTTCGCAACTCCTTTTATTTACTGGAGGAATCGCTGTGGATTTAATTCGGAACTGGGTATTACTGCATGTCAGTACACGAATAAGCATAAGCATAATCTCTAATTTTCTGATCAAATTAATGAAGTTACCCATTAACTTCTTTGAATCTAAAAATGTTGGGGATATTACCCAAAGAATTAACGACCATCACCGCATAGAGACATTCTTGACCGGATCAACATTGAGTACACTCTTTTCTGTTATTAATTTGATTGTATTTTCCATAATACTCGCGATGTATAATACGCAACTTCTCCTGATATTTTCCATTGGTAGTATCTTATCTATTCTCTGGATTATTATCTTTTTAAAAAGGCGGCGGGATATCGATTATAGCCGCTTCCAACGCTCCCGTGAGAATCAAAATAGTTTATACGAAATCATCACTGGAATGCAGGAGATCAAATTGTATAATAGTCAAAAAGCCAGGCGTTGGGAATGGGAACGTGTACAAGCCAAACTTTTCAGGGTAAACATCAAAAGCTTGGCCCTCGAGCAGTATCAGGAAATAGGTGCGACATTCTTTACGCAACTGAAAAACATCGTCATTAGCTATACCGCAGCGATGCTGGTGATCAATCAAGAGATTACATTGGGGGTCATGTTGAGCATATCCTACATAGTAGGTCAGATGAATAGTCCCCTAAATCAGATTATACAATTTATTAAGGGCATACAAGACGCAAAAATAAGCCTAGACAGATTAGGAGAAATCCACGATCGACCGGAAGAAGAAAACAGTGAGGATCTTATTGGATTCAATGACAATGCGTTTCCAAGAGAACCGCAAGATAGTTCCGATTCATTATATATTAATCATACGCGGTTCTTAAAAAATATTCGTTGCGCCGAAGGAGGAATCACATTATCCAATGTATCATTTCGATACGGCTCTCCCAAAAGTCCGTTAATATTAAAAAATCTAAATGTACATATTCCCAAGGGAAAAGTGACAGCAATTGTTGGTGCTAGTGGCAGTGGAAAAACAACCTTGATGAAACTCCTTTTAAAATTCTATCCCGCTTCCGAAGGTGAGATTCTCGTTGACGGGGTTAATCTGCAAGATCTTTCCGCACAGCTATGGCGGAATAGCTGTGGAACAGTCATGCAAGAAGGCTTTGTTTTTTCAGACTCCATCGCCAGAAATATCGCTGTTGATGGCGAAAGAATCAAAGAAGACAAACTTTGGGACGCAGTAAGATTAGCCAATCTCCATGACGATATCGCAAGACTCCCATTAGGATATAGCACACGGATCGGCAACGCTGGATCAGGATTGAGCGGAGGGCAAAAACAACGTATGTTTATAGCACGTGCTATCTATAAAGACCCTAAATATCTTTTTTTTGACGAAGCAACCAGTGCACTTGACGCAAATAACGAAAAGGTAATCATGGAAAACCTGGATGAATTTTATAAAGGGAGAACTGTCCTTGTGATTGCCCACCGGCTTAGTACAGTTAAAAATGCAGATCAAATCATCGTCATGAACAAAGGCGAAATTGTTGAACAAGGAGACCACGAAATGCTCGTCAGGAAAAAAGGGTACTATTACGAGTTAGTCAAAAATCAATTAGAACTAGGAGCTGCTTAAATCTATATCTTATGCCAAATGTAAATGGATCGCTTGACACTGTGAGCAATGAGATGGAAGAAATTGTTGGACGAATTCCACCCTGGATTATCCGCTGGGGCATCACGGTATTATTTGTTGTCGCCATTATCGGAGCATTTATTTCTTCCCATATTCGATTTCCCGACAGTATACAGGGGACTGTAGTTGTGCAAGCAAGGCAGCAACCCGGGAAGGTAACCGTACAACGAAATCATGCGGATCAACAGTATCATTTTTACGTAAAGGACGGCCAAATAGTAAAACCCGGAGATACTTTACTTGTCAGTTACCATAAAAATAAAGGCACAAGCGAAGCAATTACCACCCCGATGACTGGCAAAATTTACGTAGTAAACGGTCGAAACTCGGAAAATTTGCTTGAGCAAACCATCTGGGTGATACCCAACTCACAAGAAGTGGATGTAAAAATAAAATATCCCAATAAGGGAGCTGGGAATGTAAAAAAAGGACAATCTGTTCGCATTGCACTGGATGATTATCCAGATTATGAATACGGATTTTTAGAGGGTCAGATTGAATCTATTCTCCCAATCCAAACAGAAAATACACACGAAGCAAAAGTAACACTGTTCAAGAGAAAGCTGCTAACATCACAAGGAAAGGAATTGCCGATATTACCACTAATGGAAGGCAATGGTGAAATACTCCTCAATGACCGTAGCATCTTTCAGCGGATATTCAACAGTATATTACGTTAATTAAAAAGTTTAAAAGTCTTGTATAAGGATTTAGGAAAAGTGGTCATTAGAAAGCCACTGTACGCATACAACTTATTATTTTCAGAAGATGGTGAAACCAGACCTCTAGAAGAATTGGTCATCCAAAAGTTGGATGACCCTATTTTTTTAGAAAGTATTTATTGGACTTCTCAAGATCTTCACGAACAAATTCACCGGTATAAAAACAACGAACTAACTCCGGAAAAAACGGATCGCTTATTCAAAAGCCTGCAAAAGTACATTATACGATCGGCAACTCGCTGTACGCCCTATGGAATTTTTGCCGGATGTTCGATGGCAGATATTGGATCAAAAAATTCAGATGCGAATGAAAAATCATATCGCAAAGCACGAATTGATATGGGCTTATTGTATCAACTCATTAAAGTCATCGCAAAAAACAGCTATGTCATTGAGCATCTGTCTTATCAATTAAATAATTCCATTTATCGATCAGGGAAGACCTATCGCTATGTAGAGACGTTGTGGAAACAAAGTAAAGTAGAATATCAGACAGCATCGATTGAACGAACTGATTTATTAGATACACTTCTGGAAAATATTAAGCAACGCGGACATATCAATAAGGATGAAATTTTCAATATGATCGGTACTGATGTTGCATATGACGACAAAAAAAATTTCTTTCATGATCTTGTAGAATCACAAATATTGGTCAGCGAATTATTTGAAGCATTGACAGAAGCTTCTCCTCTTGATACGATTAGAACAAAGCTTCGCCGTGTTTCCCAACAATCACCCTCTACAACAGATCTACACCTTCGGGTCATCGATACCCTAGCTACAACTTTAAATAATATTAATCAATCCGCTTTGGGTGAGCTTCCGACTGATCAAATGTACGACTGCTTAAACCAATTAAAAACCATAGGAATCGAAATAAAACAGGAACATTTGTTTCACATCGATCTTTGGAATCCTGAGAAGCACGCAGATCAATTTTCACGTTCATTTTTAAATGACATTCATCAAGCTATTACCATAGTCGCAAAACTATCAGCGACAAGTTCATTACACGAACACCAATTAAATAAGTTCAAGCAGCTTTTTAATGAAAAATACGGAGACAGTGAAATACCTTTGTTGAAAGCCATTGATATGGAACAAGGGATTGGCTTCCCTCCACAATCTAAACTTGGCAATATTGCATATAATGAGATCAGTGATTTAGTATCTTCAGCCCCAAAAAATAGAATATCAAGCATAGATAAGCCAGCTGTTCCTTTTGAACAATGGCTACAGAAGAAAGTTCGAATAGCTTTAGAAACAGGCAGCCGTGAAATTGAAATCAGCAAATTCGATGTTTCTGATTTTGAAAGTCAAATCAACAAATTGGCTTCCGAGATAGCAGTGATGGGGACACTCTTACCTTCAGGCAAATTACTATTGGAGACTATTGGTGGAGCGAACAATCTCACTCTTTTGGGCCGTTTTGCTTATATGAACGAGGAGTTAAATGACTACTGCAGATCCCAAGCTAACAGATTAGAACAAGAAAAAGATACCATATATGCCGAAATAGTCCATTTAACGGAGGGACGTGTAGCCAACATTAGTCGAAAAACAGGCTTTTTCGGTCATCAGATTACTTATTTAGCCTATAGTGATCAACAGGCCAATACCATTTCCTTGAATGACCTTTCGCTCTCGATTAGACAAGAGAAACTTATACTGCATTGCAGAAACACGGGAAAACGTATAATTCCTGTTCTTACCAATGCACATAACTACCCAAAAAGTGATATCGCTGTGTATCATTTTCTGGCAAGTCTCCAACACCAAGGTAGGGTGGGTCTCGGTATACATTGGGGCAATTGGATCAATTGGATCAGATTTATACCTCGCATTCAAACTGGAAACGTAATTCTTCAACGTGCAAAATGGCAGATTATGCCAGAAGATATCTGTGCTATATTTGATTCTTTAAACCCGATTGATACCTTAAGTAAATTTTTAAAAACATGGTCTGTCCCCTCTCTCGTCTGCATTCAGGATGGTGACAATGAGTTATTTCTGGATATTGAAAAGGAGGACTATTTGAGCTTACTTTTACAAGAACTAAAAGGCCGAAACAAGCTTACTTTAGTAGAATGGTTATTTGATAAAACCTCCTCACAGTATCCAAAAGAATTGATCAGGCAGTTCGTCCTTCCTCTACGAAAAAATACCATGCAACCAAACTACCCGATTGTGACATCTGCAAAAGCAATTCAACACACCTTTGCTCCCGGTAGCGAATGGATATACTTTAAGCTATATTGTGGAGCATCCTTTTCTGACACATTACTTTTAAACGTCGTAAAGCCCGTTATCAGCATCTTGTTAGCAGAAAAAATGATAGATAAGGCGTTTTTTATCCACTATACTGATCCGCATTATCATATCCGTTTCAGGATGCATTTTACGCAGCAAGATAACATGCAGCACTTTTCCAGAGCAATGGATTTAATGCAAAGAAGCTCAAAAGCTTATCTCGACGATGGGAGAATCTGGAAGTTACAATTGGATACTTACCAGCGCGAAATAGAGCGCTATGGTGCAGATCATATAGAAAACACAGAAACAGCTTTTTTTTATGACACTCTGAGCCTGCTGGATATTCTTGAAAATGAATCCTTTCAAGAAGATGAACAATATCGCTTTTCATTAAACTTGCATAATATAGACAATTGGTTATCTTTGTTTAAAAAGTCTTTGGAAGATAAGATGATATTTTGCAGCGATATGGCAAATGCCTTTGCCCAGGAATACAGTAAAGAAAACGCATATAAAATAGACCAATTTTACCGGAGCGCAATGGGAAAAAACATTTTGGAGTTAGACTATATGCGTCCATCGACATGTCCATTAGACGAAAGAGGAAACAAATTGAATAAGCTGAGCCTGCCGCTAGAAAATCTTGCAAGCTATATCCATATGAGCATCAACCGTTGGTTCGCGTCCGACCAAAGATTAATGGAGTATATAAGCTATCGCTTTATGGAAAAACAATACAAAAAAGCATTATTCCAAGGGAAAAAATGAGATTTAAGAAAGTTGATATTGATTTAACATATCGAAATACTAGGGTAATTATCCATATTTGCCTCTGGTTAATTCTTTATTTTGTAATGTGTTTCCTTAATCATGCAGCATTATTTAGCGAAAAAAGTACAGATAAAATCAATCTATTGATAAATTTTAATTTTATATGTGCAATTTTTATAAATCATTATTTTTTATTTCCAATCCTACTAAGATCACTAAAACGACACAAATGGCTAAAAGCCATGTTATTTTTTTTTATTATATACGTCAGCTCTGTTCTAATTGCTCTTTTTCCGCTCTACTATTTAGCTCACAATTACCCTGAAAATAAACAGCTCGCAGCAAGTTATGAGTTTTTTGCCATTAGGAGTTTATGGGATATTTTTGGGTATAAACCTTTATTGTGGACATTTACTTTTGTATTTTTTTGGAATTTTGCAACCATTCTCATCCAAACGGCTTATAATTTGTACAAAAGTCAAAAAGAAAAACTTATCATGTTGCAAGAAAAAAACAATATGGAATTAAACTTTCTGCGTATGCAAATTCAGCCCCATTTCCTTTTTAATACACTCAACAATATCTATGGTATGGTACTGGACAATGAACAGGCAGCCAATTCCGTTACCAAACTTTCCGAACTGTTGCGTTTTTCACTCAGCGGAAGCAAGAAAGAGTGGATCTCTTTACAAGAAGAAATCCTATTCTTAACAAATTATATTGACTTGGAACGTATTCGCCACCGTCCTGAGAAAGTTCAGATCAATAGTAGTTTTTCAGCTTTAGATGCTGACAACAAACATATAAAACCTTTGCTTCTGGTCAATTTCATCGAAAATGCTTTTAAACATGGCGTCAATAGAAGTATAGGAACATGCTGGGTTGATATACAATTGACAACAGACCAAAATGGCATCCGGTTCTATGTGGCTAACAGCCAACCATCAACCATAAAAAAGAATCCCAGCACCACAAAGTTGCAATATCTCGTTAATAAAGAAGAGTATAGTGGCATAGGCCTTGAAAATGTCAGGAGACGCTTGGAGCTAGAATACTTTGAGAAACATGTTCTTTCTATAAAGAATACAGATGAAGAATATGCGGTGGAATTGATCCTCTTATTTTAACTATTTTTAACACCTAACCTTATAACGTTAAATATGAAAGCACTTATTGTAGACGATGAACCAATAGCGCAGGAGGTCATCCGAAAGCTGGCCGAAAAAATTCCATATCTGGAAGTAATCGGGTCTTGCGATGAGGCATTTGCTGCGCTAGAAATGATTAACAGTCGACAGCCTGATTTGATATTTTTGGATATACAGATGCCCGGTATGACTGGAGTAGAAATGCTAAAGGTGGTACAACGAAATAATGCCCAGGTCATCTTTACAACAGCTTACCCTGAATATGCACTGGAAGGATTTGATCTAAACGTGACCGATTACTTGTTAAAACCGATTCCCTTTGAACGTTTTTTTCAGGCAGTCAATAAGGCACATCTTTGGTATCTCAAAAATCAGCAAGAGGCTCCTAATGATGATCTCATACGTACGGATCAAGAGTATATCTGGGTAAAAGAGGGAAAAAAACTGGTTCAAATACGTTTATTTGATATCGTTATCGTAAGGGCACTAGCGGATTATATGGAATTTATTATGCCCGAGGGAAAGGTAGTCGTCCATGTGACTATGGCCAAATTGGAAAGACTACTTCCCACGCCTGCCTTTATTCGTGTAAACCGATCGACAATTGTTCGTCAAGGAGCAATTCGATCGATTGAGGATCTCCATATCGAAACAATTTTGCCAAGCCTAAACAGAATCGCCATAGGTCCTACTTATTGGGATTCTGTAAAAGAGCAAATAAAAGAGCTGTTTTAACTATTCATCGAAAAAAAACATATATTTATCGAAAACAATATAATATCATCTATTTAAAATAATACCTTACGGTAATTAATTTAAGATAAGATGAATAAAAAACTAACCATTAAAAAGAAAACCGTGTTTAAAATGAAAAATAAAAGTTTCTCAGAAATCGGCGATGGGCAAACTTCTGGGCCAATAACCGCAACAATGACCCAAGGCCTGACATTTTCGGCAATTTAAAACACTATTTAGAGCATCATACAACAAGCATCGACAGTTTTCATCGATGCTTGTTGTTTGCCATACAGAGTTAGTCTATTCCTATCCTTTGGGTAATCATCCACTTCGCTAATTTGGAAAATCCTCTTGTTATACGTACTAGTTTTTATCCATGTTATTCTCTTTGATGTACAATAATCATCAATTGCTTTTAATGTAAACTTTGTACTTCCTCTTTTTATAGCAATTTTGAAGCTATTTTATCGAAGCACTTCTCTTAAAAAATTCAAATCATTCTATTCATCGAAAATATCACACCCTTTATCGAATCGATTGTTGCTTCACTTTTTCTTGAGGCATATTTGTTCAAGCAATAAGGTATTGCCGGGGAAAATCCGAAAACCTTTTAGAGTAGGAACAATCATTAAAATTAAACGTCATGTCAGAAGAGAAAAAATTGACCAATGAAGAATTAAAAGAGAAAATCAAAAAAACTGTTCTTGAACAATTAGATGAACAGTTGACTGAAGAAAAATTATCTAACATAGATCAAGAAAAACTTGAGGGCGGGTTTACCTCTCTTCCTGACGAGGATATGCAAGACCCTGGTACAAATGTAATTTGCGGCAATATTAGTTGTTAAATTATCAGGTAGCTGTCTCCAGCAAACGTGGAAGACAGCTACTTTCTTTTAGAAGAAAAAGATATACAGTTTAGACGATCTATACTGAAATTCAGAAAAGCTATTTCCACATTGATAATTAGAGTTACTTTACCACATCTAGATTGTAAAATGATCTTCCACCTTAAGTAAAATTAATTTTCAACTCTGAAAACTAACGATATCGCGGAATGCTATTATCATAGCAGAAGAGATATCATTACGGCAAATTAGACTCTAGTTATAGGATTAAAAATTCATTTTATAAATCATCCATTTTTTATACGCGAGACTCAGAGGTATTTCTCTACATTTTGACAATTATGGATTCGTACATTCTTCCCCTTCTCTATGATGCACTAAAAGTGTTACTCTGAAAGTTATCCATACGAAAATACGCCAATCCTTTTATATTCATCGAAAATAACACACTGTTTATCGAATCAATTTTTACTTCGGATTTTCTTAAGGCATATTTGTTCAAGCATATAACACATTGCAGAGGGGGATCCGAAAACCTTTTAGAGTAGGAACAATCAATTAAAATTAAACGTTATGTCAGAAGAAAAAAAATTAACCAATGAAGAACTGAAAGAAAAAATCAAAAAGACTGTTCTTGAGAAATTAGACGAACAATTAACTGATGAAAAGCTATCTAATATAGATCAAGAAAAACTTGAAGGTGGATTTGCCTCTCTTCCAAATGAGGATATACAAGACCCAGGCACAAATGTAATCTGCGGCAATGCTAGTTGTTAAATTAATCAAAGAAGGATATTAGAAGTAATATCCTTCTTTCTATTATAAAAGAGCACATGAAGTTTAGTATATTTAATACAACAGTGGCTTATACCGACAAGTATGTCTTATATAATGCCTTAAAGAATCACTTTTTATACGTAAATCCATTAGTAAAAGAATTGATTGAAGCTAGTCGTGAACATAACGAACTTGGAGGTTTAGAAAAATTACATCCTACTCTCTTTAAAACATTAAAAGAAAAAGGTTTTATCGTAGAAAATGATTTTAATGAGCTACAGGAAGTCATCTCCATACGTGAACAAGTAGATCTTGAAAATGAAAGTTTTTTCCACTTAACAATTAATCCGACGATGAATTGTAATTTTAGTTGTTGGTATTGTTATGAATCTCATGAAAAGAAATCCAAAATGGAGTTCGAAACAATAGAAAAAATTAAAGCTTTTATTCAACAAAAGATAAACCTTTCTTCCAAAATTAAAAAATTCCATATAGCTTGGTTTGGCGGTGAACCATTTTTATATTTTGATCGGGTAATTCTGCCGATCATTAAGTTTGCTAGCGAACACTGTTCGAAGTTTGGAGTAAAGTTTGATAACGGATTTACAACTAATGGTTTTCTAATAAATAAGGCTAATATTACAGCATTAAAACCTTATGATATTACTAATTTCCAAATTACATTAGACGGGGGCCGAGAAGAACATAATTCGGTGCGCTTCGTACATGACAAACGTGGATCCTATGACGAAATAGTAGCAAATATAAAACTATTATGTGAACACCAACGTAGAACTACATTACGAATCAATTATACCGCAAAAAACTTACCTACTGTTGCTAATATAGCACAAGATTTTGAGGCTATGTCTGTAGAGAGCAGAGCATATTTATCGATAACCTTCCATAAAGTTTGGCAAGAGGAAAAGACAGAATTTCTTCAAGATACTGTTTCTTCATTAATAAAATATTTTAGAAGCAAGGGATTAAATGCTTTAATAGGTGGATTACCTGATAATTTAAGAAACTCTTGCTATGCTGATAAGAATAACCACGCGGTTATTAATTATAATGGAGAATTATTTAAATGTACAGCGAGAGATTTTAAATCCCATAATAGCGAAGGCTTTATCGATAGAAATGGAACCTTAGTGTGGAACGAGACATACTACAAAAGGCTTGACGTAAAATTTAAAAATAAACCTTGCTTAACATGTTCAATATTACCTATATGTAATGGAGGTTGTTCTCAAGTGGCCATGGAAAATGTTAATAAAGATTATTGCGTTCATAATTTCGATGAAAATGCTAAAAAAAGAATTGTTTTAGAAAAATTTCTAAAGCTAGCGAACAGATATGTGTGACAAACAAATACAACTATAAAATAATCAATGATGAACAAACTCCTACTTCCTTTAGCGATCGTTTTTTCAATATGCGCTAAAGCGCAACAGAAATTCACCATTAGAGGACAAGTGATGAATCATATGGCCACACCTTTAGCTTATGCCTCTTATTCTGTGGAAGATGAAGTCCAACATACAGTATTGAAAGGCGGGATTACAGACTCAGTAGGAAAATTTACAATAACTGCCCTACCGGCGGATAGATATCTCTTGAAAATATCAATGATTGGCTACAAGGAAGTACAGCACCACCTATCTACTGAAAGAGATAGCAGTTTGAAGATTATCCTTGAGCCGAAGAGCAACCAACTGGAAACCGTCACCGTCACCGCTGCCAGCAAACAACTTATCGTTCAAAAACCAGATCGGGTGGTGATGAATGTAGCAAATTCGGTACTCGCTGCGGGAAATAATGTATACGATCTCCTAAAAATGACCCCAGCGGTATCTGTCAGTGCTGATGGTATTGAAGTACAGGGCAAATCTGGAGTCTTGATCATTCTCAACGGTAAAAAGCTGCCAAATACTTCAATAAAAGACCTCTTAGAAGCTATTCCGGCAGATCAGATAGATCGCATCGAAGTAATTACAAACCCTTCGGTGAAATATGATGCGGAAGCAGCCAGTGTGATTGAAATATATACCAAGAATACTGCGAGTATCGATGCTTGGGGAGGGAATGTTTCATTGAACGCCGCTCAAGGCAAGAAATTCCATTCTGGAGGAAACCTCAGCTTATATTATAATAGAAATAAGTTATCGTTGAACCTTTCTGGAAGCTATAGCAATAATAGCCATCTGGAAGTTGGTGGATTTGACCGTTATGTGTATAAAGGAAAGAATGAAATCGGTAAGGTTAAGCTAGATAAAGATCTAGCTGGAAAAATCAAACCACTGAATCTATCCGCACAATTAGGTTACCAATTTGACAATAAACAGAAAATCGATCTAGATTTCAGCTTAATGAACCTCGAGATTGGTATTGATGGAAACATAGATAGTCGATTGAAAACTTATCAGCCTGAAAGCGAAACTTATGATCCTATCAATGTGGGGTTGAATATAACGACCAAGTTTAATAGTTACAATATATCGTACAATTTTAAAATGGATGATCTGGGATCCGTATTTGATGTTTCGGGAAATTATACGCGTTATCAGAATAGCCAAAATCAAACTTTTTTACCTTTGGAAGATCAAGAGGCCAAAATCTTAAATGATATCCAAGCTAATTATGATATTTGGACTGGAGTGGCTAACTATCGGAAGATGTTCAGTCGAACACAGTCATTGGAGCTTGGGCTGAAATACACCAATACAAAAAACAGTAGCGACGAATTTAATAGAACGGGCGTCGAAATGACAAAAGAAAATTCTATATTGGGGTATAAAGAAAACATTTTGGCGCTATATGCAAACTATAATACCGAGCTAACTGACTTTCTAAAATTACAGTTTGGTGTACGGGGTGAAAATACTTCTTATCAGGTGAAAAATGGAAAGGATTCCTCTTATTGGAACCTATTTCCGAAAGTCCAGCTGGATTTTACAATATCGAAACAATATAGCTCGGCATTATTTTACTCTTCCAGTATTAAACGTCCAAATTATGATCTATTGGTGCCTTATACCCGCTATTTTGACACCTATAGCGGGCAGGCAGGAAATCCACGTTTAAAACCTGAATTCTCAAACGTAATAGGTTGGTCGCATCGCTTTAAAAACTATAGCCTGTCTTTAGAATATGAGCATATAAAGGATGCGATTTCATCGCAAATCACTTACAATGAAGACAAATTATTTTATATGTCTTCGGTATTCAATTTTTCCAAAAGAGAATTATTGGGACTAAACCTGTCCGTTCCCTTCAAAATCGGAAAGTTTTGGCAGTCTTATAATACCATCGGTATCTATCGTCAAATCAACAATATTCCTGATCCGTTCACATTGCAGAGCGTACGAAAAAAAAACACCTACCCAAACCTGAAGACCAACAACATGTTTACCTTGGGTAAGGATTGGGACATAGATCTAAGTGCCTTTTATCGTGGCGACATACTATCTGGGATGAATTGGAGTGGTGAATTATCTAATGTTTCCTTAGGCATCCGTAAACAATTTCTTGCAAAAAAGGGCTTCGTGAAATTGGATGTATCTGATATCTTCTTAGGTCAAGTACAGCGTTGGGGCAGTGATTTTGTGCCAATCCGCTTTACTGGCAGAAGCCGCAATGATACCCGAAGGGTCCGTTTGACTGTCGGCTACAAATTCGGTAAAGCCATAAACAACAACCGAAAAAACAATGCAGATACCAATAAAGAGGAAAGAGGTAGATTAGGGATATAGAAACCTCAATAAAGAGTCATTGTAACTATTCGAATCATCAGAAACAGCAACAGCTATCTAAAAATTAGGATAGCTGTTGCTGTTTTAATACATTGGATTAACATCTCCGCTATTTACTGCAAACTATAAAATAATAATCCCATGCCTAACTTAAGATATCAAGCGTTATAGCTATTGCTAGAAGCTCATTTCTCCCTTCGCTTTTCCACACAGTGTTAATAAACATGTTGAAAACTCCGCCTTCTCTGCGGCGCACCCTGGCTTGTTTATCCACAAACTGTTAATAACTATGTTTACTATTCACAAGACCCTTAAAAACCAACACTTTTCAAATTCAACCCGGCCCGCTCATTCAAGCCAAACATTAAATTCATATTTTGTACCGCCTGTCCAGATGCCCCTTTCAGAAGATTATCTGTCGCATTCAGGATAAGCAATTTGTTACCGTGTTTTTCGAGATGTATAATGCTCTTATTGGTATTGACAACCTGTTTAAGGTCAATGTTGGCGCGACTAACCCAGGTAAAGGGATGCGGCGCATAATAGCTTTCATACAGCTCATAAGCTTGCTCTTCGTTCAGATCAGAGGCTACATAGATAGCAGAAAAAATCCCACGGGTAAAATCGCCACGCTGGGGAACAAAGTTTATTTTCTCTGCGGCCCGCTCCAGCAAGGAGGCGCTGTTCACTGGCAGAAAACCTTTCTGAAGCTGATCCAAGGACTCTGCAATCTCCTGTAAATGCTGATGCTCGAAAGACTTGTAAGCAGATAGGTTGTTATTACGCCAGGAAAAATGCGTTGTCGCTCCAGGCTTCTGTCCCGCGCCAGTGGATCCGGTTGTCGCATGGATATGAATTTGATCAGGCAACAGTCCTTTACTTGCCAGTGGCAACAAAGCAAGCTGAATGTTGGTTGCAAAGCAGCCCGGATTGGCTATATATTGTGCCTTTTTGATGGCTTCTTTGTTTAACTCGGGAAGCCCATAAATAAATTGCTTTTCTCCATAAGCAGTATTTGCACGGAGGCGATAATCCTGTGAAAGATCAATGATCTTTACCCTATCGGCAACAGGATTTGCCTCTAAAAACTTACGGGCATCCCCATGTCCGACACATAGAAACAGAACATCGATATCGGAGTGAAAATCGGCAGAAAAAGTCAATTCGGTATCACCAAAAAGATCATTATGAACCGCATAAACTTTATTCCCAGCGTTAGAAGCGCTATTGGCAAATACAATTTCCACCTCGGGATGGTAGATCAAAACACGGAGCAACTCTCCCCCGGTATATCCTGCAGACCCAACTATACCTACTCTTATCATCGCTTTTTTAGATTTAGTTTGATATAAACTGTTTGGGCGACAGCTTATCTACCCGTCTGACGTCAAATCAGCTACCGCCCGAAAAACATTTTTATTTTTGGTTTACTTTATGCCAGATAATCGTCTGGTTTCCGAAAATCTTCGAGAAGCCTTTGACATCTTCTCCAGTATAACCTTTATTCATCTCGCCATAGCTACCGAATTTATTGGACATCAAATCGTGCGCTGACTCAATACCGATCACAATAAAACGATAAGGATGTAGTTCAACGATAACACGACCGGAGACGGTGCTCTGAGAGGATTGCAAGAAAGCTTCAATGTCACGCATTACAGGATCATGCATCTGACCTTCGTGCATATAATTTCCGTAGAACGCTGCGATTTGGTCCTTCCATGACAATTGCCATTTGGTCAATGTATGTTTTTCAAGTGTATGGTGTGCTTTGATCAGGATAACTGAAGCGGCAGCCTCGAAACCAACTCGGCCTTTGATACCAATAATAGTATCCCCGACGTGGATATCACGCCCTATACCATAAGGCTGTGCGATTGCCTGAAGTTCCTGAATCACTTGGACAGGAGACATTTTCGTACCATTTAGCGCAACAGGCTCACCGTTTTCAAAATCTATCGTTATCTGTTGAGGCTCGGAAGATGTAACGGGAGTCGGCCAGGCAGATTCAGGCAGATACTGGTTTGATGTCAACGTTTCGGCTCCACCCACTGAAGTACCCCAAAGGCCTTTATTGATTGAATACTTGGCCTTCTCTGCAGAGTATTCAACGCCATGTTTATGGAGATATTCGATTTCGGCTTCGCGGGACAACTGCAGGTCGCGGATCGGTGTAATAATCTCCACTCCAGGAATTAGTGTCTGGAAAATCATATCAAAACGCACCTGATCATTACCTGCTCCGGTAGAACCATGGGCAACACATTCAGCGCCGATTTTCTTAGCATAATTAGCGATAGCGGTCGCCTGACATACCCGTTCAGCAGATACTGATAGCGGGTAAGTCGCATTTTTCAGCACATTGCCAAAAATCAAATATTTAATAGTTTCGCGGTAGTAGTCTTCCGTTTCGTCAATCGTGGTATGCGATTTTACGCCCAAAGCATAAGCACGCGCTTCAATATTCTTTAATTCTTCAGCCGAAAAACCACCTGTATTTACGACTACGGAGTGAACTTCTAAACCTAAATCCTGTGAAAGATAAATACAACAAAATGATGTGTCTAATCCTCCACTGAACGCTAAAACTACTTTCTTCATTGGAATAATTTGTTTATGAGTGCAAAATCCAGCAGCCCAAAGCTGCGTTTACACTCGGTTTGCTTATTATGGGAAAACTACCTTTTAAACGTTAGTTCCCTGTATATATTCTATTTGTAAATCTATTCTACTCAGACAAGATTACCAAAAGACACTAATTTTAAAAGCCTTTGGCCACCTTTTTGTGCTTTGGAAAATTGACAGTGAAAAACTTATTTGTCGATCTCCAGAATTTAGCCTGAATACGCTTTAGTAAAGATTGCTTCTGTGTAATCCGCTCCAGGCGTTCCTTTGCCTCATGTTTACGCTGAATCTTCTCTCTCAGCTCCCGTTCTTTTTCCTCCGGATCCCAAAGCATGGCCGTGCACATACAATTCTTACGATCCTTGCTCATTAGAATTTCATAGTTCACACAGCTTTGACAGCCCTTCCAAAACTCGTCATCGGTCGTGAGTTCAGAATAAGGCACAGGTTCATATCCCAGTTCGGAATTAATTTTCATGACGGCAAAGCCTGTCGTGAGCCCGAATATTTTCGCTTTCGGGTATTTTTCGCGCGACAGTTCAAATACTCGTTTTTTAATAGCCTTGGCCAAACCGACTTTTCGAAATTCCGGACTGACGATAAGTCCCGAGTTAGCGACATAGTCTCCATGCCCCCAAGTCTCAATATAACAGAAACCGGCCCATCTACCATCTCTATGCAAAGCAATCACGGCTTTGCCTTCGTTCATCTTGTTGGCAACATATTCTGGCTTACGACGTGCAATACCAGTACCGCGAGCCTTTGCAGACTCAAACATTTCGTTGCAAATTACCTCTGCATAGTGTGCATGCTCTGGCTTAGCCGGGATAATTAAAAAATCTGATATAGTCATTGACTTACGACCCTAATAATAAAACAACAACTATTGTTGCGTTTTGTTACTCAATAAATTAAAATAATGGAATTCAAAACCATCGGACAATCATGGTCTTGTTTGGAAAGATTCACTACCTCAAATCAAGCCCGAGGTAGTATGGGTCGTCGGAAGCGTAAAACAGGTATTTCAACGAAAATGAAAGCACAGAAAACCTTCCTCATAAACTTCTCAAAAGTTTGAGTGCAAGTGTAATCGTTTTTTTTGTGCTGTTTCATTTTTTATTCTCTGTCAATTGTTTCTGACGATGCAAATGTATAAAAATATTTTTTTCTTTTCTACAATATTATCTTCGATTTTTTGCAAAAATCAAAAAGTTACATTGATCATGCAAAAGCATTCTCCCGACTTCATTTTCAACCATTTAGTTCGCACAATTTCCCGCTATGGCGCAGCTATATACTTATATTAATTTGACAACAAAATAGATAAAGGGTTAAGGCTTTGTCAATTGAATCCCCCAGTTTCTTTTGGTTGTTCGTTATTCTTAATGAAAAACGATACTTTTGTACAAATCATTAGAAAAAAATACGATGTCACCGAGTTTAATTTTCTATATCATTTTTGCTATCCCTTATATCATTTTTATGTATTGGCTAGTCAAACAGGACAAACATAAATACGCTTGGGGGATCGCGATTATCACCGTCGTAGCCATATTAGCGATCTACGTATCGCAGAAAGCGAGCAAAGTTGCCATGGACAACTACCAACAGCATCAGATCGACGCACGGGAGATCGAACGGGAAGAACGTTTACAGAAACAACAAGATAGCTTAAATCATTCCCGACAATAAAAAAGCGGCTGATGCCGCTTTTTTATTGTCGGGAATGTACCTTAGCCTACCAGGTCTTCCAGTTTACACAGAAAAGCATATTCCAGCGCGATTTCCTTTAGATAATCAAATCTCCCTGAGGCGCCTCCATGTCCGTAGTCCATATCTGTCTTCAACAAGACGACCGATTCTCCAACTTTAGTGGCGCGCAGCTTAGCCACCCACTTGGCGGGCTCGAAATATTGAACCTGACTATCGTGCAGGCCGGTTGTTACCAAAAGATTCGGGTACGCATTGGCCTCAACATTCTCATATGGAGAATAGCTTTTCATATAAAAGTAAGCTTCCACTTCATTTGGATTGCCCCACTCATCATATTCATTGGTAGTGAGCGGAATAGTTTCATCCAGCATGGTATTCACCACATCCACAAAAGGAACCTGGGCAATGATCCCATGATACTGCTCCGGTGCTATATTGGCCACCACTCCCATCAACAGTCCTCCTGCACTTCCCCCCTGGGCATAAAGATGCGCTGGCGAGGTATAATGCTGCTCGATCAGATACCGGCCACAATCGACAAAGTCATAAAATGTATTTTTCTTTCGCATCATTTTACCATCTTCATACCAATGCCGCCCCATTTCCTCACCGCCCCTGACATGTGCGATCGCATAAATAAAACCACGGTCCAGCAAGCTTATTCGATTACTGGAAAAACTGGGGTCCATCGATGCTCCGTATGAGCCGTAAGCATATTGGAGCAAGGGAGCTGAACCATCCAATACAGTTCCCTCTTTATAAACGATGGATATCGGAACTCGCACCCCATCCCGTGCTGTAGCATATACTCTTTCCGTCACATAGTCCCCTGGATTATAACCGCCCAAAATTTCTTGCTGTTTCAGCAATGTCTTCCTGTGTGCCCGCATATCGTATTCAAAGACAGAACCAGGCGTCACCAAGGATGTATACCCATAACGCAATTTTTCAGTCTCGTATTCAACGTTAATTCCGGGATAGACGGTGTATGTGGCTTCGTCAAATTCGAGATAATGCTGCTGCCCGGTCCCCAGCGTATAAATCAGTAGCTGCGTCAAGCCATTTTTTCTTTCAGATATAGCCAAAAAGTTCCTGAATTCTTCCATGTCAGTGACCAGGACATCAGGACGATGTTTGACAAAAGGCCGCCAATACGTTCTTTCGGTATTCTCCAAAGGACACTGCATGATCTGAAAATTGATCGCATCGAGATTGGTTAAGATTAAAAAACGGTCCTCCAAAGCCACTACTGAATAAAGTACATTCTCCAAACGCCGCTGAAAAACACGGAATGCCGCATCGGGAACTTCGGCGTCTAAGAGCCATACTTCGGAAGATAACGTCCCTTCAGAATGGATAAAGATATATTTGCCGTTTTTCGACTTATGGACCCCGATATAGTTGCTATTGTCTTTCTCCTCGTAGACGATGCAGTCCTGTGCAACATCGGTACCCAATGTATGCCGCATGATCTTTTCACTGAGCAGCGTGACGGGATTTTTGGCTGTGTAAAAGAGTGTCCGGTTGTCGTTAGCCCAGATCGCTGCCCCTTCGGTATTGGCTATGTGATCAGGATAAATTTTGCCCGTTTCCAGATTCTTGACGTATAAGGTATATTGTCTGCGCGAAACCGTGTCCACGCTGAACGCCAGCAGGCGATTGTCGGGACTGACTGAGAAGCCTGTCGCAGTATAATAAGCAAAACCCAGGGCCATTTCATCGATGTCCAGCAAGATCTCCTCTTCGGCTTCCAGCGTACCTTTTTTGCGGCAAAACTTAAAGTATTGTTTCCCCTCCTCTGTACGACTATAATAATAATACCCGTTCTTAAAATATGGCACGGACTGGTCTTTTTCCTTGATCCGGGATTTCATTTCTTCGAATAAATCCTGCTGCAATGACTCGGTATCCCGCAGCATATCCGTTGTATAGGTATTTTCAGCAGTCAGATAGTTAATTACTTCCTGAGATTTTGGTCCTTTTTTGAAATAGTCAATCATCCAGTAATAATCATCAACGACCTCGTCGTCATGAATTAGCCTCTTGCGCGGATAGATTGCTGCTTGTGGTGGCAAAGCTGAGGGCCATTGTATATTCTTCTTGTATTTCATATTCGGGGATGCTTATTTATCATTTATATGATTTGTCGAAGCGATTCTAAACCAATAACATTCGTAAAATGTAAGCTACAACAGATGTGAAATTTAGTGCCATTTTTCATAAATAACAAAAATAGCTTCATGGATCTAATAACTGATCAGGAGAATGTAAGTAAAATAAGTATTTAAAGAAATCTGATTTTTAGTAAAAATTAACAATTCCACCGGCACAATAACGCTATCTTTGCCTTTATACGGGGTAAGTGTCCAGATATACGCATCACAAACAGCGGCGACTTTAAACCGAATTAATACATGTTTACATATGAATCTGAAAAAAACTTTATATTTTATTGCGTTAGGCCTGATACCGGCTATTTCCTTTGCTCAGACTGACAGTGTTCCTGCAAATTGGTTCAATCTGGACTATCGGACGGACGGTGTTATGGGAATCAGCACTGAGAAAGCCTATAAAACTTTATTGAAGGGTAAGAAATCCACGCCCGTCATTGTCGGCGTGCTGGATGGCGGCGTAGATGTTTTCCACGAGGATCTAAAAGATGTCGTCTGGATCAACCCCAAAGATAGTATAGGCAACGGGAAAGATAATGACGGAAATGGTTATATCAATGACAAATATGGATGGAATTTCATCGGTAACGCCAACGGTGAGAATGTTCAATTTGACAATTTAGAACTGACAAGACAATTACGGGAGCTGGACAAAAGATTTGCCAATGTCACGCCAGCTACAGAATTGAGTGCCAAAGACCGTAAGGCTTTTTTAGCCTACCAAAAGATGGTGGTAAGCTATAAGAACAAGCTCGAAGAAGCCAAGATGGGACAATTTTCCTATGATGCCCTGAAACGTAATTTGGACGCTGTCGTCCGGGAAATAGGGAAAAAACCGGAAGAGATCACACTTTCCGACCTGGAAAACTACCATCCAAAATCGAACAACCAACGGATCGCCTTGGGCTATGCGAAGGAAGAAATCCAGGCAAATGGTTTTGTTAAATTTTATGAAGATATCACGGAAGGTGCTAAATATTTCAACAACCAAGTCGAGTACCATCTGAATAAAGAGTACGACTCCCGTCCGATTGTCGGAGACAATTATGCAAATGCCAAGGAACGTTTTTACGGAAATGCAGATGTAAAGGGCCCTGATGCCCTTCACGGGAGTCATGTCGCCGGCATTATTGGCGCCAAACGGAATAATAACATTGGCATCGACGGGGTAGCGGACAATGTTAAGATTCTGACGGTACGGCTCGTACCCGACGGCGATGAGCGGGACAAGGATGTGGCCAATGCTATTCGGTATGCTACAGATAACGGCGCAAAAGTACTGAATATGAGTTTTGGCAAGAGTTACGCTCACAACAAACAAGCTGTAGATGAAGCAATTAAATATGCTGAATCGAAGGATGTCCTGATGATACACGCTGCTGGAAACGACAGCGAAGACAACGACATAGAACCCAATTTCCCGATGAAATACTACACCAATGCCAAGGGGGATACGACCGGTGTTGCCAATAGCTGGATCACGGTGGGGGCAACAGGCTTATATCCAGACACCGAACTGTTGGCGGAATTTTCGAATTACGGAAAAAATTCGGTTGATGTATTTGCGCCGGGAATAAAAATCAATTCGACTGTTCCTGACTCAAAATATAAGGAAGAGCAAGGAACAAGTATGGCCGCCCCTGTAGTGGCAGGACTGGCAGCAATGATCCGTTCCTATTACCCTGAGCTGACGGCCGTGGAAACAAAACAGATCATCTTGGAATCTGTCGAAAAACCCGATCAGCTTGTGCGCGTGAAAGTTGGTGAAACAGCTACCAAAATGGCCAGACTGGCCGATATATCCGTGACCGGCGGTATCGTTAACGCCTATAATGCAATCTTAAAAGCCGAAGAATATAACAGTAAAAAGAAAAAATAATAATATTCTCGTTTTTTATATACCAAAACTATATTTTGTCCGTTTAATTAATTAACTTACAGAGACAAAATATAGCACGCGTATGGTAGAAAATTTTACTCAATCAGAAAACGAAGTTCAAAATTTACTAACCCAAAACGAGAAGGAAATGACTGACGAGGATGTAGAAAATGAATTGAAACTTCAATTGCCCAAAATGTTGCTTCATCCAAGCAAAAAATGTATTTCGAATATCTTGGCATATTCGAAACAACTGGAAAAAAGAAAGGCCTAATCAAGAGATTAGGCCTTATTTATAACACATCGCTGCCGCTTACCGCTCCGGGAAACTGCTTACCCTAACAAGCACATACCTGAGATGATTATCAGTCGACTACTGTACCTTTGGATAAAAACATCCTTTTCGCTACCGCCGGCGTGGAGCAAAATTTCTTTTTTGATGGCAATTTTTGCTAAGTTTGGACATCATGTTAAAACAGGAACGATACAAAGCTTTTGTGGATTATTTCTCAAAAAACAATCCGGACGCACAGACTGAGCTCAACTATAGTAATCCATATGAATTGCTTGTGGCGGTCATTTTATCTGCTCAATGTACAGACAAGAGGATAAATCAGGTTACGCCTAAGCTTTTCGAACGTTATCCGGACGCTCAGGCATTGGCAGCCTCAAGTGTAGATGAAGTATTCAGTTATATCCGGTCAGTCAGCTATCCTAACAATAAAGCAAAACATCTTGTCGGCATGGCGCAGATGCTGATTGAAAAATTTAACAATGTGGTTCCCGAAAAAATTGAGGACCTTATTAAGTTACCGGGTGTGGGCAGAAAAACAGCCAATGTCATTTCGTCTGTGGTGTATCACAATCCTGCCATGGCTGTGGACACCCACGTCTTCCGTGTTGCCAACCGGCTTGGGCTGACCTACCGTGCAACCACGCCATTGGCCGCCGAAAAGCAGCTGGTCAAAAACCTTCCAAAGGATACGATCGCCATTGCACACCATTGGCTTATTCTGCATGGCCGCTATATCTGCCTGGCCCGAAGACCACTATGCGAAAAATGTCCTATTACATATATGTGCAAGTATTTTGAGAAAACATATCATATAAAAGACACTTCAGCCGCCGCTGAATCGAAAAACTAATTTTTTTAGTGAAAATATTTGGATTATAATTTTTTATTGTTACTTTTGATAAATATATACTAAAAATATGAGCAACACAGATAAATTAAAGGCTTTACAGCTTACGCTAGATAAACTAGAAAAGAACTTTGGAAAAGGTTCTATTATGAAATTGGGTGATACTGCCGTCGAACCCATCGAAGCAATTTCCACTGGCTCACTGGGCTTGGACATTGCGTTAGGTATCGGTGGTGTACCAAAAGGGCGTATCATAGAAATATACGGTCCTGAATCCTCAGGTAAAACCACTTTGGCAACGCATATCGTCGCGGAAGCTCAGAAAAAAGGCGGTATTGCGGCTATCATTGATGCAGAGCACGCATTTGATAAATATTACGCACAAAAACTGGGTGTTGATGTCGAGAACCTACTGATATCACAACCCGATAATGGTGAGCAAGCTTTGGAAATCGCCGACAATTTAATCCGTTCTGGCGCCATTGATGTGATTGTGATTGACTCTGTAGCGGCGCTCGTTCCTAAAGGAGAGATCGAAGGCGAAATGGGAGACTCAAAGATGGGTCTGCAGGCGAGGCTGATGTCTCAGGCACTCCGTAAGCTGACAGGTACCATCTCCAAAACCAATTGCTGCTGTATTTTCATCAACCAATTGCGTGAAAAAATCGGGGTGATGTTCGGTAACCCAGAAACAACAACAGGTGGTAATGCCCTGAAATTCTATGCTTCTGTACGTCTGGATATTCGCCGTACGTCGCAGATTAAGGACTCCGAAGAAGTGTCGGGTAATCGCGTCAAAGTTAAAATTGTAAAAAATAAAGTAGCCCCTCCATTCCGTATTGCGGAGTTTGATATCATCTTTGGCGAAGGAATTTCTAAAGTAGGTGAAATCATCGACTTGGGTGTTGAGTATGGCATCATTAAGAAAGCTGGTTCCTGGTTTAGTTATGGTGACACAAAACTAGGACAAGGTAGGGATGCCGTAAAAGCCTTATTGTTTGACAACCCTGATTTAATGGACGAACTTGAGGCCAAAATCCGTGCGGAAGTAACAGGAGAAGATCCTTTGCTTCACACGGATGAAAATGAAGACTAGTTGCTGTAATAATTAGTATAATGTAGATAGCCGTCCCTGAGCAGGACGGCTATTTTTTTAACTTCAGATCATGTCGGCTGCAAACTTCAATGATTATTTCGTTACACGTTGGAATTGATTGCTATCTACTGCCGGATTTAGTATTTTAGTCCAGCAGCAGTTGCCTGTCATCCCATACGCTGGACTTAATTTGATATCATGAACCGTAAATTAATTTTATTCTTTTTTATCCTGCTCGGAAGCAGCTTTCAGCTCAGTGCGCAAAAAATACGCATACTGTCCTTCAACATCCATCACGGCAACCCGCCCACCGAGGACGAAACCGTTATCAATCTGGATACCATCGCAAAAATTATCAAAACTACCAACGCTGACCTGGTAGGATTGCAGGAAGTTGATGTTAATTTAGGTCGGTCCAATAACGAAAATCAGGCGAAAAAGCTCGCCGAGCTTACGGGTATGCACTACATTTTCTCAAAAGGAATTGACCTGGAAAAAGGGGAGTATGGAACAGCTATATTATCCAAACATCCGATCCAGCGTGTGGAAAAACATTTCCTCCCTTCGCCCGCAAAAAGCGAACAGCGCAGCCTTGCGGTTGCCGAAGTGAGGATCCAGAATAAAAAACTGTTATTTGCGAATACCCATCTCGACCTAAAAGATGAAAATAAAATTGCGCAAGCCAAATTTATTACTCAACGGTTTAAAAAAGAAAAATTACCTACCATACTTGTTGGCGACCTGAACGCTGAACCTCATGATCCCGCGATCGTGGAACTAGGAAAAATATTTACAAAAAGTACCATCACCAATGGCTTCACTTTTCCCCAAGACTCACCTAATACAGAAATAGACTATATCATGATCAGCAGTGCAGGCGCTAAATTCTCGAACCATCGTATCCTTGATGAACGATATGCCAGTGACCATAGACCTTTGTATGTTGAAATCGATATAAAATAACCCTATGAACTTTAATAGAAGAAAATTTCTAGAAGCTCTTGCCCTAGCAGGCATCACTTTACCCAACATTGCTATAGCCCGGGAACAAACTGGAAATACGGAAGAAGAACAGTTCGCCTTCATCATACCGGCGTACCTACAGAACCAAACGGCCACGGGCATTAGTATCTTTAGCATACTGAACAAACCTGGGCTCGCCTGGGTCGAAATTCTGGACAATTCCGGCAATATACAGGAGAAAATATTTCAGTCAGCGGACGGCATGATCACCGCCAATACCGATTGCTTTCGGTTTACCATCGAGCAAGCCCAACGGAAATTCCGATATCGCATCAAAGCAAAAGAAATTCAAAAATTCGACCCCTACAAGATCGTTTATGGCCAGGAAATCGAGAGCAAAATCTATGATGTGAAATTAGCGCACGAAGACCAAGATCAGATCCGCTGTCTCATATATAATGATGTACATGAAGAAAAAGCCAGTTATCAGGATTTGTTGCCCCGGCAGGACACTTCTCCCTATGACTTCTTCGTACTCAATGGAGACTCCTTTCATTATGTAACCAAGCAGGATGATATTACGGAAAAGTTATTGAAACCAATACATTTCTTTGCAACAGACAAGCCTTTTATTATGAACAGAGGCAATCATGAGACCAGGGGATCCTTCGCCCGCAGTTTCAAACAATACTTCGGTTATCCAGACAACAAGTTCTATCAAGCTTTCAAAAGAGGCCCTGTTTTCTGGGTTATGCTGGACAGCGGAGAGGACAAGCCCGACAACCACGAAGTCTACGGGGGCACGGTAGATTACGATAATTACCGAAAAGAACAGGCGGGATGGTTAGAAAAAGTACTGCAATCAAAAGAAAGAAAATCCGCCCGCTACACGGTTGTCATTAGTCACATCCCGATTTTCCATTCGGACGACTGGCACGGCACATTAGATAACCGAGCATCCTTTCATCCTTTATTTCAAAAGTACAAAATTGATGTCATGATCTCGGGGCATACCCATCAATACGGATATTATCCAGCTGATAAGGACCACCAATACGCTATTTTCATCGGTGGCGGTCCTAAAATTGGTAACAGGACCGTCATTGACGTATCAGGCACGAATAAATCGTTGACGGTACGTATGACCCGGGACGACGGGGTCGAACTAGGACTGTTGAACCTATAAGAAAGGCGCTCATTTTTTGAGCGCCTTCCCTATCTCCAGTGAACAATTGCCATCGATATGACATGGATACTTATTCGCCTTTTTCCAAGAAAGGATATCGATAATCCGTATCGGGATTGAATGTCTCCTTGATTGTGCGTGGAGATACCCAACGGAGCAAATTAATCATAGAGCCAGCTTTATCATTCGTTCCCGAACCCCTTGCACCGCCAAAAGGCTGTTGCCCAACCACGGCACCTGTACACTTATCGTTCACGTAAAAATTACCTGCCGCATGTCTAAGCTTATCGGTAGCCAGATTAATCGCATAACGATCCTGAGCTATAATCGAGCCCGTTAAGGCGTAGATAGATGTTTTATCCACGATATCCAATGTCTCTTCAAACTTAGCGTCCTCGTAGACGTATACGGTCAACACTGGACCAAACAATTCTTCTACCATCGTTTCGTAATCCGGCTTTGATGCTTCAATAATCGTCGGATGGATAAAATATCCTTTCGATTTATCATAAGTACCTCCGACAACAATCTCTGCGTCATTGGACTCTTTAGCACGCTCTATGAACTTTGCAAGTTTATCAAATGACTTCTCATCAATAACCGCGTTGATAAAATTAGAAAAGTCTTCGGTTCCACCGATAGTGAATGATTTGACATCCGCGATCATCAATTCTTTTAATGCGGGCCACAAGGACTTAGGAATATATGCTCTGGAAGCCGCCGAACACTTTTGCCCCTGATACTCAAAGGCACCACGTACCAACGCTGTATTTGCAACTTTTACATCGGCTGAAGGGTGGACAACAATAAAATCTTTACCCCCTGTTTCGCCGACGATACGCGGATAAGTCTTATAGCGATGGATATTATCGCCGATTGTTTTCCAGATATCCTGGAATACACCTGTGGATCCTGTAAAATGGATACCTGCGAAATCAGGATGTTGGAAAATAACTTCTCCGGCATCCGGACCAGAAACATATACAAGGTTAATTACACCGTCTGGAAGCCCCGCTTCACGGAAGATCTTCATCAATACATTCGCAGAGTATATCTGAGTGTTAGATGGTTTCCATACCACAACATTTCCCATCATAGCCACACACGAAGGTAGGTTGCCAGCAATCGCTGTAAAATTGAACGGAGTCAATGCAAACACGAAGCCTTCGAGCGGACGTTGCTCCACACGATTCCATACCCCTTTTCCTGAAATGGGAGGCTGCTGTTTGTAAATCTCACTCATGTATTGCACGTTAAAGCGCAAGAAGTCCGTGATCTCGCAAGCGGAATCGATTTCTGCCTGGTACGGATTTTTTGACTGCCCCAACATGGTCGCTGCATTTAGTTCATAACGGTATTTACACGAAATCAATTCAGCCGCTTTCAGAAAAATCGCCGCACGGTCTTCCCATGCCAGATTCTCCCAGTTCTTTTTTGCTGCTAACGCGGCATTGATCGCATCCGTTACATGTGATTTATCGCCTTGGTTGTATTGACCTAAGATATGCTGATGGTCATGTGGAGGAGCTATATTTACCTTTTTAGAAGTCGTCACTTCTTTACCGCCAATATACATGGGGATATCGATCTGCTTAGAACGTGCTTCATCAATCGCTGCTTTCAACAACTTACGCTCTTTCGTTCCGACAGCGTACGTATACACCGGTTCATTAGTAGGAACAGGAACTGTAAAAAATCCTTTAGACATATTACAATTATTTATTATTCATCCAAAAATTACTCTTCTCCTGGCGATAGCTAGCAGGTTTTCTAATTCTATTTATAAAACCCAATGTTTTCAGCTTGTTAGCTTGCTATTTAACCCGCCAATATCAGTAAAATTACCTTAAATTTTATGAATACCCAAAGTTAAGCCCTCGCTTTGAGCAGCTTGGAAAAGATACGTTTAATTTTTTCCAATTTCGGTTTATGGCCGACCGACAATTTGGTTCTTTCACATGCAACGTGATCATGTTAGCGATTATCGTACATAGATGATGATGGCATTATCACAGCTGGCAGTGAATACTGTTGGCAGTCTGCCCCAAAAGACAACCGTTTTTCACTGGATTCCATGCCAATGTGCTCTTCTAAACATGACTTATACAGCTTTAAAAAAAGACGCAACAAGGAGTGCAGGATGAGGCTTTCAACAGACTTATTTTCCGCCGGCAGCCGCGTTCTTTTTCAATTGTCGATAAGGACAAGGTGCGAATAGAAAATTATTGTTAAACAAAAAAGCGGCAATAATTTATATTGCCGCTCCTTCGTATGATGTAAACGGATTCAACTATTTAGCCGCAGCATAATTTTGTGCTACTGCATCCCAATTGATCACATTAAAAATTTCTTCCAAGTATGCTGGGCGTTTGTTTTGGAACTTCAGGTAATAAGCATGCTCCCAAACGTCGATACCTAAGATCGGAGTACCTTTTACTTCGGCAACATCCATTAACGGGTTATCCTGATTTGGCGTAGAAGTCACTGCGAGTTTGCCCTCAGCATTAACGATCAGCCAAGCCCAGCCTGACCCGAAACGTGCAGCACCAGCTGCCTGAAGTTGTTTTTTCAACTCATCAAATGAACCAAACGCCGCATTGATTGCTTCTGCCAGCTCACCGGTTGGAGCACCTCCAGCGTTTGGCCCCAACACTTTCCAAAATAGCGAGTGGTTGTAGTGACCACCGCCGTTGTTCCGTACAGCAGGGGCATACTTACTTACGTTCTTGATAATATCCAGTAAAGACAAGTTTTCGGCGTCTGTACCCGCGATTGCTTTATTTAAATTATCCACATATGCCTGATGGTGTCTGTCATGGTGGATTTCCATTGTAGTTTTGTCAATATGTGGTTCTAATGCGTCGGCTGCGTATGGTAACGCTTCTAATTCAAATGCCATATCTATTTTAATTTTAAATGTGAATTACTTCGTTTATATATACAAATATAACACAATATACCCTGTTATGTTTTTATGTATTACGATAAATTGATAATTTGTTTAACGTTTTTGACGAAAAAATGATTTAACCAGATCTGCGCATTCCTCCTCCAAAATTCCCTGCACGATGACAGTTTTGGGATGGAGAATTTTGTCATGAAAATGCGAATATCCTCGCTTTTCGTCCTTTGCCCCATATACGATTTTACCGATATGGGTCCAATAGGCGGCTCCAGCACACATAATACAGGGTTCGATAGTTACGTATAGCGTACATTCATCCAGATATTTGCCCCCGAGATAGTTTGCTGCAGCTGTGAAAGCCTGCATTTCGGCATGAGCTGTTACATCATTGAGCCGCTGGGTTAGATTATGTCCTTTGCCAATTACACGCCCTTTGTGTACGACTACGGCACCGATGGGTACCTCTCCTTCTTCCAGCGCCCGCTTTGCCTCAGTTAAAGCCATACGCATAAAGGACTCGTCGCTATCAATCAGTTGGGTGCCTTCAAAATCTATAAACGTCATACCGCAAACTTAACTAAGTTTAGCTCCATTTGGTAATTTTTTGTCCACTGAAGTCAAAATAATATCTCCTTTCTCATCCGCAAAACCGGTCACCAGACATTCGGAGAAAAAATTGGCAATTTGCTTCTTCGGGAAATTTACCACTGCAACAACTTGCTTACCCAGCAACTCTTCTTTGGTATAGTGTACAGTAATCTGTGCACTGCTCTGCAAAATTCCAATCTCGCTACCAAAATCGATTTTTAGCTGATAGGCAGGTTTTCTGGCTTTGGGAAAATCCTGTACCTCCAGGACCGTCCCAACACGCAAATCGACCCGCTCAAACTCCGCCCAGGTAATGACACTGCTCATAGGCGATTACTATTAATGTCTTCGATCTCCTTGCCAATCGTAAATAAAATATAAGAAGGTTTTCTCCTTAAGCGCTGTGCTAATTTGGCTACTAATTTTTCCTCTTCCCCTGCCTGAAAAGCTAAGTCTTCGTCACTTAAGTGATTATACTTACGACGGAGTTTTTCTTTGGCTACCAGCCATTGTTCTTCGTTAATTTTCAGCATAACTACGATTTAGGTATAAAATTTGTATATCTTTACCAAACTTGTGAAAGTTTGTTTAAAGATACAATATATACATAAATAAAAGACTATGAAAAAGATTTTACCCGCATTACTCTTGATTTGTGGTAGCATAGCAACAGCACAGGCACAGTTGTTACCAGGTTTTGAAGTCGGCCTAAAAGGCGCTTTGAACTTTTCAAAATTCAAAAGCGACGGCAAATACTTCAATTCAGATACCAAAGCAGGTTATCAAGCAGGTCTTTACGGCCGTGTCGGCGTCTTGGGATTCCATGTGCAACCAGAGGTCTATATAACAGGTAAAAACACAACAGTAAAAGGTCAAGGTGAAGACGGTTCTTCTACAACTACCGATGTTAAATTTACAACGGTCGATGTTCCGGTATTGTTGGGTAAACGTTTTGGTCTAGGGCCAATCGGAGCGAGAATCCAGACTGGTCCGATATTTTCATTCAAAGTTGACGATAATCAACCTAAGGTTATTGACCAATTGAATCCAAGTAACTACAAAAAAAGCGGCACATCATGGGCTTTTGGCGTGGGCGCTGACATTTCAAGCTTACGGGTAGACGTACGTTATGAAATGGGATTGAATAAGGTCAACAACGAAAGCCAGGCAAATCCCAAAATCAATATGTGGAGTATTGGCTTAGGCTATAGATTATTCAGCATCCTGTAGTCAGTTAACCAGCATTTAGACATCATTTAAAGTCCGTTTTTATACAAAACGGACTTTTTGTTTTTACAAACTTTAGAACCGTTCTAAATTATTGCTTTTTCTTGTCAAAATGGTATCATATTTAATAGCAAATAGTAGATTTGCCTAATTAAAATTAAATTACAAGGATAATGAGTAAATCAAAGCCAGTTTTCAGTTCTTCGATTGGGAAGAAGCTAATCATGAGCTTAACAGGAATCTTTCTATGTTTATTCCTGGTTGTTCACTTGGTTGGTAACTTGCAATTATTTAAAGATGATGCGGGTCTAGCGTTCAACAAGTACGCTTATTTTATGACTCACTTTACACCAATCAAAGTTGTTTCTTACTTATTGTATGCTTCGGTAATCATTCACGTCATCTATGCCATTACATTGACGATGAAAAATAAAGCCGCTCGTCCTATTGGTTATGCTAAATATGACGGCCAAGCAAACAGTAAATGGAATTCACGCAACATGGGTATCTTGGGTACGGTCATTTTAGTATTCATAGCTACGCATATGTCCAATTTTTGGTGGAAGTTCCATAATGATCAAGTACCGTACATTGAATACCGCACTGATTTGGCAACTGGACAAACAACAGCGAGAGAACTTCAAGCTTCTGAATTCCATGACTACCAGGAAACGGTAGAAAACAATGTTCAAATCGTAAAGGCAAGAGATTTGTACAAACAAGTAGACTTTGCTTTTCAAAATGTTGCATTGGTCGCTTTATATGTCATTGCGATGGCAGCGCTGGCATTCCACTTAATTCATGGTTTCCAATCCGCATTCCAGACTTTGGGCTTCAATCACAGAAGATACATTGGAATTATCAGAGGGATCGGTGTTTGGGTATTTGGGGTTTTAATTCCAATAGGCTTTGCATTAATGCCATTGTTTTTCTTCTTTAAATAATTCGGAATCTTTAAGATAAGGTTCAGGCCTTATCGATCAATATAAAATTAAGAGATATGTTAGATTCAAAAGTACCAGCGGGCCCATTGGCCCAAAAGTGGTCAAATCATAAATTTAATCTTAAATTGGTTAACCCTGCTAACAAACGTAAGTTTACGATTATCGTTGTTGGTACAGGTCTCGCAGGTGCGTCTGCAGCTGCATCGTTAGCCGAACTAGGATACAATGTAATTACATTCTGTTACCAGGATTCACCTCGTCGTGCCCACTCAATCGCGGCTCAAGGTGGTATTAATGCGGCGAAGAGTTATCAAAATGATGGTGACTCAGTGTTTCGTTTATTCTACGATACGATCAAAGGAGGTGATTACCGTTCACGTGAAGCAAACGTATATCGTTTGGCGGAAGTTTCGGTGAATATTATCGACCAATGCGTTGCGCAAGGTGTTCCATTTGCACGTGAATATGGCGGTCTATTGGACAACCGTTCTTTTGGTGGTGCTCAAGTAAGCCGTACATTTTATGCGCGTGGTCAAACTGGACAACAGTTATTATTGGGAGCTTACTCTGCATTGAACCGTCAGATTAAAAAAGGTAAAGTCAAATCCTATACACGTCATGAGATGCTGGATTTGGTAGTGATTGACGGTCACGCTAAGGGAGTCGTTACACGTGACCTTGTATCCGGTAAAATTGAAACACATGCTGCGCATGCTGTATTGATGTGTACTGGTGGTTATGGCAACGTATTCTTCTTATCGACCAATGCCATGGGTTGTAACGTGACTGCAGCTTGGAGAGCGCACAAACGCGGTGCTTATTTTGCAAATCCATGTTACACGCAGATCCACCCTACGTGTATCCCTGTCACTGGAGATCACCAGTCGAAATTGACTTTGATGTCAGAATCTCTTCGTAATGATGGTCGTGTCTGGGTTCCTAAAACCCGTGAAATGGCGGAGAAATTACGTAAGGGGGAGATCAAAGCCAATGATATCAAAGAAGAGGATAGAGATTACTTCCTGGAACGTAAATATCCTTCGTTCGGTAATTTGGTACCACGCGACGTTGCCTCACGTAATGCCAAAGAAGCTGTTGATGACGGCCGCGGAGTAGGTAAAACTGGTTTTGCCGTTTTCTTGGATTTTAAAGAAGCGATCGGCCGCCTAGGTGAAGATGCTGTACGTGCAAAATATGGTAACTTATTTGACATGTACTACCAGATCACAGATGAAAATCCTTATAAAGAACCGATGCGTATCTACCCTGCTGTACATTATACAATGGGTGGTGTATGGGTTGATTACAATTTAATGACTACAATTCCGGGTCTTTATGCCCTAGGTGAATGTAACTTTTCGGATCACGGCGCTAACCGCTTAGGTGCATCTGCGTTGATGCAAGGGCTTGCTGATGGCTACTTCGTTATTCCTTACACAGTGGGTGACTACCTTGCTAAATTAGGTTCTTTCGCTCCAGTTGACCACAATCACCCAGCGTTTGAAGCTACACGGAAAGAAGTGGAAGACCGAATCAATAAGTTATTGTCGCTAAAAGGTACGCAAACAGTGGATGATATCCACAAAAAGCTAGGTCACATCATGTGGGAATATTGTGGAATGGCGCGTACTGCAGAAGGATTACAAAAAGCGCAAGGTTTGATCCAGGAGCTTAGAAAAGAATTCTGGACCAATGCTAGAGTTCTTGGTGAGAACGAAGAACTTAACCTTTCTTTAGAGAAAGCTGGCCGTGTAGCAGACTTCTTGGAATTGGGCGAATTAATGGTCGTCGATGCACTGCAACGTGCAGAGTCCTGCGGTGGTCACTTCCGCTTAGAAAGCCAAACTGAAGAAGGGGAAGCCAAACGTAACGATGAAGAATTCGCTTATGTATCGGCTTGGGAATACAAGGGAGAAAATGTACCTGAGCAATTGCACAAGGAAGATCTTGTATTCGAAAACGTTCAGTTAACACAAAGAAGTTATAAATAAGAAAGAAATATTATCATGGCACAACATATGAATTTAACGCTGAAAGTTTGGCGTCAAAAAAATGATAAAGAGAGAGGTCAATTTGTGACTTATCAGGCAAACGATATCGCTGATGATATGTCTTTCTTAGAGATGCTTGATATTGTGAATGAAGAATTGACACGTAAAGGCGAAGATCCGATATACTTTGACCACGATTGCCGTGAAGGTATATGTGGTATGTGTTCACTCGTGATCAACGGTCGCCCGCACGGTCCTAAACAAGGTACTACAACCTGCCAGTTGCATATGCGCAGTTTCCACGATGGACAGACGATCGTGATTGAGCCTTGGAGAGCAGCAGCGTTTCCAGTGCTAAAAGATCTTGCTGTAGACCGTACAGCTTTCGACCGCATCCAGCAGGCAGGTGGATATATCAATATAAATACGGGAGGTGTTCCTGATGCCAACACTATTCCTATTCCGAAACGTATTGCCGACGAAGCATTTGAATCGGCTACTTGTATCGGTTGCGGTGCTTGTGTGGCAGCCTGTAAAAACGCTTCAGCGATGTTGTTTGTATCTGCGAAAGTATCACAGTTCGCTCTTTTACCGCAAGGCCAAACTGAGCGCTACGAACGTGCCCAGGCTATGGTAGACCAAATGGATGCAGAGGGCTTTGGTAACTGTACCAATACTGGTGCCTGCGAGGCTGAATGTCCTGTAGGTATCAAGCTGACAAATATTGCTCGTCTTAACCGTGAATATTTGACGGCTAAAATCTTCAGACAAGAAGAACCTCACGCCTAGGCGCTACAATAAAATAATATAAAAGTCCTTGCCCTAAGAAAGCAAGGACTTTTTTTTATATTTACAATAATGTAAATTGACTAACGTGAATTCTGGTATAAAAATTCGTTTACTTCTACTCATTTTAACGCTTTGCTTTATCGGGACAGCGATAACCATCAAAGAATCTGTCACTAATAAAGAAATACTGGACATTGACACCAAATCGCTCAATGATCACATTGCCGAGCAGGAGAAAAAAGTAGACAAAATATTCAATGATTCCCTGCTTCTCAAAACATTCAAGAACTACGACCAGTATCCGATAGCCGTTTATCAAGCTTTTGAAAAGTACAAGAATCAGGATAAGATATTTCTTTTCCTTTTTAAGGACCATGAGCCTAAGATGTGGAGTACCCATTTATTTGTACCGATCACGGATCAGGGCTTCCTGGAAAAATCGCATTTTACGCAGGATGACAACCGCTCTTATGTGGTCCGTAAAAAGACTATCGGCAAAATAAGCATCCTCGCATATATCCTTGTTAAGGGCTATACAAACAATAATAATCCTTACTTAAACTCGTCTCTCCGAAGAAACTTCTTTGAGACCAGGAATATCGATATTGCTTCTTACACCGATACCGTGGCGATTAAAAATATTTATAGTAGCGAAGGCTCCTATCTCTTCTCGGTGAAACTCAAGGAAGGTGAGCATGAAAACGCATATACCATTTTACAGTTCTTTTGCTGGCTTATGGGTTGGATTGCACTGCTAATTTTCTTTAACAGCCTTTGCTTGCATATGGCTAAGACCGGAAAGCCCTGGTATGGCACCTTGCTTCTCGCCCTAGTTTTTATTTTGGTAAAAGTTGCAGACCTCGAATGGAATCTACTGTCAGAGAATGCCACATTTGCAATCTTTGATTCCCGCAATTACGCCTATAACAGTCTCTTTCCAAACATCTGGTCTGTCCTTTCCACGACCATTTTGCTTCTCTGGCTTGTCCTATTCATTTATTCGATCCGAAAGGAACTAAGTTTTGACAAAATCAGAAATATCCGGCTCTTTAAACTTCCGATAGCCGTCACATTTATATTAAGTATATATCTGGCCTTTGCTCTTTTATATGATATCGCCGGTACGCTGGTCACACATTCCAACAATATCTATTTTGATTTTACCAAACTTGTCGACCTTCATTTTTTGAGCTGGGTAGACCTGGGTATCGTCGGATTGGCAATTCTGGCGCTTAATATCTATATTGACCTTGTCCTATTCTTCCTGAAGAAACTGGAACTGAAGCCTACGCAACTGCTAAATATACAGTTAGCCTGTGTCATTTTTGTCATTTTGCTTATATCGATCTACATTGAGAAAAATAGCCTGGTCAATCTCCTGTTGGCCGTGATCATTCTGGTAAAGTCCTTCGGCGAAAAATATTTTGATCGTCATATCTTGACAAACTATATCGCTGTTCTTATTCTATGGGCAGTAATAAGTGCCATTACACACGCCCGCTATTATCAGGAGCGCGATCTCATCGATATGAAAATTCTGCTCAGCAATCTTCAGTCAGAGGATGATGTGAATGCTGTTTCACTATTTTCAGATATTGAGAGCGGCATCGCTAACGATAAAGAACTGAAGCATTTATTTAATATTAGTCTGCCGCATCCGAATACAGAAGCTATCAATGACTTTATTAAGAAAAAGTACTTTAGCGGCTACCTTTCCAAATATGAGTTCAAGGCCTATTATTATGATCAGAATAATATCCCGTTAAATCCCTACAGCCAAAATCGCATCAATGAATATCGCGAGAAAGTGATCAATAAATCCATAAAGGTCACGCAGAATTTCTATCGGGCGAGTGCCGAGCTGGGGACGCATGAATATTTCTCGATAATTCCCCTTGTGATCGATTCGGACATTACCGTTAATATCATTATTAATCTCTCCAATAAGGATTTTAGTTATACCGTGCCCTATCCTGAAATCCTGACGGATATGCGCATCAACAACTCGCAATACTATAATAAAGGCGACTATTCGATCGCATTGTATAAAGGTGGCTCACTGGTGACCCAATTTGGAAAATATACCTATGAGAACAATCTCAGAGGGCTACAGGGGGCGCCTGGACAATACATTACCGTGCTTGACAGAGACGCATACCTACATATGGCATATATTGCCAACAAATTTTCCACTTACGTTATCAGCAAACAGAAACCTTCTTTTTGGGACTACGTCGCCACTACATCCTTCCTCTTTCTCGTATTTTTTATGGTATTTGTGATTTTCCATTTCATAAAGTCCTTCTACATTTTTCTGAAAAACACAAAGCTTACCTTCCGTAACCTAAAATATCAATTTTACAAAATCGTCAATAAGATTCAGTATTCAACACGTATACAGACCTCCATCATTTCGTCCGTTATACTGGCCATCCTGATATCTGCAGTAATTTCGTATATCAGTATTAATAAACAACTTTATAACAACAACAGAAATAGCAAGGAGCGCTTTATCATTGAGCTCGGCAAACGTATGGAAAATATGTTGACGGATACTGACGATGCCTCCAATGAAACGCAGCTCATCAGCATTTTAAAAACCCTATCCGAGACCGTATCCAAAGATTTTAACCTGTATTCGAAGTCTGGAAGACTACTCTATAGCTCTCAGCGCCGGATCTACGATCTAGAGCTTTTTTCGACATTCATCAATCCGGCAGCTCTCAAAAATCTGTCGATATTAAAGAAATCCGAGACCATCGAGGATGAAGGAATTGGGACCTTCCAGTTTGAAACGAGTTATGCGACTATCCGAGACAAAAATTACAATACGTTGGCTTATATCGGTATCCCTAATTTTTCCTTGCAGAAGGAAGAAAATATTAATAAAAATCTACTTTTAAACACCATAGTCAACATTTATTCCTTGATAATCATTGGATTTGGTTTCTATGCCACATTCGTGGCCAATAGTGTGACTAATCCGCTCAGCATCATCAGTAAGAAGATCTCACAGCTGCGACTCGGTCAGCCCAATGAGCCACTATTCTGGCAGCGAAATGATGAGATCGGAACTCTGATCAAAGAGTATAATCTCATGATCATAAAATTGGAGGACTATGCCAATAAAATAAAAGATACGGAACGTGAATCGACCTGGCGTGAAATGGCGCAACAGATCGCACACGAGATCAAGAATCCATTGACACCGATGAAATTAGGCATTCAACAGCTCCGCAGGTCGTATAAGGATAATGATCCTAAATTTCCCGACCGTTTTAATAAGTTCTCTACCTCATTTATTGAACAAATCGATGCACTTACACAGATTGCATCCGAATTTTCGCATTTTGCTAAATTTCCAACTACCGTAACGGAAAACATCAATATTGTGGAGAAAATCTCCCAATCCATCTCTTTGTACAATAATACGCCAAACGTAAGTATTCGGTTAATCAACAACGCAGATCAAAAGACCTTAATTGTTAAAGCAGATGGTAATGAACTGTTACGTACGTTCAATAATCTAATCAAAAATGCCATCGAAGGTGGATATGGCCGGAAAAACATGAAAATAGAGATCTCCATCGAACGTTATTCGGACAAGTTTGTAAAAATCGACGTGCGGGACAACGGTTACGGCATCCCCGAAGCCATGAAGGACAAGATATTCCAAATCAACTTTACGACAAAAAGTTCGGGCAACGGCTTGGGTTTGGTGTTGGTAAAAAAAACAATAGAAGCATGTAATGGCCAAATATTCTTTGAATCGGCGGAAGGTGAAGGCACCACATTTCATATCTTATTGCCCTTGCAGCAGATCGAGTCCTAATGAAGCATGGAACGCTGGAGTCTGAAGCTCGGGGGATATTGACCAAACGAAAACGGGTTAGATCCCTAATGCATCTAACCCGTTATATTTATTGCTGTTGAATGCAGCACATATATACATCTATTTCTTTCGCCATCGACTAACAATAATTAGTCCTAACGCAATACAATGGTTGATCTTCCCATGATCGCATTGTCTTCATAAAGAAGTACTGTATAAGCTCCTTTTGAAAAGCCATTTTCGGCAGCCCAATAGACGATATACTCTTCTCCTTTGTTCGTGAACATAATGTTGTGTTTAAAGGTATACTGCAACTTTTCGCCATGTACAAAGAAAATGTTGTCACCTTGCACAACCAGATTACCTTGCGGATCTATAATCCGTACAAAAATATCCCGCTCACCGGTTTTGGCCAACGCATTATCGGCAATAGTAAAATTGACTTTCAATTTATCTACCCGTTTGGCGCGTTCTTCGACCGATTCTTTCCCATTTCTTTTAACAGCCAGACCGTTAATACTTATACTGGAGACTTTCAGGGCAGACGCTGTCGCCACTTTCTCCTTTAATTCGGAGTTACTGTTCACCAATGACGTAATCTGTTTCTCCTTTTCAACAACAGATTCGCTAAGATTGGAATTTTGCTTTGACAATATCTGGTTTTCCTGAATCAACCGCTGTACATTGATGCGATAGCTATCCACCTGCTTTTTTAGCCGGTTGATTTTTTGTTGCGCATCATCAATTTCTCTAGCCGTGATGCTTTGATTTTCCAATTTTTTTCGCAAAATTGCAATTTCAGCTCTCGAATCTTCCTTTTGTAGCGTCATCTCCGGTGTAAGCTGTACATTTTCGACGTCAATCTTATCCAATTCCGCTTCGATCCGATCGATCTGAACTTGGAGATTTTCTTTCTCCACAGTCAATGCATACACTTTCTCACCATTTGTCTTAAATTTGACATAAAAATATATATTGGTGGCAAGTAACGCTGCTATTGCAATTATAAAGAAATAAATCTTAGAAGAATCCTTCTTTTTTTCCTCTTCCTGTTTACTCGAAACAACCTCTGAATTCATCATAATAGCCTGTCATATTCATAGTAGATGTTTGTTCATCATTTCTATTAAATGTTTAAACAAAAATTATTCCAGTTTTATTTTTCCTTTATCCAAGGAGACTTATTCGAAGTAGTTTAGGGTCTGAAAACCACCTTGTTTGAGGTATTCCTCTTTACGCATCAGGTGTAGATCCGATTGTACCATATCTGTTACCAATGACTGGAGGTCATATTTTGGTTTCCAGCCCAATTTTGTATTGGCTTTAGTGGGATCGCCAATTAACAAGTCAACTTCAGTCGGCCTAAAATAAGCAGGATCAACTTTAACAACGGTCTGACCAAACTTGATCAGGGACTTATCAATATTTAAAGCCGCGAGACGTTCTTCATCCACATCGATGATAACGCCCTTTTCCTGTTCACCCTTACCACTGAATTCTACTTCCATCCCCAGCTCAGCAAATGCCATACGGACAAAGTCCCGAACGGTGGTCGTCACGCCGGTAGCAATAACAAAGTCTTCCGGCTTTTCCTGCTGAAGGATAAGCCACATCGCTTCTACGTAATCTTTGGCATGTCCCCAATCCCGCTGCGCGGAAAGATTTCCCAAGTAAAGCTTGTCCTGCAAGCCCAATGCTATCTTAGCCACAGCACGTGTAATTTTGCGGGTTACAAACGTTTCTCCTCTGACAGGGCTTTCATGATTGAACAGGATACCGTTACATGCATACATATTATACGCCTCACGATAGTTTACGGTAATCCAATAAGCATACATCTTGGCGACGGCGTAGGGGCTCCGGGGATAAAACGGCGTTGTTTCACTTTGTGGAACCGCCTGTACCAGTCCATATAATTCGGAAGTGGATGCTTGATAGATTCGGGTCTTTTCAACCAATCCCAGCAGACGGACAGCCTCTAATATGCGTAACGTACCAATGCCATCGGCATTAGCTGTATATTCAGGAGTATCAAAACTAACTTTAACGTGAGATTGTGCGGCAAGATTATAAATTTCGTCGGGTTGTGTTTCCTGGATAATGCGGATCAAGTTGGTCGAATCGGTCAAATCACCAAAATGCAAGGTAAAATTTCTATTGTCAAGATGAGGATCCTGATAAAGATGATCGATACGATCCGTATTAAACAAGGAGCTTCTCCGTTTTAGGCCATGCACCTTATACCCTTTTTTCAGTAGGAATTCAGCCAAATAGGCGCCATCCTGACCTGTTATACCTGTTATTAATGCAGTTTTCGTGTTTTGTTCAGCCATATTTCTCTCTTATTAGTCCGATCTCCTTGTTCCTTTGACATACTACATGTTTAGCCTCTTCTGTTGCCTAAAAGCGCTGGTAGAATTCATTGCCAGACCAGCACCGAAGTTATCATGAACAGTTTCTTTTACTGTTTTCTAAAACTTACAGCCCATTGCATAGATCCGGAAGATTTCGGAATGTAAAAGTATTAAATTTTAAACAAAAAAAGCCATAGGAATTCCTATAGCTTTCTGTTATTGTTGGGTTTTATTATTGACTTAGTTTACTCGGGAGAAATTAAACACCAAATACGCTTCTCCGTTTGCAACTGTCAGGGGCATTTTCATGACTAATTTGTTACCGTCAGAATATGAGAGATCCATACGATAACCAGTAGTCACATTTTTAGCTTTATCACCTGCGTAGATTTTTTTAAACTGAAACTGTGGCTCACCCAGGCCTTTGCCCGGATTATAAATTGACCAAAAGATCTCACGGGAAGCACCGGGTGCACATAATGTTCCTTGGGCGTTGAACGTAATCGACCCTTTTCCATTACCTATGAAATTCCATGTGCTCCCTACAAAGCATTCCGCAGGAGCCTCCTCAAATACACTTTTAATAGTAAAGGTAGATGGTAAGTTTTCTCTATCGATTGAATTCAGTGTCCAAGTTCCTTTAACGGCGGACTTCCATTCCGAAGCACTTGGTCCCGAAGACACACTGGTATTGGAAACATTTCCAGATGATGTACCTTGCTTTTGTGCACCACAAGAGAATAAGGTCACCGTAGCAAAAATAGTTGCTAATGATAAAACTAATCGATTCATATCTATAAATTTTAATTTCAAATTGTATTTTTGGAGTAAATAAGTCCACAAATCATGAAGATCACAGCCAAAAATCATACCACAAGCAAGATAATCGCGAAAACTCTTATGAGGTTGTTTATCATCCTCCTGGCGTTTGCCGCCTATCCACTCTTTCTGGGACAGGAATCGAAAGCAAAACTGGGTCACATCAGCCTCGCATTCACCCACAAAGCTGCCCTTGTCGCACCCATATTGCTATTCTGTTTTATCCTGGGATTGATGATAGCCGTGTTAAAGCACAAATATAATAGAATTGACCTAAATTGGCTATTTTCTCTGGCCACAATCTTCGGCATTCTATATTTGATATTATTGTATTCAAGAATTTACCCAGCGATCGCGTAACTAAAATTGCTTAATTCGCCAAAGTTCCTAACTTTGGATTCTCCAAAATCGACAACAACGCCGATCAGAACGGAAGCAAAAATTCTATGAACAAAAAAAGAGGGTTAAAAATAGCAAAAAACATACTAAAGGTTGTCGTTACCATTGGAGCCTTATACTGGGTATTCAGCAAAGTCTCACTCAAAGATCTACAGGAAGCTGTCATTAATTCCAACCCTATTTATTTATTGCTGGCCTTGCTTTCCTATAGTCTTTCAATCCTGATCTCCTCCTCCCGGCTGCTCACCTTCTTGAGAGCAATTGGTCTGGATGTGTCTGAAAAGTATAATCTGAAACTGTACCAACTGGGACTGTTCTATAACCTGATTCTACCTGGGGGCGTTGGCGGTGATGGCTATAAAATTTTCTTCCTCAGGAAACGATTCAGTATTAAAGGCAGAAAATTGTTTACTGCATTATTCCTAGATCGCCTCAGCGGATTATGGGCCTTGTGCCTTATTATCGCTGCCCTGGTCACCTATATGCCACAGCTAGGCATTCCGAACTATCTGACCATCCTTTTATTTATATTAGGCAGCGGCATCTATTATGTGGTCGTCACAAAGTTCTTTAAAGAATATAAAACTACTTTTCTGAAAGCCCATTTAAAAGCGATAGGCGTACAGTCCATGCAAGTTATTGCAGCTATCCTCATTCTTTACGCCTTAGGATTCAACGGTAAATTCTCTCCTTACTTATTTTTATTTCTGGCCTCTTCCCTGGTTTCCATCATTCCTTTTTCTGTGGGCGGATTGGGCATGCGCGAGTTAGTCATTATGTGGGGAGCGGGCATATTTCATGTGGATTCGCACAACGCAGTATTAATCACTTTATTGTTTTATATTATTTCGGCTATTGTGGCTGTATCGGGAATTTATTTTATTTTTCATCCGAAAGCAATTGGCGAAGATAAATTGCCTTCCGTAGAAGAAGTTGAACAAAGTCAAAAACTAGAAGAATAGACATGGCAAATATTATTATTACCGGAGCAAGCAGCGGTGTAGGGTTTGAAGCCGTATTAGATTTGACCTCAAAAAAAGACAACAAGGTCATCGCCCTGGCCAGATCAGCCGACAGGCTGCGGAAACTGCATGAAATATCCAGCCAGCTCAACTATGATGGCGGCGAACTTTATCCCGCTCAATTCGATATTGTCTATGACGATTATGCTACACTTGTACCTTTCATCCAATCGAAGTTTGATAGTGTGGACATTTTGATCAATAACGCGGGTGCTTTGATTAACAAGTCTTTCATGGAAACCGACACTCAAGATTTCGCTGAAATGCTACAGACCAACGTGATCGGGCACGTCAACATGATAAAGCATGTCGTCCCGATGATGCATGAAGGCTCACATATTGTAAACATCGGCAGTATGGGCGGATTCCAGGGATCAATGAAATTTGCTGGACTTTCAGCTTATTCGGCCAGTAAAGGCGCACTCGCAGTATTGACAGAATGCCTGGCCGAAGAGTTTAAAGATAAAGGTATTAAAGTCAACTGTCTGGCTTTGGGATCTGCACAAACGGAGATGTTCGAAGCGGCCTTCCCAGATTTGCAAGCCGGTACTCTCGCCTATGAAATGGGGAGATATATTGCTGATTTTGCACAAACAGGTCACCATTATTTCAATGGCAAAGTATTGCCGGTTGCAAATACCACTCCTTAATCATTAAGACTCCGGTCATTTAATTCTTTCAGACAATTTTAGAAATGTAAAAATTGTCTGAAAGAGTATTCCGTTCTATACGACGGCTGCCTTGCCGAAAATCCAGTCAAGTCTATTTATCTCGCCTTCAGTTTAAGCCAATGAGTCAGATCGTCCATCAATTGCTCATTAAAACTTTCAGAATTTTCAAAATATTCTTCGATTTTTCCGGTTTCAGCCTGCTGAAAAAGATGATTCAGATTGGGATAATCTTTAATCGTAACATCCGTTGTATTAAGGCGCAAATGCTGCAAAGCATAAATATTTTCATTTGCAGGCACTTGCACATCCTTCCCACCAAAGGAGGCAAATATCGGCACGCGTAACTGTTTAAGATAATAGGCAGGATCGATACGAAGAAAAGTCCTGAACCAAGGGATAAGCATCGGGCTCAGTTTAATTTTCATATCCGATGTTAATGGGTTGCCACGGTTTTGGCGTACAAGTTCCTTTTCCAGCATTCCCGAAAGTTCCTGTGGTGTTTCGTCTCGCAATAAAATATCATATATCCTGCGATTGCTGATTTTATTCTCATTCAGTACAGATTCGGATAATCCGCTCGCTTTTCCGAGCGCATAGCTCTGTAAAATCAGCAAAGAATCACCTTTAATAACTGGGCCGGACAATAATGCAACATAATCGACTTTATCGTTTTCGGCTGCCACTATTTCAGCTATCAGAGCTCCTTCACTATGCCCCACAATACCAATCTTGCCTAACTTGACCGTATTTTGTTTGCTCAGAAAATCCACTGCAGCATCTGCATCTGAAGCAAAATCAATAGTGGTAGCTAAATTTACCTCTCCTTTCGAACCGCCGATGCCACGATCATCGTACCGCAATACAGCAAAACCATTTTTGCTCAAGTGATCGGCCAGTATTTTAAAAGGGCGGTGACCAAAAACTTCCGAATCTCTATTCTGCTGTCCGCTGCCATTGACCAAAACAACGGCCGGGAACGGCCCTCCTCCCTTTGGATAGGTCAGAGTCCCAGCGAGGGATGCATTTCCTTTGGGATTACGAAATGAGACTTGCTGCTCCAAATAGTCATAAGGAGGGAAAACGTCCTGTTTGCGGGACAGCCCACTCATTTCGTTCTCACTCCGAACTAATATCATCGCTGATTCAAAGCTCCCCTGCTTCATCACGCCTTTCATGACATCTTTGTCTCTGTCCAGGTATCCCGCATAAAAGAGTCTGATCGCTTTGACATCCATCCAGATGGAATCTTTCTGCACTTTAATAGCGTCAATCGGAAAACGTTGTGCAGTCTGCATCGGGCTTTCAAATGTACCGATCCATCTATCATTGCTATCTTGCTCAAGATTAAAGACCAGCAATAATTTCTGTCCTGAGACCTCTACCTCCCCTTTCCACGACCCATCGAATGACTGTGCATTGCTACAGGAAAAGTGCAAGCAGATCAAAAATAAATAAAGAATCTTCTTCATATTTCTTTTTCAATCAAAATAAAAATATATCTATTTCCCATCATAAAATATAATGCCACAATAATAGTCAACATTCGAATCACCCGACAAAATGATTATCGTGGCCCTCCTGCCATACCGCTGTCGAAAGAGATTATTCGTTGTTACGATTGTCTAAATACTACTACTGTTGCTGGCAAGCTAAGCATACTGCATGTCCCTGGTCACGGCATCAGGAGACGGGATGACAAGCTTTTACCAGATAGTCCGTAGCTTATAGTCAACAGCGTTATGAACACTAGCTAATACTTGAGTGTATTTATCAGCCTGGTGAGCCTCTTCGCGGCTAAATATAAGGTATATCTATTCAATGAAAGACACAATACTGTCAATGTATTTCAAAAATCATTGCTTAATGATATATTTGTAGCACTAAATAAAACATATGAGAAAAGTTTTGGGTTATATCCTATCAATTATATTTTGGTTCTGTTTTGGTCTGTCCCTGATTATATTTCATCCGATCCAATGGTTATGCCTGAAGCTGGGTGGTTATGGTGCGCATAAGAAAAGCGTGGATATGCTGAATGCGTGTTTAGTTGCTTCCTATTACACATTATTTAACCGGGTAACTTTTATCGACAATAAATCGATTCCATTGGACCAGCCAGTGATTTTTGTCGCAAATCACCAAAGTACTTTTGATATTCCACCACTTATTTATTTTCTGCGTCGATTTCACGGCAAGTTTATTTCTAAAATTGAACTCGCTAGCGGCATCCCAAGCATATCATTCAACCTAAAACATGGCGGAGCGGCGAATATTGACCGTAATGATCCCAAACAGTCTATCGCGGAGATACTAAAACTGGCGAACAATATGAAAACTAAAAATTGGTCAGCTTTTATCTTCCCGGAGGGAACAAGATCAAAGACCGGAAAAATGAAAGCGTTTCATGTTGGCGGAATCGCTACTTTATTAAAGAAAAATCCGAATGCCCTGGTTGTACCCGTTGCGATTACAGGATCGTACGAAATGGTGCAATACGGTATGTATCCACTGACTCCCTTCTTGCATATGACATGGCAGGTTCTTGATCCTTTACCTACTGAAGGAAAAAGTGCCGAAGAAATCGTGAAACTGGCAGAAGAAACGATCAAAATGAAAGTAGAAAAGTAAAAGGATTATTTTACCTGCCGACCTTTCCAGTCATATTTTCCGATGTTACCCAAGATACCGATATAAGTTAAATAACAAACATGCAATACACTCAATATCGGCAGATACCAGAGCAGCTCGTTCCGGCTAGCAAACCTTGTCAGGGGCTGAATAAAGAAAAATTCGACTGCCATCTTGAGAAAAAGAGCAAAGAGCACCACCCAGCCGATCAGTTTTACTCCGGCAATCGCTAGTATCCCACACAGCAGCAGCAACACATTAAAAAGCCAAATGGAGATTCCAAGGGCGATTACACCTTTGTTTTTATATTTGGTGCTTTTTGAAGCCCAACGTCTTCTCTGACTAATAAACGATTTCAAATCCGGCTTCGCATCCGTATACACGGTGGCGTCCTTTGACTTGCAGAATATAATTTTTTCCGGGTATTTTTCTGCAACTTTATGCAAAAACAGTTCATCGTCACCTGACGCCAGCTCATCTATGCCATTGAATCCACCCATTTCCCAAAAGACATCTTTCCGATAGGCCAAATTTGCTCCGTTACATGTGGTTGGCTTGCCGTTGCCAATACCTGCAGCACCCAAACCGATCAGATACAAAAATTCCAGCGTCTGCAGCTGTTCAAAATAGCTTTTTTCTTCCGAATAGACAACTGGCGAAGACAATAGGTAAGCATGTTCCTTTTCAAAAGTGCCAACCACTGTCGCGAGCCACTTTGGCCCCATCCTGCAATCCGCATCCGTTGTTATTATGATGTCTCCAGAGCAACAATCAATTGCTCTGGAGATCGCGAGCTTTTTATAGGAATTCAGACGACCATTTTCATTGAGCCGGATCAGTTTAACACCTTCCCCCTGATATTCCTGCACGATGGCAGAAGTATTATCGTCTGAATGATCGTCGATGATAATCAGTTCAAGTTGCTCTCTGGGAAAATGCTGCCCCAATATCGCTTCTATTGTCCGACGGATGTTTAGCTCTTCATTGCGGGCGGCAATGATGACTGACACCGTCTTCGTCGCTTCCGGAAGACACTTGTGTACCTGAAGCCCCATCCAGCCTTTACGCATCCATAGGACCAAAATGGCGTATACACAGGCAAAAATGATCAGTAAATAACTAAGGATTTGTATCACCGAAAAAATTAATCTTAAAAACAAATATAGAACCAAATATAGCAGGAAGTATGAGATTCACAAACCAGATACACGATACAATTGCCATTACTGCTATTTCTTGCGTTGTAATATAACTATAAAGATTGCTTGCGACAAAACTGCGGACGCTAAAATCAAAAATATCCAACGTCGGAAGTGCTGCCTGAACAAAGAAGAGAATAAAGATCATCAACACCATCGACAGAACCGGAAGTTCGGGCAAGGTCAATTTCATGAGTATGATATACTGTGAGGTGAAGATGATAAACCTCGCCAATGAATTTAGCAGTACCACGCAAAGCTCGCGTGTCGTATAATGCTCTAATACCCCAAAGAAGGGTTTGATTTTGGCTAGAAATTTAATCTTTCCAACCAGCAGATCCACCCATCGTACGTTAAAATACAAAATAACAAATCCTGCAGCATAGATAATCGCCAGCAACCAGACGCTGAACTGAACAGATAGCGGTGGAGATAGAAACTGACAGATAAACCAAGCGATGCTCAATGATCCAGCAACACTGGTTAGCACCAACTGGGCAAATAGCCCAACGCCCATCGCCACAGCACCCTGTGCCCTGTTCTGCGGTTGTAAGAAGAGTACACGACCACCATACTCGCCGATCCTATTGGGCGTAAAAATAGCCCAGGTAAGGCCACAGAAGACCGACTGGAGTGCCTTCCAAAAGGAAAGATGCTCTAATTTGGATGCCAGATAGCGCCATTTGACGACTTCCAACAGCCAATTTACTAGCATCAGCACTACGATCAACAGCAATGTCAAGACTACTGAATGCTGCTCTAATCCTGCAATCAAGGTCTTGAATTTATTTATATTGCTCTGATCGGACACCTTTGCAACAATGTACCACGTTGCAAGTACGAAAACCAGTATCTTTATTAGTAGACCGATATATTTTTTTTGTCTCCCCGTCAACTTTCGATATTTAGAGAGCAATGTTACTAAATTTTAGCCAAATCATTAACTTTTGTCGCGTGCAATCCGCTAATAAAAAGCAAAATTTGTAATATTGTACATGCAGAAGGAAAAGGCGAAAGAAAGAATAATTTTGGGAATTGACCCGGGCACAGTAGTACTTGGCTACGGGATCATCAAAGAAGTCGGCAACACGATATCCCTTATTTCCATGGGAGTCATCAAAATGGGACATCTCGATGATCATGCGTTGAAATTGCAACGGATCTTCAAGAAAACCTCAGCCTTAATGCAGGAATATAATCCAGACTGTGTCGCTTTGGAATCGCCCTTTTATGGAAAAAATATTCAGGTCATGCTCAAATTGGGCCGTGCACAGGGAGTAGCAATGGCGGCAGCCCTCGCGCAAGACATTCCTATTTTTGAGTATTCACCCAGAAAAATCAAGCAATCTGTTACTGGAAACGGAAATGCGACCAAAGAGCAGGTTTCTGCGATGCTCAAAACACTCTTAAAATTTGAAGAAACACCTCAGTTTCTCGATGCCACAGATGGTCTGGCTATTGCCGTATGCCATTCTTTTCAGAAAAATAGCACATCGGGCAGCGCTAAATCTTATTCTGGCTGGTCTGCCTTCATCAACGATAATAAAGACCGGATCCGATAGAGTTACATCTGCACCTGACGGATCACATTTTTCACATTCAGTTCAACTATATCGGTCATGGTTCTGCATTTCAGATAAGAATTATTCTGGTAAAACTCCGCATAACCTTCTCGCAATTGTCTGATATTTTCCGGCGTGGATAGTACCTGAGTCTGGGAAGCATCCCGCAGGTCAGCAATCCGGTGTCTTTCACTGCGCACTCTGTGGACAATGGAAGATCGCTCCTCCTGTTGATATTGCAAGACCGTTTTCTCATTGAGATGCTCCATTGCCAGTTTGACATACGGATAATTTTCCTTGAAAAATTGTGGCATATATACTTTCGGATTGCCTTCATAAAACTGCTGGTCAAAATCAATAGCCCTGATTCTGAACTGAAAGTCATCAAAATCGGGCGTGATCTGCATGACAAAATTATAAGCACGCATATCGCCGAGTAAGGTGATAATACAGCGTTCATTAAATTTGACAAATTCCTTGGAAATACGAGTCAAATTGTAATCCGGCGAAAACATCCTCGTCTGCGAGAATGTATCGCCCGGAATACCAACAATATGTTCCTCAACCAATGTATCTTGATCCACCATATAATTCACCTGGTTGGGAGACAATATCTCTTCGAGTTCCAATCCATAAATTCGCGAAGCATCAGCCTGCTTGATATAGAAATAGTCATAGACATCGTTCAGGCGGTTGACAATACGAATCCGAAACGGTTTTGTATTTCCAAAACCGCAATATTCAACACGGTCAATATACTTATGCTGTACAATACGTGTATTTCCAGAAGCCTTGAGTTTGGCATAAATGACTTTTAGTCCATCATACAGCTGGTCGATCAGATGTTGCGGGTAAAGTGGTGTCTCCCAGAATGTATCTTTCCCAAATTTGTCCATTACGGGTACTGTTTCGGTAAAATTCAATAAGTCCTTATACCCGATAGGCAACTTTTCATCCCGCTGATACATTCGAAGATATTTATGAAGCCCTTCTCCCACTTCAAAAATTGGCTTCTTCTTCGAAATCTTAACGTCTTGAACCTCTTCCATTTTATTTTTCGCATTTATATTGATATCTGAATACTTGGCACCGTCATCTGTACATCTGTAGAGACGGTATTCGATAATAACATTATCAATATCAATAACTATTTTTTATTAAATTTACATCTATAAACCGAAAATTCTTAGTAATTTTGAAATAAATTTAATTATTTTAGTTGTTGGTCAGATTTACGTGCATTGACCAAATGATGAAAACATAAAAAAACCATTGTTAATGGAAAATCAATATGCAAACTATGATCTAGACAATTTGGATATCCAAATCTTGTCTATTCTAATGAACGATGCCTCCATTCCTTACACAGAAATAGCTAAAAAGCTGATTGTATCCGGCGGCACAATTCATGTTAGAATGAAGAAGATGGAAGAGTTAGGTATCATCCGGGGTTCAAACCTGATTATCAATCCACAAAAAGTAGGCTTTGATATTACTGCGTTCTTGGGTATCTATCTAGAAAAAGGTTCACAATATGCAGATGCGGTAGACAAATTAAAAGAAATCAAAGAGGTTGTTGAATTACACTATTGTACTGGACAGTATAGTATCTTTGCGAAAATCATCTGCAGGGATACGGTGCACCTCAGAAAGGTACTGAATGAAGATATCCAATCTGTACCGGGAATACAACGTACAGAGACAATCATTTCTCTCGAAGAAAGCATTAAACGTCAGATTAGTCTGCTCTAATCTAATAAAAAAAGCCTCCATGTAGGAGGCTTTTTTATACTATTTTTTGCAGCAGCGCTATATACAGGTCTATCCCCTCTTTAATCTCATCAATATAAATAAACTCATCGGCCATATGGGATCTTGCACTGTCTCCGGGGCCAAGCTTCAACGAAGGCACGGGAATAAGCGCCTGATCGCTCATTGTTGGTGAGCCATATAGTTTCCTGCCGAGCGACAGTCCGGACTGCACGATGGGATGCTGTTCTGGTATGGAGGAAGATTTTAGCCGGGTGGATCTCGCAGTTACTTCAGAAGCAACATGAGATTTTATGATTTCCAGTGTTTCTTCATTAGAATAAGCGTCGGTCGTCCTCACGTCCACGACAAAACTACAGGTAGCAGGCACTACATTATGCTGCGAACCAGCCTGAATGACAGTCACTGACATTTTAATCGGGCCCAATGTCGGCGATGTCTTCTCGAAGGTATAGTCCTTAAACCATTGGATATCTTTCATCGCTTTGTAAATAGCGTTGTCACCTTCGTCACGGGCTGCATGTCCTGCCGTTCCCCTAGCTACGCAGTCCAATACCATGAGCCCTTTTTCCGCAATAGCCAAGTGCATTAACGTCGGCTCACCCACGATGGCAAAATCGATAGGGCCGATATCCGCAAGCACAGACTCTATACCATCTCTACCTGAAATTTCCTCCTCCGCACTTGCCACGAAACAGAAATTATACTTTAGGTCAGCATGTTCATAGAAGTACCTAAAAGCTGCAATTAGCGACACTAAACAGCCTCCAGCATCATTACTGCCCAAGCCATACAGTTTGCCGTCCTCTGCTGTCGCCGCCAGTGGGTCGCGCGTATATCCGGTATTCGCTTTTACTGTGTCATGGTGTGAATTAAGTAGAATGGTTGGCTTATTTATATCGTAATGTGCATTGTATGCCCAGACATTATTGCCTTTCCTAAAAGTTCTGATACCGCGCTCATTAAAAAACTCCACAAGCAAGTTTGCCGTTAAGGTTTCTTCCCTGCTCAAGGACGGCAAGCTGATTAACCTTTTCAATAATGCTAGGCTATCACGAAATAAGCCATCCTTATCCCTCATTATATAACCCTCCTGCTTTATCTGCAGACAATTTTATACCCTTAATAAATGCAGAACTAAACCCATTATGTTCCATTTCATTCAGGCCAGCAATCGTACATCCTTTTGGAGAGGTCACCTTATCAATCTCTCTCTCGGGATGAGCATTTGTATGCAGCAAGAGATCTGCAGCACCTTTGGCGGTCTGAACAGCCATTTTCAGTGCGTCATGTGCATGAAAGCCTATTTCAACCCCACCCTGGGATGCTGCACGTATAGCACGCAGAAAAAATGCAATCCCACAGGCGCAGAGCGCTGTCGCCGAGGTCATCAGGTCCTCGTTGATGATCACAACCGATCCGACCGTCTCAAACATTTTCTCTACTTGCTCTAAACTTTCTGTTGAAGCACTATCGCTGGCGATACAGGTCATCGACTGGGCGATGGCAATCGCCGTGTTCGGCATAGCACGTATGACAGTCGCGTCCTCCCCCAATTCAGCCTTCAGGTCAGCACAGGACACACCAGAGGCAATAGATACGAAAATCTGTCTTCCCTTGTCGACGACAGGAGATACCTCCATCAACACCTTTTTGAGTTGCTGTGGTAGAATAGCGAATACAACAATATCAGCACTTTTTACAGCAGCTTTATTGTCATTGCTTACGATAAATCCTTGACTCGCCTCCTCAGCTAAAGCGTTTAAATTTCTTCGCGTCAGTGTAATATCAGAAGCTTGTGCAAATTGACTCTTTACAAGCCCCTTGGCCAGTGAAAGACCAATATTTCCGCTGCCAATGATGGTGACCTTTTTCATAGTATTCGGTTTAGGTTAGATTACATATTATTTTAATGTCAAACAGGTACCAAACTGCCCTTGTTGAAACAAGTGTAGGTTGTTGGCGTTGCCAATATACACTTCCTGTACGCCTTTGTTTATAGCGTTAAATGCATTTTGTAATTTTGGGATCATGCCTTCGTTTACCACGCCTGATTCCTTTAAATATTCAAACTCCTCGGATTTGATTGCCGGTATTACGGAGTTTTCGTCCGTAATGTCCCGGAGCACGCCATTTTTCTCAAAGCAGTAGACTAGCGATGTTTCATAAAGTGAAGCCAATGAAACTGCCAGCGAAGACGCGATCGTGTCTGCATTTGTATTCAGCAATTGACCCAGACCATTATGTGTTATCGCCGAGAATACAGGAACAAATCCGGCTTCCAAAAATTTCTTGATCGCCAGTGTATTGACAGAATCATGCAATAAATCTCCGACAAAGCCGTAGTCAATATCTTTAACTGGTCGCTTTATCGCCTTGATAACGTCGCCATCGGCGCCAGAAAGGCCCACTGCGTCGCATTTTAATTTTTGCAGTTTAGCTACAATCGTCTTATTTGTCAAGCCTGCATACACCATAGTTACCACGCGTAACATATCCTCGTCGGTCACTCTTCGCCCCTCGACCATTTGCGCTTGTATACCCAATTCGTTCGCTAAGCGGGTAGCGATCTTACCGCCACCATGCACCAAAATTTTTTTCCCTGATAACGCGGAGAATTTTTCCAGGAAGGAATCCAGCTGACTTTCATCATCTATAACATTTCCGCCGATTTTTATAATATTTAATACACTATTTGCCATTACGCAACTTTTCCCTATAAAATAGTTTTTCCAATAATCAAAAGGTTAGGATTTATCCTAGCTCTTCCAGCATACGTTTTAAGACAACCTGAGCCGCCCAAACACGATTGCTCGCTTCTTTAATAACCAGTGAATTTGGCCCATCCAAAATCTCCGATGACAGCTCAAGATCCCGTCGTACAGGCAGACAATGCATGACTTTAGCACTGTTTGTCACGGCTAACTTTTCATTGTCCATCATCCAGTCTTCATCTACCGTATACACTTCGCCATACTCCTTATAAGACGACCAATTTTTCACATAGACAAAATCGGCCCCCTTTAGACTTTCATTCAGATTAGTTGATATGGTCGCTCCTTTAGTAAAGTCGTCGCTCAGTTCGTAGCCCATGGGCTGTGCGATTGTAAAGTCCACCAATCCTTCTTCCTGAGCTTTGCACATCCATTCAGCAAATGAGTTTGGCACAGCTTGAGGTAAGGCTTTCACATGCGGTGCCCACGCCAATACGACCTTTGGTTTGGCCACATTCTTATGCTCAGTAATCGTGATCATATCCGTCAGACTCTGCAGTGGGTGGCGCGTGGCGCTCTCAAGGGAAACGACAGGCACGCCGCAATACTTAATGAATTTATTAAACAGATCTTCACTATAGTCTTCTTCGCGATCTTTTAGCTTTGGAAAGGAACGCAATCCAAGAATATCACAGTACTCTCCCATTACTGCTGCTGCTTCACGAATATGCTCCACTGTACTGCCATTCATAACAATACCGTCCTGGGTCTCCAAAGCCCAACCGTCTTTGTCCATATTCATCACCATCACATTCATACCCAGATTCATCGCCGCTTTTTGCGTACTCAAACGCGTACGCAAACTAGGATTTAAAAACACCAGCCCCAGAGTCTTGTGCTTACCAAGCTCCTGAAAATCAAAAGGTGATGACTTTAACGCCAAGGCTTCTTGCACAACATCCGCTACGCTGTCAACGTCCTTAACAGAGAAAAACTTTTTCATCAATGTAATTATCTATATGAGTGTCTTCTAAACAGCTAAGCTAGTTTCACTCCATTTATATTAATGTTAACCCATACCATTCGCCGCCCCATCTTAAATAACGGATACAGCAATATCATAGTATATTACAGTACTGTAACAGCCTTTAATTGCTGTTGTAGAGCCGACAGAAACTGATCGGCATGCTGTTTGGTGATATTCAATGCCGGTAGTAAGCGTATAACGTTCGGCTTGGCTTCACCAGTGAAAATGCGATCCTTTAATAGCAGGTCTTTTTTAACATGCGCCAAAGAAGCGGGCAATTCAATCCCAATCATCAGCCCTCGGCCACGGACCTCAACGATATCGTCAATTTTCTTCAGTTCATCGATAAGATATTGTCCAACCTGCAGTGCGTTCTCCATCAGGTTATCCTGCCTAATCACTTCCAGTACGGCCAATGCCGCGGCGCAGGCTAGGTGGTTACCGCCGAAAGTCGTACCCAGGCTACCATGAACAGCTTTAAATTTCGGAGATATGCTTATTGCTCCGATGGGGAATCCATTGCCCATACCCTTCGCCATCGTATAAATATCGGCCTCCACCCCTGAATAGTCCTGTGCATAGAAAAGACCCGTCCGGCCATAACCACATTGTACCTCATCCGCTATAAATACCGCATTATACTGATTACATAGCGAGCGGATCAATTGGAGAAATGGAATAGAAGCTTCCCTTATCCCGCCAACACCCTGAATACTCTCAATAATCACAGCCGAGATCTCGTCGCCATAGGTGCCGAAAGCGTCCTGAAGAGCTTTTTCATCATTAAATGGCAGAAATATCACATTTTCAGTTTCATTAACAGGCGCCACTATATTCGGATTATCTGTAGCAGCTACGGCCAATGAGGTCCTTCCATGAAAGGATTTAGAAAAAGCGATCACCTTTCGTCTCTTATTATAGAAAGAAGCAAGTTTCAACGCATTTTCATTCGCTTCGGCTCCGGAGTTACAAAGAAATAACTCATAATCCATCTTGCCAGAAACCTCTCCAAGTAATCGAGCCAGTTCACGCTGAATTGGAATCTCCACAGAGTTCGAGTAAAAGCCAATACGGTTCAACTGATCCGTGATACGCTTTACATAATGTGGGTGGGTATGGCCGATTGAAATCACGGCATGCCCTCCATACAAGTCCAAATAAGCATTTCCTTCGGCATCCCACACCGTAGACCCACTAGCCTTAACGATGTTAATGGGATTAATGGGATAAACATCAAATGGTTTCATCTTAATGAATTATAGATTGATAAACGAAATAGCTAGCATCAGAAAAGCGATCAGATTTTAGCATTACAAATATATCAGTTATAACGGTAGGATTGGCTATAAAATAAAAAAAGTCCCCTTAAAAAGGAGACTTTTTTTTATAGAACAGAGCAACTATTATTCCCCGTCAACTTTTTCTTCACCTTCAACCTCAGCTTTCACTTCAGCAGGAGCTTCCGTTTCAGCAGGCGCAGGAGCAGCAGCTTTTTTACCACCACGGCGGCGAGTCGCTTTTTTCTCAGCAGCAGCAGCTTTTTTACCGTAGATTTCGTTGTAATCAACCAGCTCGATGAAAGCCATTTCCGCATTATCACCTAAACGGTTTTCCATTTTGATGATACGCGTATAACCACCTGGACGGTTAGCTACTTTTTCAGATATTTCGCGGAATAAGATAGAAACTGCATCTTTATCTTTCAAGTAAGCGAATACTGTACGACGAGAGTGAGTCGTATCGTTTTTAGATTTAGTAATCAAAGGCTCAACATAGGTACGTAACGCTTTAGCTTTAGCCAAAGTAGTTGTAATACGTTTGTGTTTGATCAATGACGTTGCCATGTTAGCCAACATTGCTTTTCTATGGCTATCCGTGCGGCCTAAGTGATTTACTTTTTTTCCGTGTCTCATTTTGGATTTTATTATACTAATCGTACCGTTTTTGTATGTAAACTATGGAAATACTCCCATAGTATTGGCCAAAAGGAATTACGACTAGTGGTCGCTTAATAATTTATTATTCTTCGTCTAATTTATATTTGGCTAAGTTCATTCCGAATGACAAACCTTTCGATTTTACCAATTCCTGAATTTCACTTAACGATTTTTTACCGAAGTTTCTGAATTTCAGCATATCAGCTACGTCGTATGTTACCAACTCAGCCAATGTACGGATATCAGCAGCTTTCAAGCAGTTCAATGCACGAACTGAAAGATCAAGATCTACTAATTCTGTTTTCAAGATCTTACGCATATGTAAGATTTCCTCATCAACAACCTTAGTTTCCTCTTTCGTTTGAGACTCAAGAAGCATATTCTCGTCGGAGAATAAAATAAAGTGTTGAATCAAAATCTTAGCAGCCTCTTTCAAAGCCTCTTCGGGGTGAATTGAGCCATCTGTAGAGATATCCAACAACAATTTCTCATAGTCGGTTTTTTGCTCTACACGGTAATTCTCAATGGTATATTTAACATTCTTAATCGGAGTAAAGATCGAATCGATTGCGATAACACCAACTGGAGCATCGGCAACCTTGTTCTCATCTGCATTTACGTATCCACGACCTTTAGCAATACTCAATTCCAATTCAATTGTCACTGAGTTATCCATATTACAGATTACTAAGTCTGGGTTTAAGACAGTAAAGTTATTAGAGAATTTTGTGATATCACCAGCTAAGAATTGTTCTTGACCATTGATTACTACAAATACCTTTTCGCTGTCGCCAATCTCACCTGTTTTTTTGAAACGGATCTGTTTCAAGTTCAAGATAATTTCAGTTACGTCTTCAACAACACCTTTGATCGTTGAAAATTCGTGCGAAACGCCAGAAAACCTTATCGACGTAATTGCATATCCTTCTAACGAGGACAATAGAATACGGCGCAAAGCATTACCAATGGTTACACCAAAACCAGGCTCCAATGGACGAAATTCAAACGTACCATCAAAATCCGTAGATTTTTGCATGATAACTTTATCCGGTCTTTGAAATGCTAAAATTGCCATTTATTTTCTTTTAATGTTTATTTGTAATAATAATTGTAATACAATAGAAGATGCATACCCCAAAAATTGGACTATGCATGCTTCTATTTTATTTATTATTTAGAGTATAACTCAACGATTAAGTTCTCTTTAATGTTTTCAGGAATATCAGCTCTTTCTGGATAGCTTAAGAAAGTACCTTTCAATTCTTTCGCATTCCACTCTAACCAAGAAAATTTATTTACAGTACGACCTGCAACTGAATTTGTGATGGCTTCAAGTGTTTGAGAACGTTCACGAACGGCTACAACGTCACCTGGACGCAAGCTATATGATGGAATGTTAACAACTTCTCCGTTAACAGTAATGTGTTTATGAGATACTAACTGACGAGCAGCAGCACGAGTAGTAGCAATACCTAAGCGGTAAACTACGTTATCTAAGCGAGCTTCCAATAATTTTAGGAAGTTTTCACCTGTAATACCTTGTTTAGAGGCAGCTTTAACAAATAAGTTAGAGAATTGACGCTCTAACACACCGTAAGTGTATTTTGCTTTTTGTTTTTCCAACAACTGAATAGCGTATTCAGATTGTTTACCTCTGCGTTTAGAAGCTCCGTGTTGTCCAGGAGGATAATTTTTCTTTTCTAACGCTTTATCTGGGCCGAAGATCGGCTCTCTAAATTTACGGGCAATTTTGGACTTAGGTCCTGTATATCTAGCCATTTTCTTTTACAATTAAAGTATCTATCAGCCTGTAGCCGACGAATCTTATCTTTAAAATTAATTAAACTCTTCTGCGTTTTGGAGGACGACAACCGTTGTGAGGAAGTGGAGTGATGTCTTTAATAGTTGTCACATCAATTCCTACAGTCTGTAATGTTCTGATTGCAGATTCACGACCAGCACCAGGTCCTTTAACAAACACTTCTACTTTGCGCAAACCCAAGTCATAAGCAACTTTTCCACAGTCTTGAGCAGCTTGACCAGCTGCGTACGGCGTGTTCTTTTTAGAACCACGGAAACCCATTTTACCAGCACTAGACCAAGAAATAGTTTGTCCTTGATTGTTAGTCAAAGTTACAATGATATTATTAAACGTTGCGTTAATGTGAGCCTGACCTACAGGTTCAATAACAACGATACGCTTTTTTGCAGCTTTTTTAGTTTTAGCCATTTCTTATTTATTATTTAGTAGCTTTTTTCTTGTTTGCAACTGTCTTACGTTTACCTTTACGAGTACGTGAGTTGTTTTTAGTACGCTGACCACGAACTGGTAAGTGTTTACGGTGACGTAGTCCACGGTAACAGCCGATATCCATTAAACGTTTGATGTTTAATTGAATCTCCGAACGCAACGCACCTTCAACTTTCAATTCGTCATTAATGATGTTACGAATTGCTGACAATTGTTCATCATTCCAATCTTGCACCTTCACATCTTCGCTGATACCAGCTTTTTCCAAGATATATTGAGCACTTGCACGACCGATACCAAAAATATAGGTAAGGCCGATCACACCTCTTTTGTTTTTAGGTAAATCAATACCTGCTATCCTTGCCATATAATATTAAGCTATTATTTTTAATGATTAACCCTGACGTTGTTTAAACTTAGGGTTCTTTTTGTTAATTACAAAAACTTTACCTTTACGACGGATGATCTTACAGTCCGCGCTACGTTTTTTAATTGATGCTCTTACTTTCATGATATTTATTTTTTCAAAAGCTTGCGCTAATTAAAGGCTTACCCACTACTTATAGCGATAAGTGATCCTTCCTTTAGTCAAATCATAAGGAGACATTTCCAACTTAACTTTATCCCCGGGCAAAATCTTGATATAGTGCATACGCATTTTGCCTGAAATATGGGCAATGATTTCATGTCCATTTTCCAATTCTACCCTAAACATAGCATTAGAAAGTGCCTCTCTAATTATACCGTCTTGTTCTATTGAGGCTTGTTTAGCCATATATTCTCGATTAAATTTAATTTAAAAGCCTGCGAACAGGAGTGCAAAGATAAATAAAAATAATTGAAAACCAACTACTTTTTATTCAAAACTTTCTCTACATGTTCAAATGTCAGCAACACATCTGGCTGCCCCTTACGGATCGCCACCATTTGCTCGAAGTGCGCCGATAATTTTCCATCAACTGTACTTACCGTCCAGCCATCGTCCCAAAAACGGACACCAGCTCGTCCCGCATTGATCATCGGTTCGATACAAATGACCAAACCTTCCTCCAACTTGGGGCCAGATCCGCGTTTTCCATAATTCGGAACTTCAGGCTTTTCATGTAAGTGATATCCAACGCCATGCCCCACCAGCTCGCGCACAATGCCAAACCCAAATTTATTGACATACTCCTGGACAGCAGAAGAGATATCCCCGACGCGTTTACCGGCCACAGCCTGCTCAACACCCTTATACAATGATTCCTTTGTGACATCCAGTAACAACTGCGCCTCTTCAGAAATTTCGCCTACACCAAAGGTATAAGCTGAATCACTGATAAAACCATTTAGATTGACACCACCATCGACCGAAACAAGATCACCATCTTTAATTTCATAATCACCTGGAAAACCATGAACAATCTGATCATTGACTGAAATACACAAAGAATATGGAAATCCCTGATAATTTAAGAACGCTGGCGTTCCACCATTATCATGAATATACTCATAAGCTAATTTATCAAGAGATATAGTTTTTATTCCAGGTTTAATCACTTTTGCGATTTCACCAAGCAATTGCGAAAGCACATCTGCTGACTTCCGCAATTGCTCTATATCGTCTGCTGACTTATAAAATACTTTAGACATCTAAAGAAATTAAATTGCCGAATGATCCATTCCCTCTACAGAAGCGGCCGTACGACCTTTAATACGACCTGTTTTCATCAATCCATCGTAATGACGCATCAATAAATGAGATTCGATCTGTTGCAAAGTATCCAACACCACACCCACTAAAATCAATAAGGACGTACCTCCGTAGAAGTGTGCAAATTGATTATTAATACCAAACAAACTTGCAATAGCAGGCAGAATAGCAATAATCGCTAAGAAAATTGCACCTGGAAATGTAATATTTGATATTACGCGGTCTATAAAATTACTAGTTTCCAATCCTGGTTTAATACCCGGAACAAATCCTCCGTTCTTCTTCATGTCGTCCGACATTTGCTGTGGATTAACCATAATTGCTGTGTAGAAAAACGTGAATGCGATAATCAAAAACGCAAATGTCACGTTATACGCAACAGAAGTATAGTTACTCAGCGAGGTCAAAAATTCAGACTGAAGATTCGGGAAAAACTGTCCCAAACTCATTGGCACAAACATAATTGCCTGTGCGAAAATGATCGGCATTACCCCCGCTGCATTTACCTTTAAAGGTATATACTGGCGAACGCCACCGACTTGTTTATTGCCTACAATTTTCTTCGCATATTGTACAGGAATCTTGCGAACCCCTTGTACAATCAGAATCGTAAAGATCACAACGAAGAACAAAGCTACAAATTCAAGCAACAATGGAATTGGACCACCACCACCTTTCGCCATTCTAGAAACCCATTCCGCAGTGATACCACTTGGCAATTGTGCGATAATACCAGTCATGATGATCAAGGAAATACCATTACCGATACCTTTATCCGTAATTTTCTCTCCTAACCACATCACAAATAATGTACCGCCTGTCAAAACTATGGCAGTCAGAATGGTAAACAATGGGTCTGCAATTGTCTTAGCACTTGGCTCAATCTGAGTACGTACATAAGCAAAAGCCTGAAGCAAAGTAATCCCTAATGTTAGATAACGGGTAATTTGATTCATTTTTTGACGACCACTTTCCCCTTCTTTCTGCATCTTTTGGAAGTAAGGAACCGCGATGCCCAGCAATTGAACAACAATGGATGCCGAGATATATGGCATTACCCCTAAAGCAAAGATTGCCGACCGAGAGAAAGATCCTCCCGCAAACATATCCAATAGGCCCAATAAACCCTCTTTCTGGCCAGAAGCCAAAGCGTGAGGATTTACACCTGGTAATACCACGTGACATCCAATACGGTAAATCAACAGAAAAAGTAACGTATTTAGAATACGCGTACGTAAATCGTCGATTTTCCAAATATTGGTTAAGGTTGTGATTAGTTTCTTCATTTATTAAATTTTAACGATAGAACCGCCTGCAGCTTCAATAGCTTTTTGAGCAGAAGCAGTAAACGCGTGCGCTGTTACTTCAACTTTAGCTTTCAATTCACCGCGGCCCAAGATTTTAACTTTGTCATTTTTAGACACCAATCCATGAGCTTTCAATGCATCGAAATCTACAGCTGTCAAATTGTGCTTCTCGATCAACGTTTGCAAAGTATCCAAGTTGATACCATTGTACTCCACGCGGTTAATGCTTTTGAAACCAAATTTAGGCACACGACGTTGTAAAGGCATTTGACCACCTTCAAAACCGATTTTCGTTGAGTGACCTGAACGAGAACCAGCACCTTTGTGGCCACGTGTAGAAGTACCACCACGACCTGAACCAGTACCACGGCCAATACGTTTTCTACTCTTTACAGAACCTTTTGCAGGTTTTAAATTACTTAAGTTCATCTTAAACTAAATTGTGCTAGCCCTTCGCTCTCACTAAACAGGTACTAGCGATTAAAAAATATTGATTATTAATAACAAGTAATGGAAAGAGCTCAAAGAGCCTTTCCATATGCTAATATTAAATAGTTTCGATAGCTACTAAATGGTTTACTTTACGTACCATTCCAATAATTGCTGGAGTAGCTTCAACTTCTACTGAGTGGTTGATCCTTTTTAAACCTAAAGCCTCAATAGTTTTCTTTTGGCGCTCGCTTCTGTCGATAACGCTCTTTATCTGGGTGATTTTGATTTTTGCCATGATAATTAACCGTTAAATACTTTATTTAAATCGACACCGCGGTGTTGTGCCACTGTATATGCATCGCGCATGTTTGCTAAAGCAGTAACAGTTGCTTTTACCACGTTGTGTGGGTTAGAAGAACCTAATGATTTAGCCAATACGTCTTTGATACCAGCAGATTCCAATACTGCACGCATCGCACCACCTGCTAAAACTCCTGTACCGGCAATAGCTGGTTTGATCAAAACAGAACCACCAGAATATTTGCCATATTGCTCATGAGGAACAGTACCTTTGATTACAGGAACTTTCACCAAATTTTTCTTTGCATCGTCGATACCTTTAGTAATTGCTTCAGTTACCTCTTTAGCTTTACCTAAGCCATAACCAACAATACCATTTTCATCACCTACTACAACAATTGCAGAGAAGCTGAAAGTACGACCACCTTTAGTAACTTTTGCTACACGTTGGATACTTACTAAGCGATCTTTTAATTCAATTTCGCTCGATTTTACTCTTTTTATATTGCTTAATGCCATTTCTTTTCTATGATTAAAAGTCTAAACCGCCTTCGCGAGCACCTTCAGCCAAAGATTTGATACGGCCATGGTATAAGTACCCATTACGGTCAAAAACTACTTTATTAATTCCTGCTGCTAACGCTTTTTCAGCAACCAATTTACCTACAGCTTTAGACTGCTCAACTTTGTTACCAGATGCAACAAATTCTTTAGACAAGCTAGATGCAGCAACTAGTGTTTTACCTGCATTGTCATCAATAATTTGTGCATAGATACCTTTGTTACTTCTAAAAACCGATAAACGTGGACGTTCAGACGTTCCAGCAAGGTTTTTTCTGATTCCTTTTTTGATTCTCTCTCTACGAGATGCTTTTTGTCCTGCCATGATTATTATTTTTTAGCTGATTTACCTGCTTTTCTTCTCAACACTTCCCCTTCAAACTTGACACCTTTTCCTTTGTAAGGCTCTGGTTTACGGAAGCCACGGATTTTAGCCGCTACCTGACCGATCAATTGTTTGTCAGCACATTCCAAAGTGATTGTAGGGTTTTTACCCTTTTCAGCAGTAGTTGATACCTTAACTTCTTTTGGCAATACAAAAACAATCTGGTGAGAGAAACCTAAAGTTAACTCTAATACATTACCAGTACTTGAAGCACGGTAACCTACACCGACTAACTCTTGAGTAGTTTTGTAACCTTCAGTCACACCATAAACCATGTTGTTCAACAGGGAGCGGTATAGACCGTGTAATGCTTTGTGTTTCTTTTGATCAGTTGGACGTGTCACCACGATGTTACCATCTTCTTGAGCGACTTTGATGTCACGGTCAACCTGTTGTGTTAATTCGCCTTTAGGACCTTTTACTGAAACTAAATTTTTGTCCGAAATAGTTACAGTTACCCCAGCAGGGATAGCGATAGGCGCTTTTCCAATTCTTGACATTTCTTTGTGTTTTTACCTAGATTAATAAACGTAACATAAAACTTCACCACCAACATTTTGAAGTCTAGCTTCTTTGTCTGTCATCACACCTTTCGATGTAGACAAAATAGCGATACCTAAACCATTCAAAACACGAGGCATAGTCTCAACACTTGCATACTTTCTTAAACCAGGTTTACTCACACGTGTCAACGTACGAATAGCCGGAATTTTGCTAATTGGGTTATATTTCAATGCAATTTTGATCGTACCTTGTACGCTACTGTCATCGAATTTGTAATTAGCAATGTAACCTTTGTCAAAAAGAACTTTAGTGATCTCTTTTTTAAGGTTCGATGCAGGAATTTCAACAACCCTGTGGTTGGCCTTGATGGCATTCCTTACTCGTGTAAGGTAATCCGCAATTGGATCTGTAGTCATTATATATGAAAATTATGACAGCGGTTTCCCTCCCAACCGTTGGTATGGGACCTACTATCTGTTAAACAATTTTAAAATGCAAAAAACCCGGCAATCCTTCACTGAATTGCCCGGGCAAAATTAAGTATTTTTTTTTAATTACCAAGAAGCTTTTTTCACCCCTGGGATCTTGCCATCTAAAGCCATCTCACGGAAAGTTACACGAGAGATACCGAATTGACGCATATATCCTTTAGGACGACCAGTCAATTTACAACGATTGTGCAAACGTACCGGAGAAGCATTTTTAGGTAATTTATCTAATGCAACGTAATCGCCAGCAGCCTTTAATTCTGCACGTTTTGCCGCATATTTAGCTACCAATTTAGCGCGTTTTACTTCGCGTGCTTTTAATCCTTCTTTAGCCATTGTTATTAGTATTTTGATTTTTAAATGGTAAACCGAATTGTTTCAACAATTCTAAAGCTTCAACATCATTTTTTGCAGAAGTCACGAAAGTGATATCCATACCTTGGATCTTGTTGATCTTGTCAATGTTGATCTCAGGGAAAATGATTTGTTCAGTGATACCTAAGTTGTAGTTACCATGACCATCGAAACCTTTATCGTTGATGCCGCGGAAGTCACGGATACGTGGAAGCGATACTGCTACCAAACGATCCAAGAACTCGTACATGTTATTATCACGCAAAGTAACACGTGCGCCTACCGGCATACCTTTACGCAATTTAAAGTTTGAGATATCTTTTTTCGATTTTGTAGCAACAGCCTGTTGACCAGTAATCAAAGTCAACTCAGCCACAGCGTTATCGATTAATTTTTTGTCAGCTGTAGCAGCTCCTACGCCTTGTGAAACAACAATTTTCTCAAGTTTAGGAACTTGCATAACACTTTTATACTGAAATTTTTCTTGAAGTGCTTTACGGATTTCCTCCGCATATTTCACTTTTAATCTTGGTACGTAAGTCATTATTTAATTTCCTCCCCTGATTTTTTAGCGTAACGAACTAATTTGCCATCTGCATTTAACTTACGACCTACACGTGTAGTTTCACCTGTCTTAGGATCGATCAACGCTAAATTAGAGATGTGAATACCAGCTTCCTTCTCAATGATACCACCATTAGGATTAGCTGCGCTTGGTTTAGTGTGTTTTTTTACGATGTTAGCGCCTTCAACGATAGCTCTATTTTTATCCACTAAAACAGTCAATACTTTTCCTTGAACACCTTTAGAGTTACCAGCGATAACTTTCACCAAATCACCTTTTTTAATTTTGATTTTGTGCTTAGTTGTTTTTGTTTTCTGTGCCATAATTATAAAACCTCCGGTGCTAATGATACAATTTTCATGAACTGTTTCTCACGCAATTCTCTGGCAACTGGGCCGAAGATACGTGAACCACGTGGCTCATCATTATTATTTAACAATACAGCAGCATTGTCATCAAAACGGATGTAAGAACCATCTTTACGACGAATTTCTTTTTTAGTTCTAACTACTACTGCTTTGGAAACCGAACCTTTTTTCACGTTCCCAGAAGGCAAAGCGCTTTTCACCGATACAACAATCTTATCTCCGATTGATGCATAACGCTTGCGCGTACCGCCCAATACACGGATTACTAAAACTTCTTTAGCACCGCTATTGTCAGCTACATTAAGTCTTGATTCTTGTTGTACCATGTTATTTAGCTCTTTCTATAATTTCAACTAATCTCCAGTTTTTTGTCTTACTCAGCGGACGAGTTTCCATGATTAATACCGTATCGCCGATACCGCAGGTATTTGTTTCGTCATGAGCTTTGAATTTAGTAGTTTTTTTAACGAATTTACCGTAGATAGGGTGTTTTACTTTACGTTCAACAGCTACAACGATAGATTTGTCCATCTTGTTGCTAACTACTAAGCCGATCCTTGTTTTTCTTAAATTTCTTTCCATTTCGACTTTACATTTTACGCCTCAGAGGCTGTTTCATTTTTAGCTGCAGCTTTGCGTGCACTGATCTCTGTACTGATACGAGCGATAGTCTTGCGTGCTGCTTTGATCACATTAGGGTTCTCAATAGCTGAAACAGCATGTGCAAATTTCAATTTCGTAAGGGCTGCTTTCTCCTCTGCAAGACGAGCTGCTAAGTCCTCATTAGATAATTCTAAAATTTCTGAATTTTTCATGTTTTTTCAGTTGTTATTTGGGTTATCATCAGTTTAATATAGCGTTAGGGGTAACGGCCCTAACGCTTAAATGATGACATTACCAAGATTTTATGCTTCAACGTAGTCTCTACGAATCACAAACTTAGTTTGAACCGGAAGTTTTTGAGCAGCAAGGCGTAAAGCTTCTTTGGCAACTTCCAAAGGCACACCTTCTGCTTCAAATAACATACGGCCTGGGCGTACTACTGCTACCCAGTATTCTGGAGCACCCTTACCTTTACCCATACGTACCTCTGCAGGTTTTTTCGTAACAGGCTTGTCAGGGAAAATACGAATCCAAACTTGACCTTCACGTTTCATATAACGTGTAACCGCAATACGAGCTGCCTCGATCTGACGGCTAGTGATCCATGCTTGCTCCATTGTTTTGATACCGAAAGAACCGAAAGCTAACTCCGCTCCACGAGAAGCGTTACCTTTCATGCGGCCTTTCTGCATCTTTCTGAACTTCGTTCTTTTTGGCTGTAACATGTTCGTATACTTTTTAAATCTGCTTCTTCAGCAGGTTTTTGTTGTAATCTAAATAAACTCTATTAATCTTTTTTCGGAGCACGGTTGCCACCACGGTTGTTGCCACCACGGTTGTTGCCACCACGGCCACCTTTACGGTTGTCCCGGCGTTCGCCACCACCTTCGTGGTTGCCACGTGATTTCACACCTGATGCTTGGCCAATGTTTGGAGATAAGTCACGTTTACCGTAAACCTCACCTTTACAGATCCAAACTTTGATACCAATTTTACCGTAAGTAGTCAATGCCTCAGCTAAAGCGTAGTCGATATCAGCACGCAATGTGTGCAAAGGAGTTCTTCCTTCTTTATATTGTTCGGTACGTGCCATCTCAGCACCGCCCAAACGACCAGAACACATGATTTTGATACCTTCAGCGCCCATACGCATGGTTGAAGCGATTGAAGTTTTCATTGCGCGACGGAATGAAATACGTGCCTCTAACTGTTTTGCAACACCTTCAGCGACTAACTTCGCATCTAATTCAGGGCGTTTGATCTCGAAAATGTTGATTTGGACATCTTTCTTTGTCAATTTTTTCAACTCTTCTTTGATCTTGTCCACTTCCTGACCACCTTTTCCGATAACGATACCTGGACGAGCTGTGTGAATTGTAACAGTGATACGTTTTAAAGTTCTTTCGATTACAACTTTAGCTACACCACCTTTTGCAATACGAACAGAAAGATATTTTCTGATTTTTTCGTCTTCAACTAATTTATCGGAATAGTTCTTACCTCCGAACCAGTTAGAATCCCAACCTTTGATGATTCCTAATCTGCTACCTATTGGATTTGCTTTTTGTCCCATTTCTCAATAAATTAGTTTTGTTCAACGTTTAATTTGCTATCAACTACCAATGTAACGTGATTTGAACGTTTACGAACTCTGTATCCGCGACCTTGAGGTGCTGGGCGTAATCTTTTCAATTGACGGCCGCCACCTACAGATACTTCTTTTACATATAGTTCGCTATCCTCCACTGATTTACCTTCGTTTTTGGCTTCCCAGTTTTTGATTGCAGATAATAATAATTTTTCTACACGAGCAGCAGCTTCTTTGCTTGAGTGTTTTAAAATGTATAATGCATTTTCAACACGCTCACCACGAATTAAGTCTACCACCAAACGCATCTTACGAGGCGAAGTAGGGCAGTTCAATAATTTGGCATCCGAAGCTCCACCTTGTTGAGCTTTCTCTTGCTCTTTGCGTTGTCTAATTAAGACAGACTTTTTAAGTTTTTTTGTTGCTTCCATTACCTATTATTTTTTCTTTTCTGCGTGGCCTCTGAATGTACGCGTAGGCGCGAATTCACCAAGCTTGTGACCTACCATATTTTCCGTTACATAAACAGGGATAAATTTATTCCCGTTGTGCACTGCGAAGGTATGGCCAACAAAATCAGGTGAAATCATTGATCTACGAGACCATGTTTTGATAACTGACTTTTTGTTAGTTTCATTCATAGAAAGAACTTTTCTTTCTAAGTTGTGATCGATATAAGGACCTTTTTTAATTGAACGAGCCATTATTTTTTCCTTCTCTCAATGATGTAACGATTCGATGTTTTCTTTTTGTAACGTGTTTTGAAGCCTTTAGCCAATACACCTGTACGTGAGCGTGGGTGACCTCCTGAAGCACGGCCTTCACCACCACCCATTGGGTGATCAACTGGGTTCATCGCAACACCGCGAACTCTTGGACGACGACCTAACCAACGTTTGCGACCAGCTTTACCTAACACTTGGTTAGATCTTTCATGATTCGATACCGAACCAATTGTAGCCACACAAGTCAATAAGATCATACGTGTTTCGCCTGAAGGTAATTTGATGATGGCATATTTTCCATCACGAGCAGACAATTGAGCATAAGTACCAGCCGAACGAGCGATTGAACCACCTTGACCAGGATTTAATTCAATGTTGTGGATGATAGAACCCAATGGAATGTTTGCTAATGGCAATGTATTACCAACTTCTGGGGCAACATGATCGCCTGCAATTACAGTTTGACCAACTTGTAAACCAGCTGGGGCAATGATGTAACGTTTTTCACCATCAACGTAGTGCAACAAGGCAATACGAGCAGTACGGTTTGGATCGTACTCGATAGTAGCTACTTTTGCAGGGATATCTTTTTTATCGCGTTTGAAATCTATTAATCGGTATACTTTTTTGTGTCCCCCACCGATATAACGCATAGTCATTTTACCGGAGTTATTACGACCACCTGATTTCTTGTTGATTTTTACTACCAACGATTTTTCAGGAACGTTTGTAGTAACATCAGAATAATCTGCGCCTATTCTGAAACGAGTACCAGGGGTTACCGGTTTGAATCTTTTAACTGCCATTTTTTATTATATAGTACTGTAAAAGTCAATAGTTTCGCCATCTTTAATTGTAATGATAGCTTTTTTATACTTAGGAGCTCTACCAGATACAAAACCTGCTTTCGTGTAACGGCTTTTCGCTTTACCGGCTACTACCGCAGTGTTTACAGCAACAACTGTAACACCGAACATAGCTTCAACAGCTGATTTAATCTGGATTTTGTTTGCTCTGTGATCTACTTTGAAAGCGTAACGGTTTAATTTTTCCGTTAAGATAGAAGCTTTCTCAGTCAAGATAGGTTTTTTGATAATTTCCATATTACTTAGCTAGTGCTTCCTCCAAAGTTTTAACAGAATCTGTAGTTAACAACAATTTTGTCGCGTTCAATACATCATATGTATTCAAATCTGAAGCAACAACAACTTTTGCTTTTTTCAAGTTTCTGCTTGATAAATAAACATTTTTATCGTATGCTGGTAAAACCAATAAGGTTTTTTCATCAGCAATATTCAACGCGTTTACTAAAGCAACATAGTTTTTTGTTTTGCAAGAATCGAATTGAACTGCATCCAAAACAACTACATTGTTATCTTTCGCTTTGTAAGACAGCGCTGATTTACGTGCTACTTGTTTCAATTTTTTGTTCAATTTGAACGAGTAGTCACGAGGTTGAGGACCGAATACACGACCACCACCATTAAACAATGGAGATTTGATAGAACCCGCACGAGCACCACCAGTACCTTTTTGTTTGTGTAATTTACGAGTAGAACCCGCGATTTCGTTACGTTGTTTAGATTTGTGAGTTCCTTGGCGTTGGTTCGCTAAGTATTGTTTCACATCCAAATAGATCGCATGATCGTTAGGCTCTAACCCAAATACCGACTCAGGAAGTTGCACCTTGGCACCTGTTTCTTTACCTGATAAATTTAAAACTTTAACTTCCATCTCTACTATTTGTCTACGATTACATAAGAACCTTTAGCTCCTGGAATGGAACCACTAACAACGATAAGGTTTTGCTCAGCGTAAACTTTCAACACCTGTAAGTTTTGAATTTTAACCCTGTCACCACCTGTACGACCAGCCATGCGCATACCTTTGAATACGCGTGAAGGCCATGATGAAGCACCTAATGAACCTGGAGCACGTAGTCTATTGTGCTGACCGTGAGTCGCACCACCTACACCACCAAATCCATGACGTTTCATTACCCCTTGGAAACCTTTACCTTTTGAAGTACCGACTACATCTACGTACTCACCTTCTTCAAAAATTGTAACGTCAACTACGTCACCAAGTTGTTTTGCATCTGGGAAAGTTTTAAACTCTACCAACTTACGCTTAGGCGTTGTATTTGCTTTCGCAAAATGCCCTTTCAAAGGAGCTGTCGTGTTTTTCTCCTTAGCTTCGTCGAAACCAAGTTGAATTGCCGAGTAGCCGTCCTTTTCTTCCGTACGTATCTGCGTAACCACGCACGGCCCAGCCTGAATCACTGTACAAGGAATATTTTTCCCTTCAGCATTAAACAGGCTTGTCATTCCTACTTTTTTTCCAATAATACCTGACATGTTGTAAATTAATTAATTAAAAGTCCTTCGAAGCAGTAGGGCTTCGCTCAAGACATACTATTCCCATTAAGGGACTGCAAAGTTACAAACATTTTTATAACTGTCAAATAATTAATGAATTATTTTTCTTATATTTCTTAGCTCCATTTCATGGAGTCTACTCTCCGTACCCCATTCCCCGCTGTCACCGACAATCGAAAATAATCTGAAAACAATCTTTTTATTTTTTCTGCTGCCATACAGCTGTCGTAGCCTGTGGTAATTTTGACTTGTCTTACAACATTAGGGACAAACGAACCGAGCGGCGTGCGCTCATGAAATAATTAAATAGATATGAAAACAGAAATCATTTCCAAAAACACTTTGCTCGAGCATTGGCTGGGCCACAGAAATCTAACAAGACAGACAATTGATAGATTTCCAGAAGAGGAATTATTCAATTTTAAGGTGGAAGGTATGCGTCCTTTTGCTGCCATGGTCAAAGAATTGCTGGGGATCGCCGTACCCGGACTTCAGGAAATTGTCGATAACAAAAGTGGTGAGCTTGATGAGAACCTGAATTATTCAACGAAAGCGCAATTGTTGCAGGCATGGGACGAAGCCACCCCACAAATCATCGAATTGTTCGGAAAAATTCCAGAAGACCGTTTTACGGAAGAGTTCAACTTATTTGGACAATACAAGTCACCGATCATCCACAGCATACTTTATTTTATCGACAATGAAATTCATCACCGTGGCCAGGGATACGTTTACCTGCGCTTACTTGGTATTGAACCTCCATTTTTCTGGGAGCGGGAATAATCAGCAAGTCTGATATTTTAGGATGAGAACAAGAGACATACGTGTTCGGGTTGAAATCCGGGCACGTATTCATTCCATTTTTTTGCAAACTCACTTACTGAAATATAATTCATAGCTTTTGATTATATCTGCCGTTACCGGCAAATATACGACAAATTACAACTACATATTGCTTAATTATTGCCGATAACGGCATGATTAAGGATTTTATCATAAAGATCGAATCATCTTGGACTTGGCAAATACTCGAAATATGTTCCAAGGGATAAAGCCCTGACTCAATGGCTTCAGACTTGGGTGAGTGCGGCAGTCAGCAGTTCTCTCACGATTTCTTTCAGTGACTGTGGTTCGATAATCTTCCCCCGATCTGCAAACATCAGATACCAGCGCGCAAAGCCATTCTCCATATTGATACAGTCAAAATGCATTTCGACATGATTGTCTGTCACCACCTCTTTCTGAAAACCAAAATAGTCGCGGTCCCATTCCATATATCTCGCTATTTCTTTATCCACCTGCACCACCACTTTTGTCGTCGGCAGTTCGTGTCTTTTATTCAGGAAAAAGGAAAGTTCGGGGTGCTCCTTACTGAAATCGTCAGGCAGCATACGTATATTGCTGATCCGGTCGAGGCGAAACTGCCGATAGTCATTCCGCAGTCTGCAAAAAGCGAGGATATACCAGAATTTGCTTTCCACAAAAATACCGACCGCTTCAATTTCCCGTTTTTCTGGAGATCTGTCTGTCGGTTTCGCGTAATAGATTTCGACGCATTTTCTGGCAGCCATACTTTCGATCAAGGTATTGGTTCCATAAGTCAGCTTTTCGTTAAACTGATGACGTCCTCCCCGCACAAGGAACTTATCCCCCACCATGGCGACCTGTTCCTTTTCGTTGCCTCTCAGTATCGCCTTCATCTTCAGGAGAGCGGTCGCAAAGTGATGCGCCAGATTCCTGTCGGTATATTTTTCGACCAATTTTTCAGCCGCAACAAAACTCAGTGCTTCCTCCCGCGTGAACTGCAAGGGTGGCATTTTATAGCCTTCTACTAATGAGTAGCCACTTCCTGCCTCACCATAGATGGGCACACCAGCCTGCATTAGAGAACGGATATCACGATATATCGTGCGCAGACTCACTTCAAATTTTTCTGCCAGCGAAGCTGCAGTTACCACAGGCTTGGCCTGCAGATGCATATAAATAGCAAGTATACGGTCAAATCTTTTCTGAATGTCGGTCATAGGGATAAAGGTACGACAAAAAACATTTCGCATGCTATCCCCAAAAGGGTGCGGCAACATCTAAAGTACCTCCAACGGAGGACAAAATATCTTTTCTCGCAGTATTTGGACTTATAGGAGCTACTCACGAATCGAAAGGACGTGAACAAACGTCTTAACAGCTATTTATCACACTTTTGTGTAGTAAACCATTATTTTCTTTGAAAAGGGAATTTTTATATATAAATTGGATAGAGCTTAAAGAAACAAAGATCGTTGACAAAAAACAACACCATTACATCTTTATACATTAAGACATTTTAACCAATTATAAACTAATTTTTTAATACGGTATCAATATGGCGCTATTAAAAAAGCTCACCCTCAACCTATATCGAACTCTCAGTGCTGAATATATCTAATAACAGAAACTACCTACAGCAATATATGACAGACTATCAACTGATACAGACTTATTTCGAAATACGACCTAGGCAGTTTTTAGCAAGCATGAAATTTAAACTTTAAAAACATGGATAATAACGAAATGAAAAAACCGTCTTATTATATTTTTAATCTTCTATTTCTCATATTTTTTTTCATGCCATTCCTTTGTATCGGTCAGAAATCTGACGAAGCCGTCGTCATGGGGACTATTTATTTTAGCAAGGATCTGGAAAAGAAGAGCCACAAATATTTTACCGATGAACTATTTGTTTTTCCCCCTCATAATGGGTATGAATTTAATAAGTATATAAAAAAGAGAATTAAAGTGGATTCAAAAGGGCGTTTTAAAGCGGCGGTTAATCTGGAAATGCCGACTATGCTCCAATTGAAGATTAGCTCCAAGAAAATCTATATTTTCGTAAAGCCTATGTCTATTTTGGAGTTGAATATCAATGTAGGACGTCTTGGTGAAATAGATGTTAGTTTCCATGGCGATCTTTCCACCGAAAACAAAAACTTTCAGCAGTTATATTGGAAAAGAGAGCCTTTGAAAGAGATTACTGATTTTTTGATTATGAACAAAGATACAATGGATACCAGACGTTGTTTGGATAGCACGTTTCATTTGTATCGACGTTTTATTAAACCATTGGATGAGCTTTTAGTTCAAAAAAAAATTGATAGTACCTTTTATAAAATAGCCGAGCGCAATTTAGCCGACCGTGCTCTTTCCGTAGGATTAATTTATAATTACAATAGACATAATCCCGAAGAAAAGGATTCGGTTTTTATGCGACGGAGGTCGTTAACAGATAGCATCACTGCCCGAAAAACAAAATTGGACTCCATACAATTAACTGTAATTCATAATTTTCTGTTGAGTGACTATCAATCTAAAATAGCAAGAGAACAATCTGTCACAAATTTCGGGGTATACAACCTCTTTGGACCATATGCGGATTCAAGCATACTCCCAAGTAATTTCTTTGAGCACATCGCATTCAATGCTATAATGTGGCAATATGAACACAGTTCTTCGGAATTTAACTTTATTAAAGGTGCTAAATTATTTATGGAGACCTTTCCTAAAGGTTCCCGAACCGCATTCTTAAAACCTCTTCTCAAACATTATGAAGAAAATCCCGTCGTCTATCAAACTGGAAATGATCTTACAGACACCTCACGTACATTGTGTTTCTTCAATATGCCTAACCATAAAAGCTTAGGCTTGAGTAAAGTAAAAGAGCAGATCAAACCTTTTTTTCAGGAAATCGCAAATGGCAGGTTTTTATTGGTCGATTTTTGGGCCACATGGTGCCACCCTTGCATTGAAGAATTCAAGTATAGTCCAATTTTGTATGAAGAACTCCGGAGTCGAAATATGCAATATGTTTATGCTTCAATTGACGATCGTGAAAATCGTATTAAATGGGAAAAATACATTATCAATAATGATCTTAAGGGCTGCCATTTAATGCTTTCTCAATCTTTGTATAATGAATTTAAAGAAAACATTCAATTAAAATCGATTCCACGTTATATACTGATCGATCCCAAAGGAAATATTATAAAAAAAGATCTCGCCCGCCCTTCTTCGATGAAGAAACTATTAGCCGAAATTGATGAATTTCATAAATCAGATACATCGCAAACTTTCAATCACTCTGATCCGGATACAATAGCTGAGAATTACCATTCCGAACGGTAAAAACCTTTTTATAAAAAAAACGAGAATCATGATGGGACTACGATACATAATATCTCTTTCTATTCTTTTAATACTTACCTCTGTCACAGGCAACTGCCAGACTAGAAAGCATCAAACTTCAACCCTTATCATTGAATATGATAAAGATATTCATACACATTACTTGACTGAAGTAAAATTTTATCCACCCATAGGTGGGAAGTTTTATAATAGTAGCATCCCATTTGAAGGAGCAATTGACAGTATAAAGCATGAGGAGTAAAGGGCGTGGTTACATGCGAGGATGCACTTATTTTGAAGAAATCCTTTAAAGGGGCATTTATTGTTAATTATGACTATGTTTTACAGATTGAATATATTGATGATGTCAATCTTGCGTATAGCGTCTTAAATGCAATCTTTCCAAGTTCGAGGGTGTAAATTGAACTGTGTCACATAAAAAAATTATATATTTAGACACAGACAATGAACAAGGAGAAATTTGATTTTGATCGCTTCAAAGAGGAAGCGATGAAAGGCCTTTATGAAGGTA